>Ga0181527_1001025_pt1 | contig 30167 bp, 25 predicted proteins | sample PEATcosm2014_Bin_30_FD_119762 | JGI IMG/M metagenome (GOLD analysis project Ga0181527, IMG submission 119762) | Peatland microbial communities from MTU Mesocosm Facility, Houghton, MI, USA - PEATcosm2014_Bin06_60_metaG | ecosystem: Environmental > Terrestrial > Soil > Wetlands > Peat | place...
GGAAAATCGGCCTGTCGCGGAAACGGGTCGAATGGGCCGAGGAAGACGAGCAGGGGGGGACGCCGGGGCCGGCCAAGGGGCCCTCCGCCCCGTCGCCCATGGACCTGAAGGGCGGCGTCGGCAGCGGCTCCGGCCCCTTGATCCAACCCCGCCCCGCCCCGAGCGACGAGCCGCCCGCCAGCGAGGGCTGAGGGCGTTCGCGGGTGAAGCAGCGGCAATGGGCTGGTGGCTCGTGGCTGGTGACAAGTGACGGGGGACCGTGGAGGGTCGCCACCGGCCGCTCGCTCTCTATCTTCCGCGTCGAGACCAGCGTAACCGAACTGCTGGCCCGATTTCAAGGCGGATGCACCCAACTTGAAGGGAAATGCGTGTCACCAAGTTTGCCGATAACCACGCCAGCGCCCCTTTCTCCCCCAAACCGGCCATGCTAGAATAGGTAGGAGGATGAATAGCCATAAGAACAAGCATATCCGTGCGGCGGTGGACTATGCCATCTCCCGTGGCTGGCGGCTGGTGTTGGCGCGCCCCCGGGCACATATTTGGGGCACGCTATACTGTCCGCACCAAGGGCGCGACGGCTGTTTTCGGACGGTCTACAGCACGCCGCGCGTACCGGAGAATCACGCCCGGGTGCTGCGGAGCGCCGTGGATCATTGCCCTCACTCGACGGAGGCAACCGCATGAAGACCTATGACTTTGAGGTAATCCTTGCGGCGGGGACGGACATGACCGAGGAGTTGGCCGACCGGCTGTTCGAGGCCGGCTGCGACGATGGTACGCCGGGGGTGTGCTGCGGCGTCCCGGTTATCGGATTCAGCCGGGAAGCAGACTGTCTTGAGTCGGCGATCCGCAGCGCCGTGGCCGATGTCCAGAAAGCCGGCTGCGTTGTCGAGCGAGTCCAGATCGAGCACGACTCGCCGTTGTTGTCCTCCGGGGCGGGTTAGTCTTTTTGCAGCTTCACTATTCTCGTCTTGCGGGCCGTCGTTTCTTGGCACTCGGCTGCCTGTTGGGTGGAATGGCCTTCCGCGCCAGGGCAAGCGCAGCCGAAATGGTGGCCCGATTTCAATGGGGGGGCCACCCGAGCTAGACGGAAATGTGCGTCGCTGCGCACGGTTTCCGGCCTCGGCGGGCTTATTGACATGGCGTCTGCCGTTCCAGACAATGGAAACGTAATTGATTAGCGCCCGAATGGGCCCTGAGGGGACGCAAAGTGCGGCGCATACGGGCCGGCACAGGTGTCGATTACCCGGCCGTAGCCGTTTCTCGCCTTGCCCTAAGGGAGGGAAACTGCAAGAAGCCAATCTACGCCATGCACAAGTGGTGGGCTCGGCGGCTCGGGGCTGTCTTTCGGATGCTCCTTGTCACCGAAGGCCTCGGGTCCGCGGACGAATCCCGGCCGATGTGGGGGAGTTTCTACTCGAAAAGCGAGCTTCCTCGGCAGTTTACCGTCCTGGATCCCTTCCTCGGGGGGGGCACGAGCCTGGTTGAAGCGGCGAAGCTGGGAGCACAGTGCATCGGCGTCGACATTGATCCCGTCGCGTGCTTCATCACCCAAATGGAACTGACCCCCGTTCCCACCTCGGAAATCCTTGCCTCCTTCCGCGAGATTGAGCGGAACGTGGCACCGATGATCAGGAGGCTGTACCGGTCGAAGGTTGACGGCGAAACGGTCGATGTAGTGTACAACTTCTGGGTGGATCACGTTATCTGCCCCGAGTGCGGTGCCGACTCGGACGGACATCCCACCTACCAGCTCGCGTACGATACGGCGACTGCAACGCAGACGCTGGTCTGTCCCCATTGCGGCGAGTTGGCAACGCGCAGGCTCTCCGCCAAATCGTATACGTGCTCATCGTGCGACGTGCAGACTGACCTTACGGCACCGCCGGTAGCCGGGGGACGGTACGCCTGCCATCAGTGCGGCACGGAACGGCCAATCCATTCGCTCTATCGCAGTGGTGCCGCGGTCCCGCGGATGTTCGCTTTCGAGTTTCTTCGCCGCGACGGTGTCAGGGGCTTCGCACCGGTCGCACCCCGCGATATCGCTCTGTACAAGGAGGCGAGCGAGCTTCTGGTGTCATCCGGCGATTCCCTACCGATACCTTCGAGCCCGATTCCCCGGAAGGGCCGCGTGGACAGCCGCCCGCTTCTGTACGGGTACAGACGCTATCGCGAGATGTTCAACGATCGCCAGCTTTATTGTCTCGGGCTTATCGCCGATCAACTTCGCCGGGTAGAACCCCTCGGCGTGAAGCGTGCGCTGGCTCTGGCATTCTCCCAGTGCCTCGCGACGAACAACATGTTCTGTGGGTACGCGTTCGGTTACCGGCGACTAACCCCACTGTTCGGAGTCCACGCCTACCGCAAGATATCCCGACCAGTCGAAGGCAACGTCTGGGGGTTGCCCATCGGACGAGGGTCATTCCACAACGCGGTCCGTGCCGTCGTCGCGGGTAATGAATACATGCAATCTCCCTACGAGCTTCGATACCGCGGGGGTAGCCGCCCGCAGCGCGTACCCCTCGCTCGGCCAAGGACGCATTCCGCTCCAACCGCACCTGAACAGCGGCAATCCGTGCGCATCTTCAACAGGAGTTCGGAGGATCTCAGCGTGGTTGCCGCCGCGTCGGTCGACCTCATCCTCACCGACCCGCCGTACTTCAACAATCTTTCGTATTCCGAGCTTTCGGACTTCTACCACGTGTGGCTACGGGAATTGCTCGGTCGCGATTATTGCGGCTCCGCCCAGAGGCATACGCCCATGTCGGGAGCATTGTTCGCCGGAAAGCGACACCAGACGTCCGTCGGTTACGACCCGCAGGATGCCTACTCCGCCTCCCTTACCAGGATCCTTCGCGAGTGCCACCGCGTTGCGAAGGCCGGCGCCAAACTCGTTTTTACTTTCCACCACCGCTGCTCTGAGGCGTGGGCACGCCTTGGCAGAGCATTGCTAATCGCGGGTTTTTCGGTCGAGAAGGTTTTCCCCGTACGTTCCGAGGGCCGAAGCGGATTTCACAGTTACGAGGGGAGCATCAAATGGGACGGCGTCTTCGTCTGTCGGAAGGCCCAAACGCGACCGAACCTATGCCCCACGGATAAGCTTCTCGCGCGCATCGCAAGCGTGGCCGCGGCGCGCGCCGCTACATGGCGGACTACCATCCGCCGCTCGCGCCTCGCCTTCGCGGAGGCCGACGAAGCGAGCCTGAGGTGGGCTCTCGTTGTCCAGCAATTCTCCGACCGGCACCTTCAACCCAACTACCTTGGGGTGTGTATGGCGCAACTCCCAGAAGCCGGCTAGGGTACCTTCCAGACCACCGTATCATACCCTTGAGGTTGTAGAGATGAAACCGAATCTCCTTCAGGTCGGGCAGAACACGGGGCGCGTTGAGCGGCACTGGATCGGCGGGTGCAAGCGCGACCTGGAGGTCTATCGCATTCCACTGGAGCACCTGTACTTCAACATTGAGAATGGGCGTTATGCAGACCGGATGATTTGCCTGCGGCATGAGAATCCTGGGGTCTTCATCGACCCGCGCGACGACAAATGGAAGGAGAAGATCGAGGAGATGCTTGCGGGCGAACACAAAGACACAGCCCGTGACAGCGCGGCATTCAGGAAGCTGATCGAGGACATCGAAGCCCGTGACCAATTGCGCCCGGGCGTCGTCCTCCGCGATGGCGGTGTCCTCGATGGGAACCGCCGTCTTGCTGCGCTGCGTCGTCTCTGGAAGGGGTCCAAGAATACGGAGAGGTTTCGTGTCTTCGACGCTGTCATTCTCCCAGACGAGACGACGGACGAGGACCGTTGGCGGATTGAGGCTGGCCTGCAACTCGGCATGAATGAGCGGTGGGACTACTCGCCCGTGAACGAGTTACTCAAGATTCGCCAGGGCTTTCGTATGTACGGAGAGATGATCAAGGAGAGACGGTTGCCAGCTAAGGAATCTCCTGTGCGTCTCGTGGCGCGAGCGATCTACGGCAAGACGGAGGCCGATGTCGAGGAGATGGACTCGCGCCTTCGATTGATGGATGAGTACCTAGAATTCATCGACCACCCTGAGGCGTACGACCGCATCGGGGAATCCAGCGAGGACTTCAAGGAGGCGACCCGCATTGTGCGCGCCGCGGAAAACCGGCAGTCGGAGCCGAAGTTCGTCGCGAAACTCAAGGCGGTGCTGTTCTATCAGATTGAGAGTGACTTGATGAACAACTGGGAACTCCGTGGCATCTACCACGCCTTGGGTGGCGATCCGCGCAAGAAGGGGCCAAAGTCAAAGCGTACGAATTTGGAGGCGTTGGAGGAGTTCCTTGGGAACTACCCGGACCCACGGCAGATACGCGAAGACCTCAAGGCGCGTCATTCGCCGATGCCGTTCCCGGTCGCCACTCCCTCCGGCAAGGCGACACGGGGTAAGGCCGCTGGGCCTAAGTCACGTGCTGCCGCCACACCACCCCCAAAGGCGCCGAGGGTGGATCGGAACAGGGCGGAGGCCGCTACCGAGGTGTTCAAGCGTCGGATGGAGATGGCGGGGAAGCAGCACTCCGTCCGAAAGCTCGCCGAGCGGATCCTTGCCGACCTCAAGACGTTGGAAGCGGAACTTTCGAAGCCTGCCAACCGAAAGAGCCTTTCCCCCGACGAGCGTGCTGTGCTCTTGGAGACGTTTGATCATATAGTCGCAGCCATCCCCGCGTGCAAGAAGCACCTCAAGAACTGACACCGCTTCCGAGGCCCACGTCGCACTATGTTCCGGATTACACGAGATGACGAGGGCTTTGCCGTTGCGTGGGACGCAAGTGACTCCGCCGCCGCCCGCGACGTCAAAATGGAGTTGACATTTGAAGGCTTGCAACGCGGCCGGGAGTGGGGCACCGGGGTCGCCGTGCTGCCTTATCGCAGCGCATACGAGACGCTCGGGTTACTGATTGTCGTCCTCGAACGACTGGCCGTTCATTTCACCGTGTCCGAGGACCTGTTGGCAGACCAAGGTGCGGCCGATGTGGAGCGGCGACTTATCGACGGCATTCGTGGTGGCGCCCTGCCCACCACCGAAGTCGCGTCGGAATTGGAGGAGTTCGCGACCACTCGTGTCCTTTTCCCCTACCAGCAGCAGGCGGTTCAAAAACACCTCGTCGTACGAAACGGAGCCGAGTTCTCCGTGCCCGGCGCGGGCAAGACCACGGTGGCGCTCGCCTACTGGACTATCGCCAAGCGCGCCGAGCCGAACCTCGGCCTCTGGGTCATAGGGCCCATGAGTTGCTTCCGCCCATGGGAGGAAGAATTCCAATCGTGCTTTGGGCGGCCCCCGCGCGTCCTTCGCGTCCGCGGGACACCGCACGAGCGCATGATCCAGTTGGATCAAGTACAGCAAGTCGATCTTGTCCTTTGCAGTTATCACACCGCTTGGCGCGAGGAGCGGGGAATCTGGAGCGCGCTCGAGCGCCGGCCTTGGTTGTTAGTTCTCGACGAAGCCCACTACGTCAAGTCAATGAGTGGCTCGCTGGCGAGCACGGTTCGGACGCTTGCCCCACGCGCATCGCGTCGGCTGGTCCTCACAGGCACCCCAATGCCACGCTCCCCCGAGGACCTCTGGAGCCTCTTCACTTTCCTCTGGCCAACAGAAGGTCTGCTCGGGACTGCCCAGCAGCACGCGATGCGCTGCAAAGGGCCACTCGACCAGGTATGTGGGGAGTTGCAGTCCCTGATCATGCCGTTCTTTCATCGCACGTGCAAAGGCGACCTGGGATTACCGCCCATCGAGTCGACGTATCCCCCGATTCCTTCCGAGCGCATTCCTGCAACCCAGCGGCTGATTCTCCGCTTGATCGAGCGGCGGACTATGGAGGAGACGTCCTACCTGCGTCCGGTCGACCAGCGGCACCTCCGGCGATGGCGTCGGGCTCGCATCATTCGCTTGCTGCAAGCCGCAAGCAATCCTCTGCTGCTTGCCGACGCGCTCGACGCGCGTGATGTTGCTGCTGCGGGCGACGATGACGAACAAACTGTCGAAATCGTCGATCCCGCTATTGTTCCGCTTAGTGACGCTGACAGCGACCTGGCCGCGGTGCTCCGCCGGTATCGCGACAACCGGGAGGTCCCCGCGAAGGTAGCTCACGTCATGCGGCGCGTCGGCGAGCTGGTCCACCAAGGGGAGAAAGTGGTCGTATGGACCGTCTTCTTGGGGAATGTTGCCCTGCTGGAATCCCTCCTGAGCGATCTCCGTCCGTTGTGCATCACGGGAGCCGTGCCCGCGTACGATGCTCCCGATGATGAATCGGGCGAGGCAACGCGCGAGCAGCGAATTGACGTGTTCAAGAACGATCCCGACCGCCGCGTTCTGATCGCCAACGCAGCCGCCTGCGCGGAGTCCATCTCCCTGCACCGTGTATGCCAGCATGCCGTCTACCTGGAACGGAGCTTCAACGCGGCACATTTCATACAATCGCTGGATCGGATTCATCGGCAGGGAATGCCGCCCGGGAAGACGGCACATGTCGAGATTCCACACCTCCCCTGCGCGATTGAGCGCGTCCTAGACCAGCGGCTGAGTGATCGACAGGAGCGGCTCTACCGGCTCCTCGACGACCCGATGCCGGTTGTGGGCTTCGACGACGAGTCTCAACAAGGTTTCTTCGATCTTGAGGACGTGGAAGGGATTGACGAATTGTTCGAGGCGGTGCTCGCCGAAATTCGCGCTGATCATGGCACAAGGTAATCACGGTTCCTTTATGGGAGATCGCCGCGCGATGCTCGACGAGGGGCGCTTCGTCCCCGAAATTGTCCGGTTGGTTTTCATGTGGCGTCTCCACGGGATGGAGCCAGCGGGCGAAGATGTTCTCTGCCACTGGGCACGAGCAACCGCGGCGTGGACTCGCACCCCTCCCCTTCCCTACCAGGCGATCTTGGCTCTGAAATCTCTCGGCTTGCTGACTACGAGTGCTGCGGGTGAGTGTCTTCCCGCTCCAAGCCTCCTGGCCGCCCTCAATGACGATCTTCAAGACCCCGAGCAGATGTCGCTTCCCCTCGGCCTCTGTGTTTTCGAGCAAATGCTCGGTGATGAGCGGTTCCAGCCTCGGTTGCGGAGCGCCCTGCGATTCTTCAAGATCCAGGCGACGGGCATCCTTGCGGACTGGAACTGCGTTCCACCGGTCGAGAGGCGAAATGCCGCATGGATCTGGCTGCAGCAACTAGGTTTAGGTCGGCACATGGGCGCCGCTCTCCAGGTCGTACCACACCTTGAATCCTACGTGCTGGACGCGGGCATCGGACGGATCCCGCTCTCACAGGCGGAACTAGACCTTCGTCTCCAGGCTCAGCGTCGCAGGTCCGTACTGGCTGAGGAGCATGTTCTTACGATTGAGAAGGAGCGACTCTGTGCCTCGGGCGCCCCAGACCTGGCGCAGGGCGTCATGCGCATTTCTGAGGAGGACGTCGCTGCTGGCTTTGATATACTCTCCTTCGAGCTAAGCGGGCAACGCTGCTTCATCGAAGTGAAATCGTCCGGCGGTCCCCGTGTATCCTTCCATTGGAGTTGTAACGAGCACCAGTGTGCTCTTGACCGCTCTGACGCATACTGGATCGCTTGGGTAGGCTGGGCAACTCGCCTTCCCTTCGGCCCCTGCGATGTCGCGTGGTTTCAAAATCCTGCCGCCTTGCTGGGCCGCGAGAATTCACCGTGGGCCGTCGTAGAGGGTGATTTAGTTGTGAATCGCGTTACTGACGACGGTCCGTTCCGTGCCGAACCACGGTGATCGATGGCCCTGAGGCGCGGAGCACACCCCCCGATGTTCGTCGAGGTTCCCCGCTTTCCGGGCCGCAGGCCCAGCAGTTCACCAAGCGGAGGGCAGCGCCAAGCACAGGCTGCTCCAACGTGCCAGGTTTTCACCTGCCGAACCGCTGCGCGGCAAGTAGGACCTTTCCCCCTTTTCCGTTTTCTCCGGCGATAAGGGCGCGGAGGCCGGTCGCGACCGGCCGGGCCGTTCTTTTCGCTACGCGCGAAAAGCCGGCTATGATCGCCCTATTTCATCCATTGCCCGCTTCCTTGCAGAAACCCGCGGCGGCACGTCGATGTTATCTCTGCACCGGGGAAGGAATCGAAGCTGCACCGCGCGCCCTCACCCGGGGACCACCCCATTTTCCTGGCCATGCCCAACACGCGACGCCGACCGCTGGCCACCGTCCAATCCCCGCTGGAGACCTACCTCCGCGAGATCAACGAGACTTCGCTGCTCTCGGCCGACGACGAGCATGACCTGGCGGAGGCCATCGGCCGCGGCGACGTGCAGGCGCGGGACCGCATGGTCCGCGCGAACCTGCGGCTGGTGGTGAACATCGCCCGCGGCTACACCGGCAAGGGCCTGGGCCTGCAAGACCTGATCGAGGAGGGCAACCTGGGGCTGCTGCGCGCGGTCGAGGGCTTCGATCCGGGCGTGGGCACGCGCTTCTCGACCTACGCCAGCTACTGGATCAAGCAGTCGATCAAGCGGGCGCTCATCAACACGGCCAAGACGATCCGCATCCCGGCGTACATGGTCGAGTTGTTGTCGAAGTGGCGGCGGGCCAGCAGCCGCCTGGGCGAGGAGCTGGGCCGCACGCCCACGCCCGAGGAAGTCGCGCGCGTGCTCGGTCTGCCCCGCAAGAAACTGTCCATCATCAAGAAGGCCATCCGCATCTACAACCTCACGCCGCAAACCGACCAGGCCGACGCCGGTTGGTCGCTGGGGGAGATGATTCAAGACGAGCGGATCCGCAGTCCCGACATCGAAATGGTGGAGGTCGACAACCTCACCCACGTGCTGGAGCAACTGCAGACGATGGACCCGCGCGAGGCGACCGTGCTGCGGCTGCGGTTCGGCCTGGACAACCACGAGCCGCGGACGCTCAAGGAGATCGGCGAGACGCTGGGCCTGACGCGCGAGCGGGTCCGCCAGATCGAGACCGAGGCCCTCGGCAAGCTGGCCGAGAGCCTGGAAGGGCCGCTGGCCTGAGAAAAGGTTGTCAGTTGTCCGTTGTCCGTTATCAGTTCAGCCGCAACTGATTGCTGAGAACTGAGAGCCGTCCACGCCGGTCGGCGGGGTCGGGAGACCCGCTCTGAACCCGGGGCGCCTGAGAAAAAAAACGGGCCCCCGCCTCGCGTCTCGAGGCGGGGGCCCTGCTGTCTTCAGGCCGCACGGCGTGAGGGAATCCTGTACACCCTTCGCAAGAGCCGTCAGTTGTCAGTTGTCAGTTGTTAGTTAAATCGCAAGCTGACACCTGACACCTTTTCTTCCTACCGCCACCACACGCAACACGGCTTGTCGTGGAACTCCAGTTGCCACCAGCCGTCGTCCCATTGCAGCGAGACTTTTCGCCATCCCAAGGGGACCTGCGGATAGGGGTAGAAGGGCCCGATGTAGGGCCAAGCCGTGGGTGAATACTGTTTCGGGTAGGTCACGGCCGCATAGTTCGGATATGCGGAGTAGGTCGGCCAGGCGGTGGCCGGCATGCTGGGCTGATCGGTCCGCATGGGGGCCGGACCGCCGGCGGCACCGGCCGGATACATCGGGATCGGGCCGGCCGGCACGCCATTGCCGGCCATCCCGGGCCCCTCCGCCCCCGGCGGCAACGGGGCCGGCGGAATCGGCCGCACCGCGGGGACCGGCAGCGGGGCCGAGGGCGGCACCGGCACCGCCTGCATCATGGCCGTCGGAACGGCCTCCTTAGCGGCCGGGAAGGAAGTAGCCACCGGCTGGGCGGGGCTGTGGTCCTCCTCCTCCGTCCGCCGCAACGGATTCAATGCGGCCAGGGACGAGCTGATTTTGCTCATCGTGCTGGTGCCCGCGGAAGCCTGCTCCGGGGAGGCCAGGGTCATCTCGTCGACGACCCGCGCAACCCCCGGCGTCTGGAACACGACCTTGAGGATGCGATCCTTTTGCTGCTGGTCTCGGATCTGTCCGCCGAGCCAGGCGGTTCCGTCGCAGAATTTCACACCGACTTTGCACTTACCCAGTTGGCCGCTGGCCTGCAGATTGCCGGCAATCTGCTCGGCGACCTGCTGGTTTCCGGCCCACGCCGGCGTGCAGCCCAGCCCGGTGATCAGGGCCAGCGAGAGAACGATCAACAAGCGTCGCATACTTTTCCCTCCTTCAACTCGTGTGCCTGGGGTACAGACTTCGAGAACGGGCGAGTGCCAGGAGGGACGACGGCGACGCGCCGCGGACGCGACGGTCGGGAACCGGCATTGCCCCCCTTGGCAAGGTCCGTCTCAGAGGATTGCCCGACTATAGGTTTCGGTATGCCGGTTGTGGCGAAAGGAACAATTTTTTGGATTTTGCCGATCTGAGCGGTTGTAGCGGAAACGCCCCTTCCGGCGGCCGGCGATGCAAACCGAGTTTGGGAAAAGGTTTGCGCCGAAGAGGGAGGGAGCGGCGAGCTGGGACCGGGGAGCAGGGATGCCATCTTCCGTCTTCATCCTTGGCCACCCCCTCCCACCGGGAGGGGGTCGGGGTGGCGACGTTAGCGGCCCACGGCCGCGGCGGGAGCGAAAGTGACCTGCCACTCGATCGGCTCCCGCCGGCCGGCAAGGCAGAGCATGAGACAGTTTCCCGCCCAGTCCCGGCGGGCCGGCACGGCGATTCCCCCCGCTGCCGCCGCTTCTGCTTTGGCCACGGTCAGACCGTCCGGCACGTTGACGTAAAGCGTGTAGGCATCGCCCGGCACGGTCTGGGAAGAGCCGCGCAGGGCGCTCTTGGCCGCATCCCATTTCAAATCGAGCAGCGAATACGCGCCGCTGATATGCCGGGAAATGCCGATCAGTTGCGGCCGTCCCAGCCAGGGGTGGACGTGCAGCACACGCGTGTCGTGCGGCTCGATCTCGATTTCCATCCGATCCTTGAAGATGCCCAGCGGGCGCCGGTTCCAGTAGTCGAAAACCACGTAGGGCGTCGCTGGATCGAGCCCCAGCTTTTGGGAGAATGAGACTTGCTTCTTTACCTTCGTCTGCCGCCAATTGACCAGGCCAACGACGTCGTAGACACCCGCGACGGCGTTGATCTTCAGGTCGAGGATCTCCGGGAAGTTGTGGAAGTGGTCGTCGGCGTGGAGGTGCTTGAAGGTGGCCCACTGCACCACGCTGCCGCGGCTGAACAGGTCCGCCGGCAGGATCGGCATGGTGGGCAGCGTCTGCCTTATGAGCCGGATCCGGTCGTCCGGCAATTCCGGCAGCACGCTGGCCAGCGAGTAGGCGACCCCCGTCAGCGACACGAAGCTCACCAGTGTACGTGCCTCGGCCGCTGTCACGCCGAAGCCGATCATCGGCTCTTCGCGCTGGCGGGCCGTGTCGATCACGATCCGCGGCCGCACGCGACTGGCCTCCGCGACCGTCATGCGCGGCCCCAGTTCCATCCCTTCGCCGGGCATGACGTATACGGCAATATGGTTCAAGAACGCATTGGCATTGATGGAGTCCAGCAGCGCGTGCATCCCATTCCAGTTGTTGTAAACGTCGCTGCCGTTGAAATAGGAGTTCATGTAGCCGATGCCGTTCAGCGGCGTGCCGGAGGGACATCCTTCCACGAACGCCTTGGGACCGATTGTCGCGCGAATGAGCTTGAGCCGGTCACGGTATGCGGTCACGGGATCGAGCGCAGGGTCGAAGAGCTTGTTGCGGTCCACCGGCGGCGCGTACTTCGACAGGGCGTGCTCGCCGTCGAACTTGTAGTAGTCGAAGCCCCACGTGCCCAGCGTCGTAAACAGCTTCTGCAAGAATGTTTGCACCTGCGGGTTGGTAGAGTCCAAGGCCGGCGTGCCGTAGTCGAGCACGAATTTGCCGGACTTGTCGCGCAAGTACCAGTCCGGGTGCTCATCGACGCCACCGCCATACGCATTGGGCACGATCCAGATGCCCGGGTACAGCCCCTTGGACTTGATGTAGCCGGCCAGCCACTGCGGACCGTGCGGGAACTTCTTGGGGTTCCACTGATCGATCCAGTTGTGACCGTGCCGGCCGCCCGCGTCATAACCGTCGTCCAACTGAACGTACTGGAAGCCGTAGGGCTTGAGGTGCTCGGCAATCCAATCGGCGTTGCGGACGATCTCGGCTTCGCTGACGCTGTCGTAGTAACTGGTCCAACTGCTCCAGACCATGGGCGCCGCGCGGAAATGCGAATCGTCCAGCGGCGCGTAAAACGGCAGCCCGAGGTGCCGGGTGTAGTAGTCGGGGATCAGCCGCAGCAGGGCCTTTCCCGGCACCGGCATCGTGAGCCGCAGCGATTGGGCGTCGTCGTCGGCCCGCCGCATCAGGGTCTGATCCGTGAAGCGGATGGCGGTGTCGGTCAGGCGGTCGAACAGGCTGTGAAAGACCGAGCCCGCAACCGGCCCCAGCGTGAAGTACGCACACTCCGGATTCGACGCCGGCAGCGCCGAAGGGTTGCGCGTGCAACTGCCGCCGTAGCTCTCCGCAATTTCATCGGTTCCGCTCCAGACGACGGGCACCCCATCCTTCTCCAGCAGCCGCGCCACCAGGCGATCCTTTGCGGCGGGCACCCTGGCGGTGACGACCGCGTCGGCGGAGCTGCTGGAGATTTTCAGCGTATTCCCGCTCGGCTCGACGATCCAGCGTGTGCGGGGGTCTTCCGTGATGATCGACAACTGATGCGGTGCGGCCGACACCGACCATTTCACCGCCCGCACCAGCCCCTGCGGGCCACGGAGTTGGAGCCGCACATCTTCCAGCAGGCTCCCGGTCCGCTGGTGCCGGACCGCCAGCACCGTCTTTGCGACATCCGCGGAAACGGTCCAGCCTTGCTCCTGCAAGGTGACCGGCGCCGCGGGGGCTTGTGCCATGGCGACCTGGCAAAGCACGATTGCTGCCGCCAAAGCCATTGCCGACTTCGCCGGTCGAGCGCTCCTTGCAGCGGAGATTTGCTGCCTGACGCGCCTCCCGTCACTGACGTTGCGCGGGAGATGTCGATGGCTTCGTTTGCGTTGCAACAGGCCCCACCGTGATGCGATACGGTCCAAACCCCAAGTTCCATTCTGCATAGGGACGGATGGAATAGACGCCCGGCTGGCTGAAGCTGCGTTGGGCGGTAACGCTGCGATGGGCTTCATTGACGGTTGCCCACGCATATTGGATCTCCTTGTTGTTTTGATCCCGGATGTTGATGCTGCTCCCTGCGCCGACCGGAGACTCGTTGGGCAAGAAGGTCATGGTCCAGGTCCCCACTTGACCCACCTGGAGCCTGGTCGGGCCGGTAATCTGAAGCAGGGGCGGCGTCAAGACCACTTCCAACGCCGCCACCGGTATGGCGTTCAGCCGGCTGACGAGCTGCTTTTCCCAGCGCATATCCGCCACCCCTTGAAGCTGGATCGTAGAACCGCCGGAGCCGTCCGCCAAAACGAGACCGTAGCGGCGCATCGCCTCTCCGATGATGCGGGCTTGGGTGTTGCTGCCAAGCACGGCATCGGCGCTGGCGTTCCACCAGGACGCCTTGATGCGGAGTCGCGTGCCATACGGCATGCCGGTCTCGGGGTTCCACGCGCCCGCCGCCGTCCGCGCGGGCCATTTGAAGGTGGGCGAGATATCGGAGTTGTTGACACAGAACCGCAAGGCATGATTGATCGAGCCCTTCGCCACTTCATCGTAACGCACCACCAAAGGCATGATCATCAGCCCGGCGGCATCGGTGGCCGGCACCCCGGCCGCCGGAACCTCTCCATGGAGAAGGTCGAACTTCCGCCAACTGGCCCCGGCCACGGCGTTGATCTGGTTGCCGCTGCGGGTGATCCATGGTTGATAGTACTCCCACAGTGCTTTATAACCGCCGGTTGCTTCGTTACGGACGTAAACGCAGAGGTGGTGGTCGGCGCCGTCGGTCCATTTCGCGGTGGCGTAAGTGGTCTGGCGCCTGTTCTCGTAGACGACCGGCTCCGGCGGCAGCAGGTAGGGGCCCTTGGTGGCGGGATTGTACGCCCAGGTGCCCGGTATGGTCAGCGGGGCGACGTCGCCGCGCACCACTTGGAAGGGCCAGGTGTACCAGTTCCAATCGGACGGAGTCCAGGAGCCGCTCCACTGCGCATCGATAGTGCCCTTGGCTTTCCTAAGCCGGGCAAGCATTTGGTCGGAATGGGGATCGGCGGAGTCGTTACTGACATCCCGCTTGAATTCCCGAAACCAGGCGCTGTTGGCGGCAAGTGGATCCTGGCCGTGGGAGTCGGGGGTATGGATCGCCGGTTCCTCGGCTTGAGCGACCGATGACCGGCCCAGGTCCAGGGGCTGGGCCACCAACTGCATGTTCCAGGAAACCGCCAGCAGAAAGACCGCGTGGCAGACTGCTTTCGCACGTATTCTCATCGGCCGTTTGCCTTTCTCCGGGTTGGTTCGCTCATCACCAATCATTGACGCCACTTTTCATCTTCGATAATCAGTGGCGTCCCCTTTTCACGTTCGCCGGCAGGCAGATGGCCCAGCAGCAGACCAAGACCGCGCCGCACGGCCTTGAAAAGAACCCGCGAGCCGTCATGTCGTTCTCCCTGCTTGGCACATCCGCACGCGCCAAGGAGATTATCGTGTCAGTGGGTGCCGAAAGCCAGGCATCCAGGGAGGTTGGGCCGGGGGGCCCTGGAGCCCTACAGGCCCATCGTCTTCTGAAACGCCTCCGTGATGCCGTCCAAGAGGTGGGTGTGTTCGTTGTTCAGGCGGTCCATTGTGGCCCGCCACTCGTCCGAAGCGATAGACCTCCCCGTCTCCCTGGCACGGGCAAGGCTTCGTGTGAACTCCGACACAGTGCCGATCAGATTCCCGTGGAATGCCCTGACGCTGAGGAATAGGTCCTTGGGGACGTAGAGCCTCTTCCTGAAGAAGCCCTCCTTGAACGCACGGTTGGCTTCTTCCAGTCTGCTGCGGGCCTCCCCCTCACGTTCCTCCGCGGTGCGGGTATCGGACTGATCGACAATCTGGAGAGCAGCGCCCAAGCGAACGAAGCGATGGGAGCACTCGAACAGCACGAAGAGCCTATCGTAGACGTTGGATAGAACGTCTGCGACCTCTTTGTCGATACGCCGAAATCGGACCTCATGCTCAAGGGACTCCTTGGCAAGCTGAGACTCAATCTTCTTGACACGTTCGTCCAAGTCAGCCTGTTCTCTGCGGGCAATTCGCTGTGACGAAACGTCAGCCAACCACTTCGCCAGTGCCGCAACGAGTCCCGCAAGGGCCGTGGGTAGGGCGACCAAGCCCGAAAGCTCACCAGCAGTCATGACGTACATGCCTTTCAGTTGCGGGGGATTCCGACGACAAGGTGCCAACTACGCGGGTGGCACCTCGCTATCGTTGTTGCGAAGCGACAATGGGCACCAGGGCCACGCGCCGTCGGCGCGGACGGGTCGCTGTCGGTCCGGGCTCGTTTCTCGGGCCCCGCATGTGCCTTTGGCACCCCGATTGCCAAGCGATGGAGGCCGCCACCGTCCTCGGTACTCGCTGCATGCCCATTAGCGATACGCCCTGTTACGCACTCGCCTGCATCGCGTTGACGAACTCTCTGCCCGACATCGGGACAGGCAGTGGCTTGCCTTCTTCCTCATATAGGCGAATGCTCTCTTCGACGATATCGCACAACTCGGCAAAGACACTCTTGGCGTCGGCCCCGTGACAGCCGCCGTAGAATAATTCGGGGCAGCTACCAATGAAGCAGGCATCCTCGTCGGACCATTCGACGAGTTTCACATATCGATCGCCCTTGCTCATCGCTGTGCCTCCTCGATCGCCAGCCGCACCGCCTTCCCTTGGTAGTGCAGACAATCGTCACCGTCGGCTCCGGACACCGTCACCGGTTTCGGGACCTTCGGGTGGACGAAGTTCCGGTGGCTGCCCTTTCCGCCTCGATCGACGAACCCGGCATCTTTCAACATACGAATAAGGTCACGAATCTTTCTGGGCATTCAGCGCCCTCTCCGCCTGCTTATGATTATACAGTCCGAATGAGCCACGAAATGCGGGCGGTTGCCTTGTGCGTAGAAAGCCCCGTGCCTTCGTGTCCGTTCACACAAACACTTTCAATCCGATCCCCTCAATTTAGCGGGTTGCCGCCGGGTGTCAAGAATCGCCGGAGGAGAAACCGGCCAGGCGGCGGTAGCGCGCTGGGTGTTCCCAGGTCGCGGAACCTGGTGGTCCCGTGCCCGGTGGGCACGAGACGATGCGACGGGGCGGCAGCGGCAAGCTGCCGGTGCTAGAGCGAGGCCTCGCTGTCCACCGAGCGGCCGAAATCGTAGGTCGCCATCAGAACCATCAACGGCAAGGTCGCGCTGGCGACCATCCAACAGCCGGAGCCGGTCTGCGGCAGCACCACCGCGGCCAGGCCCACCAGCAACAGGCAGGCCATGAACAGCCGCTGGCAGAGGACCTGACGCCTTGATCCTTCGCTCAGCCGCGCAATCCAGGCACTCAACAGCCCCAGGATCTGTACCGCAGCCATCCCCCAAACGATGTAGGTCGTCGGCAGGCCGGTCATGAGCGTCACCTTCCTTGGTCTGTACGAGGCAATCCCTTGCCGACTGGCGGGCCCGAGAGCCGCCACGCCGCCCGGCCGAAAACAAGATCAACGAGGTAAAGTCAACGAGGCCTGCGTAGCCTACCACAAGCTCGGGCTCGCATCAAGAACGAATCCGCGCGGCGCAGGGTTGAGGGTGCAATCCAATTCCGGGGGTCTGCGCTGCGACCCCCGGCTAATATCTACCAAGCCTCGGGCTTGGGAAGACGGATATCGGCATACCGCCTTGGTCCCCCCTACGTGAATCCAGGCACCCCTTATCCCCTCGCCGCCTCGTCAATCCGCGGATATTCATCCGCGGCTGTCCTCTCAATCCCCTAATTCATGCCCCCATCGCTTTCCTTTCACAGCGGTTGCGGGGCAGGTATAATGGGGCCTTCTGGCAAACAGCGGAGGTGAGCACCATGGGTGGGGTTTTGTCTCGCAGGGACCTGATCCGCATCCTGGGCGCGTCGGGGGTGGCTGCCGGGTTAGGCGGCATCTCGGCGGCGTCCGCCGCGGACGCGGCTTCGACCGACGACCCGGACGCCTTTCAAGGCTCGGTCATCAAGCCGCAGGTGATCCAGCCTACCGGGAGTTGCCCGGCGCTGGTCGGCGGCAAGGTCATCCAGCCGCGGCGTGAATTGCCCGTATTGGGCCAAACCGACGTGCTGGTGGTCGGCGGGGGAACCGCGGGGGTGGCGGCGGCGGTGGCCGCCCGGCGGGCCGGGGCCCAGGTCACGCTGGTGGAGCGCTACGGGCACCTCGGCGGCCAATGGACCGGGGGCCTGGTGTTGGTCGTGGTCGGCCATATCGTCAAGGGCGGCAAGCAGGTCTGCCAAGGCATTGGCGAAGAGATGCTCGGCCGGCTGGACAAGCTCGGCGGCGCGATCATCGACCGCCAGCCCGGCGCCAATCCGACCGTGGATGCGGAAGCCCTCAAGTACGTCATGGTGGAGATGGTCCAGGAAGCGGGCGTCAAGACGCTGCTGCACTGCTGGGGGGTGGATGCCGTCCTGGACGGCAACACCGTGCGCGGGGCGGTGTTCGAGAGCAAGTCGGGCCGCCAGGCCATCCTGGCCAAGATCGTGGTGGATGCCACCGGCGACGGCGACCTGCTGGCCGCCGCCGGGGCCGCACACCAGCGCTGCAAGTACAACATCGGCCTAGTGTCGCGGATCGGCAACCTGGACAAGATCGACAAGGCGCGGGCCGAGGGGCTGAAGGAGCCGCGCGGCCTGGGGGCCCGCACGCCCGTGCCCGGCGTCCGCTGGGTGAACATGAGCGGGCCGGAGGCTGACGGGCTGGACGTGAGCGAATTGTCTCGCCTGGAGATCAACCACCGGCGGTTTATCTGGCAGAGCGTCCAGAAGATCCGCGGCACGCGCGGCTATGAGGCGGTGCGGCTGCTGGAAACGGCTCCGCAGCTTGGAGTGCGGGTCACGCGCTTGCTGGAAGGCGTGACCAGGCTGACGCTCCGTGATTTCAAGGCCGGCATTCGCTTCGAGGATGTCGTGGCGGTCGGCGGCGCCGTGGCCGCCAATCACGCTGAGTGGCAGATTCCTTACCGGGCCCTGGTGCCGAAGAACAGCGTCGAGAACGTGCTGGCCGCAGGGCGGTGCATCTCGGCCGAGCTGAAAATGGCCGACATGATCCGCGTGATTCCGATCTGCTGGGTCACCGGGCAAGCGGCGGGCGCTGCCGCCGCGGTGGCCGTCGCCGACGCCTGCCCCGCCCGCCAGGTCAACGTGGCCAAGCTGCAGCAGCTACTGAAGCAACAAGGCGCGTACCTGGGCTGAGTGCCGGCACGCAAGGCAGGTTATGCAAGGTAGGTTATACTAAACGAACTTGCGTGATTCCGCGAGGAACCGGCCGTGGAGCCCCGGGCGTTAGCCCGGGGATCGGTGTGAAGATAACCGCCGTCTTACCGAGAATACACGCCATCCCCGGGCTGACGCCCGGGGCTCACCACGTGCGCAGGCTCCCAGGATCGTGCAAGTTCATCTAAAGCATAATCTACCCGCCTCCGTCGGGCCCGAGCCACTGTCAGGCGGCAACCACTGGCGCCGCTGGCTGTCGCGGTGTGCGGTGCTGGCCGCGGCCCTGGTGTTGCTGTTGCCCGGCTGGCCGTGCGACTGGGCTTCGCTGGCAGTGCCGTCGTTGAGTCCGTATGTCGCCGTCGCCACGGCAATCGCCGCGCGCTTGGCAACCCGGGCGACTCTGCTTGCGCTGCCGCTCGCATGTCTGGCGATCCTCTGGCCGAGGTGTTTTTGCCGCTGGCTCTGCCCGACCGGGCTGGTCATCGAGCTGGCAGGCCGATTGCGCAGCCCCGGCACTTCGCGCGGAAAGCGATTGCCGAACGTCGGGGTCTGGCTGGTGCTCTTCACCCTGGGCGGTGCATGCCTCGGCTATCCGCTGCTGGTGTGGCTCGACCCGCTGGCGATCCTCGCGGCGGGGGTCAACACCCTGGGGGGGGAGGTCTGGCGGGACGCATGGCTGGCGGGGGCCGCGCTGCCGCTGCTGTTGCTGGCCGGTTGGCTCTGGCCGGGGTTATGGTGCGGGCGGATCTGCCCGCTGGGGGCCACGCAGGACCTCCTGGCCGTGCCCGCACGCGCGGCCCGCTGTGCCCGGCGGGGCAAATCCAGGCCGCTTGGCGGCTGGCCCATCCTGCGGCGGAGCGTGCTGGGAATGGGCCTTGGCGGGCTGGCGGCGGCCGGCCTCGTGCGGGTCGCCGCGGCCCCCCCCAGGCCGCTGCGACCGCCCGGCGCCGCCGGAGAAGATGCGCTCAGCGGGCTGTGCGTGCGCTGCGGCAATTGCGCCCGCGTTTGCCCCAGCCGCATCATCCATCCCGACTTGGGCCGGCTGGGCGCCGAGTCGTTCCTGACCCCCTCGATCCGTTTCGACGATTCCTACTGCCTGGAGACCTGCGTGCGGTGCACGCGGGTCTGCCCGAGCGGAGCGCTGCGGCCGCTTTCGCCCCAGCAGAAGCGCTCGGCGGCCATCGGCCTGCCGCGGGTCGACATGTCGCTGTGTTTGTTGGGAGAAGATCGCGAATGCGCCATCTGCCGCACCCACTGCCCGTATAATGCCATCCGCACCGTCTTCTCTGAGGCCGATTACCTGTGCGTGCCGCGAGTGGATCCGCGCCGCTGCAACGGTTGCGGTGCGTGCCAGGTGATGTGCCCCACCCGCCCGGCCAAGGCAATCGTAGTCTATCCATCCTGACGCGAGAAACTTCATTCAGAAAGGACAAAGCAATGAGAAAACCACTGCTGCCGGTCACGCTCGTCTCGATGTTCGTCCTCAGCGGGGTCTTGACGGCCCAGGAGACGGCCAACAAGGAGGCGGCCGCCGCCGGCCGCAACGTCAAGAAAGACGTGGTGTTCGACGGCGACAAGGCGGGTGCCGGCGCCAAGGGCTGGACCAATGCCCCCGAAGGCAAGGCCACGGTCGCGGCCCAGGACAAGGAAGTCCGCACGGCCGGCAAGAAAACGATGGAGTTCCACGCCGCCGGCAAGGCGTACATGGCCTGCGGCTGGAACTGGTTCGCCTGGTATCCGGCAGACTCGGGCACGGACATCTCCGGCCGCAAGAACCTCAGTTTTTGGGCGAAAGTGACGGGCGACAAGAAACCCAGCCAACTTACCGTCGAGCTGGTGGCCAATGACAACAAGGCGCAGGGGGCCATCGATCTGTTTCAATACTCCGCCGAGCTGCTGGACGGCAAGTGGCACGAGGTGGTGGTGCCGATCAAGGACCTGGACGCTAAGAAGGAGTTGAACCGGGCGAAGGTCTGGGAGGTCCGCTTCGCCACCTGGTCGCAGGACGACATCAACTTCAGCCTGTTCGTGGACGAGATCGGTTTCGACGGCGAGGCGGAGGCCGCCCCAAAACCGGCGGCGACCGAGCCGGAGCTGAAGCCCGCCGCCGGCCGCAACGTCAAGAAGGACATTGTGTTCGACGGCGACAAGGTGGGCGGCGGCGCCAAGGGCTGGACCAACGCCCCCGAGGGCAAGGCCACGGTAGCGGCGCAGGACAAGGAAGTCCGCACGGCCGGCAAGAAAACAATGGAGTTTCACGCGGCCGGCAAGTTGTACATGGCCTGCGGCTGGAACTGGTTCGCCTGGCATCCGGCGGACTCCGGCACGGACATCTCCCGCTACAAGAACCTCAGCTTTTGGGCGAAGGTGACCGGCGACAAGAAGCCCAGCCAGCTCACCGTCGAGCTGGTCTCCAACGACAACAAGGCGCACGAGGCAATCGATCTATTCCAGTATTCCGCCGATCTGCTGGACGGCAAGTGGCACGAGGTGGTGGTGCCGATCAAGGACCTGGACGCTAAGAAGGATTTGAACCGGGCGAAGGTGTGGGAAGTTCGCTTCGCCACCTGGTCGCAGGACGACATCAGCTTCAGCCTGTTTGTGGATGAGATCGGTTTCGACGGCGCGGCGGAAGCGGGGGACAAGCCCGCTGCGAGCCGGCCGTCCGAATCCTCCTCCCAGCGCGACGAGCCGGCTCGCGTTGCCGAAGCGGCGCCGCAGCCGGCCGCTGCTGCGGAGGACCCGCCGGCCGCCGCGAGGGGCTCCGTGCCGATCAGCCAGCAGATCATGGTGGACCAGTTCGGCTTCCGGCCGCGGAGCGAGAAGGTCGTGATTTTCGCCAGTCCGCAAGAGGGCCAGAACGCCGGCACGAAGTACACGCCGCCGGCGAAGGCCACCATCCGCCGCGAGCCGGGCGACGCCACAGCGTTGACCGTGGATCTGGCGCCCTGGGGAGGGGGCAAGACCGACAAGACCTCCGGCGACAAGGTGTGGTATGCCGACATCTCGGCCTTGCAGGCCCCCGGGACCTATTACGTCTATGACGCCGAGAACCGCGTGCGATCCTACAGCTTCCGCATCGCCGACGACGTGTATGCCCCGGTGTTGAAGGCGGCGGTACGGGCTTACTTCTACCAGCGGTGCGGCGGCGACGTGCCCGCGGCCAACGGCGGGACGTGGCATCACCCGGCGTGTCACCTGGCGGCAGGGCAAGATCGGAACGCGCAGCTCTACATCGACGGCCGCACGCTGGGGCAGCCCCGCGACGTGCACGGAGGCTGGCACGATGCGGGCGACTACAACAAGTACGTGCCGTTCACCGGCGACGTGGTGATCCCGCTCTTGATGGCCTACGAGTTGAACCCGTCGGTCTTCGGCGACGACTGGAACATCCCCGAGTCGGGCAACGGCATTCCCGACATTCTGGACGAGGTCCGCTGGGAGTGCGACTGGCTGCTGCGGATGCAGATGCCCGACGGCTCGGTGTGCAACCGCGTCACCGAGCGCACCAGCCAGACGGGCGTCACGCCCGATCGGGACAACAAGCACGAGCGGTACTATACGCAACCGACGAGCTGGGCCACCGCCACCTGCGCCGCGGGCCTGGCCTGTTACGCGCGGGTCATCGCCAAGTTTCCAGGGCAGGCCGGCTACGCCCGCACCTGTCGCCAGGCCGCGGAGAAGGCCTGGGCCTGGCTGGAGCAGCACCCGAACATGACGCCCGCGGACGGCAAGGACCATGGCCGGCCCAGCGAGGCCGCCGACGCCAGTTGCGACGACGGCAGGGCAGGCGACGCCGGGCGGCGCGTGATGGCCGCCGTCGAGCTGTGGATGCTCACCGGGCAGCCCAAGTATGAAGCCTTCTTCAAGCAGTCGCGCAAAGACATGATTGCGCCCTGCTTCGTCGACTACGCCCTGTTCTCCAAGGCGGATCCGGCCCTGGCCGGCGAGATCCGCACGGCTTTGGACAAGTTCCTCAACGACATGGTCATGGGCCCCTACCGGTCGCACGCCGACGCCTACCTATCGAGCCTGCCGGGCTATTGGTGGGGTTGCAACCAAACGAAGTCGGAGTACGGCTACCGCGCGATGTTCGCGGTGAGACTGGGCCTGAATCCGGCCGCGGCCGGCCAGTACCGCGCCGCCGCCGAGGACTACCTGCATTACCTGCACGGCCGCAATCCGCTCTGCGTGGCGTACCTGACCAACATGGGGCCCAAGGGGGCTAATGCGGGGGCGGGCAAGAGCATCATGCGGCCGTTCCACACCTGGTTTTCCGAAAAGAGCCCCTGGTCCGGCCCCGACTCGCTCGGCCCGGCGCCGGGCTTACTCGCCGGCGGACCCAACCCTTACGAGGCGCCCCCCTGGCTCGTGCCGCCGGGCAAGCAGCCGCCCTCCAAGTCCTTCAAGGACTGGGCCGGCGTCTGGAACCAGGAGCACCAGGCCACGGAGAATTCCTGGGCCTTTACCGAGCCGGCCATCTACTACCAGGCCCGCTACGTACTGCTGCTCTCGCAGTTCGTCGGGAGGTAGATTACGGCGCGGCCACCACCGCGTAGGCCGACAGTTCCGGCGCCGATCGCCCCAGGTCCGTCTCGATGCGGATCGTCTTGGTGACCTTCCGCACGTCGGGGCCGGCAACGAACGTGACGGGCACGACGTGCACCATCTTGGCCGAGGAGTCCTGCTCCCGGCCGAATTTGAACGACTTGTCGTCGCAGACGATCGAGACGATCTTGAAGGGCTTGCTGCCGCGGACCACCATCGGTTTGGTGACCTCTTGCCCCGGCTTGACCACCCCCATGAACAGGGATGCGGGACTGACGGCGATGCCGGGGTTGACCCGGCCCTCGACCATCACCTGGAGTTGGCCGCCCTGGGCGTCGTTGGTCGCCATGATAAGCTGGTCGTGGAGGTAGCCGGCGGAGACCTGCGGAGTGAGGCGGACGTCCAATTGATACCACACCCGCCCGCCCTCCCGGCCGGTTTCCGTCAGTTGGGCGGAGATGCCCGGGTTGCTGCTCTTCACGCCCAAGACCTTCCAGTCCTCACGGCCCCCGTAGGCGATGCCCACGCTCTGCACGGCCGCCTGCCCTTGCTCGACGTCGCCGAACTGCACGCTGCCGGGCGTGAACACCACGTCGCTGCGGATCAGCCCCTTGACGTGCAGTTGCACTTCGGCGGGAAACGGCTTGTCGAGGGTCACCGTGAGCGTTGCGCTGCGGGACCCGAGGAAGCTCCCCGTGTTGAAGGTCGCGTGGATGGCCCCTGCGGCGTAGGTCTTCAGCGTCGGGTGGTCGACGCGGACGCTCGTGCAGCCGCAACTGGCGCGGGCACCTTGCACGTGGACGTCCTCCAGATAGAGGTTCGAGAAGGTGAAGTCGAACTCGGCCTTGGCGCCGCGGGCGACGGTGCCGAAATCATGCTCGGTGACCGGGAACATCTTGCTGGCCCATTCCTGGCCCGCCAGCGGCGACGCCGCCCAGAACAGCGTTAGCAATGCATAAGCCAGTTTTCTCCCCATGGCTTTACTCCCCCCTTGAAATCTTTCTCCCCTTGAAATGCTGATGCGCCCTGGTGTCGTAGGAACTCTAGACCCCTAGTATGCACGTGTCAACTTTGTTCGTTCTATTGGTGGGACACGCTGATTGGGCTCTCCTTGCGGGCCGGCGGGGTGGCAAGGCGTGCCGCTTGCCCTGATTCTTCCTGCGCCGGTCGTGCAGAAGCGGCGTCTTGCCGCTTCCCACCGAGGACAAAGCGGAGGCCCCCGGCGCGGAAGTCCATAAACAGTCGGGGGTTGGGCAATTCCATGGACCACCCGCAGGGGGTTCGCCTCTGGAGGCGACTTGCCGTATAATCCCACGTGGCACCCGGCGGCCCCAGGCCACGTTCCGGCTGGCCGGGAGCCGTGGGCACAGCGGGCCGGGCATGCGACCCCTGTTTTTCCTTATGCCGCAGGGGACACGCCGGCGGTGAGAATCGGGGTCGGCCAGGCCGCGGCCAGAGCACCGCGCAGGGTGGCTGCGCCTTGCTCGCGCATCAGGTTCAGTTCCGGCCGACAGCCATCGTGGAGCTGGAGTTCACCCAGTGTTGAATAAACCGCAAGTCCAAGCCGGACGGCAACATTCACCGGCTCGCCGACTTACGACCGGGATGCTGCCGGTGATAGCACCTTGCCGAGTTGGACACGATTCGAGCCCGGTCGGCAAACGCTGCCCGCTGTCGTAAATCGCCGTAAGTCCGTGCGGGCGGGGAGGTCCCGGCAGATTCAACACTGGGTGAACTCCAGTCGTGGAGGGGTTGCCAGCGGGCGGCAGCGTTGGTTATGATAAGGAGTTCTGCGCGTGTGGCGCGCCCCGGGGGTGCCGCGCGCCGATGAGCAAGCACCCATGTTCGAATCGCTCCAAGAGAATATAGGCTCGGCCATCCGAACCCTCCGCGGTCGCGGTCGGTTGACCGAGGCCAATATGCGCGAGGGGCTGGCCCTGGTGCAGCGGGCCCTGCTGGAGGCCGACGTCAGCGTCTCGGTCGCCAAGGACTTCACCGCCCGGGTCGCCGAGCAGGCCCTCGGCGAGCGCGTCCTCAACGCGCTCAACCCGACCAACCAGTTGATCGGCATCGTGCACCACGAGCTGGTCGGCCTGATGGGACCGGTCGACCATTCGCTGCACCTCCGCAACGAGGTGACGATCCTGATGCTGTGCGGGCTGCAAGGGTCCGGCAAGACCACCACCTGCGGCAAGCTGGGGCGGCTGATCCACGAACGGGGCCGCCAGCCGCTGCTGGTGGCCGCCGACTTGCAGCGGCCCGCCGCCATCGAGCAGTTGCAGGTGATCGGCCAGCAGCTCGGGCTGGCGGTCTATGCCGACCTGGCGGCGAAGGATCCCGTCGCGCTGTGCCAGGCCGCAGTCGCTGCGGCCAAGGACGCCGGCGCGGGGGTGCTGATCCTCGACACGGCCGGCCGGCTGCACGTGGACGAAGAGCTGATGGCCCAGCTCTCGCAGATCGACCGCCGCGTGCAACCGGACCAGGTTTACCTGGTGGTGGACGCGATGACGGGCCAGGACGCGGTCACCAGCGCCAAGGCGTTCAACGAGGCGCTGGAGCTGGACGGCGTGATCCTGACGAAGCTGGACGGCGACGCCCGCGGCGGCGCGGCCCTCTCGGTCAAGGCCGTCACCGGCGTGCCGATCAAGTTCGTCGGCACGGGCGAGCACCTCGACGCCCTGGAGGAGTTCCACCCGGACCGCATGGCCGGCCGCATCCTCGGCATGGGCGACGTGGTCTCGCTGGTCGAGCAGGCCCACCAGAAGTTCGACCAGGACGAGATGGCCAAGCAGGAGGCCCGCCTCCGCAAAGGCGAATTCACCCTGGACGACTTCAAGAAACTCCTGGGGCAGACCAAGAAGCTCGGGCCGATCAACAAGATCATGAGCATGATCCCGGGCATGGGGGCGGCCAGCGAGATGCTCGGGCAGATCGACGCCGAGCAAGACCTCCGCCGGCTGGGCGGCATCATCGACTCGATGACCCCCGCCGAGCGCCGCAACCCGTCGAAGATCGTCGACCAGGGCCGCCGCCGCCGCATCGCGGCCGGGGCCGGCGTCGAGCCGCACGAGGTCAACGAGCTGGTCAAGCAGTTCGACGCCATGGCCGACATTATGAAGAAGCTCGCCGGCATGCCGCTCTTGGAGCGGATGCGGACGATGCAGCAGATGGGCTCCAGCGGCATGCTCAATCCCGGTGCCCGGCTGGCCAAGCAGAAGCAGGGCACCGGCAAGCGGCTGAGCTCGCAGGAGAAGGCCAAGCTGCGGAAGCTCCGCGACCGGGAAATCCGCCGCAAGAAGCGGGACGCCAAACGCAAACCATGAACCGGGGACTGTCCCAATTTTCGCGGGCACCACGCGCAGCGTGGTCGCGAAAATGGGACTGTCCCCTTTGACGGCAGGAATCGGAGGGAATCCCCGTGACAGTCCGTATTCGCATGAAGAAGTTGGGCCGCAAGCACCGCCCGTTCTATCGCGTCTGCGCGATGGACATCCGGGCGCCGCGCGACGGCCGCATTCTGGAGGAATTGGGCACTTACGACCCGATGATCCCGGAGACCGACGCGCGGGCCATGTTGAAGGGAGATCGCATCCGCCATTGGCTGAGCGTGGGGGCCCAGCCGTCCGACAAGGTGCGGGTGCTGATCGAGAAGTACGGCCCGCAGGGAACGCACCTGGAGGAGCAGCGGTTGGCCTTGGCCCGCTTGGCACAAGGGCGGCGGCGGGCGATCCCGCAGCCGGCCTCGCCGGCCGCCGAGCCGGCCGCGGAGGCCCCGCCCGCCGAGCCCGACACGCCCCCCGCCGAGGCCTGAACCCGTGCCGGCTTGCAGCCGCGCACCTGCCCAGATTCCGAAATTCCCAATCCCCGATCATCTGCGGATATACATCCGCAGCTACTGCCAGATCCCCAAGTCACCCCGCCGGCCATGCGATTCGACGTGCTAACCCTATTCCCCGACATCTTCCAGGGATACCTGGGCGAAAGCCTTTTGAAAAAGGCGATCCAGTCCGGGCTGGTCGAGGTCCGCTTGCACGACATCCGCCAGTGGGCCGAGGGGCGGCACAAGAAGGTGGATGATCGCCCGTTCGGCGGCGGGCCCGGCATGATCCTGATGGTCGAGCCGGTCGTCGCCGCCGTGGAGGCGGTGCGGGGACAAGCTGCCGCAGCGGGGCACCTGGTGCTGCTCACCCCGCAAGGCCGCCGGCTCGACCAGGCGTGCGTCGAGCGCCTGGCCGCCCGGGGCCGAATCCTGCTGGTGTGCGGCCGCTACGAGGGCTTCGACGAGCGGATTCGCCTCGTGCTGGAGCCGGAGGAGATCTCCATCGGCGACTTCGTCACCAACGGCGGCGAAGTGGCCGCCATGGTCATCATCGACGCGGTCATCCGGCTGGTGCCCGGCGTGCTGGGCGACGCCGAGTCGAGCCAGGCGGACTCCTTCTCGGGAAGCCAGCGGCTGCTGGAGTTCGCCCAATACACCCGGCCGCGGGTTTTCCGCGGCCTGGAAGTCCCCGCGATCCTGCTCGGCGGCGACCACGGCGAGATCGCCCGCTGGCGGCAGGAAAACAGCCGGCAAAGAACGCGAAAACGACGAGCCGATTTGTTCTTAGAAAGGCAAGCATAATGAGTCAACAACTCCTGAATCTGGCCGAGAAATCGAGCCTGAAAGAAGAAACCCCGCAGTTCGAGATCGGCGACACGGTGGCCGTCCACTGCCGCATTCTCGAAGGGGAGAAGGAGCGGATCCAGGTGTTCACGGGCGTGGTGATCGCGCGGGCCGGCTCCGGCAGCCGCGAGACCTTCACCGTGCGGCGGATCGTGCAGAGCGAGGGGGTCGAGCGGAAATTCCCGCTGCACTCGCCACGGGTCGCCAAGGTCGTGGTGGAGCGTTCCGGCGTCGCCCGGCGGGCAAAGCTCTACTACCTGCGCGATCGCGTCGGCAAGGCCGTCCGGCTCCGCGAGCGACGCGTGGACACGTCCAAACGTGGAGAGTCCAAGGCGGGCAAGTAGTAAGGGATTGGGGATTAGGGATTGGACTGGCGCAGTTCCTCTCTCGTTCCTCCAATCCCCAATTCCTAATCCCCAATCCCTTTCCCCATGGCCATCGGCGTCCGTAACCTTCTGGCGACATGGCTGCGGCGGATCGCACCGCCCAAGCCGCTGGGGCGGCGCGGCGAAGACGCGGCCGCCCGCTACCTGAAACGCGCCGGCTGCAAGGTGCTGGTCCGCAGCAGCCGCCTCTGGCCCGGCGAAATCGACCTGGTGGCCCTGGACGGCCGCACCGTGGTTTTCGTCGAGGTGAAGACGCGGACCTCGCAGGACGCCGGCCACCCCGCCGAGGCGGTCGATCTGCGGAAGCAGCGGCGGCTGACGGTCCTGGCCGTGACCTTCCTGAAGCGGCACGGCTTGCTGGAGTACCCGGCCCGCTTCGACGTAGTCGCCGTCACCTGGCCTTCCGGCCGCGGCCGGCCCACCATCGAGCACTTCAAGAACGCCTTCGACGCGGTCGGGCAGTGGGAACTGTATTCCTGAGCACCGCGCTCATGGTCGGCGTCCGAAGCGATAGTCGTCAAAGTGCTCGGCGAGGTCGGCAATGCCCGTGGACACGCGAATGCCCGCGAGGGGATCAACACGTGCAGCCGCCGCCGGGTTGGCTTGCTCCGGCGGGGGTGATTCGACGGTGACCCGCACCTGCTGATGTTCCTGGAGCTGAAGAGGGGCGAGCGGGCGAAGCATCCCCTCCTCGTAGACCGCGCGGATAACCTGTGACATACGACGACTCCTTTGCGCCTGAATCGCATCTATCCCCCCGACGCGACGGCCCCGGCGCGCCGCCCCCCTCCGTATTCTACAGCGTGATTGTATATCGCGCGAGTAGCGCTTGTCAATGTGCGCACTATGGGAGACGCTTACCACCGCGCCTCGATCTCGGCCCATTCGTGCGGACCGAGGGACAAGGCGATGCGGTCGCCTTCGACCGGCAGGTCGGTCGGCGGCTCGCTGGGGCGGCCGACCTTCTTGGCCGACTGGACCGCGCGGAAAGTCCGCAATCCCACGGCGATCGAGCGCCCGTCGGTCTCCACCAGCCGCACGCGGAAACCCGCGATGCGGGTTTCGTCCGGCTTGGAAGAACCCCCGGACGCGGTCCGGGGGCTTTCCCCTTCCCACTGCCCGCCGCCCATTGCCCCTTGTTCCCCGTCTTCCGCCTTCCGCCCTCCGCCCTCCAATAGCGGCTCCCAGTGGGTGGCCAACACGCCGCGGGCATCGAGATGGAAGAGCCAGCCGGCGGCGTTTGCGGGCCGGGCCCAGCCCGCCGCCACCGTCCGCGGCGCCAAGAAGGCCGTGGCGGCAGCCATCGGCTGCGGCAGGTCGATGCCCAGTCCCAGGCGAAACCGCCGGCAGGTCTCGCCCCGGACCAGCAGGAGCGTATCGAGCTTGCGGGTCCCGTAGCGGCGGTGGTAGGGCAGCCCGCCGCAGAGGAGCGTAGTACGAACCTTCTCACCGCGGATGTCGATCAGGTGGGGTGCTTCCATCTGCATCGCATCGGTGGACAAGACGGCCTGGTTGACGCTGCGATAGAAACTGGCCGAATCGTCGGCCCAGGCCAGCCGGCTGGCGTAATACGAGTTCCACGGGTCGGAGCCGAGCGGCTCGTCCGGCTCCAGCTCGATGTCCAGCTCGATGATGCGGCTGCCGCGCCAGATGCGGATCGTCTGCCGGAAGCCGGCCACGCGGCGCCCCTGCCGGTCGTGCAAGCGGCCGCGGACCACGACCTCGCCGAGCACCGGCCCGGGCGAGGTGACGGCCAGATCGTCGGCCGCCATGATCGAGTAGGCGTCGTCGGCATCGCCGGAGGCGCCCGGAAGACGCAGCGCGAGTTGTTGGGCCAGCCGCGGGCCGCGGGACTTGTGGTCGAAGACGCCGCGGATCGCGCCGGTGTGCGGATCGACGTGGACCTCCAGCAGCTCGTTCTGCAAGAGGGCGCCCCTGGGCCCGCTCACGGCCCCACCGGCCTTGCCGGGGGTTGTGTCGCGGTTGCCTAGTCCGCCGGCCGGGAGTTGGGCAACGAGTTGGGCCATGGGCGGCGGCTCCGCCACGCGGCGGCGGAAGAGACCCCATCGCCGCGACCCGGGCAGGGCAGCGGCGGGGTCGGGAGACCCGCGCCGAACAAGGCTACCCGCCGGAGGCGGCTGGCCTGGCCCGATCCACGCAAATCCCAGCGGCGGCACGTCCACCACTACCGCCTTCCGGCCGGCCGACTCTGCCGCCCAGCGGACCGGCTCAAGGGCCTCCGGGGCC
>Ga0181527_1001028_pt1 | contig 30155 bp, 23 predicted proteins | sample PEATcosm2014_Bin_30_FD_119762 | JGI IMG/M metagenome (GOLD analysis project Ga0181527, IMG submission 119762) | Peatland microbial communities from MTU Mesocosm Facility, Houghton, MI, USA - PEATcosm2014_Bin06_60_metaG | ecosystem: Environmental > Terrestrial > Soil > Wetlands > Peat | place...
GCGCGCAGCCACACGCTGGGCGCCATCGCGGAGAGCGGGCGTCTGGTGGTGTCGCGGCGCGTGGCGTTCCCGGTGAGGTCTGGTTGGAAGTACCGGCGCAGCCGGCGGTATCTGGCGGTGTCGGAGTTCGTGAAGTCGGTCCTGGTGGCCGGAGGGGTGCCGGAAGAAAAGATCGCGGTGGTTTACGACGGCGTCCCGCTGCTCGAGCCCGCGCGCGGCTTGAGCGTGGTGGCCCCGGCGAACGCTGATGATCCATGCAAGGGCGCTCCGCTGGCCGTGGAAGCGGCCAGGCTCGCGGGCGTCGAGCTGAAGCTTTCCACCGATCTGGAGCGCGACCTCCGCGACGCCGCGGTCTTCGTCTACATCACGCACAGCGAAGGACTCGGGTCGGGCGCGCTGCTGGCGATGTCGGCGGGCGTGCCGGTGGTGGCGAGCAACGTGGGCGGGCTGCCGGAGATCATCCGCCACGGCGAGAACGGACTGCTGGTGGAGAATACGCCGCAAGCCATCGCCGCGGCTGTCCGCCAACTGCTGGACGACCCCGCTTTCGCGCGGCGCGTGGGCGATGCGGCGCGCCGCACCGTGATGGAACGTTTCACCGTGGACCAGATGGTTCGCCGTACCATGGAAGTTTATTGGCAGGTGCTCTCATGATAGAAGCCATCCTCGCGTTCTTCTTCGGCTTGCTGGCCGGCAGCTTTCTGAACGTCTGCATTCACCGGTGGCCGCGCGGCCGTTCGGTGGTGAAGCCGCGCTCGCACTGCGTCCGCTGCCGCCAGACCATCGCGTGGTACGACAATATTCCGCTGGTGAGTTATGCCGTGCTGAGAGGCCGCTGCCGCCATTGCGGCCAGCGCATTTCCGGTCGCTATCCGCTGGTGGAGCTGATCACCGGGCTGCTGTTCTTCTATTTCGTGTTCACGCTGGGGCCAACCCCGGCCGCGATCAAGATGTGCATCTTCAGCGCCATCCTGGTGGGGCTGATCTTTTGCGACCTGGAGAAGCGCATTCTGCCCGACGAACTGACGGTAGGCGGCGCGATCGCCGGACTTGTGTTTGCGCTGTTCGTGCAGGTGCCGGACATCACCGCCGGTGCGCTGCTCTGGATCTTCGGCGTGGAGTTGGGGGGCACCCTCGAATCCCTGGCTGAATCGGTGTGCGGCGCGCTGCTGCCGGCGCTGATCCTGTGGGGAGGCGGCTGGGTTTATTACAAGGTGCGCCACCGTGAAGGATTGGGCTTCGGCGACGTGAAGCTGATCGCCATGGTAGGCAGCTTTCTAGGCATGCGCGGGGCGTTGCTGACGCTGATCATCGGCTCGATCTGCGGCTCGATACTGGGCTACGGCTACATCAAGGCCACCGGCAAGGACGCCGCCACCTACGAGTTGCCCTTCGGCACGTTTCTGGGCGCGGCGGCGCTGGCGGCAGCCATCGCGGGGCCAAAGATGCTGGGGTGGTACGGGGGGATGTAGGCGGGGCCGGGCGGCCGAATCGCGGACAACCTCCCAACTTGCAATCGTGATCGCGTCGAAAGGAAGCAGCAGAGCCGCAACCAAAGGTACGCAGTGTCGGTAGGCAGGCAGGCCGAGTACCACTCGGCCGCAGGCTGCCAGCCTGCCCCACAGAATCGTCGCAGGCCGCGAAGGTTCGACGGCGCTATCGCCCCATCCACCCGCCGTCCACGGTGAGGACGGTGCCGTGGATGTAATCGGAGGCGTGCGACGCCAGGAAGACCGCGACTCCGGCCAGGTCTTGCGGGGTTCCCCAACGGCCGGCCGGAATGCGCTCCAGAATCTGGCGGCTGCGATTCGCGTCGGCGCGCAGGGCGGCGGTGTTGTCGGTGGCCATGTATCCGGGCGCAATAGCGTTCACATTGATGCCCTTGGACGCCCATTCGTTGGCCAGGGTCTTTGTAATTTGCGCCACGCCGCCCTTGGCCGCGGCGTACGACGGCACGAAGATGCCGCCCTGGAACGCCAGCAGCGAAGCGACGTTAATGATCTTCCCGCTGCCCTGCGCCAGCATGTGGCGTCCCGCCAACTGGCAGAACCGGAACACCGCGGTGAGGTTGATCTCAATGACGTCCGCCCAGTCCTTTTCCGAAAACTCGGCGGCGGGCGCGCGCCGGATAATCCCCGCATTGTTGATGAGAATGTCGATGGAGCCGAGTTCCTTCACCGTGAACTCGACCAGCTCCACGCAGGCTTTCGCGTCGGAGACGTCGGCCACGGCTTCGACCGGCCTGGCGCCCGCCGCGCGCACGGCTTCGCAAACCTCGGCGATGCCCTTGGTATTGATGCCGTGCACGACGACGTTGGCGCCTGCCTGCGCAAGCCCTATCGCCATGCCCGCCCCCAGACCGGTCTGCGATCCGGTCACCAGAGCGTTCTTACCTTTGAGATTGAATAAGTCCATCATTGCCTGCTACCTCGTAAAACGTGCGGCCATAGCCAGAAAGAAGACCGTGCCCACGCCGATGACCGCGCCATGCGGCAACCCCAGCGCCTTGGGATTCTTCACGTCCAGCTCTTCCCTGCGCATGTAAGCGGGCCGGCCGCCTTTCAACTCGCTCAAGATGAACGCGACGTTCCATAACGTCTTCTTCACCCGCCCGCGCGCGACCACCAGGATCAACGCCATGATGCCGCCAAGAATCGCGGTGACGATAAAAATGCCGAACCAGTCGGGCCAGCCCACAACCGCCCCCACGGCCGCCATCAGCTTGACGTCGCCGGCGCCCATGGCGCGCAGCGCGTACAAAACGAAATACACAGTGAAGGCGATCGCCAGCCCCAGCAGCGACGAAACGAACAATCCCGGCCGGCCCTGGTCCAGAAACCCGTTGAGGGCCAGCCCGACGAGAACGCCGGCAACGGTCAGCCAGTTGGGAATGCGCCGGTATCGCACGTCGTAGACAGCGGCGGCGAGCACCAGCACGAGCAAAACCGCTACCACTCCCGGCGGCGGAAGAGAGAACGTCATGGACTCACAAGTATAACGCGACTAGCGCGCCGGATTGGCAGCCTGCATGGGGTGTGCCGCCTGCACCTGAATCCCTTCCCCGTAGTTCGCGAGGCCGGGGATGGAGACCGGCAGATGGCCGCGGATGTCGATTTCGCCGAACAGCGCTTCGACCGCCGCCACCTCCGACGGAGGCACATTGCTGAAAGCGGCCAGGTACGCGGCGACGCCGGGGAAATTGCGCAGCAGGTAAGGATTGCCGAGCGCCACCAGCGCCACCGGCTGGCCCGAGGCGATGAGAGTCTCGACGGCGTGGGGCAGCTCGCCCGCCAGTCCCACCGAGCCGCGGTAGGCGGCAACCGTGGCGAAGGCGGCCACGGCGAAGCTCTGGCAGGCGGGCAGTCCGCGGATGGCATCTTCCAGCGCATCGCGCGGCATGGACGCGTCGAGGAACGCGACGGCCGCCCTGGGCGCGCGCTGGCGAACCTCTTGCGCAAAGACCTGCCCGTCGGACGAGTACCGGTTTTCCACCATCACCACGTAGCAGGCGCGCTCGGGCGTGGCCAGCGGGATGAGATTGCCATCGTTGCGCACCAGGGTGACGGCGCGGCCGGCGATCTCCTGTGCGCGCTCGGATGCTTCGGGAGAATCGACGATGTCGCCGATGGCCTCGAGGTCCACCAGGCGCTTGCGGTCGAGGCCCACACGCTCCTTGGCGGAGAGAATCGCGGCCACGCTCTCCTGGATGCGGCGCCGGGTGAGCCGCCCGTTCTCCACCGCCGCCACGACGGCTCTCAGGGCAACGTCGGGATCCAGCGGCATAAGCAGCACGTCGGCCCCGGCTTCGAGCGCGCGCACAGCCGCCTCGGCGCCGCCAAAGCCTTGGGCGATGCCGCCCATATCCAGCGCGTCGGTCACCACCAGGCCTTTGAAGCCCATCTCGTTGCGCAGCAGGTCCGTGAGGATGGCGGGCGAGAGCGTGGCGGGCACATCGGGCGGCGCCAGGGCGGGCACGGCGATGTGCGCCGTCATGATGGAATCGACGCCCGCTTCGATGGCCGCGCGGAACGGCAGCAGTTCCAGGCGCTCGAGCCGTTCACGGCCGGCGTTGAGGGTGGGCAGGTTCAGGTGCGAATCGACGGCCGTATCGCCGTGGCCCGGAAAATGTTTGGCGGTGGTGAGCGCGAAGTTGCGCTTGTCGGAATGCGCGCCTTCGATGAAGGCCTTGACGTGCGCCGCCACGGCTTGAGGATCCTCGCCGAACGAGCGGATGTTGATGATGGGGTTGTCGGGGTTGTTGTTGACGTCGGCGACCGGGTAGTAGACCCAGTGAACGCCCAGCGCCCGGGCTTCGCGCGCGGTGACTTCGCCCTCGAAGCGCGAAAAGGCCGGGTCTCCGGTAGCGCCAAACGCCATGGCATGAGGAAAGACGGTGGTTCCTTCCACGCGCATCGAAGCGCCCCGCTCGAAATCCGCACCCACCAGCAGCGGCACTTTGGGCATCCGCTGCATGCGGTTCAGGAACGCCGCCAGCGCGTACGGCTCGGCCTTCCGCACCACCCGGCCGTTGGACACATTGGTCAGGATGAGGCCGCCGACCTTGGTTTCCCGGATCAGCCGCACGAAGCTCCGATACTCGCGCGACCGCGAATTCGACGGCGCGCCGTGGAACGGGATGAAGATCAACTGCGCCACCTCATCGCGCAACGTCATGCCTCTCATCCAGCGGCGGACGGTGGACGACGCCTTGATCGCCGGGGACGGTTTCGGCGGATTCGGGCTACGGCGGGACGCGGGCGCGGCTGCGAGGGCCGCCGACAGGCAGGCTACGGCCAGCACGAGGGCGGGAAACAGCGAGTGGCGCCGAGCCCAGGGGGCACCCTCTTGTCGCCGGTGACCTGGCCGGCCGAGAAAACCACCGGCGACAAGAGGGTGCCCCCTGGGCTCGGCGCTACTTGTGCGGATCCGAGGCACGCTCTCAGTGTGCCAGATTTCAGCCGCTCGACGCCTTGGCCCGGGTGGGAGCGATCTTCTGCGTGGCGGGGGGCTTGCGCGTGGCGCGGTTCAGCAGGCGCTTGACCCAGCGCGTCAGGTGGGCCGGCTCGTTGGAGCTCTTGGCGATGACGACATCCGCGCCGGTGTTCTCCTCCGTCAGTCCCAGCGGCTCCACGAAGCCGGAGAGCAAAATGATGCGCGCATGGGCGTTCAGTTTGCGAATCCGCTGGATCAGCTCCGCCCCGTTCATGCGAGGCATGCGGTAATCCGTCACCACCACGTCGAAGTTGGCGCTCTCGAAGAGTTTGAGGCCCTCTTCCCCGTTTAGGGCGATGGATACACGATACCCCATTTCTTCGAGCACCGTTCGACGAACGAGCAATCCATCCCGATTGTCGTCCACCAGCAAAATGTTGGGGTGAGAAGGGGCTGGGGGCTTCATGCTGCGACGGAGCGAGAGTAACAGAACCGTAACGTACCTGTCAACGCTCTTGCATCATCTTGTAAAACCGCCAGATTTAGTGCTTGACAAATTCGGCGGGGGTGCTCCGCGAAAATACATTCGGCCGAGTGTGCGAAAACGCACGTGCCGTGCTGCGGCGGCGCTACTCCACTTCGCGGGGCGCTTTGTAGCCGGCCTTGGCGACGATCTGGTACTTGATGGGCTTGCCCTTCTCGTCCTTCACGGGCAGCGGTTCGTTGGTGGCGGGGTTCACCAGGTCGACTTTGATTTTGCGGAACGTGCCGTCGTGGGCCTTGTTGCTGGGAGAATAGGTGAGTACGTACTGGTTGCGCAAGGCCTGATGGATTTCCCCGAAAATCGAGGGATATTCGCCTTGAAAGCGCGGGAAGAACGCTTGGCCGCCGGTCTCCTTGGCGAACGTCCGCATCTCGTTATCGGCCTGGAGGAAATCCATGCGCTGCATCGATCCCATGCCTCCGCGGGCGTCGATCAAATCGCGCAGCGTCTGCATCAGGCCAATGGCATAGATGGGCACACCGGATTGCTGCAACGACTTGCGGCACTGGTCGAAGGTCATATGGCTGAAGGTGTCGATGCCCGAAGCGATCAGCACGATGGCTTTGCGCCCCTCGATGCCAGACATGCGATCGGCCGTATCGGTGATGGCATCGAACAGGTTGCACTCGGAGAAACCGGGAATCTGAAGCCGGCTCAGCGCTTCCTGCACCTTGCTCCTGTCGGTAGTGAAATCCGCCAGGATTTCGGTCCGCAGGTCATAGGCCACCACGGCCACGTAATCCTCCGGCTTCAGGGTGTTCGCAAAACCCCACGCGAGCTGCAGCGTCTGATACCAGGCCGGTCCCCAATACCTCTGGAACAGGTTGCTGAACTCGATGACCATGGCCACGGTCATGGGGGCTTCGCCCATATTGACCCCGCGGACCTGCTGGGGCACGTTGTCCTCCAGCACGCGGAAATTCCCGGGCGGAATGCCGGGAATGAAGTGGCCCTTGTTGTCCAGCACCGCGACGTCCACGGTGACGATGTCCACGTTGCTCTTGAAGCTGGGCAGGTTGCCGACGTCCACCTTGTCTTTCTTCAGGCGCGAGGGAATCGGGGGAAGGTCCGACTCACCGGCGCTATTGCCGGCGTCCGCATTCTTGGGCTTGGCGACCGTGGTGCTGGGCTCGCGCATCGGGCCCTGCTCCTGACCGATCGACAACCCGGCCGCCACAAGCAGTGCGGCGCCGCACATCATGAGGGTTCTGGGGGGTCGCATAGGCGTGCCTCTGGTGTCACTATATCAAAAGACGCACCCACCGGCGCTGGCGTTGCGGATCAATTGACCCACGGCCCGCGCCCGCCCTGTTTTCGCATGTAGACCTGGAACTTCCTCTTGGCCCGCTGAAGCTTCCACTGCCGGTACGCGCCGAGCGCGTCGGGCATCCGCAACGCGAGCCGGGGGCCCTTCAGGTACACGTACCCGAACAGCATGCCGCCCAGGTGGGCGATGCTGCTCACCCCGTTGTTGGGGCCGATGGACATCCACAGCTCGATCGCGCCGTAGATCATGACCATGTACTTGGCCTTGATGGGGAACAGGAAGTTCATCAACACCGTCTGGTTCGGATATAAAACGCCGAAGGCCAGCAGCAAGCCGAAAATCGCGCCCGAGGCGCCGATGGTGCGGGTGCCCCAGTCGCCTATGGCCGCGTGCAGCGCCACATCGCAAAGGCCCGCCCCGATTCCGCACAGGAAGTAGTATTTGAGGAACTTCCGCGTGCCCCAATCCCGCTCCAACTGCACGCCGAACATCCACAGCGTGAGCATATTGAACAGCAGGTGCCACACGCCGCCATGCAGAAACAGGTAGGTGACCAGTTGCCAGAAGGCCAGGTGGTAGACCACGGCTACCGGCGCCAGCGCCAACAGCGCGATATCGGCTTGGAAAGACCGCGGCGCCAGACTGGTCAGAATGAAAACCGCCGTGTTGACGATCAGCAGCCACTTAACCGCAGGGGGGAAGTATGCGTAGAAGAAGGAACTTCCAGAGGGGTACCGGGCGTATCGCATGGCGGGTCTCTAAGAATTAGAATATCAGAACGGTTTCGGCCTTCACGAGGCGGCGCGTCCCGCGCCTTTGCCGTAGCGGTTCAGAACGCGCGAGCAGAACTGCAGGCCGGCGGCCGCGGCGAGCCATACCTGCCAATGCGAGAAAACCCCGGAGGGGATGGCAAAACGATTGGCCCAGTTCAGGTCGGCGGCAATGCGCCACAAACCGAGCGCCGCGGCGATAGCGGCAGCGGGCGCCAGCAGCGCGGCCACGACGAGGGCAATTCGCTGGTTTCTCCTGCGCCTGGTGGCGGTTCTGGAACGCCTGGCAAACCGAATCCTAACCCGCATGACGCTGTGATACCAATCTAACAACTTTTGCGGTAGATTATGGTGGGGCGCGCATTAGCCTGCCAAGACCACACTTTTGTCGGAGGAAATCATGCAACGATTCAACGCGGCGGTATTCGGCACCGGTTTCGTGGGCCGCGTCCATCTGGAAGGCATTCGCAGGCTGGGCTACGTCCAGGTGTACGCCATTGGCGAAAGCCAGGTGGAGAAGGCCGCGCGGCTGGGCGCCGAATTCGGCGTCGGGAAGATCGACTCGGATTACCGCAGGATTCTGGAAGACCCGGCCGTCGATGCGGTGCACATCTGTACACCTAACTTCCTGCATTTCCCCATGGCCAAGGACGCGCTCCAGGCCGGCAAGCACGTGATTTGCGAGAAGCCGCTGGCGGTCTCGGTGGAGGAGGCGCGCAAGTTGGTGGAGCTGGCAGGCGAGACCCGGCGCCGCAATTGTACCTTCCACAACCTGCGCTTCTACCCCATGGTGCAGCACATGCGCCGCATGCGGGAGGATGGCGACCTGGGCGAGATCCTGGTGGTGCAGGGCACTTATTCCCAGGACTGGCTGCTGTACGACACGGATTGGAACTGGCGCCTGGATTCCAAGACCAGCGGCCCGTCGCGCTGCCTGGCGGACCTCGGCTCACACTGGTGCGACATGGCCGAGCACGTCACCGGGTTGCGCATCACCTCGGTGTGCGCCGACCTCCAGACCTACAACAAAACGCACAAGCGTCCCAAGGGACCGGTGGAGACGTTCGCCGGCAAGATGCTCAAGCCCGAGGATTACATCGAGACGGCCATCGACACCGAGGATTTCGGTGCAGTGGCGTTCCGCATGGGCGAGCGGGCGCGCGGGGCCTTCACCGCCAGCCAGGTTTCGGCGGGGCGCAAGAACCGTCTGAACCTCGAAATCTACGGGACCAAAGCGGGCGTGGCCTGGGACCAGGAGCGCCCCGACGAGCTGTGGATCGGCAACCGCAACACCAACAACCAGATCATTATCAAGGACCCGTCGCTGCTGAAAGAGGGCGCCCGCTCCTACGCGGACTTGCCGGGCGGCCACAGCGAAGGCTACGACGACACCTTCAAGCAGGTGTTCCGCCGCTTCTACCGGTCGATCGAGGAGCCCGGCTCCGAACCCGAGTACCCGCAGTTCGCCGACGGGCTGCGAACGCTCACGATTCTAGAGGCGGAGATGGAGAGCCACCGGAAACACGCCTGGGTGGATGTGGCATAGGGTGAAGGCATGAGACGCAGTTCTTCGCCGCGCGTTCCGTACCAGCTTGTCGCCCTGTTCGTGGTTCTAGCCACCGCCATCGGCGTGATGGCGTACTGGTCTCACATCGAACAAAAGAACACGGTCGAGCGCGACGTCCGCAACCAGCTTCTTACCATCGCCGACATCAAGGTCAAGGATCTCTCCGAGTGGCGCTCGATGCAGCTTGGCGAAGCGCGCGCCATCCTGGGGGACCCCATGACCTTGACCGTACTCCGGCGGGTTGTGGCCGGAGACGCCAGCGCGTCCGAGCGGGCCGCGGCTCATGCCTGGATGGATGCGCTGGCCAAGCACCTGTACTACGCCGACGTCTTGCTGCTCGACCGGCAGGGAGAGCTTGTCCTCTCGGTAGGACAGAAGTTCGGCAGCGCCGACCATCTTCGTCAAATTGCCGAGGAGACGCTCCAGGGCGGCGATGTCGTGCTTCGGGACTTTCACCGGGACACACCTTCGGGACCGGTCCATCTGGGACTGAACCTGGCGCTGCGACCCGCCCCCGACGCGGCGGCATTCGGGGTGCTTGCATTCGGCATGGATCCCGCTACACATCTGTACCCGCTGCTGGAAACCTGGCCGGTCGCCAGTGCCAGCGGGGAATCGGTGTTAGTTCGCCGGGATGGCAACGAGGCCGTGTTCTTGAGCCGGCTTATCGGCCGTGGGGATTCCGCGGCCAATTTCAGAATTCCCATGAGCCGGACCGACGTCCTGGGGGTGCAGGCTGTGGGAGGCAAGGAAGGCAACATCCGAGCGCTGGACGCCAATGGCTTGCCGCTAGTTGCCGCTGTCCGGCACGTTCCCAATACGCCCTGGTACCTGATCGCCAAGATGAACGAAGACGAGATGCTGGCGCCTGTACGCCGGCGCTCCCTGGTGCTGGGCCTGGGTGCGGTTTTGCTGATTCTGGCGGTGGGCGCCTTCATCGCGCTCTGGTGGCGGCGCCAGCAATCCCAGTTCTATCGGGAGCGCTACGAGGCGGAAATCGAGCGCCGGGCGGTGGAAGAGCGGGCTTCGCAGGCGCTGCAAGAAAGCGAATCCCGTTTAAGCGCGATCTTCGAGCAGGCGGCCATCGGCATGGCCGATTCATCCCTGGACGCACGGTTCATCCGGTTGAACCAGCGATTCTGCGAGATCATGGGATACTCGCGGGAGGAATTGCTGGGCCTGACGTTCCGCCAGATCACTCATCCGGACGACCTCGCCCGAGACGAACAACTCGTGCTGCAACTGCTGAGCGGTGAGCGGAGCAGTTTCGCAGTGGAGAAGCGCTACCTCCGCAAAGACGGCGGCGTGGTTTGGGCAAACCTGATGCTGTCCCTGCTCCGCTCGGCCTCCGGAGAGCCGCTGCACTTCGTGGCGGTCGTCGAGGACATTACCGGGCAGAAACGGGCGGAAGAGGAAAGGCGCCATCTGGAGCGCCAACTGCTGCAAGCGCAGAAGATGGAAAGCCTCGGGCGGCTGGCGGGCGGGGTGGCCCACGACTTCAACAACCATCTGACCGTGATCAACGGCTATTGCGCCATGCTGCTGGATGAGATGGGCCCCGGCGATCCGCTACGGGAGCCAGTGGACGAGATTCTGCTGGCGGGCCATCGGGCGGCGGCGCTCACCCGCCAACTTCTGGCGTTCAGCAGAAAGCAGGTGGCCGAGCCACGCGTCGTCAGCCTGAACGACCTTGTGGCGGACGCCCGCAAGATGCTATCCCGGCTCATCGGCGACGACGTCGAAATCATCACGCACCTGGATGCGGAGCTGGGTTCCGTGGTGGCGGATTCAAGCCAGATGAACCAGGTTCTCATGAACCTGGCGATCAACGCCCGCGATGCCATGCCGGATGGCGGGCGGATCGTCATGGAAACGACGAACATCGACATCGACTCAGGTTATGCCGCGCAGCACGCCGGCGTGGAAGCCGGGCCTTACGTGCTCCTCTCGATCACGGATACGGGAGCGGGGATGACCCAAGAGGTGGTGCAACACATCTTCGATCCCTTCTTCACCACCAAAGAGATTGGAGCGGGCACCGGGCTGGGTCTTTCCACGGTCTACGGCATCGTGAAACAGGCCGGCGGCTGGATGTGGGTCTATAGCGAACCCGGCAAAGGCTCGACGTTCAAAGTTTACCTTCCCAGGACGGGCGCCGCTCCCGAGCCGCTTACGACGCCGGTTTTGGCGGCCGAGACTCTGCGGGGCAGCGAAACGGTGCTGGTGGTGGAGGACCAGCCGGAAGTAAGGAAACTGACGCTGGCGATGCTGGAAAGCCAGGGATATCGGCTGCTCCAAGCCGCCAGTGGAAGCGAGGCATTGTCGCTGTCGGAGCGGTACCCGGAGCCGATCCACCTGCTGATTACGGATGTGGTGATGCCGGGAATGACGGGAAGAGAACTGGCCATGCGGCTGGTGGCGCTTCGTCCTTCGCTGAAGACGCTGTACACCTCGGGATACACGGCCAACGCGATTGCGCACGAAGGCGTGCTGGATGCGGCCGTGGCCTATCTGCCCAAGCCATTCTCCCCCGCGCAACTTGCCGCCAAGGTGCGGGAAGTGCTGTCGTAGCTTGCGCCAGCCGTGACCAGCGCAAAAGCCACAATGGTCTGGCCGCGCGCGCCAGTGGTCCGCTCCAGTTCATCCGACAATCGGGATTCCAGGCCCCACGGATCGATTTCGACCTGGCAATCGGCAATCTCCTGGTCGCTGGCTCCCTGGAAACACAACTCGCATACGCCCACGGCCTCGGAGCCGCAGCGCACCGGCGGGCCGAAAATGCGGCAGGTGATGGGGCGCGCCGCGTAGAGGTCGCAGGTGCCGGTGGCCGGGTCGAGCGCCGGACAGGGCTGGTCATCCGCCAGCGCGGCGAACTGCTCCTCGGCCTCTTCGTCTTCCCTCAGCACGCCGGTGGCCGTGTCGCCGGGGAATTCTGGCCATATCCGGGCTACCGCCTGGCGAGCCCGTTCACGGACTCCGGCGGCGCGCCCCCCATCGCACGATTCGAGCTTCGCCAGACCCTCTCGCAACCGGCGAGCGTCAAGCTGGGTGATGGGGAAAGGTCCCATGCAGCAGCCGGTGCAGCCGGGGCGGCAGACCAGCCAAGGCCCGCTCTTGCGCGCGGCCTCGGCCAGTGCGGCATCCACGATTTGGATGAGGGCTTGGTCGCCCGGCATGCTTCGAGAATAACGCAAGCGCGCGGCGCGGCATGTTACCATCGTTTTTCTCCGAGGCTTATCGCTTGCGTAAGGTCCCCCTCATCGAATCGCTGCGGATTATCGGGCGAGGGTCGCTCAACTGGCTGGCCGAACGCCCCATCGTGGTTTCGTTCGAGGTGACGGACGCCTGCACGTGCTTCTGCAAGCACTGCGACCACGGCGGGCCGCGCGACGAATCGCACAATCTGAAGCCCGCCGCATACCGCCGCTACATGGAGGCGCTGCGCCCGTGCGTGGTGCAGGTCTCGGGCGGGGAGCCGCTGCTGCGCGACGACGTGGTCGAGATCGTCCGCAATATCAAGGGCGGGTCGAAGCTGCCGTACACCATCCTGGTTTCCAACTGGTCGCTCATGACCCAGGAGAAATACCTGGCGTTGCGCGAGGCCGGCATTCACCAGTTCTCCGTCAGCCTGGATTTCCCCGATGAACGGCATGACGATTTCCGCGCCTATCCGGGCCTCTACCGGCATCTCGAGGACCTGGTTCCGCGCCTGGCGAAGCTGGGGCATGACGACATCGTGCTCAACAGTTGCATCACCAGCGAGAACGTAGGCGAGATTGGCGCCCTTGCGGACAAGGCCCGCGAGTGGGGCGTCAACCTGTGCTATAGCGCGTACTCGGCGCGGCGCACCGGCTGCCGCGATTACTTCCTCAACACGCCCGAACAGCTTGTGCAATTGAACGCGCACCTGGACCGGGTGGAGGCGCGCCGCGACCAGACTAACTGGATCGTCAACTCGCCCTCCACGCTCGAAGCCACGCGGCGCTACTTCGCCAACAACGGCTCCCCCGGCTGCAAGGCCGGCCTGCGCTTCCTGGTGGTGACGGCCGACGGCGCCTTGCAGCCGTGCTCCATGCAGTTCCACCGCTACCCGCTCCAAGAGCGCACCCGCATGATCCGCGAATTCACCAGCCAAAATCAGTGCGACGAGTGCTACGTCTCCATCCGCTCGTACCTCGACAAGAGCTTTCGGCAATTGCTGCGGGAAAACGTGAGCGGGTTCTTCTCGTTCGGTTCAAGCGAAAAATGATCGAAACACCCGGCTTAAGACTCTGGCAAGTGGTTCCCCAAATACTGCTGCTCAGCGCCGGTCTGTTCTTGGGCTCCGTGGTTGCCGCGAATGCCCAGATTCCGCTGGCGACGGGCAGCGGCGTGACCGTTCTTTCCGAGCCCCAAGGACCGTTCTTCGATATTACGGCGTACGGCGCGGTGGCGGGCGGAGCGGCGCTGACGAATCAGACGGCGATCAACCACGCCATCGCCGCAGCGGCTGCGGCCGGGGGTGGAACAGTTCTGATTCCCCCCGGGACCTTCAAAACTTACAGTATCCATCTACAGAGCAACGTCGGTTTGCATTTTGAATCAAACCACTCAGTCATCCAGGCGGCCATCCCGGGCCTGGATGGAGGCTATTACGACGCCCCTGAGGTAAACCTCTACGTGGGTCTCCAGGACGAGGGCCACAGCCACTGGCAAAACAGTCTGATTTGGGGCATCGGGTTACAAAACGTCATGATTTCCGGCCCGGGCCTGATTGATGGAAGCTATATTGACGCCACCGGCAACACGGTCCAGGTGCTTGTAGTCACCGACGTGAGCGAAGTTACCACGAGGACCGCCGCCGGGACCGCGGGACTAGCCAACAAGGCAATCGCACTCGAGAACTGCAGCAACGTTGTTTTTCGCGATTTTGCCATCAAGAATGGGGGACATTTCGGCGTTCTCGGCACCGGGGTGAATAACTGGACAATCGACGGGATCGTCATCGATACCGACCGCGACGCACTCGACATCGATAACTCCCAGAACGTGACTGTTAGAAACTCCGTATTCAATTCTATCAATGATGACGCGATTGTTCTAAAGGCCTCGTTCGCTCTAGGCACATTTACGCCCACTAAGAACGTGCTGGTTGAAAACGATATCGTCAGTGGTTACGAGGCGGGGAGCGTGCTCAGTGGAGCTTATGCGGAGGGACAGCTTGAACCCATCACCGGGCGCGTCAAATTGGGTACCGAAGCCACCAGCGGTTTCGATACGGTCACGATTCGGAATATCACATTCCAGCGTTGCGCCGGCTTCGCCCTCGAATCGGTGGATGGCGCCGTGCTCACCAACATCATATTCACCGATTCCACGATGAACGATGTCTACACGCCGATATTCATTCGGCTCGGCGACCGGGGCCGCACACCGGTCACCGGTATCAGCGCCAGCCAGACCGTGAGCCCCACTAACAACGTCCGCCTGGACAACACCCTCTATGTCCTTCCCAATCTGCCGGCTCAGTATGGGTACTTCCCCGCGGGCCGGTACTCTCCCTCGTATACGCAGAATCTCTCGGTTCCAATTGGCGGCGAGACTAACATAGGGAGCATCGTCTCTCAAACTGCTCCGACCAATTTAAACTCATATCAGACTTGTGCGGGATGTGCGACGAATCCCGCGGATGCCGACGCGATCGGCACGGGAGCTCAAGCGAACGGCACCTTCGCGGATGTCGGTAATATCAGCATCAGCAACCTGACTGTTACGGATGCGGATCCGCGCTACCCGATTATTCTCGCCGGTCTGGAGGGCCATCCGATCCATGATGTGAGCCTCAGTAATGTCACGGTACAGTATCGGGGCGGTCTGACATTTCTGCAGGCGGCTGAGAATCGGGCTTTGAGCACGACCTGGAGTTACTATGCATACACCGGTAACGGCACCACCCTGTCGTCCGGGTCGATTCCCTGGTTCGGAGGTTCCTCCAACGAAGGAAACCTTCCGCGGATCAGTTGGGACCCCACCGCGAACGGCGGAGCCGGAGGATGGGCTTACGACCCCTACAACATCCCGGAGCTGCCATTCCTGTATCCCGAAAACGTCATGTTTGGTCCTCTGCCCGCATACGGTATCTGGGCCCGTCACGTCCACGGCCTGACCGTAGACAACGTGAATGTCAATTTCATGGTGCCGGATACACGGCCGGCCGTTGTGTTGGACGATGTCAGCGACTCGGTATTCCAGAACTTCACGGCCCAGGCCGCCGCACCCGGTGTCCCGGTCTTTGTGGAGGTAACCAACACCATGAAGAGGCCGCCGGGCCTGGAGTACGTGCTCAACCAGCCGTATTCGACCGATACCGTTACGAATGTGACGTTACCGCCGGGCCCGGGCTCGGCCGTGCAACTGGTGACCGTCAACCGCCCGGCGCCGGGTACGCCCTCGGATAACCTGTACGCGTATCCGACGGTTCCGAGCGCGGCCCATCCATACTCATATAGTGTCGACAATGCAAGTTATCCCTTGCCGGTGACGGTTCATCGGCCATTTTTCGGCACTGCCGCCCCGAGCCGTTTTTATAGCGCTACGGTAGGACAGCAGTTGCAGTTTACGGTGCAGGCTTACAGTCCCGCCTCCGGCAGTGAAACAGCGGCTGCCCAAACGGGTCTGACCTATTCCACTGGCGTCCTGCCGAGCGGCGCGAGCTTCGATTCACAAGTCTTTAGCTGGACGCCCACGCAGGCCGGCGTATATCAAGTGCAATTCATAGTTAGTGACGGCGTGATACCGGAGAGCAAGAAAGTCACTATCAGGGTTGGCAATCCAAATCTGCCCATGGCCGACCCCGGCCAGAGCCGTATAGCTCGTTTGGGAAGCCTGGTGACTCTCGACGGTTCCGGGAGCCAGGATCCGGCGAGCACTGCGCCTCAGTTGCCGGCGTGGTGGACGCTGAGTTTTGCCTGGACGCAGACCGCGGGACCGGCGGTCACGCTGGGGAGCGGCGGCGCTACCGCTATGATGCCAACCTTTGTCCCGACGGTGGCCGGAAGCTACACGTTCCAGTTGGTGGTGAACGACGGGCCGGCGTTCAGCGCCCCAGCGACGGTCACCATCATGGTTCCGATTCTCGGGCAAAGAAAGAGGGGTGTCCGCTCATTCAATTCAAGCGGAAAATGACGCTGATGGTGGCGACCAGTTCCACCGGTTCGCCGTCCAGCAGCGTGGGCTCGTAGACCCACTGGCGGACCGCCTCCAGCGCGGCGCGCGCCAGCAGCGGGCTGCCGCTCAGGAGTTTCAGCTCGCGGATGCGGCCGTCGGTGGCGATGATTCCCGTTAACTCCACTGTGCCTGAGACGCGCATCTGCCGTGCCAGTGGCGGATACTGCGGCTCCACTCGATGGATCAGCCGGGCCATCTTCACTGTGCCGCCTGCCATGACCTGCTTCGGCGCCACGGGAACAGGTTTCGCCCGAGCAGGCGCCGCTTCGACAGCGGGCGCCGGTGTTGATGCAAGGGCCGGAATACTCGGCAGCATCCCGCCGGGAACGCCACTTCGGTCGCCACCCACAATGCCTCCCGGGACGCCGTAGCCCGAGGTTTCGAGCGGCTCATCGACGATGACCGCCGGCTTCGGGGGAATAGTGGTGGGCGCGGTCAGCCGCCCCGGCTCGGTTTGCAGCCGCTCCACCGGTGGACGCGCGGGACGCGGCTTGGCGGCATTCCCGGCGGCCGGCGGGGGTGGCGGCGCCATCGGGAGAAGCCACGCCATAATCGCCCGCGAATGCGGAAGAGCTTGTGGCGAGACGAGCGGCGCCAGTGCGGCGCAGGCCAGCAACAGCGCCTCCCCGCTGAGACCCAGACAGGTGCTCCACAGACGTTTCGTCGCAAAACCGCCGGCAAGTGCCTCTTGCTCGAACATTGTGTTGCCTCCTTTCTTCGCCGCCCGGACACACTACGCCTCTCGATGTGGAATGGGAAGAAGCCTCAGTCGCGAGTGCGTCCGGGTGTTGACATCGCGGTCAACCTCCACCCGAATAGACACCAATATCCGCGAAGAAGTTCCGGTGCATGATGGAAGTGTGCAACTGCCGGATGGCGTCAGGCGGATGATCGAGGAGCGGGCCGAAGCCGTGGGGTTTCGGGCGCTCAAACACGCGGCGTCGGCGATGTCGGCGGACTACCGCGCAAGCCGCGCCGCGCGCCAGCCCGACGCCGCGCGCACGGCCGCCTACCTGGCGACCCGCATGCCGGCCACCTTCGCCGCCGCTCACGCCGTGCTGCGCGAGTTGCGGGAGCGCCTGGGAGCGCGCCCCATCTCGAGCGTGCTCGATATCGGAGCTGGCGCCGGCGGGGCGTCCCTGGCCGCGTGCGAGTGCTTTCCGGAAGCCCGGACCATCACCATGGTGGAGCGCGACCCCGCGCTGGCCGCCGCCGCCCACCAGTGGCTACCCGAGGCCGCCGTCATGCTGGAAGACGTAGCGCGCATCAAAACCCTGCCGCCGCACGACCTGGTGCTGGCGGCTTACTCGCTGGGCGAAATCGGCGAGCCCTTGGCGGCGCGCTTGTGGCAGGCCGCGCGCGTAGCGCTGGTGGCCATCGAGCCGGGCACGCCGCGCGGGTATGCGCTGATCCTCAAGATGCGCGAGGAATTGCTGGGAGCCGGCGTGTCGATGGCGGCGCCCTGCCCGGCCGCGACGCCGTGTCCGCTGGCCGCGCCCAACTGGTGCCATTTCGCGGCGCGCGTGGAGCGTTCGTCCCTGCACCGCCGGATCAAAGACGCGGAGCTGGGTTACGAGGATGAGAAGTTCAGCTACATCGCCGTGGCGCGCGAGCCGGTGGACCTGCCCGCATCGCGCATCATCCGGCGCCCGCAGCAGCGCCCCGGCCTGATCGAGCTGGAGACCTGCGCGCCGGCCGGTGTGCGAACGGTGCGCGTGCCGCGCCGCGACCGCGAGGCCTTCCGCGCCGCCCGCAAGGCCGCTTGGGGCAGCGCCTGGGGCTAAGCGCCTGCTGCCGCGGAGTCCGCACCCGAAGCCAGCTTGTTCGAGTTGCGCTCGAACACTACCGAAACATGCTGTAATCAAGCGGATCTCCAAGGGGCCAATCAGACGGTCAGCCGAGCGATTGCTTCCCCGCTGGTGGCGGAGTCGTATCGTGAGACTCTGCCGGATTTGGGGCTTGCGCTTCATCATCGTTCTTCTTTTCCTGCTGCTGCACCAGTTGATGCACGCTTCCGAGCGAGCCTTCGAGGGCCAGCCGGACGAGTTGGCTGCGTTTTCTTACACCCGTCCTGGTGAACAGACGCTGCAATATGTTCTTGACGGAACTCTCCGAGATGCCCATGCCCTCGGCGATGTCCCTATTCGTGAGACCGCCAAGGATGCCCAGGAGCGCTCTTTGCTCGCTGTTTTCCAGTGCGCTGCCGGACTCGCAATGAGCTTGATTGCCTGTACTAGTCGTTCCGGCGCCTCCGATTTCAGGAAAATACCCGAAGCGCCGAACTTCAAGGCATTGGCTGAACGCTCCGCGTCGGTTGTTCCGGCGACGATCAAGAACCGGCCCTGATAGCCAGCTTTGCGGGCTGCTGATATGAGATCGTTCGCGTGTCCCGCCCCGAGAGCGAAATCCAACAGTACGACATCGACAGGAGAACCGCTGAGCATCTCCAACGCCTCAGCAGAGGTACCGCACTCACCGACAACTTCGAAGCCAACCTCAGACGCCAAAGCCTCGCAAGGCTGGCCCGGAACAGACCATGGTCATCGAGTACGACTAAGCGAATTCGATTCTCATCCGTTTGATCGTGCATGGTCCAGTTCGGTGCTGCTGGCCTAGCCACGTTGTGTTCGCGACTTTCGAACATCCTCGTTTGGGAGATCACCAGGTTTGCGCTCGGCCTTCGCGGAGGAGACAGGGTATTGAGGGAACCAAGCGAACGCCTCAAGTGGGCCTCCCCCTCGGCACACTTAGTAAATGTTACGGCGACTGTCTCAATAACGCCAGAGCTCTAGCCTAAAGATCGACACGCCGGCGCGAAGATTAAGCTCCCTGAAGTGTGAACTCTGGACCAATCATGCGATACATCAAAAGACCATCCAATCCGAGCGCAAGATTCGTAGCTGTCCAATTTCCCGCGCGCTAGAGTTGGGAAATAGTAAGGTTTCGGCAATTGCTGTCCGCGATGTATGCGGCCGCAAAATGCAGAAGAAACCTAAGATCGCGGGGATCACGAACTGGCGTCTTTCGCGAGCGCCCCCGCGCCAAAGAACGGAAATGAAGAAGCATTCGATTTACATCAGCAAACGATTTGTTGTCATGTGCGGGACTGCCGTAACAATTGTTGTCGCCGCGGCCCTTCTGGAGTCCTGCCACAGCCGCGGGCAAGCCGCAGACGGCGATATGCCGCAGCAATCGGGCAAGACCTCTAATGCGTCTGCCACAAATTCCAAAGCAGCTAGCCCTGCCGTGGATTTGTCCCCGAGCCAACTGAACTCGATCAAGATCGAACCGGTGGGGACCTACGAGTTCCCGGTTGAGAGGGAGACGGTTGGCAACATCAGCTTTGCGGACGAGCTATCGGTTCAGGTCTTTCCGGCTTATCAAGGAACCATTATCAACGCTTTTGTGGAACTCGGCGCTCAAGTTGAAAAGGACCAGCCGCTCTACACAATCAAGAGCCCCGACCTAATCCAGGCGGAATCAACGTTGATCGGCGCGGCGGCGACTTTCGAATTGACCAACAAGGAGCTGGAGCGCGTCAAGGGCCTTCCCGGAATTGCGCAGCGAGAATTGGAGCAGGCGACTTCGGATCAGCAGACAGCCGACGGAGCTCTTAAAGCCGCGCGCGACGCCGTGCGCGTGTTCGGCAAGACCGACGCGGAAATCGATCAAATGATCGCCTCGCGAAAGATCGACCCCGCCCTGGTTGTTCGCAGTCCAATTGCCGGCCAGATTACGTCGTACAACGCACCGCCGGGGCTGATGGTGCAGCCGGGGAACCCGCCGGCGCCATACACCGTTTCGAATGTGACGCTCAAATGGATGCTGGCAAATGTCATTGAGAGCGACATCGCATTGCTTCATTTGGGGCAGCCGGTGCAAGTCAAGGTGCTGGCCTACCCCAACCGCGTCTTTCGAGCCAAAGTGTCGAAAATCTACCCAATGGTCGATCCGAATACCCACCGAGGTACGGTCCGTTCGGAGATTGAGGACCCCAAGGATGAGCTGCATCCGGGGATGCTCGCGAATTTCGTAATTCGTGTCGAAGGTCCGACGGCCTGGGTCGCGATACCGGCCAACGGCGTGGTGCGCGAACCCGATGGCACGATGACCGCCTGGGTGACTAGCGACCGCCGCCATTTTGAGCAAAGAACCATCCAAACGGGCCTGCGACGAGACGATCGCGTTCAGATCCTCGGCGGTCTGCGGCGTGGGGAGCTGGTCGTATCAGATGGCGCGGTATTTCTAAGCAGCATACTGTCGGCGCCGCCAACCGAGTGAGACCCCGTCATGTTCAAGTCTCTTGTTGCATTTTGCTTAAGCCGGCGCACGATTGTCGTGTCGGGGTTGCTGCTGTTTGCCGTCGCGGGGTTCGTCGCTTTCAAGCTGCTCAACATCGAGGCCTACCCGAATCCGACACCGGTGATCCTGGAAATCACCGCGCAGGCTCCGGGCCTATCCGCCGAGGAGATGGAGCGTTATTACACACGGCCCATGGAGATCGGCCTTTACTCCACTCCCGGCATTGAGGTTATCCGTTCGACTTCGTTCTACGGCCTGTCATTTGTCCGCGTCAGCTTCAAGTATGGCGTGGATTATTTCTTCGCCTACAGCCAGGCGTCGGTGGCGATGACGCAGAATGTCAACCTGCCGGGCAATTTGGTGCCCACTATCCAAGCCAACAGTTCGACTGGCGAAATCTACCGCTATCAGGTTGTCGGCCCGCCGCATTTTGGAATCGCCAACCTGCGCACCGTTCAGGATTGGATCGTCGCGCGCAGGCTGCTGACCATCCCTGGCATCGCAGCCATCAACAGTTGGGGAGGCCCCACCAAGGAGTTTGAGGTCGAGGTGGACCCTCACAAGTTGGAAGCCTACAGCGTCATCGTTCCTCAAATCCTGACCGCGCTCGGCAACGCCAACATAAACGTGGGCGGCCGTGAAATCCGCATAGGCCAGCAGTCCGTCAACATTCGCGGAGTCGGCCTGATTGACGATGGCGGCAACGACGATTTGACCGAGGGCTATAAGGTTAACGACATCGAGAATGTGGTTCTGAGCCAGGAGAACGGCGTGCCGATTCTGATGAAGGATGTTGGAACGGTTTCGGTGGGCTACCGGCCAAGGCTTGGCATTCTGGGCCGCGACCGTCAGGACGATGTCGTCGGGGCCATCGTGGTGCAAAGACGAACGGAAAAAACAGCCGACATGATTCCCAAGGTCAAGGAGGCGATCGACACGCTGAATCACGACGGGAGCCTGCCGCGGGGAGTCAGAGTTGTTCCGTTCTACGACCGGTCGTCCCTGGTCGCCATCACCACGCATACCGTTCTGCACAACCTGATCTTCGGATGCGTGCTGGTTTTCCTGATCCAATGGATCTTCCTGGGCAACCTTCGTGGCGCGGTCATTGTTGGGCTGAACATTCCCTTCGCGCTGTTCTTTGCCACCATCCTCCTGGTGATTATGGGGGAAAGCGCGAACCTGCTTTCCGTGGGCGCCGTCGATTTCGGGATCATTGTCGATTCAGCGGTGATCCTGGTCGAGAATATCTTCCGGAATTTTCAGCGAGACCCCGAAGAAAGACAGGGTCTGTTGCAGCGTCTGGCGCAGGGTTCCTGGGGTCCCGACCCGACGAAGATCGAGCATGCGGAAGCAGGGCCGACCTTCCACTGGACGGATCGCTTGCGGCTGATTCTGATTAGCGCGCTCCAGGTGGACAAGGCGGTCCTGTTCTCGGCGCTGATCACGGTGGCCGGTTTCGTGCCTCTATTTACCATGCAGGGAGTCGAGGGACAGATCTTCGGCCCGATGGCGCGCACCTACGGTTATGCGCTGGCCGGAGCGTTAATTGCAACTTTCACAGTCACACCTGTCATCGCCTCGATGCTGCTGCCCAAGCATGTGAAGGAGACGGAAACGATTGTGGTCCGCGCGCTGCATCGTCTGTACAACCCGGCGTTGCGTTTTACGCTGAAAAACCGCTTCCTCGTGGTCGGATTGGAACTGGCCTTGTCCCTTGGAACTTTCTTCTTTATCGCGCCGCGGCTGGGGAGTGAGTTTCTTCCGCACCTGGAGGAAGGCAACTTCTGGATTCGCGCCTCCATGCCCATCACGCTCTCGCTCCAGGACGGCGAGGCGGCCGCGCGCAAAATGCGCGAGATTCTCCTGCGGCACCCCGAAGTTCTGACCGTGGTTTCCCAGCATGGGCGGCCGGACGACGGCAGCGATGCCTCGCCATTTTCGAACGTCGAGTTATTCGCCCCGCTCAAATCTTTTGACGAATGGCCCCAGGGCTTGACCAAGGACAAGCTGACCGAGCAGATTCAACGGCAGTTTCAGAGCGAGTTGCCGGGGGTCATCTTCAATTTCTCCCAATACATCGAGGACAACATCGAAGAAGGAATCTCAGGCGTCAAAGGCGTCAACTCGGTCAAGATCGTCGGTCCCAACCTGCAAGAGTTGACGAAGCTGGCCGATCAGGTCCGCGACCAGATGAGCCAGGTTCGTGGCGTTGCCGACCTCGGCATTTTCCCGGTCCTCGGCCAACCAAACCTGAACATCAAAGTGGATCGGGAAAAGGCCGCGCGGTACGGCCTCAATTCCGGCGATGTGAATTCGGTGGTTCAAGCTGCCCTGGGTGGGGCTGTAGCGACCTCGGTTCTGGAGGGCGAGCGGCAGTTCGATCTTGTCGTCCGCTACACGCCGGAATACCGCAACAATATCGATGAAATCCGTAATATCAGAGTGGGGTATACAACCGCCAGCGGCGCAAACGCCTACATCCCACTGAGCGAACTCGCCACGATCTCGTTGGACACGGGAGCGGCCTGGATTTATCACGAAAGCGTGCAGCGGTTCATCCCGGTGAAATTCAGCGTCCGGGACCGGGATCTCGGCGGAACGGTCGAGGAGGCGCAACAACGCATCGCCACGAATGTGAAACTTCCGTCCGGATACCATCTCATCTGGGCGGGCGAATTCGGAGATCTTCAGGATGCCAAGAAACGTCTGGAGATCATCGTGCCGCTCAGCTTCATCCTGATCGCCGGGGCGCTCTATAGCCTGTTCAACAACTTCCGCGATTCCATCCTGGCGCTGGCGGGCATTCCCGACGCAATTGTGGGAGGCATCCTCGCGCTGTACGTTTCCGGTCTCAATTTCAGCATCTCGGCCGCGATCGGCTTCGTGTCGCTGTTTGGTGTATCCGTCATGGACGGTATCCTGATGATCACGTTTTACAACCAGGAAAGGTCTCACGGTCTCGCGCCTGTCGACGCGATGTACCGCGCCGCAACCACGCGCATGCGCCCTCTCCTGATGACGGCGCTTTCCGCCTGCATCGGTCTCCTTCCAGCGGCAATTTCAACGGGTATTGGCAGCCAGGTACAACGTCCACTCGCCACGGTGATCGTGGGTGGCATGTTGGTCGGCCCGGTTATGCTGCTCCTCGCCGTGCCTGCGCTGCGACTGATCCTTCTAGGCCGTGAGAGAAACCTGTTGGGAGAGGAGTCGAGGTGAAGACGCATTTCTGGTTCGTGATGCTTGCTTGCGTAGGTTTGATCTGTGCGACAGGTTACGCGGATAGAACAGCCTCCGAGAAGCGACCAGACCAGACTGGCCACCCTCCTCGAAAGCCTCAGCGGTCGCGCCGTGGAGGTCCGGCGAGGTCAAATCTTCCCAAACCGCTCCCGAGACGCCCGCCTGTTCGGTCGCCAGGTCCCGTCGGAGCTGCTGAACCGCCGCTAAGCAATGTGCGCCATCGCAGTCCCAATCCGGCAATCATTGCGGGATCCGCGGAGCTAAGTAAGAGGAGTACCGGCGCGATTGACGGGAAACAAGTGCACCGGAGGCCTTAACAAACGGATTTCTATGAGTCTCATTCGCCAATCGCGCGGTTCCGGTCTCATCGCGGTCACAGCAGCTTTGCTGCTCAATGTGGGCTGCGTGGTGGGGCCAAACTTTAAGAAGCCTGCATCTCCGCAGGCACCAGGTTATACGCCCACACCGCCAACGGCCACAAGCGGCACAGCCAACGTCTCCGGCGGGGAGGCGCAAAGCTTCGTTGAAGGACGCGATATACCGGGAGACTGGTGGACCTTGTTTCACTCCAAGCCGCTCGACGATTTGATTGAGCGGTCGCTCAAAGCTAATCCCGACTTGAAGTCGGCGCAAGCGGCGCTGTTAGTTGCCAGAGAGAACACGCTGGCGCAGCGTGGCTATTACTATCCAAGCGTGTCAGCCGGCTTTTCGGCCAGCCGCGCCAGGACATCCTCCGAAGTCTCGCCCTTCACCGCTTCGGGCAATCTCACCTACAGCTTATTTACTCCGCAGGTCAGCGTTTCCTTCGTGCCAGATGTCTTCGGCTTGAACCGGAGAACAGTGGAGTCCCTGAAAGCACAGGAACAGCAGGCCAGATTTGCCTTGGCGGCGACGCATATCACGTTGAGTTCCAACATTGCCGCCGCCGCCATTCAAGAGGCGTCATTGCGAGGACAGATTGACGCCACCAATGAACTTATCGCCATCGCCACAAAGGCGCTGGAGATTCTGCGCAGCCAATATGCCGGAGGATATGCGAGCCAGCTCGACGTAGCGGCGCAGGAAGCGCAGCTCGCGCAAGTCGCCGCCACGTTGCCTCCGTTGCTTAAGCAATTGGCTCAGCAGCGCGACCTGCTGGCAGTGCTGGCGGGCGGGTTTCCCAATCAGGAGCTACCGGAAAAATTTGAGCTTTCGAGCTTCCAACTGCCTCGGGAGCTGCCCCTGACCGTTCCTTCACAACTCGTGGAACAGCGCCCCGATGTGCGCCAAGCCGAGGAGAATCTGCATTCGGCGAGCGCCCTGATCGGGGTTGCGCACGCGAACCGGCTGCCAAGCTTTGCCTTGACGGCGGATGCCGGGAGCATGGCGCTCATCTTCAGCCATTTCTTCACGAAGGGAGGCTTTTGGGACGTGGGCGGAGGCCTTACGCAGCCGGTGTTTCAAGGGGGGACACTGCTTCACCGGGAACGGGCTGCGATAGCAGCTTACACTCAGGCCGACGAACAATATCGCAGTACTGTGCTGACTGCTTTTCAAAATGTGGCCGACACATTGCATGCGATCCAACAAGATGCCGACGGTTTAAAGGCCGCGTCTGCCGCCAAGGACGCCGCCACCGTCACGCTCGACCTGACGAAAAGACAGCTTGACGCCGGCTACGCCAACTACCTCGCGCTCTTGAGCGCGGAACAAGCCTATCAGCAAGCCTTGATCAACCTGGTGCAGGCTCAGTCGAATCGCTATGCCGACACTGCCGCGTTGTTTCAAGCTCTAGGCGGTGGCTGGTGGAACCGCCCGGATTTGCCCGAGAATTGAGTAGCCTTGGGGTTGCCCCGTTGGGTGAGACAAACAGGCGATTCCAACTCTACTCCCGAAGCGCGGAATCCTCCGCGTACCGCCAGATCGAGCCGCTGTCGGGGTCGTAGGCATGATCCGGCGCGCGCACAATCGTCATCAACTCCCCGGCGTCCAGCCAGTTCAGTTCACACGACGCACAATCGTCGATCACTATGTTTCCAGGGCCGGCGTAGTAGTGAGTGTCCATGTCGCGGTGGCACTGCGGGCACTGAATGCGCCGCTTCAACTCTTGGGGATCGGGCAGATGCGGGATCGCCTCGGTATCCCCCCGATGCGCCCGCAGGTCCCGCAATAAGAGAACGAAGACCGTCGCGGAAATCAGACTGCCGCGGCACTGGGTGCAATAGAGAATCTGGTGGGCCTGGTTGACGGCGTTTTTCAGCGGAACGGCACAAACCGGGCAGGAAAGCTCTGAAGGGTCGTCGAGAACGCGGACGCCGTCCTCATTCTTTTCCGGGAAATATATGCTCTGGCAGTAGTCGCAAGTCAAACAATCCCGGCCATCCCGGAGGCGCATCGCGGCGCCGCAATTCGGGCAGTTCATGGCGCGTCGCTAACCCTGAGAGGCCTGGGGTTTGCCGCATTCGGGGCAGAACTTCGCGGCGCGGGGGACCTCCCGCCCGCATTCCTGGCAGAACCTGGCTGCGGCGCCCGGCTGAACGGCGGGTGCGGCTGGATGAGCCGGCGCTTGCATGGCATTCATCATAGTCTGCGCCATGGATACACCGGCGCCGAGCCCCACGCCAACGCCTGCCGCGCCGCCCGTGTTGGCGGCGGCCGTCTCCAACGATTGGGCGGCTTCGAATTGTGTGTAGCGCCCCAAGTCGCCGGCCAGGTTCATGCCGATCCGCCGATCCAGGACCTTCTGCAGTTCGTCGGGAAGCGAGAGGTTCTCGATCACGAAAGAATGGAGCGCCACTCCCAGGGCGGTCAACGAAGGCTGGAGCTCCGCCGCCACTTTTTGTGCCAGGTCGGCCTGGTGAGCCGCCATATCCAGGAACGCCACCTCGGAGGGAGCTACCACCTCGGTCAAGCGCGCCACGATGGTGTTGCGAAGCTGGCCTTCGAGATCCTCCACGCGGTAGAGTTCGCGCGTGCCGCTTACGTTGGTGAAGAACGCCCGCGGATCGGCGATGCGGTAGGAATAGATGCCGTAGGCGCGCAGGCGCACGGCACCGAATTCCTTTTCCCGGATGGTGATCGGCGTGGCGGTTCCCCAGCGCTGATCCGTCTGGATTCGCGTGGAGAAGAAATATACGTCCGACTTGAAGGGAGACTCGAAATCCTTGGCCCAATTGTTGAGATCGGTCAACAAGGGCAGATTGCGGGTATTGAGGGTGTACAAGCCGGGGCCGAAGACGTCGGCGATCTTGCCTTCGTTGACAAATGCCGCCATCTGGGATTCGCGCACAGTCAACTGCGCGCCGTTCCTGATCTCCATGTCGGCGATGGGATACCGCCAGGCGAGCAGGCCCTCTTCGGGCTCGTTCCATTGGATGACTTCGATGAACTGCTTCTGTAGAAAGCTGGTAAGCGACATGGTTGTCCCTCCCCCAATGTTGAAAGAATTCGGGCGTCCAGGAAAAGTTGCCGGAAGCCAGCAGCCGGCTCCTATCTTCCGGCCATGACGTATTCTAAAAGGAATGAATTTCGAATCCGTCGAAGATCGCGCGGCCGGGCTGCCGCTGTGGCAGCGGTACGCGGACCAGTTTCCGGTTCGCGAGCGCCTGATCTATTTGAATCACGCGGCCGTTGCGCCGCTGTCGAAGCCCGCGGCAGATGCCATGAAGCGCCTGGCGGACGACTGCCTCGCATTCGGCAGCCTGCACTACGGCGAGTGGCTGGCGGCCTACGAGGGCCTGCGCGTGGCCGCGGCCAAACTGATCGGGGCCGACCGGTCGGAAATCGCCCTGGTCAAGAACACGTCGGAAGGCATCGCCACGGTAGCCATGGGGCTGGATTGGAAACCTGGGGACCGGATGGTGGGGTTCCGCGAGGAGTTTCCGGCCAACTATTTCCCTTGGAAGCGGTTGGAAGAAAAAGGGATCGAGGTTACGTGGCTCTCCGTCACGGACTCTTTGGACCGCATCGACGAGGCCGCTAAAGGCGCGCGGCTCCTGGCCATCAGCTTTGTACAATTCCTGAGTGGACGGCGGGCTCCCATTCATGCACTTGGTGAGATTTGTAAGCGTAACAGATGCATTTATTTAGTAGATGCCATTCAAGGGCTCGGCGCGTTTCCGCTCGATGTGCGTGCCTGCGGGGTGGATGCACTGGCGGCCGACGGTCACAAGTGGCTGTTGGGACCAGAAGGGTGCGGCATTCTGTACATAAACCAAGCGCTTCAAGACCGCGTGGAGCCTGTGGAATTCGGCTGGACCAACGTGGCGCGGTACGACGACTACGCCTCCCGCGACATGAGCTTGAGGCCGGATGCCGGCCGATACGAATGTGGAACGCTAAATACAATTGGATGCTTTGGATTAAAGGCTTCAATTGAGTTTTTACTTGAAGTCGGAGTCGGAGAAATCGCCCCAGTTGTCCTAAACCTCGGTGATCGGATTGCCGAGGGCGTCCAGGCGCGCGGGTATGAGCTGTTGGGAGATCGAACACCGGAAACGGCTGCGGGCATCGTGAGCTTCCGCAAGCCGCCGCTCGAGGCTGGGGAGATCGTACGGAAACTGCGCGCCCGCGGCATAATCACGGCGCCGCGAGCCGGGTGGGTGCGGACATCGCCGCACTTTTACAACAGTCCTTCCGAAATCGACCGGCTGCTGGACGCGCTGCCGTGATGGAGTGGCTGCGGAAGCACCCGATTGCGGCTTTCCTGCCCCTTCAGGCGCTGCTCTGTTTTTGGAACCTGGGGCTGCTGTCGCCCTGGATGGACGAGGCGGCAACGCTCCTGGTGGTGCGGCTGCCGGTCCGCCAGATCCTCCGCATTGCGTCGAAAGACGTTCATCCCCCCGTTTATTACCTCCTGGTGGACGCCTGGCAGCGGCTGCCATTGGGCCTGGACTGGGCGGTTCAAGCCCGCGCGCTCTCGGTGATTTTCGCGCTGGCGGCGACCGTAGCCGCCGACCGGCTGTGGGCCAGCCGACTGGCGGAACGCGGCCGAATCTGGTTTCTGGCGCTGTGGACGCTCTCCCCTTGCCTGTTGCTGTACGCCCGCATGTGCCGCTCCTACAGCTTGCAACTGCTGGTCGCCACGGTCGCCGCCGCGTACATCTTGCGTTTCGTAGAAGAGAGAACCTGGAAAACCGGCGCGGGTCTGACGGCCTCACTGACAGCCGGCCTGTATACGCATTATGTGCCGGGCCTGGCGCTGCTGGCGACAGCCAATCTCGCGTTGCTGCGCAGGCGCCGTTTCCGCGACGCCATCGGCATCGACTCGCTGGTGGCGCTGGCTTATCTGCCGTGGATGGGGAACCTGGCGGCGTCTCTGGGCTCCTGGGGGACCCGCACCGGAACCTACATGGTGACGGGCGCGGTGCTCACCGAGATTCCCGTAAAGCTGGCGTTCTGGGCGGTATCGTTCGTCATGGGTGAAGCCGTGCCCGACGCGGTCCTGGTGGCAGGGGGCGTGGTATTGCTGCTGGCCGGGGCGCTGGCGTTCTCTGGCGCCCGGCGGGACCGCGCGTTGCTCTGGATTGCGGCGCCGGCCGCGGCGATCGGGTTCATCGGGGTGGCGCGGTGGGTGTCGTACCCGTTCATTCCCGCGCGGATGCTCTTCGTCTTTCCATTTCTGCTGCTGCTGTTTGTCAAGGGAGCGATGGCTCACCGCCGCGCCGGCGCGCTGGCGGTAACCGCCATGCTGGCGCTCTCGGTGTCGGGCGTGTGGTGCTATTTCCACAAGACCGGCTTTCGGAACAAGGAGTACGCGGTGCCCATCCAGGAGATTGCGGTGCACATCCGGGGGAGTTCGACTGCGGCGGATTCCGCCATCCTGGTGGATTCCGGCAACTCCGACCCGACCGCCATGGAGTACGCGCTGGGACCGTCGCGCCCATTCTTCCAGACCGGCGATCCAGCGGCGGCGCCGGCGGTTTCGCGCCTGCTGGCGGAGCCACAGATTCGGACCATCTGGTTTCTGCGCAGCACCCACGACATTACGGTGGCCAAGCTCGATGAGCGGTACGAGCGGCAACTGCGCGCGGCGATGGCGGTGACGGTGCATCCGTACGAAGCGTTCACGCCGCTCGAAATCCGCCTGATGCGCGCGATGGGGATGCGCGATCCGCCGGCCTGGTCCCATGAGTTGCTGGAGTTCCGGCGCCGGTGAAGCGGAGCCGCGGGTATTCGTTACTTCCAACCGTCCAGCACGAGGCGCCCCAGTTTTTCGACGGCGGCAGAGGCCGGTTTCACGGAGATGGAGCCCATGGCCATCACGTTGATGAAGTCGTAGTCTCCGCGGAAGATGGTCAGGTTTTCCAGGCCGGATGCCTCGGTCAATAATGCATCTCTGCCGAGGCC
>Ga0181527_1001030_pt1 | contig 30128 bp, 19 predicted proteins | sample PEATcosm2014_Bin_30_FD_119762 | JGI IMG/M metagenome (GOLD analysis project Ga0181527, IMG submission 119762) | Peatland microbial communities from MTU Mesocosm Facility, Houghton, MI, USA - PEATcosm2014_Bin06_60_metaG | ecosystem: Environmental > Terrestrial > Soil > Wetlands > Peat | place...
GTCAATAGGCTTCAGAGTGGAAAGTTTCCTCACCACCCTGCTATTCAAGCTACGGGGCCTGGACTCTTACCCCGGTGGGACTTGCACCCACTGATCATGCCAGCCTTCGCTGGACGCACCGTTCTCCGGGACCTATCCGAATCGAGAATGTTGGGTGCCCCATGTCTCGATTCTGAGACATGGGAGACCTCGATTCCCAGTTCTTTGGCCAGTCGGGTATCAACAGAATCCCAGGTCTGAAAATCCAGACCTGGGGCACCCATCTTCGGCGATTCATCGAGATGTGGGCCACCCGCCGCAGAGAATGCCAGTTCTTTCGATGGCGGTCAAAGGGGCGGGCCAGCCGAGACCCACTGCTTCGGAAAAACCGCATCTTTGCGCGTCGGGGCAGATGCCGCGACCATCGACGGGTTGCCCCTCAGGCATGATTCGGACAGGGTAAGGGGAGCCGGATGAGGCATTTGGCCTTTTCATCGACGGCTGCCCCCGGCTACACTGCATAGACTAAAGAAAACGCAGATTCCGGCGCGGAGACCAGGCCATGCTCAACCTTTCGCAGCGACTGATTCTGGGCTGTGTGCTGCTCGCCTGCCTCACACTGGGGCTGGTGGCCGCCACGCACCGCGCATTGCTGGCGGCGGGGCAGCTCAAGCTGGCCTGGGTCATTGTGGTGGCGGCGCTGCTGGTGGAGCTGGGGACCGTCTACTTTGTGCTGCGGCCCATCCACATGCTGGCCCGCGACGCGCGCCGCATCGCGCAGGGCAACCTGGAACACCGGGTGGAGTGGAGCAGTCGCGACGACTTTGGCGTGATTGCGACGGAGTTGAACCGGCTGGCGGTGCGGCTGAGGGAACTGCGCGACTCGGAGGCGGGACGGCGGCAAATGGAGTTTCAACTCTCCGACGCGGTGCTGCAATCCATCTTCGAGCCCATCATCGTGACCGACGGCAAGGGACAACTGCTGAAGGTGAACCAGGCGGCAGCGGAGCTTTTGGGCGAAGCGGCCGCCGACCGCAAGGCGCTGGCCAATACGCCCGGCGGCGACAAGATTCTGAGCGCCATCCGGGACGCCGTTCAAATGCAGAAGGCGGTGGCCAAGGAGGACGAAGCGTCCATGCTGCCCATGCGCATCGGCCAGCAGGAGCGCAGCTACCGGCTGCGGACCACGCCCATGCGCGACTCGGAAGGGCGGCTGCTGGGCACGGTGACTACGCTTGAAGACGTGACCACCTTGCAGGACACGGACCGCTTCAAGACGCAGTTCATCACCGTGGCCAGCCGCAAGCTGCGCGATCCGCTGCTGCAGTTGCGCCGCGGGCTCTATGCGCTCGGCAAGGGCTTTGGCGGGGAGCTGCAGCCGCTGCAGGCGGAACTGGTGGCCGCGGCCAGCAAAGAGTCAGAGAAGCTGGACGACCTGATGGGCGACCTGATCGAAGTGGCCGAACTGGACACCGGCAAGCGGGAGCTGAAGCTGGAGCGGCTGCGCCCGCTGCAGGCTCTGAGCGAGGCGCGCGACCGCATTTGCGACGAGGCCGCCCAGAAGCGCATCCGCGTGGAGGTGCGCGCCTTTGCCGACCTGTCGTATGTGCAGGCCGACCGGCGGGCATTGCGCTCGATCCTGGACAACCTGCTGTCCAATGCGCTCCGCTATACGCCGGCCGAGGGCGAGATTCTGCTGGCCGCCGAGGAGGTGAAGGAGTTTGTGCAGTTCACGGTGCGCGACACCGGACGCGGCATCGAAGCAGAGCGGCTGAGCACCATCTTCGACCGCTTCAATCCCTTCTCAGAGAGCGGCACCGGGCTGGGTCTGGCGCTGGTGCGGCGGCTCGTGGAGAGGCTGGGCGGACAGATCGCCGTGGAGAGCCGGCTGGGCCATGGAACCACCTTCCGGTTCACTCTTCCCGTGGCGGCGGTGGAAGCCGTCCATCATCCCGTCGAGGTGGGCTGAGCCATGGCCGAGATCATCCTGGAGAAACAGCAGGAACCCGCCAAGCTGCGCATCTATATCGGAGCCGCGCCGGGGGTGGGCAAGACCTATGACATGCTCAACGACGCCCACGTGATGCGCAAGCAGGGCGTGGACCTGGTGATCGGCCTGGTGGAGCCCCACGGGCGCAAAGAGACGGAAGACCGGATCGGCGACCTGGAGATCATACCGCAGCGCGTGATTCCCTACCGCGGCGTCCTTCTGAAGGAGATGGATGTGGATGCTATCCTGGCCCGCCATCCCAACACTGTAATGGTGGACGAGTTGGCCCACACCAACGTGCCCGGCAGCAAGAACCGCAAGCGCTATGAAGATGTGCTGGAGCTGCTGGACGCCGGCATCAACGTGATGACGGCGGTCAACATCCAGCACCTGGAGACGCTGAACGACGCCGTTAGTCGCTCTGCGAACACCACCATCCGCGAGACGGTGCCGGATAGTTTCCTGAAGCGCGCCGACGAGGTGGTGAATGTGGACGTGACCGTGGACGAGTTGCGTTCGCGTCTGCGCCAGGGCAAGATTTACGCGCCGGAGAAGGTGGAGCAGTCGCTGGCCAACTTCTTCCGCAAGGGCAACCTGAACATGCTGCGCGAGCTGGCCCTGCGCACCACCGCCGAGCAGGTGGGCGATCGGGCCGCCGAATATCGCCGCATCCAGGGACTGGAACAGGCGCCGATTCCGGAGAAGGTGATGGTGTGCCTCAGCAACCGGCCCGGCTCCGAGCGGCTAATACGCGTGGGCGCGCGCATCGCCGGCCGCCTGGCCAGCAACTGGTACGTCGTGTACGTGGCCCGGCCCGACGACAAGGGCCACGGCGACCCCGAGGCTTACCACCGGCTTGAGGAGTACCAGCGCATGGCCCGCGACCTGGGCGCCAAGGTAGTCTCGCTCACCGACCGCAACGTCTCCGACGCCCTGATCCGTTTTGCCCAGCAGGAGAGCATCTCCCACGTGGTCTTCGGCCAGTCGGCGCGCTCGCGCTGGGACATTTTTCTGCGCGGCTCGGTCCTCAACCGCTTTCTCTCCGAGGTCCGCGACGTGACCGTGCAGGTGGTGCCGATGCACAAGCCGGTACGGCGGGTGTGAGGTGCTGGTGGCCCTGCCCGCATTCTTCCCTCAATCGCTGGCAGGCGCTGATCAACGTCCGCGACTGCCTGGGCAAACTCGCTGGGGTTTTGCGTTTGACGAGGCTTCCGCTGCCTGAAAGCCACAAACGTCGCCCTCATTGTATTCCAGCATGTACCGGAGCTCCTTGGTTCGTTCGACCGTCAATTGTGTCATGTTGATCGCCCTGCACATAGGGTAAACCGAGCCGTAAGCCCCCAACTTGTCCTTCTGATAGTAGAAGGAATCCATATCTGCGTCTCGGAAGTTGAGCCACGCACGCTGGGCAAGCTTCAGCCTCTTTACAAATTCCGTGTCCGACCGGTATTTCGCGAGTAACTGCTTGTAGGCCTGATTCAGGTCTGCATCGGCCTTCTTGAGGTGCTCGAATTCACAGCCGTTCAACTCCGATTGCGTTTGCGGATCGTGGCACGGGTCCCCCTGGAGCGCCACAGCAGTCCTGGGCATAAAGAGCATCCCAAGCCCTAGAATCAAGCCAAATGCCGTCGCTAGCTTTGAAATTTGCCCCATAAAGCCTCCCGCCTCCCAACCGAGTTTACTCGCAGAAGACGCGCACCTTGGTCGCGTTTCCCTGGCTGCCGTTGACGTCCACGGTCAGGTCTTCAAGGTGGTCGATCAGCTCCTCAAGATTCTCCGGCTTGATCTGCGACAGGGTCAGCGGCACCCCGTGTCGGCTGAGGGCCTCGTCCAACTGCTCATGGGCCTGGGCCGGAATGAGGCTGGCCAGCCGCACGCCGGCTCGCAACAACTGCATGGGCACGCGCACGTTCACCGAAGTTGGCCCCTTCAGCCCGGTCATCTCTTCGTCGGCTTCCACCAGCACGCGAAGGTACTTGGCGCGGGTCTTCACGGCGGCGGCATTGCTTCCGTTGGCGCCGGCCATGGAAGCTGAATGTTCTCCCACGGTTGCGCCCGATCCCGATTCAAGGGCGGCGATCAGTCGCTCGGCCTCGTCGGCAGTGATCTTGCCGGCGGCCAGCATCTCCAGGATTTGACGGCGATTCTCGTTCATTGCATTCCTCCTAACGGGCGGGTCAAGGGTTCAGGTTCGTGGCGTCCCACCCTAGCCGCGAAAATCCGCCGCGGCGGACGGCGAGGGAGGGGCACCCAGCATTTGTGAGACAGCCGGCGTCCGGTCTAGAGGATGCGAACGAGGACCTGGTTCCCCTCGGCGCGAACATGGACATGGGTTCCGGGCAGGCTGCACAGGATGCCCCAGATGATGGCGATCAGCCGCCAGATATCGGTTCTGGCGGCAATAGCGACCGCTACCAGGACCAGAAAAATCACCGGCGAAAGCAGGATGACCGGAATCCACAACAGGAACAGCGGCAGCCAGAGCCGGTGCCAGTGCCAGTGCGGGGTTTGAATGCCGATGACGGCGAAGTTCGGAGTCACTTGAGAGCCTCCAGTGCGCGGATGGCCTCTTCGGCCGTGATCTCGCCGGCCTTGAGCCGTTCCAGCACCTCCGCGCGGGATGGAGACGGGTTGGTTTCGATGAACTCCAGTTGGCCGGAGATGCGGTTGAGCCGCGCCTTGATGGTGGGGTAACTGACCCCGAAGGTCTGCTCCATCTCCTTGATGGAACCGTGGGAGCGGAGAAAGGCGACGATGAAGACCTGGTCTTCCAGGCTGAGCCGGGCCAGTTCGGGCAGGGCAAACTCGCCTTCGATGGCGATCTGCTTCTCAGGAAGCCGGACGCGCTCGACCACCAGCGAACAGCCCTGGGCCATGCGCAGCAGTTCCTGCCAGTCGGATGCGGGTTTGGAGTTTGGCGTCATCTGCGAATAGCCTCGTTTTTCAAGTACAAGGAGAACAATAATGAATATTATTAATTATGTCAAGAAGTTTTATTAATTTTATTGATTTCTTGTGGAGAATATCTTTAAATGGACCTGAACACGCTGGCGCAAGGCCCTGCTCCGTAAGCAAAGCTCCAATTTGCCCTTTTGTCGATCTCGGTCTTTGAAGCAAGGAGGGCGATGGCGCCGGGGAGGATTGTGGCGGAGCCTACGGTTGGGGAGCGGCAGATCAAGCCAATTCCGCGCCTTCCGGGATGCGGTCGTCGGGGGCGTGCACGATGTGCATGAGCTCGCCGCGATCCAGCCAGATGAAACTGCACTCCTCGCAGGAGTCGATGACCACATTGCCGGGGCCGCCGTACAGATGGGTGTCCATGCGGTGGTGGCACTGGGGACAGTCGATCCTGCGGCGCAGATCGTCGCTGTCGGGGGCGGTCTGCACCGTCTTGCCGCCCTGCGTGGCCCGCAACTCGTCGACCAAACCTTCAAAGACCTGCATGGGAACCAACATGCCGCGGCATGCGGCGCAGTAGAGGATGCGGACCTTGGCGAGGGCGGCCTCGACCAGAGGGACGCTGCAAAGGGGACAGGCCTGGCCGGACGGCTCGCCGAGAACGCGCACGCCGTCGTCGTCCTTTCCCGGCAGATAGACGCTCTGGCAGTAGTCGCACTTGAAGGCGTCCGAGCCCGGCTTGAGGCGCATGGGAGCACCGCAGGAGGGACAGTTCATTGGGGTTTTCCGCATTCTGCGCAAAACTTCGCGCGTAAAGGAATGGGCTTTCCGCACTCGATGCAGAACTTGGAGTCCGGGGCCGCGGTTGGAGCCGGTGAGGCGGAGACGGCCGGGCCGACGGACGGGGCAATAGAAGGGGCAGCGGGTGCGGGTTTGAGGGAGGCCGACAGGACTTGCGCCACGGCTGCTCCGGCGCCGAGGCCCATGCCCATGCCGGCGGCGCCGCCGGTGTTGGCGGCGGCGATGGGCAGCGACTCAGCGGCGGCGAACTGAGTGTAGCGGCCCACGTCTCCGACCAGGTTCATGCCGATGCGCTGGTCGAGGAGCTTCTGCAACTCGTCGGGGAGGGATATGTTTTCGACGGCGAACTGGTTCAGTTCGAGGCCGAGAGCGGCGAAGGCCGGCTTCATCAGCTCGACGATCTTGCCGGCAAGAACGGCCTGATTGGCGGTCATGTCGAGGAAGGAGAGATCGGCGTTGGCAAAGATTTCCGTCATGCGGGCGATGATGGTGTCGCGCAACTGGCCTTCGAGGTCGGAGACGAAGTAACTTTCGCGGGTGCCGCTGATCTGGGTGAAGAAGACGCGCGGATCGGCGATGCGGTAAGAGTAAATGCCGTAGCAGCGCAGGCGGACGGCGCCGAACTCCTTGTCGCGGATGGTGATGGGCGTGGCGGTGCCCCACTTCTGGTCGATCTGCAGGCGCGTGGAGAAGAAGTAGACATCGGACTTGAAGGGAGATTCGAAGGCCTTGTCCCAATTCATCAGATCGGTGAGCAGGGGGAGATTGCGGGTGTTCAGCGTGTGCAGGCCGGGGCCAAAGACGTCGGCAATCCTGCCCTGGTCGACGAAGGCGGCCATTTGGGACTCGCGCACGGTGAGCTGACCGCCGTTTTCTATCTCCATGTCCTGCATGGGATAGCGATAGGCAAGGATGCCGTCTTGCGGTTCATTCCACTGAATGACCGCGATGAATTGCTTGGCCAGAAAGTTCATGAAAGTCACAGGATTCTCCTGAGGGAGACTCTAACATGCGTTGTAACTGGGAGGTATAGCACAAAGGGGGCAAAGTACCTGCGAAGTTAGAGGGAAACACGCCGGGAGCTTGTGCACGCGAAGTGGGGAGGAGAATGAAGCATCCCCTCCCCTGGGAATCCGGCGATGGCCGGGTCTATGGCACCGTGAAGGGGCGCAGGCCGTCGGTGGGGAAGATGCCGGTGGGCGTGGCGGCCGTGGACGGCTGCGGGCGGAGGAGGTAGCGCACAAAGAAGCCGGCGGAGACGGCGGAGTAGTTGCGGGAGTTGTTGGCGCCGAAGAAGCCTCCGGCAAACCAGTGGGGACCGATCTGGTAGGCCACATCGGTGCGCAGGTCGTAGTTGGGGCCCACGCTGGTCCTGGCCGGCAGCATGGCATTGTTCATGGCCGTCTCCAGCGCCTTGTCCACGGCCAGCGGCCACAGCGGCGCCAGGTCCTCCTGGAAGGCCTGCACGCCCAGGCTGCCGAGAATGTCGTAGTGCCAGCGGGTGCCGTAGTGGCCGACCCAGGTGAAGGGGACGTTGGCCAGGAAGTAGGCCTGGGGGCTGAAGTAGCCGCCCATGCCGTAGGTCAAGGCGTCTTCGTTGTGGGCGTAGCGCATGCCGAAGAAGTTGGCGCCGATGCTCAGGTTGCCGTATTCCGGCATGGCCTTCAGGCGCCAGTACGCGCCTCCGGAGCCTTCCACGCGGTTATTGATTTCCACTTCGTGGCCGGCAAGGTACTGGCCGCCGGCGCTCAGGTAAAATCCCGACTCCGCGTCGCCGTGCGCATACTGCACGGTGCCCTGGTTGGCCATCACGCCGCCCCAAATATTGCCAGGGAAGCTGAGAGTGGCCGATCCGGGATCGCGCAGCCCGGAGTAGGAGAGTTGCGTATCCCGGACCGGGTCGCGGCTGAAACTCAAGGTGAAAGGCCCGTTGGCCGGCTTCCACTGGGCGCGTCCGGTGAAGGTGGCCACCTGGAACCCGGCGGGTGTATAGCCGCCAGCCAGGGCCAGATGCGGGAAGGCCAACTGCACCTCTGCGCCAATCCCCACGGCGTTCTGCTGTGCAGGCGGAGTGACGGCGGTCGCGGTCAGGGTTCCGATGGGCTGCGGAATGCTGACCAGCGTGGACCCGGCGGTGGTGGACTCCCGCACGGTGATGACGCTGGTGCCGTCGGCCTGTCCGGAGTCGAGGAAAACGGGCTTGGCGACAATGGTAAGCCGGGCATTGAAGCCGAGCGGCATGGAGACCTCAAACGGAGCTTCGAGGACGGCCAGGCGATCGTAGCCGAGCGAGCCCGCGCGATAGTTGAGGATGCCGGTGCCGCCGAGCCAGGGGCTATAGCCGGCCTCGATGGCGCGCAACTGCATCTCCGCCTCATCGCGCGGGCTGGGGGGGCGCAGATCGCGCTGGACGCGCACCCAGGGACCGCGCAGCGGAGGCAGGTTGCGTTGCTGGAGTTCCTCGTCCGTGAGTCCGGTGTCGGTGGTGGCGGGCTGAGGCGGAGCCTGAACCTCGGCCGGAACCTGAACCGGCTGGGGGTTCTGGACTTGCTGGGGTTGCTGGGGGTTTTCCTGCGCCGGAGCGTTCTGCAAGGTCGGCGCACTCTGCTGGATGGCCTTGGAAGCGGCCGTCCCGGTCTTCTTTTTCTTGGTTGCGGGAGTTGCGGGCTGAGCGGCTGACGGCTTTGCGGGCGCCGGGGCGGGCTGCGGCTGGGTTGTGGTTTCCGCTTGCGGCGTGGTTTGCTGTTTGGGCGCCGAAAACGCGCCCGTGGCCGCCTCCTGCGCGGACGGGGTGTACTGCGCCACCGTGTATTGGCCCAGGCCCGAGGGAGCGGTGTTCAATTTGGGAAGCGGACCGGCCGGAGCATTGGGCAGGGCGCGAATGACCGCCGCGGAACCCTGCGTGAGCTGACCATCCGTCTGCTCGGCAAAAAGAGCCTGCGCCTGAGCGGCCATGCTGTTCATGGGCTGGGCTGCAATGCGCAATCCTGCCCCCGGATTGGAGGCTTGGGAGGCGGGGATGGGCGCATGGACCGGAGGGCGCGGCTGAAGCTGCGCGGGCGCGCCGCCGGACTCCGCGCCGATGGAGTCGATGTTGGCTTCAGAGGGGGGCAGATTCGTCTGGCCGGCGGAAGATTTGGGCGGGTTCGAGGAAGCCTTGGTTTCGGCCGCGGCGCCGGGATTCGATAGCGCCGGAGGGGGAAGCGGAAGCGGATTGGCGCTGGGAGCACTGAGCCACGGTTTTTGTTGCGGAGCAGCCGCCGGCGGGAGGGATGGCGCGGACGCAATCCGGTTGAGGGAATTGGAGCTAGAGGAAGGCGGCGGCGGCACGGAGGCGGTCTTCACAGGCGGGTCGTTGCGCGGATCGAGCAGGCGCTTCAGGTTGCCGGGCACAGGGGACTTGTAGCTTCCCTGGGGAACCAGTCCACTATCCAGTCTCCGCGCGGTGGCGCCCGGCGGCATGGCTGCCAGCGAGGCGCGCCAGAAGTCAGTGGCTCGCTGTGCGTTGCCGCGAGCCTGCTCGAAGCGGGCGGCAAGCGCCAGAATCTGCGCATCGCCGGGAAAGCGCTCCAGCGCCTGGCGCAGCCAGGTCTCGGCCTGGGCCATGTCGGTGGCTGCCAGGGCCGTGGCAACGGCTCCCTGGTAGTCGCCTGCGCTTGCGTCCTGCATGGGAATGGCCTTGTAGAGGGCCAGCGCATCCGTAGGCCGGCCGATCTTGGCATAGGCGCCGGCAAGCGCCCGGCGGATGTTCATGTTACCGGGGTACTCCTCGCAGGCGGCCTGCAGAATCTGCACTCCACGCAGGAGGGAGCCATTGTCCATCGCGATTCCGGCGCGGCGCACGGCCCAACTTGCCCAGAGGCGCTCGACTTGCTCGCGCTGGGCAGGGGTCAGGTCCTGGCGCGCGTCCAGGCGCAAGAGCACAGGATACAGAGCGGGGTCGTCGCCGATGGTGTAGAGCAGCCACGCGTGCTGGACTTCAATGCCGGCAGGCGCCGCGGCCCGGCGCAGCAGGTAGAAGTTTTCCACCTGGTTCAGGTACTCGGTGGCGTGGGGCATATCGCCCACGGAGAAGTACAGGCTGGCCTCGGCCTGCTCGAACTCCACGTCGGCTTCGAGCTGCTTGCGCACGTCGGGGGGAATCTTTCGAATCTCCTGGAGCGCCTCCGCGTTGCGGTTGCCGGCCATCAGCGAGAAGACGAGTCCCTTCCAGGCATCGGAGGCCAGGGAATGGGGAGCGTCCGCGGAAAGCTGCACGGGTTGGCCGTTGCTCTGGTGGGGAACCTGGGCCTGCACCAGGCTGGCCTGAAGCATCCTGGGGGAAACGCGCCGCGAATTCCCTGCCCCGGCGACGAAGGAAGCAGTCTGGAAACGGGCGAAGTTTCTCTGCGCCGGGCGGAGGCGCATCCTGTCCCTGGTATTGATCTGGAACGAGGCGTACAGCAGCCGCGGCCTGGCGGTGGAAGCCGGCTTGCCCAGGCGGGGATTGCGGCCCAGAACACGGCTTGCACTCTGCTGGTGGAAAAGCTGCTGGTTGGTCATGTGCGCGGCGGGAGTGGCGAAGACCTGGGGATTGGAAGCCGGCGCGGGCGGCGGCTGACCTTGATTAGCGGAAGGAGGATTGACCCAGGGCGCATCTGGCTGCGCCGGCTGCGGCGGCGCCTGGTCGGGCGGGTGGAGCGGGGTGAGAACCACCGGGGCCGAGCCGTTGTAGGGATCGGGGCCATAGGCGGGCAAAGGCGGCACCTTGGTGGTTTTGGCAAACGGCTCGCAGTTGGGATCGAGCAGGCGCTGCAGGTCGGCGGCGGTTACCGCGCGGCGGGTCTTGGTGTCCTGATCGGGATAGACCAGCACGTGGGCCAGCCTTTCAGCGGGCGAAGCCGGCGGCATGGCCGCCAACGAGGCGCGATAGTAGTCGGCGGCGCGCTGATTGTCGCCGCGGGCCTGCTCATAGCGCGCGGCAAGCAACAGAATCACCGGGTCGCGGGGGTAGCGTTCCAGCGCCTGGCGCAGCCACAACTCGGCCTGGCTCTTGTCGTTGGCCGCCAGGGCCGCCCCAATGGCTCCCTGGAAGTCGTCCGCGGTTGCGTCCTGCATGGGGATGGTCTTGTAGAGCGCCAGCGACTCTTTGGCCCGGCCCACCTGCACGTAACCGCCGGCCACCGCCTTGCGCACGGTCATGTTTTCAGGGAAGGCCTGGGATGCGGCGTCGAGGATATCCACGGCGCGCTGGATGTTGCCGTTGTCCATAGCGATTGCGGCGCGGCGCACGCTCCAATTGGCCCAGATGTCCTCGACCGTCTCCCGCTGCTCACGGGTCAGGTCGGCGCGGCCTCCCAGGCGCATCAGGGCGGGGTAAAGAGCGCGGTCGTTGCGGGTATTGAACAACAGCCAGGCGTTCTGGACCGCGATGCTGGCGGGCGGCTCGGTGCGCAGCCTGGCGTAGTGGGACTCCACGCGATTCATGTACTCGACGGCGTGGACCATATCGCCGCTGGCGGCATACAGGCTGGTCTCGGTCTGGAGGAATTCGACGTCGGATTCTAGATCCTTGCGCACCGGGGCCGGAATGCGAGCAATCTCCTCGAGCGCCTCCGTGTTGCGGTTGGTGGCCAGCAAGGCCGCAATCAGGCCCTTCCAGGCATCGGCGCGGCTGGGATCGGCGATCAGTACCTGGCGGTAGATGGCGTAGGCCTGCTCGGTGTTGTTGCGCAGGAGGTAGATGCCGGCCAACTGCAACTGGAGAGCCACGCCGGGCTGGCCGCCGGCGGCGATCTGGAGCTTGGCGGAACGTTCCAGCAGTCCCTGGGCGACCTCCAACTGGTTGGCCTGCTGATAAATGGCGCCGAGCATGGACAAAAAGCCCGGATCGGCAAGCGCGGCCTCGTAGGCGTCCGGGGGCATCTTCTGGATGTCGGCGATGGCCTGATTGTCCTGGCCGAGTTCATGGTGTGCGCTGATCATGCCCATCCACGCGGAAAGGTTGCCGGCATCTTCGCTGAGCAACTGCGAGTAGAGCGCCGCCGCCTGATCGTAGCGCTTGGCCTTCATCAGGATTCCGGCATCTTCCAGCCTGGTATCCGCCCTGAGGGTGGTCCCGTTGCCGGGGGACGGCAACGACATGGCCTGGGCGAGCACGTGCTGGGCCTCCGCGTTGCAGTTCTGGGCGCGGTAGATGGCGGCCAGGGCGCGCAGGTACTCGGCATCCCTGGCCAGCGCGGCCCTCACCGGCGCCGGCAAGCGGACTGTGACGGCAACCGCCTTCGCGGCCTGGTTGTCGCGCGCATAGGCCAGGAAGAGACCGCGCCAGGCGTCCATCGAGTTCGGCTGCATCTTGACCAACTGTTCGTAGAGCGGCGCGGCGGCGGAGAATTGCTCTTGCTTGACCAGCAGGCCGGCCAGGCCGTTGAGGGCCTCGGGCGCGTGGGGGCGCATGGCCAGGGCGGCGCGGTACCTTTCCGCTGCCTCAGTGCACTGATCCGCGTCGAGGGCATCGGCAGCCTGGCCCATGGTGTACCAGAAACGGGAGGTGGCCAGGGCATCCACCACCCTTCCGGCCTTGAATCCGTCGGATTCGGCCTGGGTCAAAAAGTCGATTGCGTCGCCGAATTTCTTCTGCTGCATGCGCAGCAATCCCATGCCGGCGGCGGCGCGGCCGTTCTTCGGATCCGTGGCGAGAATCTGCTTGAAGCGGCTCTCCGCCACGTCGAGGCACTGCGCGTTGAGCGCCGCAAAGGCGGCTCGCTCGGCTGGCGTGCGGGCGATGCCGGAGTTCATATGCGCCAGCTTGGATTCATTCTCCTTCAGGTGACCGGCCAGTTCCGTGTCTTGCGGATGCTCCTTGAGATACGCGTGCAGCTGCGCGGCTGAGGCGGGGTGGGCCGAATCCCAAAGGAGAGCCTGGCGCAAGGCGGTCTGGGCGTTGGAGTCCCTGGGATGCTCCTGGAGGATGCGAATACCCTCGGCGCGGCTCCTGGATTCGTAAGTGAGCATGATGCCCAGCTCCACGGCAAAGCGTGGATCGCCGGGGTTGCGCCTGGCCAGGGCGCGCATGGCGGAAACGGCGGCTTCCTTGCCGCTGGCCGTGCCGTACATGGTCTGATAGTAGGCCAGGGCGATATCCCCATCCGGCGGATGATCACCATACAACTGCTTGTAGATGCGCATGGCATCGTCGAGTTTGCCCTGCCGGGCCAGCTCGCCTGCCTGGCGAGACTGGTCGCTCTCCACCCGCGTGCCGGCCAGCGCCTCGATCTTGGGGATGTTGGGGTCGTTGGGATTCAGCTTGCGCAGACGTTCCAGCGCCTCGCCGGCCTTGTCGGAGCCGATCAGCCTCAGATCCCTGGCCAGGCCAGCGAGGGCATTGGAATTCTTAGGGTCTGAAAGAAGAATCTGCTGCCATAATTGGATGGCCATGTCGGGCCGGCCGCGCGACTCCAGCGCGTGGGCTTTATCCACCAGGATGCTGCGCGTGGCTTCGGGCGAGCTGACGGCGGGCTTCCTGGGGGCATTTTGGGCAAGGCCCACCTCAAGCGCCAGCACCAGGCAGCCCGTAACCATCGAACCTTTCCAAGCCCTGCAGCCAACGCTCATCAGCGCTTCCATTCTACTGTCAGTTCCCCAGCCGGCCCAAACCTGAATCTACCATTCAGAAAGCCGGTTGCAAACAGGGCAAGACTCTGATCGTAATAAGCCAAGTCCTTTCCATACAATCCCGTGGACGGATCCCTTTGCCGAATCATGCGGACCGTCTGCTGGGCGCTCAGCCGGGATAGACCGGGGAAGGCCCTCAAATACGGCAACACGGCAGCGGAGAATCCCACCGGTCCATCCTGCGCTGACGGGATGCCCTGTTCACTGACCTGTTCAGGGGGAGCATCGTGATTGGCAAGGTAGACGCTCATGGCCGGGAGTGCGTTGAGAAGCTGGCCGCGCGACGCACCGCCGCCATCGAGCATGCCCGCCCAGAGATAGACGCGGATGGCGTCATAGCTGCCACCGGGGGCATTTGTTTGATTGCTGCCCGCCGGCTGTGCGTTAGCGCCCGCCGGCGGTTCGGTGGCCGGGTAAAAGCCGTCGCCGGGCATATAGTCCACCCAATCCATGGCAAACCCATGGCGGGCGCTCAAGGCCAACAGGCGCGGAATGCCGAGGGCAATCTGCCGCCATGGACCGGCCGGGTCCACGGTGGCCAACCGCTCGAAGAGGAACAGAGGCATGTAACTGGGATTCAGCGTCCAGCTGTGGTCATGCTGGAAGCCGGTGGGGCCGGGCAACAACATGAGGCCAAAACCGGGCAGATCGACCACCTCGCTTTTGGCGATCTGGGCCATCATGGCCCGGCCGAGATTGTTGTAGAGGGGAGCTTGCCACAGGCGGCCGGCCTCAACCAGCGTGTAGGCCATCCAGACATCGGCGTCCGAAGCAGGGTTGGGATCGAGCGTCTTCCATTCGCCTTGGTCGTCTTTTCCCCACAGCCATGCGGGCAGATGGGTTTCGAGGTCGCCATTGGCCAGGTTGGCCTGGGTCCAGGTGAGCACACGGCCGAAGGTGGTGCGGTCATTGTCGGCCAGGGCGAAGAACAACGCGTAGGCCTGGCCCTCGGAGGTGCTACGGTCGCCTGCGGTGTGGTCGATGACCCGGCCCTGGCCATCGATGAAGCGCGCCGCATAGGCGTCCCAAAGCGCCCATTCGCTCTGCCTGCAACCGCCGCTCAAGCAGAGCATCGACAGCAACACGATCAAAAACCTGCACTTCCCCGGCCAGGATGTCCGAAAGCCCATCGCACCAGTTCTCCAACAAGGGTTCACAGCGGCTTTCCAATTGTCGCAGCCGGCAAAGAACTGCTCTTGCGCATCTTCCCCGCGGGTTTGCGGGCCGTCAAAAGGAACGAGTGGCTCTTCCGTTCAGCCCAGAGTCCCCGGCGATGCCCCACCACGCCCCGACCCTGGAGGGTACCCCGGCACCCGGTTCCCGGCGCCCACTTCGTCGCCGGGTTGAAGAAAGAGCCACCTTCGCTCCCATCCGCGACGCTGAGCGAATTGGCAAAATGCTCTGTTCCCTGTTTCCTGTTCCCTGTTTCTAGGTCTCTGACCGCGTGATTTCGCACTTTAAGGTTCGCGGTTTCCCACCCTTTCGCCAGAAAAAAGGCGAAAGGATGGGGCACAGAGCTGGTACAAAAACAAGCGGTCAGAGACCTAGTCCTCAGTAATCTTCAAGCGCGCCCTGGCCTTGGCGCGCAACCACTGCCTTGTCCAGATGGCCAGCAGGAAGGCCAGTAGCACAACCATGACCGAGGCCACCCATGAATTCTCCATGAACCACAGAGTCAACCGTGTCCACCACGGCAGCACGCCCACATGATAGACCTCAGCGCCGATGCGGAAGGATTGGAACTGGGCGCCGTGCAAAACCGAAACCGAACCGGAGATGGCGCTGGACTGCTGCACCCTGATGAACGTGTCCATGAAAGGTTCAAAGGCGACGGCTTCCCTGAGGTGGATGAGGACGATGCTGCGGTCGCCGCCGGAGTCGTAGGGCGACTTGATTCCCTCGATCACCGCGTCGGGCGTGCCGCCGGCCGTCAGGTCGCCGGAATCGGTGTGCTGATTGGATTGCTCCTTCCACCACGCTCTATGCAGCACCGGAGCGAAGAAGCCCTGCGTGTCGCGGACCTGAATCTGGCCGCCGCGCAGGGTAACGGGCAGAATGTCGTTCAGCTTGTCGAAGCCCGGCTGGTCGTCGCCGGTGCCGATGATCAGGAAGTCGCTCATAGCGCCCTGCCGCAGCGCATCGGCGCCGGCCACGGTGACCCGCAAAACGGGGAAACCGGTCTGGCGGCTGAAGTGGCCCATCAGGGTGACAAAGGTTTCGATCTCCTGCTCGGTGGGCGTGGGCGGCAGCACCACCGTGGTCTCGCTCAGGTCGGCAAGGCGCGTGAACGGGAAGCCGGCGTTGGCGAAGATCTCCAGGTTGGGCAGCGGCGCGTAGTGCGGATAGCCGCGCAGATCCAGGTAGGTATCGCGCAGGATGGCGGCCTGTGTGTTGATCGGCGTCGCATCCTGGCAGACGCCCTTCTTGAGCAACTGGAAGCTGAAATCGAACGACAGCGAGTTGGAGAAGGGACGCAGATTCACCACCGGGACGGGCACGTCGACCTGCATCCTGCGCGATTGCTCCTGGCCGGGAACCAGCGGCACGGAGCCCAGAAAAGCGTTGTTGATGCGCACCTGCATGCTGGAGATGGGACCGATGGGAATGGAGTTGTAACGATAAGCCAGCCGGAGGACGGCGTTGGACTGCCCGGAGGTGTAATTGATATCGGGGGCGATGCGGAAGTAAGCGTTCAAGGGAGCCGAACCATCTCCCTGCAACTGGTCCGCGCTGGCGTAATCCTGCAGCGCGATGGTCTGGTCGGTGCGCGCCCAGCGCGGCGCGGCGTCGGGTTGCTGCCTGGCCGGCAGCTTGAGACTGTCGATGGCCGACTGCGCTCCGCTCAGTATGTCGCTGTGCAAGGCCACGGCCTGGGCCGCCGCCAGCGCCTGCTCCGCGTCGGCGCCCGCCACCACCAGGATCTTGCTGTAGGGATCGTTGGGATTGGTGCGCATGGCCACCGTGGGCGCGCCGACATCGGTCAGATTCAAGCCCGCCGGAATATTCTCGGAACTATCCGAGATAACGATCGCGTTGCCCTCAGGGATCTGCCCGATGTGCACCGGAAAGCGCACCGGCCGGTTCTCCGAAATCAGGCCGAAGTAGCTGGAGACCACGCCGGCGGCCTGAATGGCCTTGAAGCTGGGCGCGGATGCAAAGACGATGGGAATGCTCAGCGGCTGAATGACGGCGGGGTCGAGGAACGGCATGGGCAACTGCTTCAGATCGTCCGCCAGCGGCAGCAGGTCGCCCTGGATGTCGAGAAACGTGTTGCGGTGGACGCGGGCCCACAGCGTGGTGTTGGCCGGGTCCTCGCAGACCATGGTGTAATGGCCGATGAACTGGATGGTGAGCGTGTTGTTGTGCACCAGGAGTTCCGGGGGAATGGTGAACTCCGCCTCGGCGTCGTGGCTGTCGGAGCCGCCCATCTGCCCCGCCGCGGGCTGGACGGTGGCAAACAGCGTTCCATTCATCATCAGCTTCAGATGGCTGAGCTGCGGCAACAGGCTGGGAGAAAAGGCGTAATAGATGTGGACCTGGGCGGACCGGACCACGTGGGTCTGCGGCAGCGTGAAGTAGATCTCGCGCCGGCTGTCGATGCCGTGCAGCTCGATCTGAGGCGAGCCGGCATCGTTGAGGGTGAATGTGTCGCGGTATTGGCCGGGAGGAACCGGAGGGTTCTCCTCGGCGAACTTGACGCCGGGAACCCCGCTCTGCAGCGCTCCGGCATAGCCCTGGGGCTGTGCCTGAAGGTTCGTCCGCGCAGAACCCATCAGAAGCGCGGCCAAAAGGAAGATCACGGCGGAACGAGCGATGGAGAGCGCGGCAGCCTCTTCCCTGGCTCTCTTGTCCTTGCCGGTAAACAGGCTCTGGAAGGTCGTGGCCAGGCCGTGCATTGATATCTGGAAGATGCGGCCCATGCTGCGCAACACATCGTCGCTCTCGCGAGACTTTCCCCAGCCCAGCCATGAGTCCGCACGGGAATAAAGCACCATGGTCAGCACTTCCTGTTCGGCAATGGTCAAATCCTCAAAGCGCACCCGCAACTCCGATCCTTCCGAGCAGACCACGGTGGCAACCAGGTCAGTAGGCGCGGCCGGTGGCGGAAAGGCGAGCCGCACCTGCGTCCTGGGGCTCAAATCCACGGCCTCGGGGAAGCGTATGCTGGTGCCGCCCGAGGACATGTCGATGGTCTCTCCGGAGATCAGGCGTCCGTCGGGCAGCCTGGCCATCACCGGGGTCGCGAAGCTGATGCGGACGCTGGTCCGCAACTGCCTCATCTCGCGCGCGGCCGCGACGCAAACGCCCAAAATGACGACATTGAAGCAGCACCAGAGCACGTTCATGATCACCGTGCCGGGCCGGTCACGATCCCAGATGAAGAAGCGCGGAATGGCGACGAGCAGCCCTAAAAGATTGAACCCCAGAAGGATGAGAAACGGCTGCGCGATGCGGATGTCGAAGAAGGTGTGTTTGACCACGCCGCCCTTGGCCGTCACGTTGAACTTGCCCAGCTTGGGATTGATGAGCGCCATCATGGTGGGCAGCAGGATGTAGGGCGAGAGCACCGTTTCGTAGATCTCATTCCAGAAGGAGTGCCGGTGCTCGCCCTGAATCCGCGAGTTGGTGACGTTGGAGAGCGTAAGGTGGGGCAGCGCGTAGGCCAGGATGGCCGCCCAATATCCGGGAATAATGGTGTGGTTCAGCAGCAGATAGACCAACGGCGCGCTCAGGAAGATCAGGCGCGGAACCGCGTAGAGGAAGTGAAACATGGCGTTGAAGTAGCACAGGCGCTGCGGAAACTTGAGTCCGGGCGCGAAAAGCGGATTGTCGGTGCGCAGGATCTGGATCATGCCGCGCGCCCAGCGAATGCGCTGCCCTATGTGCGCCGAGAGCCGCTCGGTGGCCAGCCCCGCCGCCTGGGGAATGTTGATGTAGGCCGTGCTCCAGCCCTTCATCTGCATGCGCAGCGAAGTGTGCGCATCCTCGGTTACGGTCTCGACGGCAATGCCGCCGATCTCGTCGAGAGCGGTGCGGCGCAGCACGGCGCAGGAGCCGCAGAAGAAGGTCGCGTTCCAGAAATCGTTGCCGTCCTGCACGATTCCATAAAACAGCTCGCCCTCGTTGGGAAGGATGCGGAACTGGCCCAGGTTGCGCTCGAACGGGTCGGGCGAATAGAAGTGGTGGGGCGTCTGCAGCATGGCCAGTTTGGGATCGCGCAGGAACCACCCCACGGTCATCTGCAGAAAGCTGCGCGTGGGCACGTGATCGCAATCGAAGATGGCAACGAGGGGTGAAGCCATGCTCTTCAGCGCGGTATTGATATTGCCCGCCTTGGCATGCTTGTTGTCGTTGCGGATCTTGTAGCCGATGCCGGCCTCGAAGGCGAACTGCTCAAACTCCTTGCGCCGGCCGTCGTCCAGGATGTAAACGTGCATCTTGTCGGCCGGCCAGTCCATGTTGAGCGCGCCCAGCGCGGTATAACGCACCACGTCCAGCGGTTCGTTATAGGTGGGAATCAGAACGTCGATGTGGGGCCATTCTTCAGGGGCCTCGGGCAGCGCCACCGGCGCCCGGCGCAGCGGCCAGACGGTCTGGAAATAGCCCAGGAAAAGAACGAAGAAGGCGTAGATTTCAGCCAGAATCAGGCTCAGGATGAAGAACGCGTCCAGGGCGCCCCAGTGATTGGCCGGGTCCTCGAAAAACCAGTAGGTCTGCGTGAGCCGCCAGTATCCGTAGCGGAAGGTGCAGAACATGGACATCATCATCAGCGCGAGCGTGATCAGATAGGAGCCGGAGCGGCGCGCCAGGGTCAGAGCCGCCACCAGGGTCAGCAGTCCGCAGATCGCCTGTTGCGGCCAGGCAAGGGGAAGAACGGCAAGAAAGTAAAAGACAACTGCTGCCGCAAGCAGGAAGACCAGGCGGAGAAACTTGGTAAGAATATTTTCCCCGGCCCCAATATCCTGCCAAAGGCCCCTTGCCGTCATCGTTCACTCCAGCGCACGCCGCGATAGCTGGTGCTGGCGGGTGCGGAAAGGCTCTTGACCCACCCTGCAAGGGTGTCAAAGTCCTCGGCCAGGGCAGAGGTGGGAGCATAATCCATCACCGTCATCCCCTCGGCCAGCGCCTCGCTCATGGCGGGGGCGCGGTGCAGTGCGAAGGGCAGCAGCCGTTCGCCCAACTGCTCGCGCAGCACCTCGCGGACGTCGAGATGCAGGGGCAGAGAGGCATCGAACTGGTTGAGCACGTAGTAGGGCAGCGCGGACCTGCCGGCCGGGATGCCGTTGTGCTCGAAGAAGGCGTCGATGGAGCTGACGCTGACCACCGAATTCATGTCGGGGACCACCGGCACCAGAACCAGGGGCGCCATGCGCATGATGCGCCGCGTGGTGGCGCCGGAGGCGGTGGCCAGATCGACGATCACGCGGCTGGCCCCACGCGCAAACTTTGAGATTTCGCCGCACAGGGTCTCCTGGCCGGGCGCCTCGGGGCCCAGGCCCTCGGGATCGATGGTCACCATTTGAATGGGTGCGTCGCTGCTGCCGCCGGGAGGGTTGAAGGTTCTCAACAAGCCGGGCCGCTGGTCGCAGGCGCCGAAGAAAAAAGGCAACAGCCCGAAGGCCGCGGTATCCACCAGCAGCACCCGCTCGCCGCGGGCTGAAAGGGCACGGCCCAGCGTGGCCACCAGGCTGGTCTTGCCCACTCCACCGGCCAGCGAAAAGACAGCCATCGCCGGGGCCCGCGAAACCACGGGAGCGGGAAGCGCCTCAGCGGGCGCGGGGGTTCCGTCGAAAACACCCCTCAGGGCGAACCAGCGCGACGTCATGCGGTCGCGGGATTCCTGCAGCGTGTCCTCGGGAGCCTGCGGCGGCGGCGGTGGGAAGGATTGGCCGGCCATACCCGGACGGTCGGAGGTAAGCCAGGCCGGGCGGCCGACAAGCTCGCGGGGAGCGGGCTGCGCCCACGGGTTTTGCGGCGGTATGCGACTCTCCTCCCGCATGGGAGCATACTGCGGCTGGCTTGGAAACGGGCTGGGAGCCGGCCGGTGCGCCTGGGGCTGCGCATAGCCTGGATAATCGAAGGTCTGCGGCGGCGGCGGAAAATACGGCGCGGCCTGAGGAGCAGGGTTTGAAACCGGAGGAGCGGAGAAACGGTCCGGCCGTGGCTGTTGCCAGGCGCGTTGCTGCGCGGCCTGTGCCGCAGCCTGTTGCGCAGCCAACTCAAGCTGACGCGCGGCCTGCTGCGCAGCCAACTCAAGCTGACGCGCGGCCTGCTGCGCGACCAACTCCGCCTGCCGCGCGGCTTCTGCTGCACGGGCCTCTTCGGCCGCGTGCTCGGCTTCGGCCGAGTGCTGCGCCTCGGCCTCTTGGCCGGCGCGGCGGTGCTCTTCTTCCATGGCGTCCTGTACGCGCAATCGCGCCGTCTCCCTGGTCTGCGCACGCGAAGCCGAGAAATCCCGGTACTTTGCGCCATGCAGATTGGCCCACGAATAGAGCGTTGCCACGTCTTCCGGAGTCTCGTTCTTATCGCTCAGCGTTTTGCGATCTGCCATTTGAACCCCATCGATCCTTTGCTGCCGGAATCGCTTCCTTTTGTTCCTTCTGCCAGCGCCCGGCCCTGCTCTGCCCAAGGACTTGCACCGCGCACTCGAATGGAAGGTCTTCTCCCCAGGAATCCTAGCTGCGCGCTGTTGTCAGAACAATCACACTCGAACTGTTTCGTTCCTACCACTTTCTTGCCATGGGAAGGTTCATTCCGCCCATTTTCCTGGCCCTGCGAGGAATGGGCGAACCTCGTTACCAGACCCGCGAAAGCGTGCCTACTATCGTACCAGCGATGAGGATTACCTACACAAGAAAATCCGCTTGGCGCCGTGTGCGAGAATCCTATCTTGATATTTACCCGGAGAAATTACGATCTTGATACCTCCCCGGTAAGCGGGCGCACACAATTCGGGGCTCCGGCCAGGAACCAGCCGGCGGACTTCCTGCGCACAGGCCCCACAGACCCCGAGGCTGCAAGCGCGACGGAAACAGCCAAAGGCAAGCCGCCGTTATTCCCTGAAAACATTCAGTTTTGGATCGCCGCCTCCCGGGCACCCTCAAGAAGCACTCCCCTGAAGGTAAAGAGTCAACGTATTCAACGCAGAACGGTCACTAGAATGTTCTCTTCCATTGTATTCACGCATAACAATGCTCATTTCCCTCGACATTGAACTTCGTTAGAGATAAGCTGACCATTATGAATCCACGCGATGCGGCGGCGATACATCCCTTTCCGGGTATTGCGCAGCTGGATTGGCTGGCGGGCCAGATGCGTGGGGCGGCGGTTCGCGAGTCCACGAAGTGTCTGAGCCAGTTGGCCGGACTGTTTCAGGACCAGTCGGCCTACCGGGCCTCAGATCCACAAACAATCGTATATCGCGTGCAATGGTGCGAGCCGGTTTCCCAAGGTACGGAGGGCGGGCTCTTTTGGGGAGTAACCCACATTGAGCCTGGCCGCGTGGGAGAGGAATACTTCATGACTCACGGTCACTTTCACCAGAAACGTGATCGTTCCGAATTTTACGGATGCGTGAAGGGAGAGGGAATCCTCTTATTGAAGAATGAACGGCAGAGCTGGCATGAATCGATGCGCGCGGGAAGCTTGCATTACATTCCCGGCCAGGCCGCGCACCGCGTCATCAATACCGGTGACGTGCCTTTGGTCTTCTGGGCCTGCTGGCCTAGCGATGCTGGTCACGACTACGGCTCCATTACAACGGACGGCCTTGGTCTGCGCGTATTGCGCGGCGATACGGGACCGCGTGTCGTCGCAGTTCCAGCACCTGCGAGAGACACACAATGAACCACTCACATTGTTTCTTAATTCTGCTGGACGTTCGGGGGGTGGACGATGGACTATGATCCGATGCTGGACGTCCGTCTCCGCGAAGATTCGCTGTTTTTTAAATACGGACCCGGCGTTTTTGGTCCTGCGTGGGGTCTCAGTGGCCTCAGGCCGGCCAAGTCAGCGGAGTCAGCTTCATGCCGGAAAATCAGAATCCTGACTTGTCGTGGCAGCCTGGGCACAGGGAGAGTTTATGGTCCGCTACCAGATTGCAAGCAGAATCTCTGACATGGGTGGTAGGGTCTGTTCAAGTGTATCCGGCCTGTTTGTGAAGCCAAGCTCCTTGCTATATTTTGGACTGCCCCGTGATTTGTGCCGCGGAGAGTGTTTGTTTATCTCTCACCACAAACCACTTCACCGTCCGGAGACCGCTCATGCAGCGCCACTACACCAGGTGCACCGCAATGCCTCGCTTGCGGAACGGAGCAATCTTCTCCTCCGTAACACCGGTGTCGGTCACGATCACGTCTACCGCCGCGGTAGGCGCAATCAGCCATTTCTCCACGACTCCGAATTTGCTGCTGTCGGCGACCACGATCTTGCGCCGCGCCTGCCGCACCATGGCCTTGTTCAGTTCCGCTTCATCCGGGTTGATGCAGGTCAGGCCCCGCTTATCGTCGATTCCATGCAGGCCGATGAAGAGTGTGTCGATAAAGACTTTGTTTATGCTTTCGATGGCTGTTGGGCCCACCAGAGAGAACCACGTACCCCGCAGATGCCCTCCCGTGACAAACACCTCGATGTCTTTGCGCTTGCATAACTCCATCGCTACATTCACGGTGTTGGTCACAACTGTGAGTCCGCGATTCATCGGCAGACAGCGGATGGTTTCAGTTGTTGTGGTGCCGGCAGTCATCGCTACAACATCGCCTTCGTTCACAAGCGCTGCTGCTGCCTTGGCAATTCGCCGCTTTTCGTCGGCAAAGCTCTCCATCTGTTCTTGAAACGACCGATCGGCGCGGAAGGGCTCATAGAAGAGAGGCTCCAGTTGTGCCGCACCCCCATGCACACGGCGCAGCACTCCCCTGTCGTGCAGGTCTTCCAGGTCGCGGCGAATTGTATGCACTGACACGCCCAGTTCCGCGCACAACTCTTCCACACTGGCAGATCCAGCTTCCCGCAGACGTTGGAGAATAGCTGCGTGCCGTTGTTCCTGCTTCGGGCTCCGTCTCTCTTCCGCATCTGTCATTGCCGTAACTCCTTCAGTCAGCTAATCATCGGTAGGATCTTGACGCACGAAAACATCCCGGTGGGAAAGCGTAGGATGCGCACTGCGGTCCTCTGCCGTTGCGGCAACCTGCAAGGAATAATTGCCGGAGACTGTCGGGGCAATCAGCGGGACCGTGTACGACTGCGCACCCAGCGGCGCCAATGAGAACGGCAATTCCCGGGCCGCGGCTTCCTTGCCCCGCAGCATCGGTGAACAGCAGCCGCAGCCTTCCGTTGCGCGGCCGGTCTTCGTCGTTCACCATGGCAATGGCGTAGTCTCGCGATTCACCCGTGCTCAAAGGCATCGACGCTCTCCTGCACATCCCACTGGCCATCCAGAGACGGCGTAGTACGATGCGTCTTTTCAGCAGCAGCCGATAGATTAATGAACACTATCCCGCAAAGCATCATCCAGAGAATCGTTCGCCTTGAATTCATGCTCTTGCTCCTTGAGGAAACACCCTTCGGCCTATGGTTCGAACCGCGGCCACAGCTCAACCACGCGCTGCGGCTGCGCAATCCACCCCACCGACTCCGGAGTCCTGCAGTACTGTTCATAAATTGGCGCGACAGGATCGAGCCCCAGCTCCGGATAATTCCGGCTCTGCCTCTGATCGAGCCCAACCGCGCGATAGCGATCGTTAGCCACCCACCCGATGGTTCCATCTGCCGCCACGAGGGGAAAGAATGCCAGGCCCCCATGCGCGCGCACGCCGCTGTACTCAAAGCCGTATTGCCGGTCGCACCACGCACCAAAGACCATGCGGCTTTCCGTCTCGGCGTTGATTACGGCATGTGCCCAGCCCGGAGGCACCACGACCTTCTCGCCAGGGCGAGCCGCCACCGCGATGCACCGGCCAGGGTCGTCCGTCGTGAACTCCTGCGCATAGACGATCGCTGTGCCTTCCCATATCTCGAATAACTCCGGCGGCGACCATCCGCTATGAGGTGCAATGGCATGGACGTGGCCCTGGCTGCGCACCGGTTCTTTCCCCAGCCTTCCCGCCGCATATGCAACTACGCCAAACAGGAGAAAACGCGCCTTCAGATCGTCTTCGTCCTCTTCGCGGCGCACATCCATCGCGATCGAATACACAGGACTTGGTCCGCTGCACTGCGGGTCCCTCAGGCTGGGACGAATCGTATCCAGCGTGCGGAACTCCGGCTCAGGCCCGCGGACGCCCGCGCCATAGCGAAACCCCATCGTCGCCGTGTCGATCGCAAGATCTAGTCCCGTCTCCGCTTGATTCATCCTTCACTCCGCACAAAAGCCTTGATGGTTGCCAACGGCTTGTCCGCTTTCCTGGTTGGTGAAACCCGGTACCACCCGATGCACGCCGGCACAATGAACGTCTCTGCGTAATGCACTACAAACGGCTCGAAAGCATCCTCGGGGCTCTCCACGACAATCTCTTCGCCCTCCACCAGATTCAGCACGTTCAGCGTTCCGCCGGTGTCATGCAGTACCGGTTCGGTGAACCAATGCCGTCGCGTTTCAATGAACTCAAAACAATGCAAGCCAGTCGCCTCTTCTCGCCAGCCCTCGCCGCATGCAACCTCGCGCACAGGATTGATCAAGTTGCTCTTCACCCACTCCCGGTCGCGGTTCCACTGGATATTTGCGAGCCCATGCTTCAGGTGGATCGGTCGTGGCAATCCATTCAAGCCCAGCCGGGCCCAATCCCACAACTTGAATGTGAAGATGTACGGCGTCGCGCTGATCTCCAGCACCATACTGTTCTTTCCCGAGCAGTGGATCGTTCCCGCAGGGATCGAGAAATGATCGTGCTTCTTCGCCGGCCACGCGTTCACGTACCGCTCGGCGGAAAACGGCGGTCCGCCCGCCTGCGCCGCTTCGAGATCCATCCTCATCTGCGCCGCATCAACTCCCGGCTTCAGCCCCAGGTATACCACTGCATCCGGCTCCGCATCCAGGAGGTAGTAGCTCTCGTCCTGCGTATACGCCATGCCGAAGTGCTCGGCAATGTACGAGCGCAGGGGATGAACCTGCAGGGAAAGATTGCCGCCCTCCACTGTATCCAGAAAATCGAACCGGATGGGGAACTCCGCGCCGAACTTCTTTACGATGTTGCTGCCCAACAACTCATCCGCATGTTCATGCACCAGGGTCAGCGCCGGCGTCTCGACGACCTTGTCGCCAAATCGAAGCCGCAGGCTGTTCTCCTCCGGCACACAATCGAAACACCAGGCAAAGTTGGGCGGTTCCGTGGGTAGATTGAAGTGCCGGCGCATCCACTCTCCGCCCCACGGGCCCGGATCGAAGAACGGCACAACCCGGAACGGAAGCCGCGTCGCCTTCGCCAATGCTTCCCGGTAGTTGCTCCCTGAAATCATCGCCGGACGCTGGGCCAGGTTGGTGTCGATGTAGAAATCGATCGCGGCATGCAGACGGTGCCGCTCGGCATCCGCTGCACGCCAATCGATAAAGTAAGCCCGTTTGTATAACTCCGCGGGCGAGGCCGATGCGTTGTCCGCTCCGATATTGCCGATGCGGTGCATACGCTGGCGTTGCTGAATCTCCCACCGCGTCACATCGCAATAGAGCAGCAGGTTCCACTGCTCCGCCACATACGTCGCGCCTGTTCCATACATCAGTATTGTGCCCTCAGCCCGCGCTATCTCGCTACGCACCTGAGCGGTCTTCGCCGCATCGAAAAGCGAACCCAACTCCCAAGCTGCCATCCTGCCGAAGACAGGATCGTCCCCCAACCACGGAGCCAGTGACTTTTCCAATTCCTCCGCGGTCTTGAACGCGCGCTCCGCGGACAAGATGGTTCCGGCTCCCAATTCATTGAGCCCTGCCCGAACCTCCTCGATATCGGTTCCGGGATAACACTCTGCCACAATCACTGTGCGCTTCCCGCTCACAAGCCCGCGCTTCAGCACCTGCCCAATGACGGGCCAGCCAATCGAGCACTCAGAGTCATCTTCTGAAACTCGAATCGCCGGCTTCTTGTCGTAATTCGAGATCCAATTCATACCCGGCCCCGCAGCAGGTGCAATGCTCCCAACAATGCCGCAGAAGAGCCCAGCGCCGTTGGCACGATCTTCACCGAGCCTTTTTCCGCCCAAGCATGCCAATCCAAATGCTCGCGGATTCTGGGCAAAATTGCCTCGTGCCGTCGCATCGCTCCGCCGCCAAAAACGACTACCTTGGGGTCATAAGCATGGATCAGAGTGACCGTCAGTGCAGACCAACCCCCCACGCAGCGATCGACGACTTCCAGCGCACTAGCATCGCCTGCATCGGCCGCATCGAGCAAGCCATGAAAATCGATTGCCGTCGCAGTATCTGCAAGAGCGCTTTTCGCAAAGCCTTCCCGTTCGCTGCAAACCGCATCAAGCAGTGAAGTCGATGCTTCTGCCTCCGCGCAACCGCGGTTGCCGCAACTTGAGACCCGTCCGTTCCAGGCAACCCCCAAGTGGCCCGCCAGTCCTTCGGCCTTGTGGCCCCCTGATTGGAGCAGTTTCCCGCCCAGCATCACAGCGCCTCCTATTCCCGTTCCCAGGGTCGCCAGCACCGCATCGTCGAACCCTTTTGCCGCACCGGCGAAGTGTTCTCCCAGCAAGGCTAGCCGCGTGTCGTTCTCTGCCCGGCACGGCAGACCATAACTGCCTTTGGACCAGCCCGCAAAAATCAAAACCCACTCCATCGTCGTACTTGCCATTGGTGGCTAGCACCGAACTGGCTCCATCGGCAATCGCACAAACGCGGAGCGCAACTCCGGCCATCTCCCGCAGCGCAATGCCCGTCTTCGCAACCAGCGCCAGAATTCCCACCTCCAACTCCGGCAGCACCGTCTTGAGCAATGCATCCTGCACCGTGATCGTCTCTGCGGCCACAACCCTGTCGTCGCGCACGATCCCAAACTCCACGTGAGAACCGCCCATATCCACGGCAATTGCAACGTTGCTCATGACTGGGCCACTACCTCGGGAGATCCATCCCGACGCATTACGCGCAGGCTGAATCCCCGTTCGCCGATCATCGCGCAGTCGTGATCCGCGCCGCACGGCCAGCATGCTAGAAACCTCAGCGGCTCATCTCCGGTATCTGCACCCATCAAGCCGGTCCCAGATTCATCAGGGTCGGTCCCGGCAACCTCAACGCCTCATCCCACAGTTTTGATCCCGTGGCCATCGATCATACCTAACACAAAGGTCGCCGGCAAGAAATAATGCTCGTTTTTTGTTCAAAAGAAGTACTATGAAGCTCGCCTGCAGGATAAAAGTTGACAACTTGTGGTGCGGATGGTTCAAATGGTGGGCACTGTCCGCTAGCTATGGCGCCATCCACTTCAACGCGCAGGAGTTCCACCTACTTGCCGCTTCCACCCGCAGTCCGCTTCGGTTCCATCTATCGCATCGCCCTCACCGGCGCCATAGCCGGGCTGCTGTTCGGGTTCGATACTGCCGTCATCAACGGCGCACTGATCTCGCTGCGCAGCCGGTTCGCGCTTTCCGAAGTTCAGGTGGAGTTTGCCGCCAGCAGCCTCCTCTATGGCTGCCTCTTCGGAGCCATGGTCGCCGGCACACTCAGCGACCGGTCCGGTCGTCGCTCCATCCTTCGTCTTAGCGGCTTGCTCTTTCTGCTCTCCGCAATTTTCGCCGCCGTGCCGCATACCTTTGCGGAGTTCCTGGTCGCGCGCTTCCTTGGCGGTCTCGGCATTGGCCTCGCGTCCACCGTCGCGCCACTTTACCTCGCCGAAGTCTCGCCGCGAAACAAGCGAGGCAGCATTGTTACGCTCAATCAGACCGCTATTGTCTCCGGCATTCTGCTCGCCTACTCCAGCAACTGGGCGCTTTCCTTTACCGGCGCCAGCGCCTGGCGCTGGATGTTCGGCTCCGCCGCCATTCCCGCCCTGGCCTTCATCCTCTGTCTCCGCTTTGTTCCCGAAAGTCCCCGCTGGCTCGTCCAGCAAAATCGCGTTCAGGAGGCAGACGCGGCTTTTCGCGCGATCGGAGGCGAGGCCAACCGCTCAGAACAGCTTGAGGAGGTTCGTGCCGCCATCGCCCAGGAAGCTCCCGTTCCCGGCTGGCTGCGTCGCCTTCGCCGCCCGCTCCTGCTTGCTGTCGCCATCGCCGCTCTGCAACAGGTGACCGGCATCAACACTGTCCTCTATTACGGCTCACTGCTCTTTGTAACTCACGGTAACAGCGGCAGCGATCAGCGCGCCTTGGTCGCGAATGTACTCATCGGGCTCACCAATCTCGTCTTCACGCTGGTTGCACTCTGCATTATGGATCGCATTGGCCGACGCACCTTGCTCACTGGCTCCGCCTCCGTCATGTTCGCGGCGCTGTTGCTACTTGTCTTCGAATTTCAACATGCGCACCCCGACTTCACCCTCATCGTCGGCAGCACCATGCTCTACGTGGCCGCCTTTGCCACCGGCCTTGGCCCCGGAGCCTGGGTCTATATCGCGGAGATTTTTCCCACCAACGTTCGTGGCCGCGCCATGTCTATCGCCACGGCCGTCCTGTGGGCAAGCTGCATTCTCGTTTCCAACTCTTTCCTGACCATGGTCCGCGCCCTTGGCCCCGCAGGCACCTTCGCCGTATTCGCGGGCATCACCGCTATCGCTGTCGTCTTCTTTTCACGCCTACCGGAGACACGCGGCCGATCGCTTGAAGAGATAGAGCAGTTCTGGAAGCCCTGATTCTGATATATTGGAGAACCGTCCCTCGCCCGGTTCATTCGACCCTGCGTCTCTTGCTCCACGAACCGTACAACCTTCCTTAGAGCCAATGCTGCCCGTGTTCATGTTTCGCGCCTGCGATCATTTTCCATCTCGCTTTGTACTGGCAAAGAAAAAGGCAACGCCCTATCTGACTCGCCCGGGGAGTCGTTATTTGAAACCAGGCAGATTTTCTCTCACGTTCGCCCTCGTATCGCAACAAACTCTGAGATTGATTGATGTCTGAATCGCCGCCTCCTGTTCTGACAGAATCGATCATGCTTCACCGCCATTCAACGTCGAAGGATCATGTTTACTGCGGGACGTTCTGGCAGGCCTTTCCCTGTACCTACTAAAGGCACTTTCGCAGCGGCTTTGGGGCAAACTGCGTAAAACTTTCGTACCCATCGAATCCGAATTGCAACGTGTGTTTGCCCATTGCGTAGTCAACCCTGTCAGCCAGAGACCACTGTCTTTCAAACACCCTTCCCACAGAGAACGGTGCATTGCCCAGAGTGAATGGGGCCGGGCTATCCAATATCAACGTCGGGATGTTTGGAGCCAGGCGGGTCGGTGTCGCGATCTGGTTGTCTTGCGAGGTGCCCGCGTGGAATTCGTTCAGCAGCCGTGAGGAGAACGTGTGCGTCCATCCCAGGCTGGCCTGGAAGTCATCCACATAGTCGTTTGCCAGCGTTTGCGTCCCATAGTCTCCTGCCGTAGGGTCGGTGATAACACCACCGGGGGATTTAAAACGGTTTACATTGAAGCTCATGAACAGGCTATCGCGTGAGCTGGCCTGAAAGTCCAGCCGGGGCGTAATCACCAGATCGTTGCGTTTCCTGGGTCTGATACCGAGATTGGAGTTCAGCGCGTTTGGAGTGTTCGACACTTGCTGGAGGTATACCGGATTGGCCGGATCGGGCGTGCTGTCGTTGCCCGGCACAGGGTAGGGCGCGTTGGGCGCCGGCAGAGTCGCCCCATCGGGAATTCCAAAACTGGCAATCAAGATA
>Ga0181527_1001033_pt1 | contig 30098 bp, 24 predicted proteins | sample PEATcosm2014_Bin_30_FD_119762 | JGI IMG/M metagenome (GOLD analysis project Ga0181527, IMG submission 119762) | Peatland microbial communities from MTU Mesocosm Facility, Houghton, MI, USA - PEATcosm2014_Bin06_60_metaG | ecosystem: Environmental > Terrestrial > Soil > Wetlands > Peat | place...
ACAACCAATACTTTCCGCTGCTCACGGACCTGGTAGCCGCCGTCTCGGCTCAACTGAATCTGTGGAGAAAACCCAATCCAGTCCTCGCCAGATTATGCGGCATTATTTAGGTCGTCATGTATAATAGCATCAATCGAGGCCCTCAGGCAAGTGGTCCGGGCCAGGAGGTGGGCCATGAAAACGTGGGGAATCATCGTGGCGGGCTTGGTCCTCGCTCTGCTCGCGACGGGCGTGGCCGAGGCGTGATACGCGCACGGCCATGGTCGTTCCCGTCTATCCGTATCCCGCGTATCCGGCTGGGTACTACGCCCCCGTGTTCGTCCCGCCGCCCGTGTACGTGCCCCAGTGCACCACCTACACCACGCCCGGTTACTACCGGCAGGTTCCCTGGTACACCGACCCGGGCGGCTTCACGATGTTTCGCCAGGAGTGGGTCCCGCCCACCACCATCCAGGTCTGCCGCTAGGCCGGATAATTCACGAAAGCGATTGCGAATTCTCCGGATGGAATGGCCGCCTCCCAGGCCGGTGATACACGCTGACCCGCCTTCTCGCGGCTCTCCAATGCCCTTCGTTCGGTCTCCGGGCACGGGTCTCGTCCAGGTCACCTCATCAATATCCGTTTGAGCCTTGCGTCATGGGGGCGCTTCTGATAGAGAGTGGCCATCCGTATTGACCGGCCCAGCGCGTCGCGGGCCGGGAAATGCCTCACCTGCCGCCGGGGGGCCGAATCGTCCTCTCCCGGGCCGGCGCCTGCGCAGCCTCCTCGAAGGAGGGGTCGCCATGAAACTCGAGCAGCTTTCGATCTTTCTGGAGAACCGGTCGGGGCGCCTGGCAGAGATCACGGGAGTCCTGGCGCAGGCGGGCATCAACATTCGCGCGCTGTCCCTGGCCGATACCGCCGACTTCGGCATCCTGCGGCTCGTCGTCAACCAGACCGCACGCGCCGTCCAGGTCCTCCGGGAGAGCGGCTTCACCGTGGCCACCAATGAGATGGTCGCCCTTGAGGTGCCGGACCGGCCGGGCGGACTGTGGGCGATCCTCAAGGCCCTGGAGGCCGCCAGGATCAACGTGGAGTACATGTATGCCTTCGTCCACAAGGCGACGGAGAACGCCGTCGTCATCTTTCGCTTCGACGAGCCGGACAAGGCGGCCGTCGTCCTCCGGGAGGCCGGGGTGCGCGTCCTCACGGGGGAGGAGGTGTACGCGCTATGATGCCCGAGCGCCCATCCGCGGCAATCACGAGAAGGGGGCCGGGAGAGTCGTGCTGAGCTCTGGCCGTGTCGGGTCGAGCGGCCCGGACGGTCGCGGGGGCGGCCGGTGCTGAGGGTCAAGAATATCCACGTCTACTACGGGATGATCCACGCCTTGCGGGCCGTCTCGATCCACGTCAAGGAGAAAGAGATCGTCGCGCTCCTGGGGGGCAACGGCTCGGGGAAGACGACGCTCTTATCCGCCATTTCCGGCGTGGTCCGGCCCGCGGCGGGCGAGATCGCCTTCAACGGGCGGGAGATCACGCGGGAGCGGGTGGATCGGCTCGTGCGCGCCGGGATCATCCACGTTCCAGAAGGCCGACAGATCTTCGGGCCGCTCACGGTCGAGGACAACCTGCTGCTGGGTGCCTACCATCGCTTCTCGCTCGCCGGGAAGGGGGCCATCCGTGCGGAGGTGGACGAGATCTTCCAGCTGTTCCCGGTCCTGGGGGAACGGCGCCGGCAGTTGGGCGGCACGCTGTCCGGCGGCGAGCAGCAGATGCTGGCCATCGGACGGGCGCTCCTGTCGCGCCCCAAGGTCCTGCTCTTGGACGAGCCGTCCATGGGGCTGGCCCCCCGGGTGGTGCGCGAGATCTTCGAGCACATCTCCCGGCTGCGGAAGGAGTTGGGGATGACCATCCTCCTGGTGGAGCAGAACGCGCGGGCAGCCCTGGCGATCGCGGACCGGGGGTACGTTCTGGAAACGGGCCGGGTCGTCCTGCAGGGATCGTCCGAGGAGCTTCTGGCGAACAGGGATGTCCAGCGCGCGTACCTGGGGCGGGGGAGAAACGGTCCGCGGTAAGCGGCGCGGACGGGGGCATGGACACGGGGCGGGATGAAGGAGGGTGACCGATGTACTGGGAGCCGGACAAGGAGTGCATGGACCGCGAGGAGCTGGAGCTGCTCCAGCTCGAGCGGCTGCAGGCGACGCTGAACCGCGTCTACGCCCACGTCCCCTTCTACCGGAAGCGCTTCGACTCCATGGGCCTCTCGCCCGAGGATGTCACCTCGCTGGCGGACCTGTCCCGCCTTCCCTTCACCACCAAGGAAGACCTCCGGGACAATTACCCCTACGGGCTGTTCGCGGTGCCCATGCGCGAGGTGGTGCGGGTGCATGCCTCCTCCGGGACGACGGGCGCGCCCACGGTGGTCGGCTACACGCGGAACGACATCAAGACCTGGAGCAACCTGGTCGCCCGCATTCTCGTCGCGGGCGGCGTCACCAAGGACGACGTCGTCCAGATCGCCTTCGGCTACGGGCTGTTCACCGGGGCCTTCGGGCTGCATTACGGGGCGGAGCGGCTAGGGGCCTCGGTCATCCCCACCTCCAGCGGGAACACCGCCCGCCAGATCAAGGTGATGATGGATTTCAAGACGACGGCGCTGGTCTCCACACCGTCCTACGCCTTGCTCATCGGGGACACGCTGCGGGAGATGGGGATCCCGGTCTCGGCCCTGTCGCTCCGGTACGGGCTGTTCGGGGCGGAGCCCTGGTCGGACGCCATGCGGCAGGAGATCGAGGGGAAGCTGGGGATCGTGGCCACCGACAACTACGGGCTGTCCGAGATCATCGGGCCCGGGGTGTCGGGCGAGTGCCTGGAGCGCCATGGGCTGCACATCAGCGAGGATCACTTCCTGGTGGAGCTCGTCGACGCGGACACGCTGCAGCCGGTCTCCCCCGGGGAGGCGGGAGAGCTGGTGATCACCAGCCTCACCCGAGAAGCGTTCCCCATGATCCGGTACCGGACGCGGGACCTCGCCTGCATGCTGGCGGGCGACTGCGCGTGCGGCCGGACGGGGCGGCGGATGAGCCGGGTCCTGGGCCGAAGCGACGACATGCTGATCATCAAGGGCGTCAACGTGTTCCCGTCCCAGATCGAGAGCATCCTCTTCGAGATCGAGGGCACGGAGCCGCACTACCAGATCGTCATAGATCGGAAGGGCGCCATGGACGAGGCGACCGTCCTGGTCGAGGCGGCCGAGTCGATCTTCTTCGACCAGATGCGACGGCAGCGGGAGATGGTGGAGCGGATCGAGAAGCGCCTGGCCCAGGAACTGGGGATCAGCGTCCAGGTCAAGCTGGTCGAGAAGAAGACGCTGGAGCGCTTCGAGGGAAAGGCCAAGCGCGTCGTCGACAACCGGAAGCTGTGGGCCAGCCCGCACGGTGGCGAGACTGCCTCCGACCGTTCATCCCCCGCTTAGTACCAGATTGCGGAGGTCCGCGGGCGACTGCCCCCGGGGCTACCTCTCGGGGCGCCGGACCTCGTCGCCACCCAATCTTCGATTGGGTACCCGGGGGCGGCCTGAAGTGCCGGACCGGGGCACCCGGCGCGAAGCGCTGGGTCGGCCCCGCGGGCCCGTCGCCTCAAGGTACCCCCGGGGTCATCGCCACATGACGGGAACTTTCGCAAGGAAACGCGAGGAGGAGCGGAGGATGGCGAAGGGAATCGGCCGGCAAGACATGACGACCCTGGAAGAAGTGGTCTTGGGGCAGGCCTTGGAGCTGGAGGCGCTGATGAACGTGCTGGAGAAGAAGGGCGTCCTCAGCAAGGCGGAGGTCCTGGAAGAGATGAAGCGCCTGCGGCAGAGCGCGCCCAAGGCGAAGTAGCCCCCATCATTCCCCTTGTCGGGGAGCCGCGGCCTATCGAATGACGTCCACGGTCGTCCCGCTCGGCGCGCGCCGCCTGCCCGTGGCCAGATCTGCCATCACACGAGCCACCGTCTCGGGACGAATGAGGCCCGCGCGCTCCCGGGGAGAAACTCCCGTCCTTGTGGCCATGGGGGTATCCGTGAGGCCGGGGCACACGGCCCAGACGCGGATCCCAGTACCGGAAAGCTCCGAGGCCAGCGCCTCGGTAAACCCCACCACGCCGAACTTGGTGGCGCAGTAGGTCGCGTAGTCGGCCAGGCCGTACTTGCCGAGCTGCGAGGCCACGTTGATGATCGCGCCTGACCGCTGGCGCAGCATGTGCGGGAGAACGGCCCGGGTCATGAGGAGCGGCCCGCGGAGATTCACCGCCAGCATGTCCTCAAGGTCGGTGACCGGCAGGCGATGGAGCGGTCCGACCGAGAGGACACCCGCGTTGTTCACCAGGCAGTTCAGCCGCCCGAATCGCCGAATCGCCGCGGCCACGCAGCGCCGCACTGAAGCATGGCTGGCGACATCGGTGCGGAGGAAGCAGGCCTTGGCGCCCTCTCCCGCAGGGGCCTGCTGCGCGCGCTTGCCCGATGCGGCCATGCGCTCCGCCAGAATGACCGTGTAGCCTTCGACCGCAAACGCCGCGGCCGTGGCCCACCCGATGCCCCGTCCCGCCCCGGTGATCAGGGCGACGGGTGCGATGCCGCCTTTTTCATTCCGCATTCCCAATTCCGCAGTCCGCATTTGTAGGGGTTCAGTGCATGATCGTGCCGCCGCTCACGTTGATGGCCTGGCCGGTGATATGCTCCGCCCCGTCCGAGGTGAGGAAGGCGACAAGTTCGGCAACGTCATTCGCCGTGGTGAAGCGACCGAGAGGAATCTTCGCCGCCAGTTGCCGGACCCGTTCCGCGCGCAGGGACGGGTCGTAGCTCCCGTCCTCGCGCCGGCCGAGGTAATCCAATCGCTCGGTGTCCACCCCTCCCGGGCAGACGGCGTTCACGGTGATCCCGGCCGGCGCCAATTCCATGGCGAGTGCCTGCGTGAAACCGATGACGCCGAACTTCGAGGTGCAGTAGGCAGCCAGGTTGGCGGCCCCGATCTTGCCCATATCCGAGGCGATGTTGATGATGCGCCCTCGGGTCTTCCGGCGAAGCATCAGCGTTGCCGCCGCCTTGGCGCAAAGAAAGCTCCCTTTCAGGTTCACGTCCAGGACGGCGTCCCAGGCCTCTTCGGAGAGTTCCACGACGGGGAAGCGATCGGCGCCGGGTGGGGCGGCGGCGTTGTTCACCAGGATGTCGATTCGTCCGAACCGCTCGAGGGCTTGCCCGATGACCCCGTTGATCTGGCGGGCGGATCGGATGTCGAGCAACGCCGTCATGGCCTGCCGGCCGGCCGCTCGGACCTCGACCGCGACGGCTTCCAGGCCGCCCCACGCGCCTGCCGGCTTGCTGGCGACCACCCGGGTTCCGCCGGGCGCGATGTCCGTGAGCACGAGGTCGGCCCCATCGGTGGCCAGTCGCCGTGCGATCGCGCGTCCGAGGCCGTACTCGCCGCCGCTGCCCGTCACCATGGCCACCTTCCCGCCGAGCCGCATCATGTCTCCTCCTGGATGCCCCTCATCTCCGGCTGTCCCCGCCCCGGGCAGAGACGGGATCTTCGCGATCAGGGGGCAGATATCCGCGGCCTCAGGCCGAAGGCCCGGGCCAGCTCGAGAGTTTCGTGGATCGCGTCGGCCGCCGTGGCGCCGCTCTTGATCGGCGATTGGTCAAGCACGCTCAGGCGGGACATCGCAGCAACCTCCAGGTCCCGTTGCCTTGCAGCTCGATCGCAACAACTTCCGAGCGATCCCTAAGGATCTCTCGACCTGCTAAGAGTACGCGACTTGTTACGAGAGTGCAATCCATTGGCGGCAGATGGTGGCGGAGATGGAAGATTTGTTATAATCTGCGGCCAGCCTGACAGCGTTACTTCCATCCAAGGAGACCCCCATGGTGAGCGCTGCCGGATCACGACCGAAGCTCCGACGCATCAAGGGAAAGCACTGGCTGGGCGGCGTGTGCGCGGGCATCGGGTACTGGCTCGGTTTCCCGACGTGGCTTGTGCGGCTCCTTTGGACCCTCCTGCTTCTCGCCTATGGCCTGGGCGGCATTCTGTACATCCTCCTCTGGATCTTCATGCCGATCTGGGACCGTGTCCCCGACGATTACGAGGAGCGGGCGGGCGGATAGGACGCCCCGTCCAAATGCGGAACACCCAGAGGGTACCCGAATGGGGGATGCGGAATGCGGAACGATGCAGCACGACTTGTCGAGGGGGGAGAGGCGCGGTGCCCACGAGGACGGAAGGCGGTGACATGAGAGGGGACGAACGCGTGCTCGGTTCTGCCATCGAGGCGATCGGCGATACGCCGCTCGTCAGGCTGGCCCGGCTCACCCGGCACCTGGGCGGCACCATCCTGGCCAAGCTGGAGCATCTCAACCCGGGATTCTCCAAGAAGGACCGGATCGCCCGCCAGATCGTCGAGGACGCGGAGGCACAGGGGCTGCTCCGACCGGGGCAGATTGTGGTGGAGCTGACCAGCGGGAACACCGGCACGGGTCTCGCCATCGTGTGCGGCATCAAGGGCTATCCCTTCGTCGCCGTCATGTCGAAGGGGAATTCCCCGGAGCGGGCGCGCATGATGAGGGCCCTGGGGGCCGAGGTCGTCCTGGTGGATCAGATGCCCGGCTCCAAGCCCGGGCAGGTCTCGGGCGAAGATCTGAAGCGGGTCGAGGAGGAGGCGCAGCGGATCGTGGCGGAGCGGAGGGCCTTCCGCGCGGACCAGTTCCGGCTGGCCGGGAATTTCCGGGCGCATTACCTGCACACCGGGCCGGAGATTCTGAGGCAAACCGGCGGCGCCATGGATGCCTTCTGCGATTTCGTCGGAACCGGCGGGACGTTTGCGGGCTGTGCGGCCGCGTTCAAGGAGCACGATCCCTCCATCCTCTGCTTCATTGTCGAGCCCGAAGGCGCGGCCGTTCTGGCGGGGAAGGCTGTAACCAACCCGGGCCACCGGATTCAGGGCGGCGGTTATTCCATGGCCGAGCTGCCGTTGCTCCGGACCGAGCACATCGACGGCTACATCCAGGTATCGGACGAAGAGGCCATCCGTTGCGCGAGGCGGCTGGCGAGCGAGGAGGGGATCTTCGCCGGGTTCTCCTCGGGGGCGAACGTCGCCGCCGCCCTGGAATTGCTGCAGGGACCCTGCAAGGGCACAACGATCGTCGTGACCATCTGCGACTCGGGGTTGAAGTACCTGAGCACGGACCTGTGGCCCTGAATGAATGCGGAGTGCGGAATTCGGAATGCGGAATGAGGGGGATTGGTGCCCGGCGGGAATCGAGGCTAGAACGTAGCGGACAAGGGAGGAGCTACATGAAGGGTGCCACGGCGGTTGCGGAGATCCTGAAGCGTGAAGGCGTAGAGTTCCTCATCGGCTATCCGGTCAATCCCATCATCGAGGCGGCCGCCCAGGCCGGCATCCGGACGATCATCGTCCGCCAGGAGCGGACCGGGCTGCACATGGCGGATGCCGTCAGCCGGGTGTCCTCCGGCCGGCGGATCGGCGTCTTCGCCATGCAGCATGGCCCCGGGTCCGAGAACGCCTTCGGCGGGGTGGCCCAGGCCTACGGGGAATCGGTGCCCATCGTCGTCCTGCCGGCCGGGTATCCGCGGCGGCTCACCAACATCCCGCCCTACTTCAATGCCTTCCTCAACTACCGGCACATCACCAAGTGGTGCGAGCAGGTGACCTGCGCCGACGCCATCCCGGATGCCCTGCGGCGGGCCTTCACGCAGGTGCGGAACGGGCGCCCGCGCCCCGCCGTGGTGGAGATCCCGACCGACGTCTTCCCCGAGGAAGTCCCTGAGCCGCTGGCCTACCACCCGACGTTTACGACCCGCACGGGGCCTGACCCGCAGGCGGTCACGGAGGTGGCCCGGGTCCTCGTGGAGGCAAAGCGGCCGGTCGTGTACGCCGGGCAGGGGGTGCACTATGCGCGCGCCTGGCAGTCGCTCCACGCCCTCGCCGAACTCCTGGAGGCGCCGGTCGCGACGAGCCTGGGGGGCAAGAGCGCCTTTCCCGAGGACCACCCGCTGTCGCTCGGCTCTGGAGGCCGCTCCGTTCCCAAGACCGTCCACCACTTCCTGCAGAACGCAGATGTCATCTTCGGCATCGGGTGCAGCTTTGCTACCAGCAACTTCGCCGTGGCCATGCCGAAGAACAAGGTGATCGTCCACGCCACGCTCGATCCCGCCGACCTCAACAAGACTGTCCCCGCCGATTACACCCTCATCGGGGATGCCGAGCTCACGCTCGAGGCGCTCGTGGCCGAGGTCAAGAACCGGCTGGGCGGAGGCCCGCGGGGGCGGCAGGAGGAGGTCGTCCGGGAGATCAAGAGCGTGAAGGCGGAGTGGATGGCCCAGTGGCTGCCGAAGCTCACCTCGGACGCGGTGCCGTTGTCCCCGTACCGCGTCCTCTGGGACCTGATGCACACGGTGGACCGGGCCAACACCATCATCACCCATGATGCCGGGAGCCCGCGCGACCAGCTCTCCCCCTTCTGGGAATGCGTGGCCCCGTTGACGTATCTCGGCTGGGGCAAGACCACGCAGCTCGGGTACGGGCTGGGGCTGATGATGGGGGCCAAGCTCGCCGCGCCCGAGAAGCTCTGCGTGAACGTCTGGGGCGATGCGGCCATCGGCATGACCGGGATGGATTTCGAGACCGCCGTGCGCGAGCGCATCCCCATCCTGTCCGTCCTGCTGAACAACTTCTCCATGGCGATGGAGCTGCCGGTGATGAAGGTGGCGACGGAGAAGTATCGCAGCACGGACATCTCGGGCAACTACGCCGACATGGCCCGGGCGTTCGGCGGATACGGCGAACGGGTGACCCAGCCGGGCCAGATCATCCCGGCCATCCAGCGGGGGATCCGGAAGACGCAGGAGGGCGTCCCGGCCCTGCTGGAGTTCCTCACCGCCAAGGAGATCGAGTTCTCCTTGTTCAAGTAGACCGAACCTCCGGCGCGTCCGAAGCGCGCCGGCGTCCATCGGTTCTATACTTGGGCCGGGGTCAACAATCCTTACCGACCCACTCCAAAGGAGGGCGCAATGAACCTGTCGATGGGAAACAAGAACGTGGTCGTGGGGCTGGTGGTGATGATGGTGTATCTGTCCATGACGTTTTTCATCGAGCGGACCGCGGCGCTGCTCGCTTTTCACGACAAGGCGGCCGCCGTGGTGGTGGACACCAAGGGCTCGCCGGACCTGCTGACCCACCAGATCGTTGATGTGAAACGGGGTCCTGCCTACCGGACAGGCGGGATTTACTTTACGAACTACTATCCTGCCTCCTACGTCCGGGTGCCGAATTCCTCCCGGGATGCCGGCTACAACATGCGGCTGTATGCGTGGATCTTCGCGCTGTTCAACGTCGCGATCGGCGTCATCGTGGGCATCCAGACGCAGGCCAGCCGGCCGCTCCGCGCGTGGGCCTCGTGGCTGGCATTCATTGGCGTGGTGCTCTATCCCATCCGAGACGCGGTCTATTTCTGGGGACGCTGGTTAACGCCCAATTTCTCTCCCGGCGTGCCTGGACCGGTGCTTTACCCAATCATGTGGATAGGCGGCACGGCCATGTTCCTTGCGCTCCTCTTCTCGCTTGTAGTGTTTGTTCAGGGAGCGCGGCAGGTCGCTGCCAAGTAACCGGCGCGGCTCGCGAAAACCGGACCAGCCCGCTTCGCCCGGGCTGCGTGGCCGTGGTCCGCGGCCGCCCAATAGAGGTGTTCCCATCTCCGCTGGTTCGATGACTATCCACATCCGTCTGTGGGTCCTTCGCGTGACTGAGGCCGCCTCGTGATATTCGGAATGCGGTTCGGCAGGCTCCGCCTGATTGCCCTCGCTGTCGTGTTGCTCGCCCAGGTATATCTCTTTGTCCGCATTCGGCGAGCGATTCGGTCCTCACGCCGATCCGACCATTTCAAGTCCTGGGCCATCCACCTGGTGGGTGCCGCCATGGTCCTGCTCTTCGTCCTGAACGGATACACCCTGTTCAGGCAGATCCCCTGGGTGGACCCGCCGATGGCGGCACGGTTCGGCCTGTTCTATCCCGTCGCCGTGTGGAACTTCGGCTCGCTGTTCTCTGCCCTGGTCCTCTTCCTCACACGGGTCATCGGCAGGCTGGGGCGGGCGGTCGTCCGCCTGTCTCGTGGTCCCGTCACCCGGACCGCCTCCGATCCCGTGAATCTCGGCCGGCGTCGCTTCCTGCAGGCCGGGGTCGGCAGCCTCGCGGCAGCCCCCATGGTGCTTTCCGGCTACGGGGCCGCGTATGCCGCTAAGTCCTATGATGTCCAGGAACTCAGCTTGCCCTTTGGGCGATCTCTGCGGGTCGTGCAGCTGACCGACATCCATGCCGGCATCTACATGACGCGAGAGGAAATTCGGCGCTACGCCGACCAGGTCATCGCACTTCAACCGGATCTCTTCGTCCTGACCGGGGATTTCATCTCGAACTCGATGTCCTATCTCCCCGGCTGCGTGGAGGAGATGGCCCGGGTCCGGACGCGGTATGGCACCTTCGCCACGCTGGGGAATCACGAACACTTGTGGGGGAGGCCGAACGAGATCCAGGCGATCCTCGGGCAGTCCCGGATCTCACTCTTGACCAATGCGCATCAGGTGATCCAGACCGAGCAGGGCCCCCTCGCCGTCGCCGGGATCGACGATCTTGTCGCCGGGCAGCCCGACCTGGAGGCCGCCCTGCGGGGCCTTGATCCCGCCATCCCGGCGCTCCTTTTGTCGCACCACCCGGAGATCTTCCCCCAGGCCGCTGCGTATGGAATTCCGCTGACCCTGTCGGGCCACTATCATGGGGGCCAGATCAAACTGAGCCTTCCGGGAGGGGGTATCAGCATGGCCAACCTTTGGACGCCGTTTCCTGAGGGGCTGTACCGCATCAATGCTTCCCACCTGTATGTCAGTCGCGGGATCGGCACCACCTTCACCCCGGTCCGGCTGAACGCCCCGCCAGAGGTCACGGTGTTCCATCTGACCTAGACAGGGGGAAGACGGGCAGGGCCTTTGCGGAGCGCCGGTGAATGGGAGGGCCGGGAAACTCGGCCCCCTAAATAGGGGACGGCCATGCAATTATGAGTTTCTATCGCCCCGGGTGTCCGGCACCTTTTTCTTGATGCACTGCCGACTAGGCTGGCGCGGCGCAGGCTGATCACGCGGGACGAGGGACTGGAGGGTGATCGTACCGGACCCCGGCAGTGGCCCCGCGCCGGACCATCGGCCCAAGGAGGGCGGTATGGATCTGGTTTCCCCTCTGAAGGGCATCGCCGCGAAATTAACTTGGAATCCATTGGATTCATTGATGACCATTCCCTCGGGGGCACCCCTCGGGACACCGGCCCGCGACGAAAGCCGGGGGTCCCGGCACCGGGTCGCGCCCCCGGGGAGCGCTCCCGCCGTGCAGCGGGGCCGCCGCGGTCTGCGGAATCCCGAGAGGCCAGGGGACCAGCTCCCTGGGCCCAGCGGGTCCACGGCGACGACCCATTGCAGGGAGACAGCGCAATGGGTCCCCCACCGGCCCCCCCTCGCGCAGCCCGGCGCCTCTCGGGGCACCCCCGGGGGCATGGGCCCTGCGGAGTCGACCTAGCGGCGATGCCTCTGAAGGGAATGTAGGGTGCTTATGATACTTGTTTGCTGGAGGGTTCGCCGTCGATCAAGAGATCGCGGAGCCGGGGAGGCGCCGCGAGTCATTCTGGTCTTGGTGGTCTTGTCTCGCCGATGGCGGGATTGGCGGTTGATAACTTCGGATTGGGCTCTACACACTATGCTCGCTGCGTCCGGCGGGTATTCTCACCTCGACCGAGTGTTCCTGACGGTCGTCAACAAGGGGAATCGCCTTGTCGGGTCGCTCGACGCCGTCAACTGTCACACTCGTCTCGCCATTCCCGGCGCGCGCATGCAGGACGGCGATGTGGTAGACAGTCTCCCGATACCGGTAGTGCACGGTGAACCCCTCCCAATCCACCGGGAGGCACGGAGCAAATCGCAGCGTGTCCACTTCCAGCCTCAGCCCCAGGAGTGATTCCGTGATCAGCCGGTACATCCAGCCGGCCGAGCCCGTGTACCACGTCCATCCACCGCGGCCGATGTGCGGCGAGAGCGCATAGACGTCGGCCGTGATGACGTACGGCTCGACCTTGTAGGTCGTAATCGCCTCCGGAGACCTCGCATGGTTCACCGGGTTGATCATTCCCAACAGTTCCCACGCGCGCCGACTGTCGGCCAATGCAGCGAACGCCATCGCCGCCCAGATCGCCCCATGCGTGTACTGCCCGCCATTCTCCCTCACACCTGGGACGTACCCTTTGATATAGCCAGGATCCAGACTCGACTTGTCGAAGGGCGGGTCCAAGAGTTGGATCAGCGCATGGTCCCGGCGAACGAGGCGCGTATCCACCGCGTCCATTGCCATGCGCGAGCGCTCGGGATCGCCCGCTCTGGATAGAACAGACCAGCTTTGCGCAATCGAATCAATCTGGCATTCGGGGTTGCTCGCCGACCCAAGCGGCGAGCCGTCGTCAAAGTAGGCGCGGCGGTACCACCCGCCATCCCAACCATGTTGCTCGATATTCCGGCGCACGTGAGCCGCCTCCGTCTGGCACCGTTCGGCGAAGGGGACGTCCCCGTGCTGGCGGGCAATCTCGGTGAACCGCACGAGCACGTCATACAGGAAGAAACCCAACCAGACACTTTCGCCCTGGCCGCGTTCGCCCACCATGTTCATGCCATCGTTCCAGTCACCGGAGCCGATGAGCGGCAGGCCGTGCTCACCAAATGTGAGACCCTTCAGGATGGCTCGCACACAGTGTTCGTACAAACTGGCCGCTTCTTCGGACCGGCTGGGCAGATCGTAATACGAGTCCTCCTCCGGGTTTACCGGGCGGCCTTGGACGAAGTGGACGGGTTCATCCAACACCCCGATGTCCCCGGTGCCCAGGACATAGCGGCACGTCGCCAAGGGCAGCCAGAGGTAATCATCCGAACAGTGTGTACGCACACCCCGGCCCGAGGGGGGATGCCACCAATGCTGGGCATCTCCCTCCTGGAACTGACGGGCCGCGCAGCGGAGTAGGTGCTCGCGCACGAGGTGTGGCTCGGCGTGGATGAGCGCCATCACGTCCTGCAACTGGTCGCGGAAGCCGAAGGCGCCCCCCGGCTGGTAGTATCCGCTCCGCGCCCAAAGACGGCACGCGAGAGTCTGGTACACAAGCCAGCCGTTGGTCAGCACGTCGAGGGACTGGTCCGGTGTTTCCACCTGCACGGCGCCGAGCGTGTGCTTCCAGTACTGCCACACCGCTTCGAGTGCGCCGCGCGCCGCAGCAGATCCCCGGAAGCGACGCGCCAGGTTGCTGGCGTCATCGGCGTCTCGCCCTACGCCGAGCCTGAAGATGAACTCACGCTCTTGCCCGTCGGCTAGCTCGAAGGTCACCTGGATCGCGCCGCAGGGATCCAAAGCGGCCCCCACTTTGCCAGAAAGCCGCGACCGAGTCATAGCAGCCGGATTCCGAAGCGTGCCGTTCCGCCCAAGGAACTCAGTCCGGTCGCCGCTTACGGTCCGAGTCGCATCGTCCACGTCGAAAAAGGCAACCCGGTCGGCGAACTCCGCGTTGTATGGGTTCCGCGCGAAGAGCGCTCCGCTGTTGGGGTCAACTTCGGTGACCACGTGCATTGTCGATTTCGGCCGCAGATCTCCCAGCACCCATTCCACGTATCCCGTGGCAGAGAGCCGGCGGGATCGGCCACACTCGTTTCGCACTTTCAACACCGTAAACTTGATCGGCGCGTCCAGGGCGACGTACACCCACAGCTCTGAGCGGATGCCGCGCTCCGTGTGCTCGAAGACGCTATAGCCGAAGCCGTGCCGGCTGACGTAAGGCATCGCTCCGCGGCTGGGCAGCGGCGTGGGGGACCAGAAGTGGCCCCTCTCTTCGTCACGGATGTAAAAGGCTTCTCCGCTGGAATCGCTCACGGGGTCGTTGTACCAGGGAGTGAGGCGGAACTCGTGGGCATTCTCGCTCCAGGTGTAGGCAAAGCCGCTCTCGGAGATGACGGTTCCGAAGTGCGGGTTCGACAGCACATTCACCCATGGCGACGGTGTCACGTGCCCGTGCGCGGTCGTAATGACGTACTCGCGCCCATCCGGGGTGAATCCGCCCAGCCCATTGAAGAAGATCAGATCGTGGCGAGGCAGCGCGGCGGTCGCCGGGGGTCCGGCGCGGGGGGTTCGGGTCGGCGTGAGGCGCGGGACTGTTACTTGCACGAGGCCGCGACGGTTGATCTGGTCCGCCAGCGCTCCCCGACTGTCGGTGATGATGGCGCGAGCGACCGTTTGAAGAAGAATACGGTCCTCGTTCGATATCTGGTCCCCAGATCTTATAAAGATGCCGCCGGGTCGATCTGTCACGTTGGCCTCTATGCCTGCCGCGATCAGCCCCATGATCTGTTCCTGGAGGAGTTGTCGGTACCCGGCGTGATCTTCGTTCCAGATCACCAGGTCCACCGCCAGCCCCTTGAGGCGCCAGTACGCGTGGGCCTGGACGAGTTGGCGTACCAGATCGATATTGGCTGGGTCTGCAATCTGCAGCAGCACGATCGGCAAGTCGCCGGAAATGGAGTAGCCCCACAGACCGGATTGCCCGTGGCGGTTCTGGGTGAGCACGCTCGGGTCGGCGCGCAGCGAGGAATTGGCGTAGATGACCGAGCTGGCAAGGTGTCCATAGAGTTGCGCGTCGGCCTCGGTGGCATTGATCTGCCGCAGGACCACCTGGCTATGGGTCCACGCCAGTTCGAAGACGCGATCCGCGAGACGCCGATCCTGGTATTTCTCGACAAGGCCCAGGCACACGTCGCGAGTGTCCCCGATGCCGGAGACAATATTGATCGTCGCCGATTCTTCCGGATCCAGCGTGATCCGATACCGGATTGCGACAATCGGATCCAGCACGGAGCCCTGGCTGCCCGAGAGCACTGCGGAACCGTTCATGGCTTGCGGATCGGCGACGGTGCTTCCGCGGCCGATAAACCGCAGGCGGTCAGTCTCATAGGAAATTTCTCCGATGTCCGCCCCGTGCACGGCCATCAGATGAAACATCCAGGGCGCGTGCTCGTCGAGGGAGCGGGGCCGGCGAGTGCAGAGAATCGCCCGCTGCTGGCGGATGATCTCGGTCTGAACAAAGAGATTACTGAACGCCGGATGCAGCTCGTCCGCGGCAGGCGATGCGAGAACGACCTCCGCGTAACTCGTGACGTCGATCGCCCTGCGCGTCCGAGAGCGGTTGGCGATGGTGATTCGGCGCAGCTCGATGTCATCCTCCGGCGAAACGGCGATCTCCGTATGCATGTCGAAGTCGTGGTGGCGGCAGCGGAACTCCGCTCGCGCGTCCGAGAAAATCCCTTCGTAATGCTCCGATTGCTTGAGCGTCGGCTGATATGCCGTTGACCAGAACTCCCCGCTGGTCACGTCGCGGATGTAACAGAATGTGCCCCAGTTGTCGCAGGTACTGTCTTCGCGCCAGCGTGTGACTGCGATGTTTTTCCAGCGGCTGTACCCGCCGCCCGCGTTCGTGATCATCACGTGGTATCTGCCGTTCGACAACAACTGCACTTCCGGTATCGGCGTGTTCGGGCTGTTGAAAACGCGCACCGGCGTCTCCGCACCACTGGGAGTCGTACGTAAGTCGGAGGGCTCGGCGGCGTGCGAATAGAACGCCGTGGCCTTTGGAATCCGCTCCTGGAGCAGCAGCGTGGTCGCCTGGACCAACGGATCCGACTCAAATCGCTTCTGCATGGGACGGTCCAGGAGCAGATAGGCCAGAGACAGGAAGCTCATGCCCTCGTGATGTGCCATGAAGGACCGAACCACGGCGTTCGATTGCCCGCGTGGGAGACGCGACGGGGTGTAGTCGATGGCTTCATAGAAGCCGTATTCTCCTTCCAGCCCTTCAGCGGCGAGTCGCTGCAGATTCAGGCACGCCTCCTCGGGCGCCACCATCAGCGCGAGCGTCGAGGCATACGGTGCAATGACCAAATCCTCGGCTAGTCCGCGTTTGAGACCCAGGCCGGGCACGCCAAACGCTCGGTACTGGTAGTTGAGATGAACGTCGATCGTGTTGTAGCCGGATTCCGAACTACCCCACGGCACTCCGCGCTTCTTTCCATACTCGATCTGCCTCTCCACAGCCGCCTTGTAGGTCTCGTCGAGGAGCGTGTTTTCGTAGGTCGGCATCACCAGGAGCGGCATGAGGTACTCGAACATCGAACCGCCCCACGAAAGGAGAATCGGCTCTCCACCGGCGTTAGTGAGCAGGCGTCCCAGGGCAAACCAACCCTCCTGCGGCAGTTGTCCCTGCGCAATCGCCACGAAACTGCACAATCTCGCTTCCGAAGCCAGCAGATCGTAGTAACTCGAGTCCCGCCGGCGCTCACCAACGTTGTAGCCGATCGCCAGCAGATGACGCGCCTTGTCGTACAGGAAGTCATACTCCATACCGGCGAGTCCGCTGGATTGCAGTGCAAGCCGTTCGATGGCCGCAATCCTTGCCCTGGCGCGGTGGCTTGCCTCCGTGATGAGCCGTCGAAGCTCACCAAACCACTCGCTCTCCTCGGGCGTCGCATCCGAGCCGAGCCGATGCTCGATTGCCGGGAGCAGCTCCTCCTCAAGTCCTGCCAGTTCGCGCAGCGTTGGGATCTCATCGATGCCGCGCAATTCGCCGAGCCGATTCTGAGGGGCCGGCAGCAAGATCCACGGGGCGAGAGACGTCAGTTCATCGAGGGCAGCCTGGCATTGCCGAGCGAGGGCACGGGCCCACCACGTCGCTTGGCTCTCGGGGTCAGCATCGAAGCCGCCGACCACCTCCGCGGCGGAGGTCGCCAGACCGTCCAGGCACAGCCGCGCCGCCGCGAGCGTCGTTGGCCGGGAATCGGATGCGGACGCCAGATCCTTCTGCAGTTCCGCGAGCGGGGCCGGAGCGGCGCCTCCCGCAGCGTCCACGAGAATCCTCAGTGTATCGCTGAGCCCGTCAAACAATCGTGACCCCAGGATCTTGTGATCGGGAAGCGCGAGCAGACCCGGCCGCAATGTCAACAGATGGCCCGCGAGGTTCCCGCTGTCCACCGTCGAAATGTAGAGCGGTGGCAGCGGTTTCAGAGACTGCGTGTCGTACCAGTTGTAGAAGTGGCCTCGATGCCGTTCCAAGGCGTCCATCGTGCGGAGGGCATTCGCCGTGCGCTCGATAAGTTGTCCGGCCGGAATGTAGCCGAAGTCGTACGCGGACAAATTGGCGAGGAGGGCGAGTCCCATGTTGGTCGGCGACGTGCGATGCCCGACCGCAGCAACGGGATGCTCCTGATAGCTATCAGGTGGCAACCAATGATCTTCCGGGCCGACGAATGTCTCGAAGAACGCCCACGTCTTTCGCGAAAGCTTCCGGAGAAAGATGGTCTGGTCAGCGGTCAGCCTTGCTCCGCGGCGAGCGAGCGGCCGGCTGATCCACCAGGCGATAGCGGGGGAGGCAAACCAGAGGCCCAGTATGGGCCCAGCCACTGCGAGCGCGACCGGCCTCGAAAGTGTCAGAGAGATCACCGCGGCAGTGGCGAGAACGGGGGCGATCCACATCGTCCGACAGGAGGCAGAGAGGTCTGCGCGGTTCGTGCGATCCGAGTCGCTCGACGGACTCCACTCCAGCAGTCGTGTGTGTGTGACCAGCATCCGCCCGGCCGTGCGCACAATCGCATCCAGACTGAAGAACGCCTCGAAGGGGAGGCATACGATCGTGAATACCGCCTGAGCGAAGTGCCGGCCAGCCGAGCGTACTGCGGCGGCGAGGTGCTGACGCAGCAGCACGTCGCCCGGCTTCTGAAACAGATCCAGAATGGAGACACTCAAAGAAGGAATCAGGATGATTCCGATCACCGACAAGGTCCAAAACCAGGCGGGTGACAAGACCGTCCAGCCCAGGAGCAACAGCAGTGTCAACGCCGAAGGCGCGAGACTCCGACGAAGATTGTCGAAGATCTTCCATCGGGACAGTCCCGAGAGCGGATTCCTCTGATGGCTCGCGCCGGGGCCGGGAACGCGCGGCAGCAACCACCACGCAATCTGCCAATCCCCGCGAATCCAGCGGTACCGACGGCTCACGTCCGCGCTGTAGCGAAATGGATATTCCTCGTACAACTGCACATCGGTCAACAGCCCCGCCCGCGCGTAGCACCCTTCCAGAAGGTCGTGGCTGAGGATCCGGTTCTCGGGAAATCGCCCATTGAGCGCCCGCTCGAACGCATCGACGTCATAGATCCCCTTGCCAATGAACGAGCCTTCATGGAAGAGGTCCTGGTATACATCGGAAACGGCGCGCGTGTACGGGTCGATGCCTGGCTCACTCCCGCACAGTCGCGCGTACCGCGACCGGTTCGTGCCTGCCAGGCTTACGGCCACGCGTGGCTGAAGGATGCCGTACCCCTCACAGACACGTTGCTTGTCTTCGTCGTACCGCGCACGATTCAGCGGGTGCGCCATGGCTCCCACGAACTGCCACGCCGAATCGCGCGGGAGTTGCGTATCCGTGTCAAGGGTGATCACGTACTTCACGTTCGATAAGACTGCAGTCTCACCAACCACGAGTGCAAAGCGATCCCTTGAGCCGCCGCGCAGCAGCGCATTCAATTCCGCAAGCTTCCCTCGCTTCCGCTCGTACCCCATCCACATCCGCTCCCGAGGATTCCATCGGCGCGGGCGATGAAAGAGGAAGAACGTGTCGCTCTTTGCCCCCCCGTACTTTTCATTCAGCTCTTCGATACGCTTCTGGGCCAGCCGCAAGAGCGGCGCGTCCTCCGGAATCGTTTCCTCCCCGGCGTCGCGGAAATCAGTCAGCAGACCGAAGTGCAGGTTCTCGTCCCGATTTGCCAGGAACCGAACTTCAAGCGCCTCGACCAGATCCTCGATGTTGTGAGGGCTTATCAGCATAGTCGGGATCACCACCAGAGCGCGCGATTCCGGCGGAATTCCTTTGGAGAAGTCCATTCGCGGCAGCAAGTGCGGTGTCGCCTGTAACGTCGCCAGCCAGTTCACCAGCGCCACCGCCAACTGACTTGCGCACACGAGCGAGAGGATCCCGATCAGCGCGAGTAGCCAACCATGCACCCCACTGGCATGCGCTTTCGCCAGGAGGCTCCCGGTGAAGATCGCCGTCATCAGCGTGATCGTGCCGAGATAGAGGAGCAAGGGAAACCGGCCGCTCATTCTCTGAAGAACCACAGCGGGAGAGAGACGCACCTCCGCCGTTCGTTCGAGCTGCAGCAATCCCTTGTCGATGAGGTAGAACCCAACATGTGCCGCTCGATCGTCGCCGCCTTTCCTGGCGGCGCCCTCGTGTGTCAATTGGATCGCTGTGCGCGCCACCTCACCCTCGGATAGCCGGCTGCCCTTCGCGATTTTCTCCACCACGTGACGGTAGCGATCGCGGGTGGCAAAATCCATCTTGCCGTAGACGCCGCCAGGATCCTCACGCAGGGTCTGCTCGACAACGCTCATCGTCTCGACGAACTCGCGCCAGTCCATCGCCCCCAGAAATCGGAGGCTGCCGATGCTGTTGCTGATGGAGACCTGTTCGGCGGCCAGTTGTTGGTTCTCCGACCGTACCAACTGCTCGATCGTCAGACCAGACTCGGAAAGTCGCTGCTCGATCCAGGTGAGCGGCAATGCCAAAGCGGGGCCCTGTCCCTGCAGCCGGCGCGCAAATTCGGCAACAAACGTACTCACCATCGGCGGGCTCGACCGTGCCATGTCCGCGATCACGAGAATCAGGCTCTTCGGGTCTTTCTCCGCGATCTCCGTCATCTGGTCCGCCCAATAGTCGGCGCGGTTTCGATCGGTCCTGTCGGCGGCGATCCGGGCTCCAACGCGCCGGAGATTCTCGATCAGGGCCAGGCGCAGCATGATCGGGATGGCCCACAATTCGCCTAACTTCAGGACAGTCACCGTCTGGTAGGCTGCGACGAAACTGCTGAGACTTTCCGGATCGACCCGTCCATCGCCGTGCGAGATCGTCTCCAAAGCGATGTCATACACACGCGGAAGTCCAGCCGATGGGCCGTTCAGCAAGCGAGGCAGTTCCAGGCTGTAACCCTTTGGCAAGTGCCGCCTGGCCGTCCGAATCTGCTCTTCGATCAGGTAGAAGTTGTCCAGCAGCCATTCCCCGGCCGGCGCAATCCGGCGGGTCGCCTTGAGCGCCGCCGTCAGCAGATTGCAGGCTCCAATCAGGACGCCTTCATTCTCAGCCAGCCGCGGCAGAAGCTGGTCCGGAGCCCGTCGCACCTCGACCCGGTGCGACGCCGCCAGCGTCTTGCCATGCTGCTCCATCTGGTCGCTGCTGAAGAGCTCCGACCGGAGCGGTGGCTCGTCGCCGCCGTACTGTTGTGCCAAACCGTTTCCGCGGAGGCGCGCCCACAAATGAAGCAAGCTCCCGCGAATGGTCTTGCCGTCCACCTTCAAGTGTGAGGTCTCCTTCTTAGAAGCGAAGTCTCAACGAACCTGAGCGCAACCAGACGAAGCGGTGCAGGGGCCATTCAAGGTATAAGAAGTGCGAAGCGATGAGGCGAGCGCGGTGAGTTGCAAAGCGCGTACTTGGCGACGGTTCCAATCTCTCGTACATTTCCCCTTCAGAATTTCACCTTCTTGTAGAATATCGTCTTCGCCACTTCCGCCGTGACAATGTAAGCCATGATGACTATCCCTATGAGCAGAGAGAGGAGCATTGGCAGCTGGCTAAATCCAAACACCTGCCCAAGTGGAGTCGAAGGGAAGATCACCGTCACGATTACAACTAAAAGAGTTGCCACGAACAGGTATTTCGACGGTCTACTCTTGAAAAACGGCCTCCGGCTTCGAATAACAAGCACAATCAAAGCCGCTGACACAACGGACTCCAGAAACCAGCCGGTTCTGAATTGATCCGGAGTCGCATGCAGGATGAACAGCAGTACGCCAAAGGTGAGGTAGTCAAAGACCGAACTCACGAGGCCGAAGGTAATCATGAACCTCCGTATTGCCTTAATGTCCCAGCGCCGAGGATAGGCAACCATTTCGGTATCCACGCTGTCGGTCGCGATCGTCATCTCGGGGAAATCGGTCATCAAATTGGTGAGCAACACCTGCTTGGGCAGCAATGGGAGAAACGGCAGAAAGAGGGATGCCCCGGCCATGCTGAACATGTTGCCGAAATTGGCGCTTGTCGCCATGAACACATACTTCAGCGTGTTCGCAAAGGTCGTCCTCCCTTCACGCACACCCTGCACCAGCACCGACAGATCCTTTTCAAGTAACACGATGTCAGCCGCCTCTTTGGCGACATCCACGGCGCTCTCAACGGAAATGCCGACATCGGCGGCATGAAGCGCCGAGGCATCATTGATACCGTCTCCCATATACCCCACGACATTGCCGGCCTTCCGGAGGGCGAGGATGATGCGCTCTTTTTGATTGGGTTCGATTTCAGCAAAGACATCCGCGTCAACCACATGTTTGACCAGCGCGCCATCACTCACCTGGCGGAGGTCCGGCCCGGTGAGGATTCTCCTATTCGATAATCCCAGCTGGTGACTGACGTTGGCTGCGACCAGGTGGTTGTCTCCCGTGATGATCTTCAGAGACACGCCGAGGCTCTTCAGGCTGCCGATGGTCTTGACGATATCGGGCTTGGGTGGATCAAAGAGCACGAGGAATCCTAAGAACGTCATGCCGGCTTCGTCGGTCTTGCTGATGACCGATCCAGTGCCCATATTCCTGTAAGCAACCCCCAGCGTACGAAAGCCCTGAGTGCTGAACGCCTCAAAGTGCTGCTGGATCCGTTCCCGCACCGCAGCGATCTCGACGAGAGTTCCTCCTCCACTTTCCGCCGATGAACAGACGGCGAGCACGTTCGGCAGCGCGCCCTTGGTCACCATCAGATGCGTATCCTCATGTGACACCAGGATACTCAAGCGCTTCCGAAGAAAATCGTACGGGATTTCGTCCTGCTTCCGGTAGCCGGACAGATCAAATTGGCGATGGGTGCGGATGGCTTCATCGATCGGGTTCGTAAAGCCTGCCTCGAACACCGCATTGAGATACGCGTAGAGAAGGACCTTCTCGCTAGGAGTGCCTTCTATATCCAGGGCGGATTGTAAGTGGACGATCCCTTCTGTCAGGGTGCCTGTTTTGTCGGAGCAGATCACGTTCATGCTCCCGAAGTTCTCAATCGAGGCGAGCCGTTTGACGATCACCTTCCCTTGCGCCATCCGTTTCGCGCCGTGGGCAAGGTTGATGCTGATAATCGCCGGCAGCAGTTGCGGGGTGAGCCCAACCGCAAGGGCCAAGGAAAAGAGAAAGGCGTCCAGGACCGGACGTGCCAAATAGACATTGATGGCGAAAATGGCTATCACCAGCACCAGCGTCACTTCCATGAGGAAATAGCCGAACCGCCGTATCCCGTGCTCGAAGTCCGTTTCCTGCGGCCTCAATTTCAGCCGCTCGGACACTTTGCCGAACTCGGTTTCCTTGCCCGTACGTACGACCAGTGCCTTCGCGCCGCCGCTTACCACATGGGTCCCCATCCAGAGCGCGCTTGTCCGCTGACCAAGCGGTGTCTCTGCCGCGAGCACCCCAACCGATTTCTCTACAGGGTAGGTTTCGCCCGTCAGGGTTGCTTCATCCACAAAGAGATCCTTGGATTCCTGGACCAGACAATCTCCGGGGACGATGCCTCCGGCGTTCAGGATGACCATATCTCCGGGGACAATCTCTTCGACTGGAATTTCTTGGGGGGTTCCATCGCGAAGCACCGCCGCCTTGATTTGCACGATGGCGAGCAACTTCTCCACGGCGTTCGTTGCACTGCGCTCCTGCCAAAACCCGAGCAGGCCGCTGACGAGGACAATTGTCACAATAATGAGCGCATCAACCGGATCGCGTAACGCAAATGACAATCCCGTTGCACAAAGAAGTAAGAGAATAATCGGACTCTTGAATTGAGCAAGCAGGAGCGTAAAGACATCCGACCGTTTTTTCGGTTTCAGGAGATTCGAGCCATAGCGGGCAAGTCGTTGCCTGGCTTCATCAGCAGTCAATCCCTCCTCTGCCGTTTGAAGTTGCTGCAGCATCTCGGCAGCGGCGATGCTCCAAAAGGCCAGAGGCTGTTGGTTCATCCTATATTTCTCTCCTGGTATTGCGCCTAGCGGTTCGAGTCCCGCGGCTTGCCCAGCCGAGTCCACTGCGCCGAGGGCTTGGGCGGTTCTGATGCAAGAGCTGGCTGGCCGAGGCCAAGGACGACTTCCCCCCCGACGAGCGCCATTGAGTTCTCGCAGCTCGCCCCTTGTGTCCACATCCCCAGGCGGAGAGTATCCCCCGTCTCGGGTCGGGGCTCGATCTTAACCATCCCGCGCCGATTCAGTGCTGCCTGCTCTTCTCCTCGAGGTCCTTGCGCCCTTTCTCGGCGGTCCGGTACTCGCCGGTCATGGTGATAACGGACTTTTGGAGTGACCGCACCTTGAAGTACCAGACAGCCCCGCCTCCGATAACGAGGCCAATGAGCACTCCCAACCAGAAACTGACGTCCATGGCATCTTCCTTTCATCCGATCATCAGTGGGTGCACAGTGCTGAAGGACTGGCCGCGCTTCATCTTATGAATACTCCAGTCCCACAGGATTTGCGTTGGTACGATTCTCTACTTGCTGATCAGCATAAGCAGCCTGGCACACTCCTCGGCAACGTTACTATCAGATTTCTCCTCACCGGGCATTGTCGCCCAACCCTGTTTTTCTACGTAATCACCTCGCTGGTATGTACTGGTTTCTTTCAATTCTTTGAGCTTCTGGTCTTTCCCCGGATCCCGGTTAAACTGGACGACACAAATCGGCGCCAGGCGCTTGACGACAGCATCTCCAGCCATTTTCTCCGCCATGCTCCGGGCGGTCCCCCCCGTAACCCATCCCCCCCACGCGAAGCCGATAATCATTGTGAGAACAACAGAGCCCACCCACGACCAGAAGACAACCGTTTTCGTCGGTCGGGCCTCATCCCACCGCTGTCGAAAACTCACCTTTTGCTTTTTCTCCACGCCTCTATCTCCCTTATCCTGCTCCATTGCTCTCCTCCTCCGTACGTGACTTGTTTCGACCGGAAACACCATTGGGGTTTGTGGTTGATCCAGGTAGATTGTTCATTCCCTCCTCGCTGCACTATTGGGAGTTCGCTCTGGTGCTGCTACGAAGGCACTCCCATTCGGTGCTGTGTGTGGTCCCGCTACTCCGCCCAATGACTTGGCATGCGGCGACGCCTGCCACCGCGACGGCTCCCTCGGGCGACCCACCCTCAGGCCCGATCCCCCTCTCCCGGTTTGCCTCCCATCCCGGCCTTCCGCCCCTAGCGCTTGCCCGCTCCCCGGAGTTGCTGCAACAGCTCACCCAGGCGGCGCAGTTCTTCGCTCGCGCGTGCGTAGGCGGCGGCCGCGGAATCCAGCAGGGTCTTCACCGAGGCCTCGGATCCCGCCGGGGCCCCCGGCGCCGCCGCAGCCGCCGCGGGCGGGGACTGCCCGCCGAACACCCGCGCCATCGCGCCTTCCAGCGTCTCTTCCATGGCGATCCGCTCTCCGAAGCCGACGATCACCCGCTTGAGCTCCGGGAGCTGCCCCTTCTCGGCGGCGATGTAGAGCGGCTCCACGTACACGAGGGAGCGCTCGATGGGAATGACGAGGAGATTCCCCCGGATCACCTGGGAGCCCCGCTGGTTCCAGAGGGAGAGCTGCTGGGAGATGGACGCGTCCTGGTCGATCCGGGCCTCGAGTTGCCGGGGGCCGTAGACCAGTTTCTGCTTGGGGAAGGTGTAGACGACGAGCTTCCCATAGTTAGGCGGGTCACTCCGCGCGGCCAGCCACGCGGCCAGATTGTCCTTCTTGCTGGGCGTGAAGGGCAGGAGGAGGACGAACTCCTCCTTCGGCTCGCCGGGCAGGCGCAAGATGAGGTAGTAGGGCTCCATGGCCTGATCCTGCCCTTCCACGGGGCGGACCGGCAGGCTCCAGAGGTCCTCCTTGTTGTAGAAGACCTGCGTATCGCGCATGTGGTAGACGGCGTACATGGCCGCCTGGATGCGGAACAGCCCCTCGGGGTAGCGGATGTGCGCGCGGAGGTCGGCCGGCATGGCGTCGAGCGGCTGGAGCAGCCCGGGAAAGATCAGGGCGATCGTGCGGATCAAGGGGTCCGCCGGATCCGCGATATAGAAGCGCACCGTCCCGTCGTAGGCGTCCACGGTCACTTTGACGGCGTTGCGCACGTAGTTGCCCAGCCCGGGCGTCGGCGTCGCGTACGGGAACCCGTCGGTGACGGTGTAGCCATCCAGGAACCAGACCAGGCGCCCCGCGGCCGAGATCACGAGATAGGGGTCGGTGTCGTATCGGAAGAAGGGCGCGATGCGCTCGACCCGCTCCTTGATGGTTCGGTAGATCAGCACCCGGCTGCCCGGGGTCACGTCATTGGAGAGGAGGAGCTTGATGTCCCCCAGGTGCGCCGCGAACAGCGCCTTGCGCCAGACGGAGTCTAGCGGGATGCCACCCTGTCCCGCGTAGGTGGTGTAAACGTTCTGATCGCCTGCGGGATAGTCGAATTCCTTGGCCCGGGTCTTGGCGAAGACGTAGTCATTGGCCCCTTCGCTGAAGTACAGCTCCGGGCGTGTGATCCGGAGATCACGAGAGGCCGCGGGGGGAATGTCCTTGATCCAGAACTCCGGGAGCCCCTCGCTCGTCACCCGGTTCACCGGGCTCACGACGGCGCCGTATCCGTGCGTATAGGTCAGCCGCTCGTTGATCCAGATCCGGCTGGGCAGATCCCGCGCGGAGAGCTCCCGGGCCGACAGGGTCACCTGCCGGTACTCCCCGTTGATGGTGTACCGATCGATATCGATGTTCGTGAACTTGTAGTAGGTCCGGATCTCTTGGAGCTGGCTGTAGGTCGCGAGGAGGGGGCGCCTGTCCCACAAGCGGATATTCTGGATGGTCGCGTCATTCTTGCGCAGATCCTGCAGGGTCAGCGCCTGGTCCGCCGGGAACTCCCGCTCCTCGATGTTGTCCAGGCCGTAGGCCAGGCGCGTGTAGCGGATGTTGAAGTCGATGTACGGCTTCTCCTTGACGATCTCGTTCGGGGACACCTGGTACCGCTGGATCACCCCAGGGTATACGACTCCACCCAGGATCCCCACACCCACCAATGCCACGATGCCTCCCAGGAGGGGGCGCCAAGTCCGGAGGCGGATCGTGACCAGGCACAGGAGGGCGACCAGGCCGGCCAGGACGATCAGAGCCTTCAGGATGGGCAACTGAGCGTTGACATCGGCATACCCGGCGCCGAAGGCCACGCCCCGCTCAGAGAAGAGAAGGTCGAACATGGCTAGGCGGTACCCGGTCGCCTTCACGAGGAGCAGGAGCGCGGCCAGAACCAGGAGGTGACCCCGGGCCCGTCGGGTGACCACGAGGCCCCCCGGGGAGATTCCAATCCCTCGGGTGCAGAGGTAGACGGCGACGGCGGCCAAGCCCGAGAACACCAGGGCCCTCATCAGCCAGCCATAGAGGGAGTTCCAGAGCGGGAGCTGGAACACGTAGAAAGCCACATCCCGGCCGAAGAGCGGATCGCGGATGCCGAACGGCGTGGGATTCAAGGCTTGCAGGACCAGCTCCCATCGGCCCGTTCCTGCCCAGCCGACGAGGAGGGCCAGAACTACGCTCACGGGCAAGGCCAGACGGCGAACGTAGGGCTCCAGGACCTCTGGGCTGGGCAGCCCGAGGGCGTCGTCCGCCACCACGAGGGCCTCGCGCGGAGTGAGCCGCCATGCCAGGAGCACGTTGAGGTACAGGATCAAGAAGAACGCGGCGGCCGTGACCACCCCGAGGACGACCTGCGTCCGGAGCACGGTGAGGAAGACCGACGTGAACTGGACTTCGCGGAACCAGAGCCAATCGGTATAGAGGGCGAGGATCTGGCCGACCATGCTCAGGAGGGCGAAGGCGACGATGATGATCAGCAGCAGGAAACCACGGAGCCTCATGGAACGACTCTCCTTCCCTGGGTGTATTGTTGCGGTCTGGGTACTGCCCGCGGGGCCAGGACCGAATAGAGCATCACGGTCGCCAGGTTAACCGCCGCGTCCTAGCAGGATGCGGAAAAAGTCCCCGGCACACCAGGAAATGCCCGTGAATGCCCGATCAAATAGCCGCGGTCGAACTGCATCCCCTCGACCACGTCCAGGGTGGTCTCCACCCCCTTGGCCTCTTCCACGGTGATGACACCGTCCTTGCCCACCTTCTCCATGGCGTCGGCGATGAGGTCGCCGATCGCCTTGTCGTTGTTGGCAGAGATGCTGGCCACCTGGGAGATCTCCTTCTTGCCCTTGGTGGGTTTGGAGAGTTTCTTGATCTCCGCGATCACGGCCTCGACACGGCGGTCGAGGCCCCACGTCAGGGCCATGGGATTGGCGCCGACAGTCAGGTCCTTCCTTGCTTCGTGGACGATGGACTCGGCCAATGCCGTGGGGGCCCCGTCGGCCGCTTTCGCACCCTCCTGCCGCCCTTAGGGACGCTGAGCGCGTCGAACTCCTTGTCCCGCGCGACGTCCCCCTCCGTGGGGTCCAGGGCAGCCTTCTCGGCGTTGGCCAACCTAGTCACCCCGCGCTGGGTGCCCCGGCGGGCCTCTTCAGTGGAGCGCACCTGTTTGGCTGCCATTGTACGCACCTCCTTCTCGGGGTGTCGAATGATCGGCGAACTTGCCCCCCGACTCCGGTTCGCCCCTACCTGGCGTGGCGTTACTCCAGGATGCCCAGCGCATCCTCCTCGCGCATGATGAGGTGCTCCTCGTCGGCCCCCGTCACCTTGCACCCGGCGTACTTGCCGAAGAGGATTGTGTCACCCACCTTGACCTCCATCGTGATCCGCTGTCCGGTCGGGCCGTTGAGCGGCTGTCACAGCCGTTCCGCCTCATCTCTGCGAGCGGATTCCCGTATCCGGGCGAGCCGCGATTGGATCTCCTCGGCGGTCAGGGCGCCCCGTCCCAGGGGCCGGCGCTCCGAGAACAGCTTCCCAGCCCGCTCTTGCACCAGCCTCCGCTCGATCAGCGTTTTCCGGCGGAGTTGAGGGAAGAGAAAATGCACGGCGATGGTCTTTGGAAACGGCGCGCCATACGGGAGCGGCGGGACGCCGAACCCCCCATCGGCCCGCCGCACGAACGGCGCAAGCTGCAGATCGCCGCTCATCAGGGCGTCCCCCCTGACGGGAAGACATTCACTCGTCTGCGCCCTGATGGTCTCCCACGCCGCCAGGTACGCATCCCAGCGATCGGCCTTGTCGAGCATGGAGAGGATGCTGCGGTAGAGCAGGATCTGGTTGGCCTGGTACCCCCGCGGACCGAGCTGCACGCGGTGCTGCTGCGTGGCCTGCAGCAGGCGAAACCCCGCTTCCAAGCCATCCTCATAGGCTTGTGTCGCGTCAATGTCTCGCCAGAGCGCCTTCCACGTCGCGTCGCTCATGGTGACGCAGTAGCTCTCCCAGTCGAGCGGATCCGCTGCGAGGGGGGAGAGGAGTTGGGTGAGCCAGTCCTGAATGTTCATTGGGTCCTCTTGCGTCGCGTCGATTGGCACGGAAGCCGACCGAGGGGGGCTGACGCGCCAACGGCACATGATGTCGATCCGTCCGAAGGTCCCTCCCTACGGTATTCTGCTCTCCGTGATTCCTATGCTCCGCAAGAACTCGATCGACGACCCTTCGTGGTACTTCTCCAACAAGATTACGGGGAGAAGGGGAAGCCGCATGAAGTTGTTGCGGAGCACAAGGGGTGGCCGCAGCCTGTCTACGTGCTCAGTATCTGGACCGCCCACCACCGAACCCGCCGCCGCGTGGCGCCTGCTCCCGGGCCTCGTTCACGGTCAACGCTCGACCGCCGACTTCCCGCCCGTTCAGCGCAGTGATGGCCGCCTGGGCATTCGCTTGGTTCCCCATCTCGACGAACGCGAATCCCCGGGGGCGCCCCGTCTCCCGGTCCGTGATCATCTTCACCTCGGTGACCTCGCGCCCATCTTCCTGGAAGAGCGAGCGCAGCTGCGATTCATCCACGTCAAACGGCAGATTCCCCACATATAGTCTCGTTCCCATGGCCTCTTACTCCTTTCGCCCCGCGGCTGCGGGGCACTGTCCCACGAGCGGGCGTTCTGGCTGTCTCCCGGCTCGCGGGGGTTATCCCACCTTCATCCTGTCGCAGAAGGCTTGTGCGGCAGATTGCACTTCCAACTTGCTCTTCCGGGGGCCGCCCAAGACTGGCCGATTGCCCCTGGCAAGTTACTCCCCGGGCGGCCTCCGCGCGGGAAGCCTGGAGAAAACGGCCCGGCATGGCGGTCAGCGGCTGGAGCAGTCCGGCGGAGGCTCGGGCGATCATGCGGATCAAGGGATCCGCCGAATCGGCGACGCCAAACCGTTGTGAGCGTCTTCGGAGGGCGTCCCCGGCCGGAGGCCCGCCGGGGACGCCGAACCGAACACCGGGGAAACCCCCTGCAACCACTTAGTACATGTCCCCCATGCCCCCACCGCCTGCTGGCATGGACGGGGTCTTCTCCTGCTCCGGGATCTCGCTCATCACGCACTCGGTGGTCACCAGCAACCCGGCGACGCTGGCCGCGTTCTGCAACGCGACCCGGGTGACCTTGGTGGGGTCCATGATCCCGGCGGTCATCAGGTCTTCGTACTCCTCGGTCTCAGCGTTGAAGCCGAAGGCCCCGTTGCCATCCCGGACCTTCTGCACCACGATAGAACCCTCGGCGCCGGCGTTCTCGGCGATCTGGCGGATCGGCTCCTCGAGAGCGCGCCGGATGATGCTGGCGCCAGTCTTCTCATCCCCCGACAGCCTGAGCGTGTCCACCGCCGCCATGGCGCGGAGGAACACCACCCCACCGCCCGGCACGATCCCTTCCTCCACGGCCGCCCGGGTGGCGTTCAGGGCGTCCTCGACGCGGGCCTTCTTCTCCTTCATGGCGATCTCGGTGGGGGCGCCCACCTTGATCACGGCCACGCCGCCCGCCAGCTTGGCCAGGCGC
>Ga0181527_1001035_pt1 | contig 30044 bp, 23 predicted proteins | sample PEATcosm2014_Bin_30_FD_119762 | JGI IMG/M metagenome (GOLD analysis project Ga0181527, IMG submission 119762) | Peatland microbial communities from MTU Mesocosm Facility, Houghton, MI, USA - PEATcosm2014_Bin06_60_metaG | ecosystem: Environmental > Terrestrial > Soil > Wetlands > Peat | place...
CCGACCTGGTGCGGCGACCCGAACTGCACGACGTGGTCGACGGCGCCGATGTCGATCCCGAGCTCGAGCGATGAGGTGGCGACGAGCGCGCGCAGCTGTCCCTCGCGGAACGCGTGCTCCGCCTCCTCCCGGACCTCCCGCGAGAGCGAGCCGTGGTGCACGGCGGTCGGGAGGTCGGGCGCGAGGCGCTGCAGGCGGGCGGCGAGCCCCTCGGCCGTGCGCCGGGTGTTCACGAAGATCAGCGTGGTCCGATGGGCGCGGATCTCCTCCTCGACCGCCCGGAGGGCGTCCAAGAGCGGGGGCTCGGCCTTCAGTTCCCGGGCGAGGTCGGGGTCGATCGGCACCCGGGGCGTCTCGGGGCGCCGGGCGGTCAGCACCAGCGACCGCCGCGAGGTCGACGATAGGACCTCCGCCGTCCGCGGCGCGGGGGAGAGGAACCGGAGGACCGACTCGGGGTTGCCCACGGTCGCCGACAGACCGATCCGACGGACCGTCCGGCCCGTGAGCGCATCCAGGCGTTCGAGGGTGATCCCGAGCTGGGCTCCGCGGTCGGACCCGACGAGCTCGTGGACCTCGTCCACGATGACCGTGCGCACGTTCCGGAGCGACGCCCGCAGGCGGGCTCCCACGAGCAGGACCTGGAGCGTCTCGGGCGTGGTGAGCAGGAGGTCCGGCGGATGACGCGACTGGCTCAACCGCAGGGAGGTCGGCGTATCGCCGTGCCGGACCGCCGCGGTGAGCCCCACCTCCTTCACGAGGGAGACGAGGCGGTGCTCGAGGTCCCGGTTGAGCGCCCGGAGCGGGGTCACGTAGAGGATCGACACCGCCGGGGTCGGGTCGGCGAGGCGGCGGGAGAGGAGGGGGAGCAGGGCCGCCTCGGTCTTGCCGGTGCCGGTCGGGGAGAGCAGGAGGGCGTCCGAATCCCCGCCGAGCAGCGGGATCGCGAGCCGCTGGATCTCGGTGAACTCCCGGATCCCGCGGCGCGCGATGGCGGCCGCCAGACGCGGGTCGATGCCCGGCAACGACGAGGCGGCGTCCGCGTCCCCGGGCATCCCCGGAGGACCGCGGCGGGGAGAGAAAGGAGTGTCGCCCGGCTAGACGTTCGACCCCGGCTCGAGGTCGAGCATCCTCAGGCCGACGCTCTCCACCATGGGGCGTCCGAACGTCTGGCTGGGGAACACCTCGACGACGATCTCCTGGAGCACGCCGACGGTCGCGCGCAGGAGGTGGCCTCCCACGATCCGGTGGTCCGGTCCGGCGACCGCTCCGTGCAGGTGGATCGAGGGCCGTCCGTCCGCGCGGGCGATCGTCCCGTGCAACGCCACGACCTCGTGCAGGACGTCGAGGTCGTGCGGAAGGTACCGCGTCCCGTCCCAGTACCCGAACGACGCCCGCCGGAACATCCCGATCCCGAGGACGACGGCGCCGGCGGTGACGCCCTCCCGCTCGGCGAACGTCGAGAGGGCCTCGAACAGGTCCTGCCCGTCGTCCAGCCGCAGCACCCAGCGGGTCCCGTCGCGGGCCGTCTGCATGGCGCGCGGAGGACCGGGGCCCGTAAGGGCGTTGCGCGGGGCAAACGGTATGGTGCGCGCCGCGCTATCAATCGGCCCATGCCGGAAACCGCCTCCCGGGCCTCCGCCCCGCTCCGCGAGGCCGAGGTACTGCGGCGCATCGCGCACGGCGGTCCGGCGCTGGTCGCGCTCTCGGGCGGCGTCGACTCGGGCCTGGTCGCCGCCCTCGCCCGCGAGGCGCTGGGCGAGCGCGCGGTGGCCGTCACGCTCACCGGTTCCGCCGTCTCGGCCGCCGAGGTGGAGCACGCCCGGACGGTCGCCCGGGCGATCGCGATCGACCACTGGACGGTCGCCGCGGACCCGATCGACCGCCCCTCCTATCGAGCGAACGCCGCCGACCGGTGCTACCATTGCCGCTCCGTCGAGGCCGCCGCCCTTCGCGAGTGGGGCGCGCGCCGCGCCATCTCCCAGTACCTCGATGGGGTCCACGCGGACGACCTCGCCGACGACCGACCCGGGCTCCGAGCGCTGGACGAGGCCGGGTTCGTCCACCCCCTCCTCGCCGCGGGCTGGGGAAAGGACGCCGTGAGGGACGCGGCGCGGCGGCGGGGACTGCCGAACTGGGACCGGCCGTCGAACGCCTGCCTGGCCTCCCGCGTCGCCCACGGCCAGGAGATTACCCCCGGCCTCCTTCACCGGATCGAGTCGGCCGAGGCCGTGCTCACGGACCGCGGCTTCCGCCGCGTGCGCGTCCGGGTCGGGCCGGAGGGCGCACGGATCGAGGTCGACCCGGACGAGGTCGAGCGGCTTTCGACCGAGCCGGTCGCTTCCGAGGTCCTCCGCCGCATCCGGGAGGTCGGCTTCGGCCGGGTGACGATCGACCCGCGGGGATACTCGACCCTTCCGGGCGCGCTCCCCGTCGTGCGATGACCGTCCCGCCGCCGCCCGCGGGCGCGAGGGCGAACCTTCCGGGCCGCTTCCACCTCGACACCGACCTCGTTCCCCAGGGGGACCAGCCGCGCGCGATCGAGGAGATCGTGCGGCGGGTCTCGGCGGGGGAGAAGTTCGTCACGCTCCTCGGCGTCACGGGGAGCGGCAAGACGTTCACGATGGCCCACACCGTCGAGCGCCTTCAGCGCCCGACGCTCGTCGTGAGCCCGAACAAGACCCTCGCGGCCCAGCTCGTGAGCGAGTTCCGGGCGCTGTTCCCCCGGAACGCGGTCGAGTACTTCGTCAGCTACTACGACTACTACCAGCCCGAGGCGTACGTACCCCAGATCGACCTCTACATCGAGAAGGACGCCTCGATCAACGAGGAGATCGACCGCCTCCGGCACCGCGCTACCCAGGCCCTCCTCACCCGCCGGGACGTGCTGATCGTCGCCTCGGTCAGCTGCATCTACGGATTGGGCTCCCCCGAGGATTACCGGGCGTCGGTCGTCTCGCTGGCGGTCGGCCAGACGATCGGCCGGCAATCGCTCCTCGAGCAGCTCGTCCGGATGAAGTACGCGCGCAACGACGTCGAGCTCAAGCGCGGCCGGTTCCGCGTCCGCGGGGGAACGATCGACGTCATGGGCGCGGGCGAGACCGTGCACCGGATCGTCCTCGACGGGAGCACCGTCACCGCCATCGCGGAGATGGACCCCGTGACCCAGGAGGAGGTGCGGGACCTCCCGGACCTCGCCATCTTCCCGGCGACCCACTTCCTCACGGTCGACGAGCGGCTGCGCGGCATCCTCGGCCAGATCGGGAAGGAGCGGGACGCCCGGGTCGCGGAGCTCAAGCGGGAGGAGAAGATCGTCGAGGCCCAGCGGCTCCGGGGCCGGGTCGACTACGACCTCGAGATGATCCGGGAGACCGGGTACTGTTCCGGGGTCGAGAACTACGCGCGCTACTTCTCCGGACGCAAGCCCGGCGAGCCCCCGTACACCCTGCTCGACTTCTTTCCCGACGATTTCCTCGTGTTCCTGGACGAGTCGCACGTGGCCGTCCCCCAGCTGCAGGGGATGTACAAGGGGGACCGGAGCCGGAAGGACAACCTGGTCGAGTTCGGCTGGCGCCTGCCGTCCTGCCGCGACAACCGGCCCCTCAAGTTCCCCGAGTTCCTCGCGCACGTCCCCCAGGCGGTCTTCGTTTCCGCGACGCCCGGGCCGTTCGAGCGGAAGGCCTCGAAGGGCGTCGTCGAGCAGATCATCCGGCCGACCGGGCTCATCGACCCGCCGATCGAGGTCCGGCCCCTCTCCGGCCACATCGCCGACCTGGTCCGGGAGCTGCGCGCGTGCGTCGCCCGCGGCGACCGGGCGCTCGTGACGACGCTGACCAAGGCGACCAGCGAGGAGCTCGCGAACTACCTGACGAACCTCGGGCTCAAGGTCCGGTACCTCCACTCGGAGGTCGAGACGATGAAGCGGATCGAGATCCTCCGGGACCTACGGCTCGGCCGGTTCGACGTCCTGGTCGGGATCAACCTCCTCCGGGAGGGGCTCGACCTTCCCGAGGTGAGCTTCGTGGCGATCCTCGACGCCGACAAGGAGGGCTACCTGCGGAGCGAAACGTCGATCATCCAGACCGCGGGCCGCGCGAGCCGCAACGCGGCCGGCAAGGTGGTCCTGTACGCCGACCGCACGACCGGCTCGATGCAGCGGGCGATCCGGGAGATGGCCCGGCGTCGGGAGTCGCAGATGGAGTTCAACCGGGTCCACGGGATCGTGCCCGAGAGCATCCGCAAGGAGGTCCGGGCGCTGCTGGCGCCCGAGGAGGCGGCGCCGTCGGGCGAGCTCTCCACCTCGGGTCTCGGCAAGCACTGGAAGGGGAAGCTCCCGCTCCTCCTCGCGAACCTGGAGGAGGAGATGCGGCTCGCCGCCGAGCGCCTCGACTTCGAGGAGGCGGCCCGCATCCGCGACCGGGTACGGGAGATCCGGCAATCGGCGGAGGACCGGGCCGGCCGCCGCTCCGCCGCGACCACCCGGTAAACAGGATTTGCCCACCCCGGCAAAGGTGTTGTACTCGGGCGGGTCGTGCGGGAACGATGACCTCCGCGGGTCGGCCGCCCGAGGCCGGGGGCGGCCTCGCTACGCTGCGGCGCAGCGGCTCCGTCACCGAGCTGCTCTTCCTCTACGAGTGCGCGACCGCGGAACCGACGCAGCTGCGCCCCGTCGCCGAGCGGCTCGGGCTCACGGTCCAGGCGACCTCGCACTCGTTCCGGCAGCTGCGCCGACGGGGCCTCGTCGAGTTCCGCGACGGGCGCTACCGGCCGACGGTCGAAGGGGTGGCGTGGTTGCACGGGACCCTCGGCGCCCTGGCCGACGACGTGCGCCGGCGGGTCGCCCGACTGCACGTCATCCGCTCCGCCCGCGCGATCGCGCTGGTCCCCCTCGCCGCCGGCGCCTCCGTGTCGCTCGAGCTGCGCGACGGCATGCTCTCGGCCCGGCCGGGGGCGAGCGGACCGTCCCGCGGCACGGCGGTGGCGACCGCTGCCGCGGGCGCGCTCGTCGAGGTCACGAACCTGGAAGGGATCGTCGCCCTCGAGCCGGCGGTCGTCGCCGTGCGCACGATCTCCGACGCGGACCTGGCGGACCCGTCGCTCGCCGCCGGGCTCGCGGCGGCGTTGCCCGGGCCCCGCGAGCTGGTCGCCGCCGAAGGGCTGGAGGCGTACCACTCGCTCCGCCGGGTCACCGAGCGTCCGATCGTCCGGTTCGCCACCGCCGCCGCCTGCGTGGAGGCGGCCCGCCTGGGGGTGCCGAGCACCCTGTTCGTCCTCGAAACCGACCTTCCCCGCCTGCTGGCGTCGTTCGCCGTGCCCGTACCGCCCCCGCTCGATGTCCTACCCGTGCGGGCCGCCCGCCGAGGCCGTTCGCAGGGACGGCGCCGGCGCGCCGAGCGCGCCCCGTAGCCGCGGCCAAAGATTCGCAAGGTCGGGGACCTCCACGGCGCCCCGGCGCACGAGGTCGGCGTATGCCTCGGACGCCCGGCCCCCGCAGAAGTCGCGGTCGGTGATCGGCGGCCGCCCGATCAGGAACGTGGGGGTCGTGCCGACGGAGTCCACGAGGTCCTCGAGGTTCGCGAGGTTGGAGGGTCCCACCGCGAACGGCGCGACCACGATCGCTCGCGCGGCGCGCCGGAGCACCCGGTGGCGCTCCCGTGCCTCGGCCCCCAGGGGCGCGAACGGACCCTCGATCGCTGACGCAAGCCCGAGGGCCTCCGCCGTCTCGGTGTCCGAGTCGAGCAGATGGAGCGCTCCCGCCGTGACCGTGAAGCCTTCCTCGACGAGCGCGCGCAGGATCGGGCTGGCGGCCCCCCCTCCTCCCACCACGTGCACCGGGCCCAGGGTCGGCGAGGTCCCCTCGCGCGAGCCGTCGGTCAATAGGTGGTGCGGGACGAGGTACGGCACCCCGGACCGGGGCTCCCGGTGCAGGTCGGCGGAGATCCCCCAGACCCGGGCCACGAGCTCCTCGGAGAGCACCGCCGCCGGTGGGCCGTCCGCCACGAGGCGGCCCCGCGAGAGCACGGCGATGCGGTCCGCGAACCGGGCGGCGAGGTTGAGGTCGTGCAGCGCGGCGATCACCGTCACCCCGCGGTCCCGGGCGAGGGCGCGGACCCGACCGAGGATGTCGAGCTGGTGGGCGATGTCGAGGTGCGCGGTCGGTTCGTCGAGCAGGAGGATGGGTGTCGACTGCACCAGGGCCCGCGCGAGTGTCGCCCGCTGGCGCTCGCCCCCGCTGATCGAGAGCAGCCCTTCGCCGGCCAGCTCCCCGAGGCCCACGGCCTCGAGCGCCGACAGCGCCAGGCGCAGCTCCTCCGGGGTCTCTCCCTCGAGGAGCCCCTGGTGCGGGTAGCGACCGTAGAGGACGTAGTCCAACAGGGGAACGTCGTCCCGGGGCTGTTCGGCCTGCGGGACCCAGGCGACTCGGCGGGCCCGTTCCCGCACGGAAAGGGTTCCGACCGGCTGTCCGAGGATCTCGACCCGGCCGTGGGTCGGGTCCAAGAAGCCGAGCACCGCGCGCAGCAAGGTCGTCTTGCCCGAGCCGTTCGGGCCGGCGAGGGCGACGAACTCCCCGGGCGCCACCGTGAGCGAGACCTCGTGGAGCGCGGGGCGGGCGCCGTACGTGACGCTCACGGCCTGGAGACGCACGGCCACCGGCGGCGGGCTCGCGGTCATGCCGACCCCATGCCCGCGGAGCGTCGCTGCCGCTGGAGCAGGATCAAGAAGAACGGCACCCCCGCGAACGCCGTGAAGATCCCGAGGGGCAGGTACGACGTCGGGAACGCCAGGACGCTCGCGTCGTTGGCGCCCAGGAGAAGCAGGGCGCCGACCGCCGCCGACCCGGGGAGGACGATCCGGTAGTCGGAGCCGGCGAGCCGTCGGACGATGTGCGGGGAGACCAGTCCGACGAACCCGATGATCCCCGTGAACGCGACCGCGACCGCGGTCGTGAGCGAGGCGAGCAGGATGACCGTCACCCGCACGCGAAGGGCGTCGACCCCGGAGCTCTGCGCGACCTCCGGCCCGAGCTGGAGGAGGTTGAGCTCCCGGCCGAACAGGGCGAGCAGGGTCCCGAGGATCAGGACCGCTCCGAAGGCGATTCCGTCGACCGTCCAGGAGGCAAGGGCGAGGCCCCCGAACAGCCAGAACGTCAGCTGCTCCGCGCCGAAGGGATTGTACAGGAGGACGAGCGACAGGATGGCCGACAGCAGGTTCGCCACGGCCACGCCGGAGAGGAGCACCGTCTCGATGGAGCTCGAGCGCCCGCGCGAGATCCCGAAGATCAGCATCCCGGTCGCGACCGACCCCAGGAACGCGAAGGCGGGAAGGTACAGGTCGGCCTGGGCCTCCCCGACACGGTAGACGTAGACGATCGCGGCACCGAGCGTGCCGCCGCTCGAGATCCCGAGAAGGAACGGGTCGGCGAGGGGATTGCGGAAGACCCCTTGGAGCGCCCCGCCGGACATGCCGAGCGCGGCCCCGACGATCAGGGCGAGGAGGACCTCGGGGAGCGTGATGTAGAGAACGATGAACGTCGCTCCCGAGCATCCCGCGGGCCCGAGGGCGGCCCCGGCGCAGGGGTTGGAGAAGAGGGCGCCTCCGCTGAGCATGTGGGCGAGCAGTCGCAGGGAGACCACGGGCGGGATGGGGTGGGGACGGAGCAGGACCGACTCGAGGAGAACGGAGGCGACCACGAGCCCGGCGCCGGCGCCCACGATCCAGGCGACGGCGCGGACCGGTCGGCGGGCGCGCGGGGCCCGTCGGGGGACCGGCGCGCTCACGAGCTCTCCTCGATGGGTCCGCGGAGGGTTCAGGGGGTCGGCGGGTGGAACACACCGAGCAGGGCGGGAATGCCCTCGAGGATCATGGTCGGGTCGGGTTCGGTGATCCAGTTCGAATCGATCCCCGAGAGGTTGCCGTGCGCCACGGCCGGGATGCTGGACCAGTCGGGACCGGCCGCGTACGTGCTCTCCGTGATCCCGAAGCCGACCCCGTAGACGATCCATTGGGGATCCCCGGAGATCACCTGCGCCGGCGACAGCTCCGGGTAGGGGAAGGTCGCGCTCGCCCCGAGGCCCACCGCGCCCGTGAGCTCGATCAGGGACTCCCCGAAGGTCCCGGGGCCGTACGTCCAGTAGCCGTCCGAATCGGCCGAATAGGTGACGAGCGTCGTCGGGAACGACGAGGCGGCCGAGGTGACGTTCGTGGCGTTGTAGAGCTCGGCCGACAGCTGCGCGTTCAGCGCCGCCGCCGCGCCCGGCTCGCCGAAGATCTCGCCCAGCAACGAATCATCGACCAGGATCCCGCTCAGCGTCGGAGGTTGGAGAATGACGACCGGCACGCGTACCTCGCTCGAGATCTCCTCGAGGTCCGCGATCGAGACGATCGTGGAGGCGAGCACGAGCTGAGGGGCGACGTCGATCAGCATCGACGGGACGAACGTCGGCCCGACCTGGACGCACATGGACGAGGAGAGGTTCCACAGTGCGATCTGGTCCGGCGAGTAATCGTCCGATAGGCCGCCGAGAGCCGCCGCGTAGCAGTCGACGCCCACGACGTCGCTCCGGAGACCGAGCCGGTACATGGTGTCCATGATGCTCGGGCTCAGCACGGCGACGCGGGTCGGATCGGCCGGGACCTGCACCGTCCTTCCCTTGTCGTCCGTCACCGTGAGGGAACCGGGCGGAGACGGGGTCGGTCGAGCGGCTCCGATCACGGCGGTCAGGGCGATCCCGGTCCCGGCGACCACGAGCACGATCACCACGGCCCAGGCGAGCGGCACGGTCCGGCGAGGGGTCGACGGAGGGGCGTTAAACGACATTGGTCTCAAGGCAAACACACTTTCTCATAAACATTGTGACCGCGGGGGACCGCGTCGGGCCGTTCCGGTCGGGTTCCGTCGCGGAAGACAAATGATATCTCTCCCGACGCGCCCGGGTTCCCCGTGGGAGCATAGGCTAACTTGGTAGACCAGCGGGCTCCAGTCAGGGAGTCGCCCTCGACCCCCTGGGAATCGGGTCTGCGGAGGGACGCACCGCGTCCCCGTGACGAGTGACTGGAGCGCGCGGAGAGACCCGCATATCGGGGTTCAAATCCCCGTGCTCCCATTTCCCGCCCGGCGGACCCTCTCCGAGCCCGCGGCCGTCTGCTGCTTCGGATGTCTTCCCGGCACGCCCGGCGAGCGGGCTTCGGACGGCGGCTGACCCTCGCGGATTGTCGGGGCGGCGCGGGGTCCGGGGGCTCCCACGGTCCGACCGTCCGCCAAGGTTCCCGCGGCGGCCGGTCCCCTCTGGGACAGGTTCCTACGCCGACCCCCCCGAGGCGCGGTGGACCGACGGGCATAAGACGCGGCCGCCGTCATCCCCCGGCGGTTGTCCTTGGCCGGGTCCGAGCCGCCTTCGGGGCCTCTGCCCAGCCCTCCCGCCGTGCCCAAGCAGGCCCACTCGCTGACCCTGAGCTCCGGGGCGGTGTTCGGGGCCGCCCTGGCGATCCAGCTGCTCGGGGTGGTCGGGAGCATCTTCCTCTACAAGCACATCGGGATCAACACGGCCGGCCAGGCGCTCATCGGGACCGCCCAGCTGTTCCTGCTGATCGGCTCGTCGATCAATGGCGTGGGGGACCTGCGGCTCGGCACGGCGTACACGTACTACCTGGCCCGCGGAAAGTCGCCGGTCGACAACACCTCGACGTACCTGGCCGTGCGCACGGCGATGGTCGCGTCGGCCGGACTGATTCTGTTCGTCATCGCACCGCTGTCGATCGCCGACCACCAGATCGTGAGCAAGTCCGCCGAGCTCCAGTCCCTCGGGATCTTCCTGGCGCTGCCGATCCTGTGGTCGTTCTCGACCGTCTACAACCAGATGTTCATCGGGATCGGGAACTCGCTGAAGGCCCAGTATCCCGGCCTGGTCGAGGCGATCGTCCGACTGCCGGTCCTGATCTATGTCGCCTATTCGGTGAAGAGCCTCGAGGGAATGACGGCGGCCTACGCCATCGGTGCGGCGGCGTCCGCGCTGTACAGTCTTCCCGCGCTCCTCCCCCGGCTCAAGAAGATCCGGCGGAGGGAGGCCGTGAACCTGTTCCGGTTCGCGTGGCCGCTGATGGGGAGCCTGATGCTGAACTACATGGTCACCAACATGGTCCCGCTCATCGTCGACGCGGGCCTCGGCGCCACCCAGCTCTCGGTGTTCCTCACGGCGAACGGCTGGCGGATCCTGGTGCTCTCCCTGCCGGCGGCGGTCACGACGCCGCTGTTCCCGTACCTGGCCGGGCTGCACCGGCAGGAACGGTACGAAAGCTTGCGTTCCAGCACGTGGCAGGCCTTGCGCTTCTCGGCGATGCTCCTCGTGCCCGGCGTCGTGGCGCTCGTCACGTACCGTACCACGTTCCTCGACGTGTTCGCGAACCACCTTTACGCACGGCCCGGGGCGTTCCCGCTCGCCATCCTGGTCGTCAGCGCGATCCCGCTCGCTCTGAGCCAGATCATGCAATCCAGCATCAATGCGATCGGTCGCCAGCGGCTCGAGCTGTACATCACGAGCACGCAGGTCGTGGTGCTGTTCGCGGCCGTGGCGCTGCTCATGCCCCCCTGGGGGATCATGCCCTCCTCGCTCGGGATCGTGGCGGGGTCGCTCGCCGTGCTCGCATCGAGCGTCGCCGCGCTCGGCCTCAACACGTACTTCATGGAGACATTGATCCGAGTCCACATCCGCCCGCTCTCGATCGTTCGGATCACGCTGAGCGCCGCCGGTTCGTTCGCCTCGCTCTCCTTCCTGAACCACTCGCACCTGTTCCCGGTGCAGTCCGGGGTCCAGCTGCTGGCGGCCGTGACGGTCGGGTTCGCGGTCTACTTCCTCGTCCTCGCGGCGGCCGGGGAATTGACCCGGGAGGATGTCCGGCGGATCGGCGCCTCGCTCAGCCTCCCGAGGCGCTTCTACGATGCCCTGGCCCGGGTCTGCTGGGCTCGGACCCCTCCGGACCTCCCCCCGATCGACCTCTCGCGCGCGGCCGGATTCCGCTCGACCGAGCTCCCGGAGCCGTTCTCGGGGACGACGGAGCTGCCCCAGATGGATTCGGGCGTTTCTTCCGAGGGGCAAGAGCCTCCGGACCGCTCCGAGTAGAGCGCCCCCGGCCTCCCCGGCGCCTCCGGTCGCTGGCCCCGGCGCCGGGGGCGCGCAGAGGTTAAGCCGCCAGCCCGATGCTTCGCGGTGGACGGGACCATGCCTTGCCCGACGCGACGCGGCGACCACTTTCCCCCCGGAGGGCGCCGGGGCGAGGCCGGGGCTCCGGAGCGGGAGGGAGCGTGGCGATGAGCCCGTCCGGCGCTCTCTCGGGCAGGCGCGGGTGGGGCTGAGGTCGCCCCGCCCGGTTCCCTCCTGCGCGCCCGCGTCCGATCCTCCGCGGCGGCGCCCGCCCTCCATCCCCGCGGGGTGGTCGGCATGAGCGGAGTGGCCCTGCGGAGCGAGAACCTGCGGAAGACCTACTTCTCGAAGGGGACCCCACCGGTCGAGGCGCTGGCGGGGGTGACCATGGAGGTCCGCCGCGGAGAGCGGGTCGCCCTGCTCGGCCGGAACGGCGCGGGCAAGACGACGTTCCTTCGGATCGCGTCGACGCTGCTGCGGCCGACCTCCGGATCCATCGAGGTGTTCGGCTTCGACGCGGACCGGACCCCGGACAAGGTCCGTCCGTACATCGCGGTCGTTCCCCAGGAGGGGAAGCCGTTCTTCCACCTCACGCCCCGCGAGCAGGTGTACACGTACCTGCGGGCGCGGGGGCTGAGCCGCGAGACGGCGAAGGCGCGGACCGAGGGCGCGTTGGAGCAGATGGGCCTCGGAGGGTTCGCCGACCGGCTCGCGATCACGCTCTCGGGAGGACAGCGCCAGCGGACGATGGTGGCGACGGTGATCGCGACCGAGGCGCCGCTCCTCTTCCTGGACGAGCCGACGATCGGGATGGACCCGTTCGCCCGCCGCGACGTCTGGGAGTCCCTGCGGGGACTGACGCAGCGGGGGTCGACGATCCTCCTGACGACCCACTACCTCGACGAGGCCGATGCGCTCAGCCACCGTCTCTACATCGTGGAACGCGGCCGGGTGATCGTCACCGGGACCGCCGAGGACCTGAAGCGGTCCGTCGGCGGGACGCTCAAGGTCACGATCCCGGCCGGGCGGCCGGAGATCGAGCGGTTCCGCTCGTTCGGCTCGTGCGTGGTCGACGGGGAGGTGCTGACGGTGATCGTCGCCCCGGAGCGGCTCGGCGAGCTCATGGACGTCGCCGTCCGCTCCGGTCTCAGCGTGACCGTCGGGCCGGTGACTCTTGAGGAGGCGTTCCTGCGCGTCGTCGGGCGGTCGATCAATGAGGACTGAGGTCGACGCGACCCGGCGGCCGTTCCGGGGCCTTGCGGCGTTCTTCTGGACGGAGGCGCTCGTCCAGCTCCACGAGGAGCTGGCGATGGCGACCTCGATGCTCGTGCAGGGGGTCCTGCTCGTCTTCGTCTGGGTCCTCAACCCGCGGCTGATCGGGGTCGCGCTCGTCGGGGCGGTGATCTTCTCGGTGTTCGCGATGGGCCAGCGGGTGCTCAACGAGGCGGCGTACATCCGGATCGACCACAAGGCGAACGACCTCTACCTCGCCGGGCCGCTCTCCCCCGAGGCGTACTTCGTCGGCATGTCGGCGGGGATCCTCGCGGTCTACGTCCCGCCCGTCTTCGTGGTCGGGGCCCTCGCGGCGATCGTGGCCCACCTCGCCCTCCTGCCGATCCTGCTCCTCGTGGGCCTGGCCGCCGAGGTCTGGGTCTGCTCCGCATCGATCGGCTACGTCTTCTCGACCGCGTTCCGCGACAACCGGGCGATCTGGGCGTACTCGAGCCTGTTCTTCAACATCTTCGGAGTGCTCCCGCCGGTGTTCTACCCGTTCGGCCTGTTCCCGGCCCCCCTGCACCCGGTGGTGCTGCTGATGCCCCCGAGCGCGGCCGCCGCGCTCGTCCAGAGCGTGATCGGGGCGGCGGTGCTCTCCTCGGGCGAGCGAACGCTGGCCGTGGTGGGGTTGGCGGTCGAGACGGTCGCCCTCTTCGCGTTCGCGGTCTACTGGGCGCGGCGCACCGTCCGGGGGCGGTAGATGGCGACGGTCGACGCGTCGTTCCCCGGAGTGCCCGCCCGGGGCCGGGCGCTCCCCGCGTTCCTGATCGTCGGGTGGCGGTGGATCTCGCGGAACCCCGCGATCGCCATCACCCCGATCCTCCTTCCGTTCATCTTCCTCTACTTTCTCTCGTTGATCTCGCCGCCGTCGTACCGTCCCCTCGAGATCGTCGGTGCCATGCTGTTCACGATGCAGAACATCGGCTCGTGGGTCCTCGGCGACAGCGCGACCTGGCGCATCGAGTGCTCGCTGCAGGACATGTTCGTGGCGAGCCCCCTCGGCCGCGTGCGCTACCTGTTCGGCATCGCGTTCTCGAACCTGATCGCGATGCTTCCGGCCCTCGTGATCCTGACGGTCCTGCTCGCCTGGGTAGGGGGGAGCCAGGGCCACCCGCTCACGGTCTACGCGGCCCTGGTCCTGGGGGCGAGCCTCGGGGTCCTCTGGGTCCTGTTCTCCGCCGTCGGGATGGCGATCTCGAGCCGGGTCCGCACCCAGCGCGAGATCTGGCCGGTCGGGAACCTCACGTTCACCATCCTCGGGATGCTCTCGCCGCTCTACTACCCGCTCTCCGCCCTGCCCCCGGCGTGGAGGGACGTGGCCCGGTTCCTCCCGACGACCTACGCCGCCCTGCTCGACCAGGGGGCGCTCGGGCTGACCCCCGCGACCCCGGCGGAGATGGCGTGGTACGGGGCCCTTCTGCTGGTGTGCGCGGGCGTGGGGCTCGCGGTCACCCTGCGGCTCTACCGCTGGGGCGAGGCCTGAGCCGGGGCGGAGAAACGTTCATGCGGGGGCGGAGTATCGACCCCGCGGTGCATTCGCCAAAGGTTCCCGCCAACGGCGCCCCGGGGAGTTCCGCTGACGACCGTCCGTACGGACGGTGCCGTCGAGCGCCTCCTTGGCGGGGGGAGCCCCAAGAGTTCTGAACATGGGTAACGAAGAGTTCGACGAGATCCTTTCCGCGCTTGACCGAGAGACCGCACGCATCCGGGTCCGGGCCGAGCCGCGCCGGTACAACAAGCCGGCCACGGTGATCTCCGGGTTCCCCCCCGGGGTCGACCTGCAGGAGACGACGCGGTCGCTGAAGAATCGCCTCGCCACCGGGGGCTCCGTGGTCGACGGGGAGGTCTACCTGCAGGGAGACCACCGGGCCCGTATCCGGGACGAGCTGGCGCGGCTCGGCTTCGATCCGGAGACGATCGAGATCTCCGACACCGCGCTCCCGAAGCGCGGGCGCCGAGGATAGGTTCCGTCCGGTGCTCCGGAGGCCGCCGCGAGCAGTTCCTGCGCGGCCCGGTGCGGCTATATCCCGAGCCGGGAGGGGTGAGGTATGGCGGCGTACGCCCATCCCGAGGTCCTCGTAGAGACCGACTGGCTGTCGACCCACCTGCACGATCCCAAGGTGCGGGTCGCCGAGGTCGACTACGACCCGTCGGCGAACTACGAGATGGGTCACGTGCCGGGGTCGGTGCTGTTCGACTGGCGCAAGGACATCAACGATCCGGTCCGGCGCGACATCGTTTCGGGGGAGGCCCTCACGGAGCTGTTCCGCACGGCCGGCATCGACGACGACACCACCGTCGTGCTCTACGGGGACTTCAACAACTGGTTCGCCGCGTTCGCCTTCTGGGTGTTCACCTACTACGGGGCGAAGCACCTCAAGCTCCTGAACGGCGGCCGCAAGAAGTGGATCGCGGAGGACCGCCCGCTGACGAAGGAGGCGCCGAAGCCCCCGCAGGGCCGCTTCCGGGCGCACCCCCCCGACCCGAAGCTCCGGGCGTTCCTCGAGGACGTCCGGAAGGCCCTGCCGGACGTCAAGGCCCGGAAGTCCCACCTCGTCGACGTGCGGGGGCCCAAGGAGTTCTCCGGCGAGATCACCGCGCCTCCCGAGTACCCGACCGAGCACGCCCAGCGGGGCGGGCACATCCCCGGCGCCCAGAACGTCCCGTGGGCCCAGGCGGTCCGGGACGACGGGACGTTCAAGTCGCGGGAGGAGCTGGAGGAGCTCTACCGTTCGAAAGGCGTGGTCGGGACCGACCCGGTGATCACCTACTGCCGCATCGGGGAACGGTCGAGCCACACCTGGTTCGTCCTCCGGTACCTCCTGGGGTTCCCGGACGTCCGGAACTACGACGGTTCGTGGAGCGAGTGGGGGAACCTCATCCGGACCCCGATCGAGAAGTGAGCCCCGGCCCGGGGTCGCCGGGCCTATGGCCGGGGGCGTCGGGGGACCGGTGATGCGGCCTTCTGGACCAGGAACTGGTGGAGGTCGCCTTCCCGCCGGTGCGCGATCACCGGGTGACCGGTCTGGTCCGACCAGCGGACCATCTCGATCGGACTGGTCGGGTCGTCGGTCACGAGGAGCACCGCCTCGCCCGCGCCGCGGCGGGCGACCTCCTCGTTGAGCTTCACGAGGACCGCGGAGCACTCGAGGCCGATCTCCGAGAGCTCGACCTCGGGGGTCCTCGGCCAGCAGCGGATCCGGCGGTCCCGGATGCGCTCCTCGAGGCGGGCCGCGATTGCCTCGAGCGGCTCGAGGGGGTCGGTCGCCTCCACCGGGCGCGTCGGCCGCACCCGGACGATCCACCCGCCCGAGTACGGGTCGTCGTTGAGCAGGCGGGGTCGACGCGCGACCTCCGGGTTCCGCTCCACGATCTCCGCGTCGAGCGGCAGGCGGACCGCGCCGGTCAGTCGGAAGCTCTCGACGGTCGCGACGCTCCGCCCGCGGCCGACCGTCCCCTCGACCGGCCGGAAGACGAGCTCGCGGAACGGTCCGGCGAACGACGCGAAGGTCGCCATCACGCCCAGGAGGGCGGTGCCTCGCCCGGCCTCCGGCTTCCACCAGACCTCGTGTTCGAGGTCGTAGAGCCGGTCGTCGGGAACGGCGCACCCTGCGATTTCCATCCGCTCCCCCGAGCCCTGCCCGGGCCTTTACACCTGTCGGACCGGACACCCTTTAGCGGGGACCGGCTTCGCGGGAACGTATGGCAGGCCGCGGCGACCGCCTCGGCGTCCCGGTCCGCGGCCGATGCCGCTGCGGCCACTGGCCGACCGACCACATGGCGGTCGTACCGGTACCGGGGTCCGACAATTTCCGGCTCGAGCCTTCGGGTCCTTGCCGTCTGTGCGGCGAAGCGGCGTGCCGGCGGATGGTCGTGGCGCCCGGCTAGGCCGCGACCGACCGGGGCTCAGCCGTACGCTTCCCGGATCAGGTACTCCTTCAGCCGGCCGAGCCGGTCCTCCCAGAAGTGGAAATGCCACGAGCGGGCCTCCTCCCAGGCCCCGCTCCCTCCCCAGCCGGTGTGCTCGAGCGTTACGTCGATCCCCTCGGGCGATTCCTGCAGCCGAACGTAGACCGTCGTCTTCGGCACCGGCACGTTCATCAGCGCGGCGAACGGGGGCGGGGCGAACCAGGTGAACCCGATGTCCAGGTCGGGGTTGATCTGCGTGACGGTCCCCGGGCTCTCGAACGCCGGGGAGGCGGTCCAGCGGAGCCGGTACGTCCCGCCCCGTTCGGCGGCCACGGCCGCCTCGTCGCAGAGCCAGCCGCGGAGCTTCTCGGGATCGGTGAACGCGGCGTGGATCATCGGTATCGGGAGCGGGATCGTAACCTGGATCAGGATCGGGTCGAGCGGCTCCTCGGTCACGCCGGCCGTTCCGCTCTTCGGGCGTAAAGGGTTTGCGAGAGCGCGCGGCCGCTCGTGCTGCACGATCCTTCCCCCCTTTCGAGGGGAGCGGGGGGGCGGGGGACCGGCTCCGGCCCCGCTCGAGAACGCCCAATTCTACCGGATAGTTTATTACCCCCTTCGTGAACCGCGGGCGGACAGCTATGGTCGCCCTACGGAAGAACCCAGGATTGGCTGCGGCAATCGTCGTCTTGATGGTACTCGGTACCTTTTCGGGGGTCGCGGCGGCCATGCCGCACGCTCTCGCCTCCCACGGAATGCCCAGTGCTTCGGCTGCTGATCGTTCGAATTCGCTGACCTCGAGCCTGCCCTCGTCGTCCCCGTCGGTGGCGGTCACGCCGGCGGCCGCTCCCAGCGGCACCCCCGCCGGGCTGCCCGCGGCCCCGACCGCTCCGAGCGCGCCGTCCAACTCCTCCTCGACCAGCCGCGCCGCCGCGACCGTGTCCGCTCTCCAGGCGGCAGGCGTGCCGTTGAAGGATGCCTTCCTTCCGGACCTCAACGCGAACCCCCACCCGTCCCTCTCGCCCTACGGGACCGTCCAGCCCGAGTACACGACCGGCGGGCCGGCCCCGATCGGGATCGCCGAGTACGGGGTCTTCAACCAGTCGGGAACCCTGGTTCCCGAGAACCTCAACACGACCACGCTGGTCGCTACGTTCACCGGCCAGAACGCGCTCTGTCTCGAGATCGGCAACTGCACGCCGTCGGTCCTCGCGATGGACTCCGGGGCCCCCGATGCGTACGGCCTCCAGCTGAACGCCGTCCTCGAGAACGTTACCCTGTTCGGCACCCCGGGGTACGAGTTCTGGACGCAGAACGTCTTCGAGTACTCGACCTATTCCGACCAGCTGTACGTGATCACGAACATCTGGAACTTCTCGAGCTTGGGGGCATCGATGTCCTCCAACGCCATTGCCAGTCACGGCCCCAACGGGACCCTCGTCCCGGGTGAGCTGTACTACTCCGTCTCCGGCCCCTACACCATCAGCTCGAACTACACGGCCGAGATCATCCTCTCCTCCGAGGTCGTCGGGAACAACGACACCGTGGTTTTCGAGTTCGATGTCGCCAACGCGACCCTAGAATACGGCGGCGTCAACGACTACGCGATCTTCAACTCTACCGGCGCGAGCGGACCGGGCGTGAGCGCGCCGGCGCAGTACGTGGCGAGCGGCTCGCAGTACACCCCCATGGGTATCCCTGCCGACTGGGAGTTCGTCATGGGCGGACCGGGCGGCGGAAGCAACCTCGATGTCTTCTCGATGTACTCTGAGATGGACCTGTACTACTGGAACACCAGCCTGGACACATTCGCCGTGATCCCCTCCGCGTACGACGTCGGCAGCGAGACCGGGGAGACCAGCGTGGGCGCGACCGCCCTCTGGGAGGGGAACTGGAGCCTCTACCTCCCCGGACCCGGCGTGGACATCGTTCCGGGCCCGACCCTCGTCTCGGGGATGTGGAACGTCACGAACTCGACCGCGGGGTACGTCTACTTGGGCTGGGAGGTCAGCCCGACGAACGCGTTCACGTTCATCGCGCCCCAGACCACGTCGGTCGAGGACTGGCAGACGTTCGCGTGGGCTCCTCCGGACTGGATCTATTTCCTGCCGCCGGGCAACTATTCCGTCTGGTCACTCGCGTCGAACTACGACCCGTATGACTACGCACTCCCGTCGTTGACCAACGGTTCTTCGTTCGTGAACTTCGTCACCCTCACACCGGACGATTATGCCGGGGTCTACACGCCGCTCTGGGCGCTGAACCAGACCGGGCTCGAGAACATCACGTGGAACGGGGAGATCCTGTTCAACAACGAGTACGGCCAGCTCGGCTACGACCAGGACTTTGGTCTCTACTTCCCGTGGTTCGGCGAGTTCAACGACTACACGTACCCGGTGTTCGCCGGGATCCTGCTGTGGCACGTCGACTTTGCCCAGGTGATCTCTCCGCCGTCCCTGACGGTCGACTACCCGTCCTGGTACGCCGGCTACCTCGACTACTACGGGCTCCCCAAGACGAACAGCCTGCCGATGCTCTTCTACGACACGTACTTCACGGCGCTCGAGGACGCGAGCGCGATCACCGGGTGGTGGTTCTCGGCCGCCGAGTTCGGGCCGACCGCCCCGCAGTACAACGTCGTCTTCTGGAACTCGTCCTACAGCGAGATCATCGGCAACCGGTTCGCGACGGGGAGCAGCGCGCTGTACATGTACGGCGGCGAAGACAACCTGATCATGAACAACTCGTTCCTCCAGTACATCCCGAACGCCCCGAACCCGTACGCGCTCTCGGGGGTCTACTACGGGACCTACGGGCTGTTCGACGCCGACTTCGGCGACTTCGTGTTCGCCGGGTTCTACTGTGACTGCTGGGACCTGATCTACAACAACTACTTCGACACGTACTTCACGGCCCAGTCACCCTATATCGATCCGTATACGGGGACGCCCCCGATCCTGCCGTTCTCGGAGGAGTGGAACGTCTCCGCGACGCCCGGAACGAACATCATCGGCGGCGACTACCTCGGCGGGAACTACTGGTGGAACTACGGCGAATCGGAGAACCCGTACGGGGTGCTGCCGTACGGGAACCTGAACTTCGACTACTACTTCATCTGGGGTCTCGATCCGTACGGCATCTACTGGGGCGGGGACTACCTGCCGCTGACGCCCACGCCGGTCTACACGGTCACGTTCATCGAGTCGGGACTCCCGACCGGGACGCTCTGGACCCCGGAGGTCACCGCGTCGGACGCAGGGATCGTCACCAACGACACGTCCGGGACCTTCTCGAACGAGAGCTGGGTCGCCGGGGACTACCCGCTCGACGGCTACGCGTTCACCTCCTGGTTCACGTACGGCGGGAACACGACCCTGGTCGTCACGGGCAACGAGACGGTCTACGTCACCTTCGTGCCGCTGTACGTCGTTTCGTTCCAGGAGACCGGGTTGCCGGGCGGAACGGAATGGTACGTCTACCTCGACTCGATCGTCAGCTCGTATTACAACGAGTCCAACACGACGTGGGTGAACTTCACCGTCCCGGCGGGTGACTACGATTACGGCGCGTCCGCCTACGCCTACTTCGAGGCGCCCAACGGGAGCGGGTTCCTCACGGTGACCGGCAACACCACCGTGACGATCGCGTTCCTGCCGGTCTTCTCCGTCACCTTCGACCAGTCCGGGCTGCCCTCGGGCGTCAACTGGACGATCCTCATCGAGTGGAACGCAACGAACGGATCCGGCCCGGGGAGCTTCGCGACGAGCGTCTCCGGCCCATCGGTGTTCCTCGGGTACGCCCCCGGGGACACGACCTACTTCTGGTGGGTCAGCTCCCCGGGATACGTGACGACCCCGGCCTCGGGATCGTTGACCCTGGAGAGCAATACCACCCTCTCGGTGACGTTCGCCGCGAGCGAGTCGCTCGTCTTCGACGAGAGCGGGCTCGCCTCCGGCGCGGCGTGGACCGTGTCGTTCACCCAGGGGTCGACGACGACGAACCAGACGAGCACCGAGACGTCGATGACGTTCGCCGGTGTCGCCGGCGCCTACAACTACACGGTGACCGCGGCCGGGTACGTACCGACGGTCGGCTCGGGATCGGGGACCCTCCCGGTCGTCGGCCCGATCGATGTCGTGTTCTCCCCGGCGCCCGCGACGGTGGTGTTCGACGAGTCCGGCCTCGCGGCCGGCATCCACTGGACCGTGAACTTCACCCAGAACGCGACGACCACCTCCTACTCGGGAACGGGTTCGATCTCGATCGGCGCGGTGTACGGCGCCTACAGCTACACCGTCAACGCGACGGGGTACGGCGCGACGCCCTCCTCCGGTGCCGGGGTCCTCCCGGCCGACACACCGGTGAAGATCGCGTTCGCCCTTACGCCGGCGACGATGGAGTTCAAGGAGACCGGGCTGCCGAGCGGGACCTCCTGGACCGTATCGTTCACGCAGGGCGGTGTCACGACGAACTACACCGGGACCGGCAGCATCTCGTTCGACGCGGTGTACGGCGCCTACAGCTACACCGTCAGCTCTACCGGGTACGGCGCCATCCCCGCCTCCGGCTCGGGAAACCTCCCGACCGACACGCCGGTGACGATCGCGTTCGCCCCAACGCCCGCGACGATCGTGTTCTCCGAGACCGGCCTCGCGGCCGGCACCCACTGGACCGTGAACTTCACCCAGGGCGGCACGACGACCGCCTACTCCGGAACGGGCTCGATCTCGATCGACGCGGTGTACGGCGCCTACAGCTACACCATCAACGCGACGGGGTACGGCCCGATGCCGGCCTCCGGCGCCGGGGTCCTCCCGAGCGACACGCCGGTGAAGATCGCGTTCGCCCTGACGCCGGTGACGGTGGAGTTCGAGGAGACCGGGCTGCCGAGCGGGACCTCCTGGACCGTATCGTTCACGCAGGACGGGGTCACGACCAACTATGCCGGGACGGGCACGATCTCGATCGGCGCGGTCTACGGCCCCTACACGTACACGGTGACCGCCGCGAACTACACCGGGGCTCCTGGGTCGGGCTCGCTGCCGACGGACGCCTCGGTCACGGTGTCGTTCGCCGTCCACGAAAGCAGGCTGTCCGGGACGATCCTTCCCGGCAGCGCGACGGTCACGGTCGGGGGATCGTCGGTGACCCTCAACGCCACGGGCACGTACTCCGAGCAGCTCGCCCCCGGAACGTACGCGGTGGTCGTGAAGGCCTCCGGCTACTACCCGTACTACACCAACACCACCGTGTTCGCCGGGAAGACGGTGTACCTCAACGCCAGCCTCCAAGCGGTGCCGTCGAGCCCGACGCCTCTGCTGGGGGTCCACGGTTCGTCCGGGTGGATTGTGATCGCCCTGCTGGCGCTGCTGGCGGTCGCCCTGCTCTGCACCACGCTCCTGTTCTGGGGCCGCTCCCGCCGCCCGCCCCAGTCCAGTCCGTCCGCGTGGTCGGAGAGCGCCCAGACCCCTGCCCAGGGGAACGAAGGCGGGTCGCAGACCCCTCCTCCGGACCGGAACTGAACGGGGAGTAGTCGCCGCGGCCAACCCCTTCCTCTTTCTTGATCCCGCCCTCCGAAGGCGGGGTCGCGCGGTCCGTTCCCCGGACGCGCTCGCGGTGCGTCCGCCGCGCCGACCGGTCCGAAAGAACGGCACGTCGGTCGGAGGCGGGCCGATACTCCGGTGCCATCGCGTCGGAGTGGACTGGTCGGGATTCCCTGACTTGTGGAGCAGGGGAGTCTGAGACGCTGGAATCGAGTTTCCCTCTACGCTGGCTCTCGTCTTGGAAAGGAGATCGAAGGGAGAGGCCGTGGCAAGAAGATGGTAAACGCACTGACAAGGGACAGTGAGGCGCCGCACACCCATCGCGGCCCCGTCATCGGACGCGCGCGTCCGTCGTGAAGCATGCACGTCCGCCGCCAATCCGCTCCGCGATGCGAGTTTCAAAATAGGCGGCCCTCTAGGTCGTTGGTCGAATGAGCTACTACATCGTCATCCGAGGGCCGTTGGGTGTCGGCAAGACGACCCTCTCCAGAGCGCTCGCGAGGTCTATCGGCGCGGTCGTCGTTTCTATCGACAAGATTGCGGACAAGGACTGGGATGGCGGCTCGGTCCGCCTTTACGTTAGGGCGAACGGAGTCGCGGCAAGAAGAGCCCGAAGGGCGCTTGCCGACGGCCTTCCGGTCGTGTTCGATGGGTGTTTCTACTGGATGACCCAGATCAAGGATCTCGAGCGGCGCCTACCCTTCCCTCACGAAGTGATTACCCTGAGAGCTCCTCTTTCCGTCTGCATTAGGCGGGATTCTGGCCGGAAAGTCGTCTTTGGTGCCGAGGCGGCGGAGCAAGTCTACCGCAAGGTCACGCGGTTCGAGTACGGTGCCCCGATCGATGCCACTCGAGACATTGCGACGACCGTGCGGGAGATTCGTTCGCATCTGCCTTTGGGCGGGGCCTCTCCCCGGGCGCGCTGATTGCGGTCCTGTCATCGGTCGCGCGCGTCCTTCATGAAGCCTGCGCGGCTACACCGTCCGCCACCGTGAAACGGACCTTCCCCCCTCGTGTCGCGACCGTGAGCAGCTACTACGAAGACCGGCTCTTCGGCTCGAGGTTGGCGCAGGTCTACGACCTCGCGTCTCCGAGAATCCGCCAGTACCTCGACGCGGAGGCCCGCTACGTCATCGAGAACGTGAAGGGCGGCAGCCGAATCCTGGAGCTCGGATGCGGCTATGGGCGAGCCATGAAGGAGGTCGCGCCCCATGTGGCAAGAATCATCGGCAACGACATCTCGCGGGGGAGCCTCGAACTCGCGGCATCGCACCTACGCCATTTCCGAAACAGCGACCTCGTTCGAATGGACGCGTCGCGGCTGGCGTTCCGGGACGGGACGTTCGATGCGGTGTTCTGCATCCAGAACGGCATCTCCGCTTTTGGAAGGGATCGCCGCGTGCTCGTCGCGGAGGCCGTCCGGGTCGTGAAAGAAGGGGGCGTGATTCCGTTCTCGAGCTACTCTGCTCGGATCTGGGCGGACCGCCTCGAATGGTTCCGGGCGCAGTCACGGGCGGGTCTCCTCGGAGAGCTCGACGAGTCCCAGACCCGGAATGGAGTCATCGTGTGCAAGGATGGTTTCCGAGCATCGACCGTAAGCGAGGAGGAGTTTCGTGCCCTCTTCGGCGAAGTCGGTCTGGCGGTGTCGGTCCACGAGATTGACGGGTCGAGTCTGTTCGCACGGGCCGTGAAGACGAGAAGGGACTGAGTTCGCCGGATTGGCGGTAGCTCTTCGTGGTCGGCCCTCGTTCGGCCGCCCATCGCGGTCACGTGATCGGCCGCGCGTGTCGTTCGACCCGGCGACTCTCGAAATGGACTGGTCGGGATTTGAACCCGAGGCCTCCGGTTTGCAAAACCGGCGATCTTCCGAACTGATCTACCAGCCCACGGTCTCCACGGGGTGCGGGCGGAGTTAGCCTTTCCGGCCGCTGGTGGGGGCGACGGCGCGCCACGCGCGGTCGAGCTTGGGGACGGTCGCCCGCCGGTCGATCTCCGAGGGTTCGACCCACTCGGATTCGGTGTGCTCCCAGTCGAGCCGGACGTCCGTGCGTCGCGTCCGGAACAGGAACGGGCGCACGACGTAGACCGTGGTCCCGTCCCGCGCGTAAACCGGCCTCCCGGCGCGCTCGACCGAAAGGTCGGCGGGCTCGAGCCCGGTCTCCTCGCGCACCTCCCGGAACGCCTGCTGCTCCGGGGTCGGGTCCTCGAGGAACCCCGACACCCCGGCCCACCGACCCCGGAAGCTGCCGACCTTGTCGGAGCGGCGGAGGAGGAGCAACCTCCCGTCGGCGCGCTGGAGGAAGACCGTGACCACCTCGATCCCGTGGAGCTCTGGCGAGAAGACCCGGCCGAGATCCCCGTCCACCTCGATCCGCTCGCCCTCGCGAAACAGGTCGGAAGCGAGCCCGGCGACCACCGGGACCGAGGGGTCCGGGTCGCGGCCCGACGGGGGCTCATCGAGGACCACGGCCGCGACCTTCGGGGGCCGCACGGCGGGGGGCGGCCACCATGGCCGGGCGACGACGAGGACGGAGCCGGGAGGGACCTCCGACGCGCCGATTCCCGGTTCCTCCACGAGGTGGGCCGGGCCGGCGGCCCGGCCGCCGGCGAGGGGGACGCAGGTCAGCTCCATCGACGGCCCGAACGAGCGCCGGCACATCGAGCTATCGGCCGGTCACGGGAAACCCCTTGTAGGCCGCCCCGGTCCCCGACGGTGTGCGGCTGAGCGCGTTCACGGTCGTCGACTCCTACGGCGACCGGCCGCGGGCGGACGACCGCCTCCTCGAGGTCGTACGGCTCGCCCGGATCGCCGAGGAGGCGGGGCTCTCTGCCCTGTGGGTCGCGGAGCACCATTTCCACCGCGGAGGGGTCTGTCCGTCCCCGCCCGTGGTGCTCGCCGCGTGCGGCGCCGTGACGCACACGCTCCGGCTGGGATCGATGGTCAGCGTGCTCCCGTTCCACCGGCCGATCGACGTCGCGGAGGAGTACGCCACGCTCGACCGCCTGCTCGGGGGGCGGCTCAACTTCGGCGTCGGGAGCGGCTACATCCCTATCGAATTCGAGGGATTCGGGGTCGATCCCGCGACGAAGCGCGAGCGGTTCGACTCCGCCCTCGACGCCATTCTCTCGGCGTTCGACGGGCAGGAGGTCCGCGGGGACGGGCCCGGGGCCCGGCCGGTGCGGCTGAACGTGCTACCCGTGCAGCGCCCCCACCCTCCGGTCTGGGTCGCGGTGCAGCGGCGCGAGGCAGTGCAGTACGTGGCTCGGCGGGGGCTCTCCCTGGCGCTGATCCCGTACGCGACCGTCGCCGATCGAGCCGAGCTGGCCGAGGAGATCCGGGAGTACCGCGCCCACGTTCCCGCCGGCGGCCGAGGGGAGGTCGCGATCGCGCTCCACCTCTATGCCGGCGAACGGCCGGAGCTTGCCCGGGCGGCGTTCCGTCGATACCTCGAGAGCCGGCTCGAGACGCAGTCGACCTTCTACCGGCAGAAGACCGAGCGTGACCCGGCCGCCGCCGCGCCCGACGGGATCGAGCGCAGCGGGTTCGCCGTGTTCGGCCCGCCCGAGGCGGTCGCCCGACGGCTCGCCGAGCTCTCCACGATCGGGGTCGACGAGGCCCTCGGCATCTTTGACTTCGGGGGACTCGAGGAGTCCGAGGTCGAACGGTCGGTCCGGTCCCTCGGGAAGGCGTGGGCGCGGCTCGCGGCCGCCGCACCGTAGGGGCCGGCGAGGATCGGGCGACGCGGGGCCGAACCCGGCCCCCCCGGGCGAACGGAATTTAACCGCCCGTCGCATCGCGGCGGCGGGCTGATCGAATGGCGGAAATCCTCCCCGGCGTGCACCAAGTGGAAGGCGTCGACCCGTCGCCCGACTTCTCGACCCACGTCTACCTTGTGAAGGACAAGGGAAGCAGCTGGACGCTCATCGACACCGGTCTCCCCGGTGCCCACGCAGCGATCTTCGCGTACCTCGCGAAGATCAAGGTGGAGCCCACCGCGGTCAAGCGCATCCTCCTGACCCACCTCCACCGCGATCACACCGGCTCGCTGAAGGCGGTCGCCGCCCAGACCCACGCGCGGACGTTCGCGCACTGGCTCGAGGCCGCGTTCATCGCGAACGAGCCGAAGTACGACGGGCCCGGGAGCCCGCCGGCCGAGCCGTTCATCGTCGATGAGCGGCTGAAGGACGGCGACACGGTGGACGCCGCCGGCGGCCTGATCGCCTACCACACCCCGGGGCACACCCCCGGCCACACCTCGTTCTACCAGGCGGAGCGCAAGCTCCTCTTCTCGGGGGACCTCTTCTTCGGCGCGGGACAGAAGGTCGACCTGACCCCCCCGGAGTTCACCCACCACACGGGGACCGCCCAGGTGTCGGCGCGACGGATGAGCCAGCTCTCGATCGATTCGTTGCTCACCTACCACGGCGGTCCGCTGCTCCGAGGCGGCGGGCCGGCCGTCCGCTCCCTGGTGCAGGGATTCAAGTAGCGCGCGTCGGCTCGGCGAGGTCCGGGGTCGACCCGGACCGAATGGGACTGGCCAGATTTGAACTGGCGTCTCGGAGTCCCGAACCCCGAAGGATGGACCAAGCTACCCCACAGTCCCAGACGGGGGTCGGCCACCCTCCCGCGCTATTTGAACGTGCGGTGGAGTCGGGAGGCCGCAGGGACGCGGCCGTTTCACGACCTTACCGGGCGCGCCTACATACCCGGGGGTCGTATCCCTCCCCGCGATGTTGCGGGCATCCGCCGCCCCGCCGATCCCGGGCGTGGCCCCGATGGAGTCGCTGACCTGGAGCGTCCCCGGGCTCCGGGAGGACCCGACGCTCTGCCTTCGGTGCCGGTCGGCCCAGCTGCTCTGCGGCAAGCCGGTCTGCCCGATCCTGCTGAAGTACCGCGCGTTCGAGCGCACCCTGCCGATGGTCCCGGGGACGGAGCTCGACGGCAGCTCCCCTCCCGGGCTGTTCGTGGGGCGCTTCGGCTACCCGAGCGTCGCCGCCGGACCGCTGCTCAGCCCGATGCACGGCTCGACGGAGCTGCTCGACACCCCCGAGGAGTGGGTCGGCCGCTCCGTCGAGGAGGTCGTCGGGTTCCGGACCGGGCTCGTCCGCGGGACGTTCCGCCTGCGGGTGACCGACGCCGAGCGCCCCATCCGCTGGCTGGAGGAGCTCCAGCTCCTCGGCCTCGCCGACGGTTCGGTCGAGTCGGAGGCGACGTTCCGTCGACCGCCGCGGGGCCATCTCTCGCTCTCCGATTCCACCGCTCCGTTCGGCCCGTCCGCGCCGATCGAGCGCGTCCACCTGGACGTGCGCCGGCTCGACCCGCACCTCGACCGGCTCTCCTCGGACGTCCACGCCAACGCACGAGTCGCGGTCGAGGAGCTGTACGCCCGTGGGGTCCGGGTCAGCCGCATCCAGCGGGCGTTCAGCGTCGGCACCCTCGGCCAGAGGGGTCGCCGGAAGCTCGTCCCCACCCGGTGGAGCATCACGGCGGTCGACGACCTGATCTCGAAGCAGAACGTGGCGCGGATCCGCGGGCTCCCCGAGCTCTCGGAGATCGTCGTCCACCGCCTCACCGCGCTCGACAACCGGTGGCTGATCGTGCTCCTCCCCGGCGCGTACCGGTACGAATCGATCGAAGCGTGGTACCCGAACACGCTGTGGAACCCGAGCCCGAGCCAGATCGTGATAATGGGGGATCACGAGGGATACGACGGCCGGACGACCTACGCGTCGATCGGCGGATGCTACTACGCCGCCCGCCTCGCGGTCAGCGAGGCGCTCCTGCACGAGGGGCGTCAGGCGGGCATCGTCGTCCTGCGGGAGGTGCATCCCGGAGAGATCCTGCCCCTCGGCGTCTGGAACGTGCGGGAGCACGTCCGGGCCGCCCTCCGCACGGCTCCGGAGCGCCTCGCCACCCTCGCGGAGCTGTCCGGACGGATCCGGTCGACCTTCGCCATCCCGCTCGACCGGTGGCTTCGCGCGAGCGCGGTCCTGCACGAGGCGCGCACCCAGCGGCGGCTCGACGCCTGGTCGTAGTCATCCGGACGCCCCCTCGGGCCTCCGTGCCCCGTGGAGGGAACTGTACCCCTGGGGCCCGACCCTACGCGAACGACGCGCCGCAGCGGCCGCAGAACGTGTCGGCCGGGGTCCGCTCCGCGCCGCATTGCGCGCAGGTCGCCCCCTTCCGGGGGGTCCCACAGCCCCGACAGAACGCGTCCCCGGCGGTCATCGGATGGCCGCAGTCCGGGCATCGGTCGGCCGACGCGACGGCGGCCGCCGCCAGTGCCGCATCGCTCGCGCCCTCGGGAGCCCCGGCGGCGGGCCCGGGGCCTCCGGCGCCCTTCGGGCGGGTCGGAGGGGGAGCGAGGGTCTCGACCGCCCCGCCGGCCTCTCGGCGGCCCTTCAGGGCCAGCCGGAACGCCTCGGCGTAGTCGGAGCGGTCGAACGCCTGCTGGGCCTGGACGGAGAGCGCCTTGGCCCGGAGGGTGCGCCCGTCGTTCGCGCGATCGCTCTGGGCGCGGGCCAGGTCCTCCTCGAGAAGGCGGAGCTGGAACTGGGATTCTGCCCGATGGGCCGGTAGCTTCGGGGCCGGTGGGGCCGCCGCCTCGGGAGGGGCGGTGGCGCTGCCCGGGGCGGGTGGCGCCTCCCGGGTCTCTCCCGAGGCTGCCGGGGCGATGGGGCGCGACGCACTCGGGGGCCGCTGGCGGGCGGCGACGAGGGTCTCGTGCGCCGACTGGGCGATCTCGTACGCGCGGTCGAACTGGCGCCCGTCGAACGCCGCCTGCGCCTCGCCGATCAGCTCGCGGGCCCGGGGCACCTCGGCTCCCTGGCTCGCCAGGAGGTCCGCCTCGCGTCGGGCCATCGCGATCCGGTTGAACGCACGGTCGCCGATCGCCTCGGGCTTGCCGCTGAGCTCCCCGCGAAGCTGGTCGCGCCGCCGGCGCAGCCCCTGCAGGAGCAGGAGGCCGACCCCGGCCATCACCGCGCAAAGGATGACGACAAGGACGATGGCGAAGATCTCGATGGGCGTGAGCCCGGACACGTTCCTCTCGGGTCGGGGGGCGGGCCCCGGCCCTCGTGCTAGGATGGATGTGGGGCACTATTTAGACCCCGGTGCCCGCACGCAGCCGAGCAGGTACGTCGACCGCGCCCCGTCGATGCGTGTTTCGACCTCCGACCCGAGGGGCGGGCGCTCGGCGAGGACGACCGGCAGGTAATTGTCGAGCCGTGCGACCGCGCTCCCGCGAGGTCCATATTCGACTATCCGGGCACGACCGACGCGGCCGATCCACCGCTCGAGGCGCTCCCGGGCCAACCGTTGCCGCAGCTCGGTGAGCTCCCGCGAGCGGCGCTTCGCGACCCGCGGTCCGACCGGACGGAGCCGGGCGGCGACGGTCCCCGGCCTCGCGGAGAAGCGGGTGACGTTCACGGTCTCGGGTGCGACCTCGCCGATCAGGGCCTCGGTCGCGCGGTGATCCTCCTCGGTCTCGCCGGGGTAGCCGACGATGACGTCCGTCGAGAGAGCGAGGTCCGGGAATCTACGCCTCGCGGCGTCGACCTGCCGTCGGAACTCCCCGACAGCGTACCCCCGGTGCATCTCGGAGAGCAGCCGGTCCGAACCGCTCTGGACGGGGAGGTGGAGGAAGCGGTAGATCCGGGGGTCGGCCAGCGCGGTCAGGTAGTCGTCGAGGCGCGGCCCCAGGCTCTGGGGGCTCATCATCCCGACCCGCAGGCGGAAGTCGCCGTCGAGCCGCGCGATCGCCCCGAGGAGCTCGGGTAGGCCGGGTCGACCGGGGAGGTCGTCCCCCCAGGCGGCCGTGTCCAGGCCCGTGAGACGCAGCTCGCGCGCTCCCCGGCCGATCGCCGCCTCGAGCCGGGCCACGACCTCGGCCGCCGGCACGCTCGCGATGCGTCCCCGCGCGAGCCGGCTGAAGCAGTACGAACAACCGCTCGTGCACCCTTGGGCGATGACCACCTCCTCGACGACCGACCTTGGAGGCGATCCCGCCCCGGCCTCAGGGCGCGCCGATCCCGCGCCGAGGATCGCGGGCAGGCTTCCCTGTTCCCGGATCGGGACGAACGTCGTCCGGGCCCGGGTCGGTCCCCGGAACTGGTCGGTCCGAAGGGGGACGAGACAGCCGGTGACGACGAGCCGGGGGGTGCGGCGGCCGAGCTCCTCCCACCG
>Ga0181527_1001037_pt1 | contig 30014 bp, 22 predicted proteins | sample PEATcosm2014_Bin_30_FD_119762 | JGI IMG/M metagenome (GOLD analysis project Ga0181527, IMG submission 119762) | Peatland microbial communities from MTU Mesocosm Facility, Houghton, MI, USA - PEATcosm2014_Bin06_60_metaG | ecosystem: Environmental > Terrestrial > Soil > Wetlands > Peat | place...
CCTGGTCTTCGCCACCCTCCACACCAACGACACCACCCAGGCGATCAACCGGATCGTCGACGTCTTCCCCGGCGAGCAGCAGCAGCAGATCCGAGTCCAGCTCGCCGCCTCCCTGCAGGCCGTCATCTACCAGCAGCTGCTGCCGATGAAGGAGGGCGGCCGGGTCGCCGCCTTCGAGGTCCTGGTGGCCAACGGGGCGGTCAAGAACCTGATCCGCGAGAACAAGTCCGCCCAGCTCCGCAACATCATCGCCACCAGCCGGGACGAGGGGATGCAGACCCTCGAGTTCTCGCTCAACGAGTTGATCGACGAGGGCCTGGTGGAGTGGGAGGACGCCGCGGCGGTCTCCCTCTACCCGAAGGAGATCCGCCGCCCCGAGCCCACGGGCTTCCCGGTCGCGCCGGTTCCGACGGTTGCGGCGGGGCGGTAGCAGGGCACCAGCCCGACCTCGGGGAGAGGACCGCCTGCAGGGCGACCGATGCAGCCGGAGAGCTGACCACCCCGTCGGCGAGGTGGCCAGCTTCCGGAACGCTTGAGTCGGGGCGAGCGGTCACGTATTGGCAGTCCCCTTAACGTTGAGGCTGCCGTCGCCCGCGTTGGAGACGATGAAGTTCTGGCACGGGGTTCCCGCTCCGACGATGTCGGTGCTGGAAAGGTACGAGCTGATTGGCGACAGCTGACTCGGCAAGGTCAGCACGGTGCCTGCTGCGAATGGGTACGTATCAGCGACATCGTAGTACTCCGTCAGAGCGGTCTGAACCTCCTGGGCATCCGTGGAGCATGCCGCCGTGTTGGCGCTGCTCTTGACCCCGACGACGTTGATGATGACGATCGTAGCCAGCACCGAGAGGATGGCGATCACCACCAGCAGCTCGATGAGCGTAAAGCCACCCTCGGCGCGCCGGCGCCGGCGCACCACGTGGTTGTGCAGGTCAGTCACGGTTTCCTCCCCCTTGGTGGAGATGTCGTCGTTGTGGAAGGGCCGACCCGAGGCGACCCGTCGTTGCTATGAGGTGTAGTCGATGCTGATGATCCGTGTCCCCGCCTCCCCTGAACAGTTGCTCTCAACCACCGTCTGGCCGGAGTCATTCTCGCCTCGGGTGGTGACGGTCACGCTGTCGCTGTAGACCCAGCAGTACCCCGGATCCGGCGGAACCGCGGTCACGGTGGCCTCTCCGAGCGGGCCGATGCTCAAGCTGCCAACGATGAGGCGTCCGGACTCAGCGTCAGTCCCATTCGGGCCGACGTCGAGGGTCCCACGGATTCCCGTGCCCGAGCTTCCGAAGACGTTCACACTCGCCGCCGGCGCGTCCACGGTTCCGGAGACAGAGAGCGCGCCGCCTACGACCTTGATCACGTCCATCGGCCCGTAAGTGTCGGACGGATCCACATAGAGGGCGACATCTCCGTTGCGGAACGACCCCTGCAGCGTGAGGTTCCCGTCTGAGTTGATGACCAGGCGGCCGTCCTGGGTGAATGCGAGCACCCCGGAGCCGTCGCGGGTCGTGGTCACGGTCGTCATTGGCCCCGAGCCGGTGCCTATCGTGAACCGGCCCACCACGGTGATGGGTAGGTCGAGAGAGTACGGACACGCGCTGACCGGAAACGTTTGCGAGCAGTTGAGGGTCACCGAGGTGTAGCAGCCCGACGGTACTGTCTGGTATCCGCTGGTGTAGTCCAACGAGCTGTTGCAGTCCAGCGGAAATGTCAGCGCGCTGACCGCCGGCGAGGGGCCCGGCGTAAGCTGCCGAGCCGGCGGATCGAGGTCGCCACTGCAGCTCTCCGAGCAGGTGATGAACCCGGGCCGGAGTTTGGTTGAAGGCTGCACGTGTGACACCGTCGGACCGGTGCTGCTGATGTTTCCGTTCACCGCGATCGGCCCCAGGACGGTCAGGGATCCGTCGACGGAGAGCAGGCCAGCCGGCCCGAGCACGCAGACGGCGCACTGGTCGGCCAGGAGGTTCGCGGTGGTTCCGGGGTTGCAGCCGGTGGTCGTGAATGACGCGGTGTCGTGCGTGCCCGCCATCGTGATCGGACCGGTGATCGTGGGTGCGCTGCAGCTTCCCTGCTGAGAGGCCGCCTCTGCCGCGAAGAGCATCCCGCCCTCCGCGCCGGCGCCGGCGTTGGCCGCGGACTGCCCGTGCGACTGCTGCAACTCCACCGTGTCCGCGAGCTGGAGCACGGCGGCCGTGATCAGGCCGAAGAAGGCGATGAAGACGAGGGCCATGATCAGGACCTGGCCCTCCTGCGCGCGGCGGCGGCGCCTGCGGCTCAGCACGGGCTGGTGCTCACGCCCGGCGCCGGCGAGGGAGGGAGGGTCGGCCATGCGGAGGCCAGCGGCTGCAGGTCGAGGATGACGCTGGGCGGGTTGGCCAGTGGACTGGCCGGGGGGCTCGCCGGGAGAGGCCCGTCACTTGTCACCCGGACGTCCAGACCCGCGGGCGGCGACCCCGAGGTGCCGAGAACCTTGACCGTCACGCCCGGGAAGGAGGTGGAGGTTTCCGTTGAACCGTCCCATGCGCTGCGGGAGACCGGGGTGCTCGAGAGCGCGTAGACGGCCACATTGCACTGGTCGAAATTGACGAGATCCGGCCACTCGATGCAGAGCATCTCCGCGCTGCCGCTGCATCGGCCTTGAAAGGGCTGCTTCCCCACGTCGCAGGCCGCGGGCACCTGAGAGTCATCCGGCAGCTGGATGCATGATGCTCGCTGCGCGTCCTGGATGAGTGGCTGCTCGAACGCGATGGCATCCGAGGCGGCCACCAGCCGGTCCTGCGACGCCCCAGGAGCCAGGATGGTGCGCATCCCGAGGCTGAAGACGATGCCCAGGGCTGCCCCGATGATGCCGAGCAGGGCCATCGAGACCAGCACTTCCACGAGCGTGAAACCTCGCTCACGGGCGCGGTGGCGAGCCTGGCGGCTCACGTCTGAGCACCCTTCCAGACGGTGAGGCCGACGGAGCTCGTCCCGTCTGACACCGTGAGGGTGATCTCCTGCACCCCGTAGTCGGCCGAGCAATGCCCCAGGCTCGGGTACCCGAGTCCTGGATCGGGGACGGAGAGGTCCACGGCGAAGCTTTCAGGCCCGGTCCACTCGCCGCCGTCGACCATCACCCGCGGGTAGGTACTCGCAAACTGAGGCGGTGCGGCGACCGTATACGAGTGGGCGCAGGGGGCGTAGGGCACGTTCGCGTCCGACTGCAGGTACTCGCTGACGTACTGAGCCGCCCCGTTGAGGGTTGCCTGCACCTGGGCATCGCCGGCGCTGCTGACAACCGCCGAGAAGCCGTAGGCGATCCCCACCACCGCGATCGCGAGGATCGCGATCGTGACCACCATCTCGATCAGGGTCAACCCGGCCTGAGCGGAGTGGTCACGGCGCAAGCTGCGAATCGGGCGTTGCCGGCTGGAGGCAGACATCGCCGCATCACCCCTTGAACGCTGAGGCGTAGCCGTAGATGGCCTGGATCAGGGAGACGGCCACCAGCCCGACGACGGTGCCGACGCCGATGATCAGGATCGGCTCCACGATCGAGGTCAGCCGCTTGAGACGGTTGTCCAGCTCGCTGTCGTACATCCGGGCGGTCTCGGCCAGGTGTTGGTCAAGGGTGCCGGTCTCCTCGCCGACCTTGACCATCTGCACCACCAGGGGCGGGAAGAGCGAGGTCTGGCGCAGCGAACGCGAGAAGCTCTCGCCGATGGCGACCTGGGCTCCAACCTCGCGCAGCGCCCTGCGGTAGACGGGGTTGCGGGTGCTCTCGACCACCACCGAGAAGCTTGTCCCGACGGGGACGCCCGCAGAGAGGGTGTCGCTGAGGGCGCGGCAGAAGCGCTCGATGCTGGCCGCGCGCATCATCTCGCCGATGGCCGGCAGTCGAAGCAGGACCTGATTGGCCCGGAGCTTCCCTCCCTCGGTGCGCACGTACCAGCCGATCCCGAGGATGGCGACCAGGATCCCGACCAGGATCCAGAGGTCGTTGCCCTGGACAAAGGACGAGAAGCCGAGCAGCGCGCTGGCGATCGGGGGCAGCTTGGCCCCGTACTGCTCGAAGAGGGTGCGGAACTGGGGCAGGACGAAGATGACCAGCCCCGTGGCCACGGCCAGCGCCATGCAGAAGACGATCGCCGGGTACATCAGCGCACCCCGGATCCGCGTCCGGGTCTGCAGCTCGCGATCGAAGTGGTCGGCAGCTCGCACCAGGGTCTCGTCGATGTGGCCGGTGATCTCGGAGGCGCGGATCAGGTCGGCGAGCACCACCGGGAAGACGTTGGGGTGACGGGCGAGGGCGGCGCTGAGCAGCCCGCCCCGCTCCAGATCCCCGACCATCGAGGCGCACGCCCGTCGCATCCGCTTGTTGGCCGCCCCGTCTGCGATCGTCTCCAGGGCAGTGGTCAGAGGGATGCCCACCCGCACGAATGTGGAGAGCTGCCGGCAGAAGACGGCGACGTCCTGGAGGCGGACCTTGGTGAGCTGGTCGAAGAAGTCGCTGAGCGGCCACCTGGACCGCGCCTTGACCGCGGTCGGCCGGAGGCCGCGCACCGAGATGGCGTTCCACACCGAGTCGGGGTCGGCGGCCTCCATCATTCCTCGAACCACCTTCCCCTCGAGGTTGATGGCCGTGTAGTCGAAGACCTGGTTGCGGCCGGGCTGGGACGGAGCGCTCTGGATCATCGTCGACGCCTCAGATCGTGTACACGGTCCGCATCACCTCGGTGAGGGTGGTGCGCCCGCTCGCGGCGACGTCACATCCGGCTTGCTGGAGGGTGTGCATCCCATTGCCCACGGCGGCCTCGACCAGCTCGTTGTGATGCGATCTGGCCACGATCCGCTCCCGGATGGGGTCGTCGACCTGGAGGCATTCGAAGACGCCGACGCGGCTGTGGAATCCGGTCCCCCCGCAGCGCACGCAGCCGACCGCCTGCGGCAGGCGAGCCGGCGGCTCATGGCCCATCACATCGCGGAAGAAGGCGGCCTCCGCGGGTGTCGCGGCGGCCGTCGCCGCGCAGCGCTCGCAGACCAGCCGCACCAGCCGCTGCGCCACCACGCCGATCAGGGCGGAGGCGACCAGGTAGGGCTCGATCCCCATGTCCATGAAGCGGTGGATGGCGCCCACCGAGTCGGCGGCGTGCATCGAGCAGAGCACCAGGTGTCCGGTGAGAGCCGACTGGATGGCGATCTGGGCGGTCTCCACGTCGCGAACCTCGCCCACCAGGATGATGTCGGGGTCCTGGCGCAGGATCGCCTTGAGGCCGTTGGCGAAGGTGGTCCCGGCCAGCCGGTTGATCTGGACCTGGTTGATGTTCTCGAAGCGGTACTCGACCGGGTCCTCGATGGTGGTGATGTTGCGGGACGCGCTGTCCAGCTCGCTGAGGGCGGCGTAGAGGGTGGTGGTCTTGCCCGCGCCGGTGGGGCCGGCCACCACCAGCATCCCGTACGGTGAGTCGATGAGGCGGCGCATCCGCTCGCGATCCGCGTTCTGCAGCCCCAGGGCGGGCAGCGCGACCAGCGAGCGGGTCCGGTCGAGGAGACGGAGCACCACCTTCTCGCCCCAGATCGTCTCCATGGTCGACACCCGCACGTCCACCGGGCGCGAATCGATGGTCATCTCCAGCTGGCCGTCCTGGCTGCGGTGACGGTCGACGATGTCCATCTCGGCCAGGATCTTCAACCGCGACGCGATCGGGCCTACCAGCGAGGTGGGCAGGGAGTTGACGTCGTGGAGCGCGCCGTCGATGCGGAAGCGGATCCGGAGGCGGTCCGCCTGGGGCTCGATGTGGATGTCGGAGGCGCGATCGCGGAGGGCCTGGGTGAGCAGCAGGTCGACGATCTGGACCACCGGGGCGTCCGCACGGAGCGGGATCGCCAGGGTGGCGGAGGGGGCCTCCTGGCGGTCGACGACGGCGCGCTGCACCGCGTGGTCGACCCGGTGGAGCACGGTGTAGTGGCGATCCAGGGCGCGCTCCAGCGAGCGCCGGCCCGCGAGCCGGGGGAACACCGGCTGGGAGATGGCCTTCCCCACGGCGGCGACCTGGTCGGCATCCGCGGGGTTGGCGATCGCGCAATGGACCATCCCCAGCTCGTCGATGAGGAAGGGAAGAGCGCCCAGGTTGCGGGCCGTCTCACCGTCCAGCAGGTAGAGGGCGTCGTCCTCGGGGACGACCTGGTCGAGATCCACCGGGTTGAAGCCGAGCTGCTCCGCCAGGGCTCCGACCACATCCCCCTCGGGGACGCCGGCGTCGACCAGCAACTCGCCGATCGGCCGGCGATCCCGGCGCTGGCGGCGCAGTGCGGAGCGCACCGTCCCCGAGGTGGTGGCCCCGCGATCGATCAGCAGCTCACCGAGCGGACGTGGGGGAGGGGCCGCAGGCGTTGCGGCCTGGCCCGGCCCGTTCCACCGGCCGGTGATCAATGGCATCCCCATTCGCGGATGCTCTCCACGTGCCTTGCCTCCACCGCAGCGTGTATGGGTTGCGCCTGCGGCCGAACGTGGTCAGCCGCAGGCTTCCCGGTCTGTCCCCCCCGTCCCCGGGACGCCCTGACGCCGTGGCTCCGTATGGCCTCCCCGAGGCCGGCTGAACTCCCCCGTGACCACGTCGCTGGTCAGGGCACCACTTCCAAACCCTCGCGGTGAGGGCCGGCGGTTCGCGCCGCCTGATTTAGGCTATGTGGCGACAGCAGAGAGTGCCAGCCCCACGTGGGGCGCTCGCCACGCCGAATTTGGGTGGTAGCCGCTGTCGGCTCGCAGTCCGACAATTGACGGGGAAGGATGAGGGACGAGTCTGCTCCTGAGGAGCTCGCGGCGCGGCTGGCCGAGCTCGAGCGTCAGCACGCTGACGGGTCGATCTCTGAGATCGCCTTCAACCTGCGCCGGAATCTGCTCATCACGCGATCGGACGAGCTCGCCCGGCGCCGCGCGGCGGCCACCGCCAGGGCCAGGGTTCCCGCGGCGGCCCCGCCCGCCCGCCGGACCCGGCGCGGACTGGTGGCGGCGACCCCGGATCGGCGGTCCGACGCTCCGCGACCATGGTCGCCGCCACAACCGCCCGCGGCCGGATCGCCACTGCCCCCGTCAGGAGCGTCACTGTCTCCACCGTCTGAGTCAGCACCGTCCCAGCCGGCGTCGTCGGAGCAGGCCCCGCCGCCCCCGGCCACGGCGCCTGAGTCCGCGCCCCCGGCCCGGTCACCGGCGCCGCCGGGCCCTCAGGCCGCACGACCGGGGCGAGCTCCGGGAGCACCGCGCCCACCGACGGACGCGATGCCGGCCGGTGCCCCGGGGCGGCGTCGCCGACGCGCCGCGGCCCTGGGGCTGGCAGCGGTGGCCGTCGTCGCCGGCGCCCTGGTGGTGGCGCTGGTCATGGTGGGCGGGCATCACCCGTCGGGGGCGGCCACCGGCGCGCGAACGACCCCTGATGCCTCCTCCTCCGCCACCGGACCCCCGGCGTCGCCGTCCCCGTCGGCGGGGAGCGGCGTGCCACTCGGCGAGACCCGGACCACCTCCGACGGCGCCACCATCACCGTGGTCTACTTCGACCCCGACCTCACCTCGCTCCCGGGCGCGGACCCGCCCACGCCGCCCGCCACCGCCTTTGCCGCCGTCGAGCTGAGGATCTGCGCCGGGAACGCGAATCCGACCTCGGTGACCCCGTACGACTTCGTGCTCATCGGGCCCGGCAGCAGCCACGCCGACACCCTCAACGGGCCCGGGGTGGGCCGAGACCCTGAGCTGCCCCTGACCGAGGTCGCGCCCGGGCAGTGCGTCGGCGGCTGGCTGAGCTACGAGGTGGGGGGTACGCCGACCTCGCTCAGCGACACCGCCGACAGTCTGAGCTGGCCCCTCGGGTAGTGCGGCGCCCCGGCGGCGGGAGGCGACTTCCGGGACGCTGCCCTAGGGTCAAGATCGGTGCGATTCTGACCCCGTCGGCGTTATATCAGCTGTAACCCGGGATCGGCGGCCGTCCCGAGCGCCGCTCCTCCAGGGCCTCGACCACCAGCGCCAGGAGGTCGTGGGCCGGGATCGGCTTGAGGCCGAAGCGGTCGCAGCCGGCGTCCATCGCCCGTTCCGCAGTGTCGCCGATGCGGTCGGCGGAGAGCGCCACGATGGCGATCGGCCGGTCCACCGCCGACCGGAGGGCGTCGACGATCTCCAGGCCGCTGCCGTCGGGGAGCTGCACGTCGAGGATCACGATGTCGGCCGGCGACTTCGACATCGCCGCCAGGGCGTCGGCGCGGGAGCCGACGGAGCGCATCCGGTAGCCGACCGCCGAGAGCACGTCGCCGATGGACTGCCGGTTGACCGGGTCGTCCTCGACCAGGAGCACGGCCGCCGGACGTCCGTCCGCCCCGGTCACCACCGTGGCCCCCCCCGGGGCGCGCAGCAGTCGCGGGGGTAGCGGCTCGCGCGAGCGGCGCAGGCTGAACCAGAAGCGGCTCCCCACCCCCAGCTCGCTGCTGACCTCGATGTGGCTGCCGTGCAGCTCCACGATGTGGCGGCAGATGGCCAGCCCGAGCCCGACGCCGGGCACCTCCGAGTCCCCGCCGCGGGCAAACGGGGTGAAGATCCGCTCCATCTCCGCGGCCGGGATCCCCCTCCCCGTGTCGCAGACGGTGAGGCGGACGGCATCCTCGGCCGTGTCGATCTCCATCCACACCCGCCCCCCCGGCCGGGTGAATTTCACCGCGTTGGTGAAGAGGTTGACCAGGACCTGGCGGAGGCGGATCGGGTCGGCGAGGATCCGGGGCAATCTCGCGGTGCCCGGCCACTCGACCGTCACCTGAGCGGGTCCGGCGAGGGGCGAGATCACCCCGGCCACCTCGTCGAGCACGGTGGGCAGGTCGACCGGTTGGAGGCGGACGTCGAGACGCCCGGCCTCCAGGCGTCCGAGATCGAGAAGGTTGTCCACCAGGGCGAGGAGGTTGCCGGCCACGGTGTGGATGCGGCCCCCCAGGGCGCGGAGCTGGTTCTCGTCGAGGTCCCCGAGGGACCGGTCGGCGAGCAGCTCCGACGAGACCATGATCCCGCTGATCGATCCCCGCAGCTCGTGCGAGAGGCTGCTCAGGAAATGGCGGGTGGCCTCCATCTCGCGGCGGAGGGCGCCGGTGGCGGCCGAGATCCGGTCGACCAGCTCGGGGGGTGGCGCATCGGAGCTGAGCCCGGGGGAGCGGCCCACCTCCGCGGCCACCCTGGCCACGAAGCGCTCATCGAGGTTGGTGAACTCCGCCACCCGCCTCTTGTTGGCGGCATAGACGAGCCCGATGACCTCGCGGTGGCGAACGATCGGGGCGGAGACGAAGGACGTGTACTGGGGATGGCCCTTCGGATAGCCGCGATGCGCCGCGTGCTGGCGCAGATCTCCGAGCCGCAGCGGACGGCCCGCGCGCATCGCCGCGTCCAGCACCCCGGTGGCCTCGCACTGCACCCCCTCGATGCCGCTGCGGGCGCCCAGGGCGATGCCCGAGTAGACGAAGCTGCCCACCTTGCCGCCCGGCTCGTCGAGCAGGAAGATCACCGCGCCCTGGGCGTCGACCACGGTGCGCACGTCGTTGACCACCCACTGCAGGACACCGGTGGGGCGGAGCTGGCGGACCAGGGCCAGGTTGGCGCGGACCAGCCGCTGGTTCTGGGAGCGGAGGATGGCCAGCTGCTGCTCGTCCGCGAGGTCGGGTGTGGCGGCTTCGCCGCCGGGGTGGAGCCCTGGATGCTCAGACTCGCCGTTCCGGGGCTCGGGTCCCGCCCATCCCGTGGGAGCCGGTCCCTCGGCCGTCGCGGGGCCGGGGAGTGGGGGGGTGGCGCCGATCTCCGGTGCCCGGCCTGGGGCCTCGGTGGCGGCCGAGCCTCCAACCCCTGCTGTGCCCCCGGGCACCTCGCCCGCCTGATCTGTTCCGTCCCCCCGCCCCTGCCTCCACGGACGCCGCATCAGCCGTGGCCTTCTCGCACGAGACCGAGACGCATGGCCTTGACCACCGCCTCGAGCTGGCTGTGGGCCTGGAGCTTGGCCAGGATGCTCTTGACGTGGCCCCTGCAGGTGTGGACGCTGATCCCGAGCCGGCGGGCGATGGTCTGGGGGTCGAGCCCCTGGCTGAGCCAGCGGAGCACCTCGGACTCGCGATCGGTCAGGGTGACCGTCGGTGGTGACATGGCTGGGTGGTCGGGATGCACCCGGTTGAGCAGAGCGCTGAGGACGCTGCCCTCGACCGTCATCTCCCCCTCGCCGGCCCGGCGCACGGCGGTGAGGACGGAGCTGATGCTGCTCTCCTTGGGGAGGATGCCGCAGGCGCCGATCGCAGCCGCCCGGGCCATGACGTCCACGTCCGCGTAGGCGGTGAGCACCAGGATGCGCAGGTCGGGGTTGAGCTCGGTGAACCGCCGGGCGGCCTCGACGCCATCGCCGTCGGGCAGCCGGACGTCGGTCAGGAGCACGTCGGGCGCGCCGGTGAGGAAGACCGCCCGCGCCTCGGCAAGGGTGGAGGCGACCCCCACGCAGCGCATGTCCGAGCGGAGGTCGATGGCCATGGCGATCGCCTCGGCGACGGCGCGGTGATCGTCGACGACCAGGACGCGGAGGCGCTCGCGGGCGGGCTCAGCCATCGCAACCCGGCGTCAGGCCGCCTCCCGGGGCTGTCGGCATCGGAGTGCAGGTTGCCACGACGGCCTACGGTACCACCCACCGGAACGCGTCGTGACATCGCGCCGGACGGGAGCCCGTTTCGAGACGGTCCGAGCCCGCCGGTCAGCTCAGGCCACGTCCTTGGTTGCCTCGCGCAGCAGCTCCGCCACCTCGGGGCGGGAGAACTCCACCGGAAGCGGCTCGCCGCGGGCGAGCAGCTCGCGCACCCTGGTGCCGCTCAGCACCGCGTGCTCGGAGCTGGGGTGGGGGCACGTCCGGGTCGAGGCCATCCCTCCGCAGGCGCGGCAGTAGAAGGCGTGCTCGAAGCGGAGGATCTCGATCCCCAGCTCATCCGCCCCGTACTCGTCGAAGATGCGATGGGCCGCGTAGGTGTCGTAGTAGCTGCCCACCCCGGCGTGGTCGCGGCCGACGATGAAGTGGGTGCAGCCGTAGTTGCGCCGGATCAGGGCGTGGAACACCGCCTCCTTGGGGCCCGCGTACCGCATCCACGCCGGGTTGGTGGCCAGCAGGACGCGCTGCTTGGGGTAGTAACCGTCGAGCAGGGCCTCGTAGCAGGCCATGCGCACGTCGGCGGGGATGTCATCGCTCTTGGTCTCCCCGACCAGCGGGTGGAGGAGCAGACCGTCGATGTTCTCGAGGGCCACCTTCTGGAGGTACTCGTGGGCGCGGTGCACCGGGTTCCGGGTCTGGAAGCCCACGGTGGTCCGCCAGCCGCGCTCGGCGATGAGGCTCCGGACCTCGAGTGGGGTCAGGTCGTATTCGTCGAAGCCGGTCGAGGGGCGGGCGAGCGCGGTCACCGGGCCGCCGATCGCCCACCGGCCTCCGCTCTGGAGCAGGTGGACCCCGGGGTGGGCCACGTCGTCGGTCCCGTAGACGCTCGCCGCCTCGACGGCGGAGTCGGTGCGGAAGATGTCCGCCACCTCGAGGATGGCGATCGGCTTGCCCGCGGAGCGCAGCGCCACCTGGGAAGCTCCGCGGAGCCGCTCCACGTCATCGTCGTGAACCCGCAGCACCACCGGGATCGTGAACGGCTGGCCTCCCTGAAGCCGGCCGCTCGCGAGCACCGCGGCGTAGTCGGCGGCTCCCATGAAACCCTGGAGCGGAGCCAGCGCACCGACCCCGAGCATGCCCGCATCGGACACCTGACGGGGGTCCAGATCGAAGCTCGGGAGAGCCCGTGCCAGCTCGCGGAGCCGGTCGAGCTCCGCGCCGGTGGCGAGGTGCTCCCGGACTCCCCGGCCGATGTGCCCGAGGCGCTCGAGGTGGTCCAGGATGCTCTCGGTCGACTCCTCCACGGTCTCGAGGCCGCTGTCGACCACGACCTCGGGGTTGAGCGGCTCCTCGTAGGGGTCGCTGATCCCGGTGAAGTGGGGGATCTCGCCGGCGATGGCCTTGGCGTAGAGGCCCTTGACATCGCGCCGGGTGAGCTCCTCGATGGAGCAGCGGAGGTACACCTCCACGAAGTTGGGCGTCTTCTCCCGAATCTCGTCGCGGATCTCGCGGTACGGCGAGATCGCGGCCGTGATCGCCACCCCACCGCTCCGGGCCACCAGCCCGGCCACGTAGCCGATCCTGCGGATGTTGGTGTCCCGGTCCTCCTTTGAGAAGCCGAGGCCCTTGGAGAGATGGGTCCGGACCTCGTCACCGTCCAGCACCTCGACGTGCCGTCCCAACCGGTCGAGCTCCTGGACGAGGCGTCCCGCGATCGTCGACTTCCCCGCCCCGGACAGCCCGGTGAGCCAGATCACGAATCCCTTGGCCATCCTGTCCCCCTCAGCGGTCATCCGCCGGATCGGTTGCTGGTGATGGTTCCGCCGCGGGTCGGATCGCCCCGGACGGACGGTCCCGATGCGGAATGTCGTGGCTGGTGGCGCCGGCCCTCCGGCCCACCTCACCGGTCCGCGAGGATCGATGCAGGCATGACAGCGAAGGGAATGCCACTCCGCGCATCAGGTTACCCTCTCGACGGTGGTGGGGCCATCCCCAGATTGGGGGATTTCATTCGCCCACCTGGGGTGCGCAGGCACATCTCACGGGATGCGCGCCGGGGCGTGCGGTGGAGGCGCAGTTCCGAGCCGAGCAGAGGAGGGGATCCGGTGAGCCGCGCGGGTCGAACGGTCACGCCGAACCCGCGCGCGGCGAACTTCGCCCGTGAGAGAATCGTGGCTCGGTGAGCGACCAACTGCCATACACCACTTTCATCCTCGGTGCCGCTCGCTCCGGAACCAGCCTGCTCTACAAGGCGATCTGCCTCCATCCGGAGAGCGCGTACTTCAACAACTGGATGCGCCGGATGCCAGGACGGCCGGAGCTGAGCCTCCCCAACCGGGTGGCCCGGCACACCCCGCGCATGCGCAACCGGGTCTGGTTCGGCACCGACTCCAACGCCTACGTGTACGCGCGCCCGCGCAGTCTCGCCGAGCGGCTCTACCCGATGCCGGTGGAGGGTGAGCCCATCTTCGCTCGGTGCGGCATCGACGAGCGCGGCGGAGCAGCGACACCTGCCCAGCTCCGCGCTCTGCGGCGGGCCGTCCGCGGCGCGGTGCGCTGGGGCGGCGGCACCCACTTCGTCAACAAGCGGGTGGCCAACAACCGCCGCGTCGCCCTGCTGGCCGAGGCTTTCCCGGCGGCGCGTTTCATCGATCTCACCCGGGACGGGAGGGCGGTGGCCCTCTCCCTCTCGCGCGTCGACTGGTGGGAGGGCAGCATCGTCTGGTGGTACGGGGATACCCCCCGAGCCTGGCGCGACGGGGGAGGGGACCCCTGGGAGCTCTGTGCGCGCAACTGGGTGGAGGAGGTGCGGGCGATCGACGACGGCCTGGGCGCGATCGACGGGGAGCGGGTGCTGCACCTGCGCTACGAGGAGTTCGTCGCCGAGCCGCGCGAGACGGTGCGGCAGATCGCGGCCTTCATGGGACTGGGCGACGATCTTGGCTGGCTGGACGCCGTCAGCGCCCTGAGCCTTCCCGATCGCAACCGGACCTGGCAGAGCCGGTTGAGCTCGGACCAGGTGGCGGTCATCGAGGGCGTGCAGGCTCCGGAGCTGGGCCGTCTCGGGTACCGATGAACGGGGTTCATCAGTGCTGAACGGCTATCGGCACATGACCTGACCGGATTCGCCTGGTCGGAGCATCACCGCCGGCCGTTGGCCGCGGCGCCCGCCGGGAGTCAGTACGAGCCGCGGGCGCTGACCAGGGCCGGGACCGTCTTGGCCAGGACGTAGAGGTCGAGGGTCAGCGACCAGTTGGTGACGTAGAAGAGGTCGTAGCGCACGTAGTCGTCGAAGCCGAGGTCGTGACGCCCATTGACCTGCCAGAGCCCGGTCAGCCCCGGCTTCACGCGCAGCCGGTCGCGCCAGCGATCGTCGTACTGAGCCGCCTCCTCGGGAAGCGCGGGACGCGGCCCCACCATGCTCATGTCACCCTTCAGCACGTTGACGAGCTGCGGGAGCTCGTCGGCGGCGAGGCGGCGAAGCACCCGGCCGAGCGGGGTCACCCGCGGGTCGCGACGCATCTTGAAGAGGACGCCGTCCGCCTCGTTCTGGCTCTGGAGCGTGCTCTGCTGGTGTTCGGCTCCGTCCACCATGGTCCGGAACTTGTAGATGATGAAGGTCTTGCCTCCCGCCCCGACCCTGCGCTGGCGGAAGAGGATCGGGCCGGGACTGGTCACGCGGATCAGCATGGAGATCACGAACGTGGCCGGCAGCGACACGACCAGCAGGCCGCAGGCCACGGTGATGTCGAGGGCCCGCTTGAGCGCCCGCTGGCGGCGGGAGAAGCGCTGCCGGCGCAGCGAGAAGAGGGCCATGCCGTCGACCGGCTCCACGATGACGCGCGACGCTCCGAGGTTCGGCAGGCCCGGGGAGACCCGGACCGCGACGTCGGTGTCGGCGAGCGCGGTGTCAAGCTGTTGCAGGGAGCCCGCGCCCACCGCACTGCCCGCCACCACGACGCTGGCGATGCCGTGCTCCCGGACGGTGGTCAGCACGTCGTCGAGACCACCCATGACCGGCAGCCCGTCGATCGAGGTCTGCCCGGTGTGGCCCACGTCGACGAATCCGCGGACGTCGAAGCCCATCCAGCGGCGCCGGCGGAAGGTCCTGGCCAGGGTGCGCGCCTCCTCGTTGCAGCCGGCGATCAGGGTGGGCTGGGCGGTGACGCCGTGGGAGTTGAGGGTGTGCGAGACGCGCCGGACCAAGAGTCGCCCGATCGCGGTGGTGGCCAGGCCGAAGACGAGCAGCGAGACGATGAAGCTCCGCGAGACGTTGATGCGCGCCGCGAAGGCGATCAGTGCCACCACCAGGACGCTGGTGACCACCGCCTGGAAGAGGCGCTGCAGCTCGGCGGTGATGTGCGTGGGGCGGCGCAGGTCGTACAGTCCGTAGATGGCGAAGATGACCGGCCAGATGAGGGCGGTCGCGAAGATGGTCGTGTCCACCTGGCGCAGCAGCGCCGGACCGATGTCGAGGTCGCCGTCGCGGAGCACCTTGGCCAGGAAGTAGCCGAGGCCGATGGCGGCGATGTCGACAACCAGTGCGAGCACCGCCGTGAGCACCGCCCAGCGGCGGAGGTACCCGGCCCTCGACTCGAAGGGCCGCACCGGAGCGGCGAGGACACCGGCCGCGAGGAAGGCGCTGCGCTGACCGATCAGCGTCACCTCGGCGGTGTCGACCTCGGCGGCGCCGTCACCCGACGGGCCCATTCCGGCGCGCGTCACCTGCTGCACGCTGTTCCCCCTCCATGAACCGCATCGGCGGTCCTGGGCTGCTGGATCGTCCGATCGGCGTCTTCGCGCTGAATCCACTCTAGATGCCCGGCTTCGCCACTGACAGCCCCCATTTTGGTCGCAGTCGAAGGCCCGTACCCCGAAGATTGGGTGCTCCGCCGACCACTGCAGGGTGATTGGAATGCCGTCCAATCCCCAATGCGCATCGTGCAGACGATCGGGCATGGTACTCGCGCGCTCGAAATGCGGTGCATCGCGCCATCCGGACCGTTTGACAGCTTGGTGGGGCTCGTGCATGCTTGGACAAGTCACCGCCGCCCCGAGGGACGTCGAGATCAAGGGTGGTCCGAAACTCCAGCCGGCGGAGACCGTTGGTCCGCTCGAGGGGGAACCATGTTCCGTTCCGCTCCCGGCACGGCCACCCTTGCGGGGTTGTCCGCTGCCGCGATGCTGCTGCTGGCCGGTTGCGGCGGGGCCGAGAACGGCCCGGTGATCGGCGCCCCGGCACAGGCCGCGCCCTCGGCACCCGGCGCCTCGGCAAGCCTGACGCTCGCCGTGCTCCAGCAGCAGCTGTCCAGCCAGCTCAGCGCAGCAGGCCAGACCGGGAGCGACCCGGAGTTCGCTCAGTTCACGTCAGAGGTGGACGCGCTCCTCAACGACCAGAGCCTGCTGGCGTCGGAGCGGATCAGCGGTCTCCAGCAGCTGGGCAGCACGGAGGCGAGCAAGCTGGAGGGCGAGCTCAGCAACCTGATCGGCCAGGTCGAGAGCGACTCCGCGCTCACCTCGGAGCAGCGCTTCGACATCGAGGAGGTCATCCGCTCGGTCGACGATGAGCTCCAGGCCCTCAGCGCCAAGATCGCCGCGGATTCGCTGGCCGATGTGCTGCGTTCGGACGTGCTCAACGTGGACAGCTCCACGTTGGTGGACGCCGTGGTCGAGCCCGTGGTCCACATCGCGATCGGAGCCGGCGATCTGCTCAGCGAGGCCGACCTGATGTCCGGACAGGTGCAGAACCTGAGCGACCAGATCTCGCCCACCGCGACCAACCAGCAGACCGAGAGCGGTCTCGTCAGCAGCATCCAGGCGGACATCGCGGCCATGAATGCGACCGGGAGCTCGGTGTTCACCCAGGTGCTCGAGATCACTCCCGCGGGCTACCCCGGGAACCAGGCAACCCTCAACACCCTCAAGGCGGACGTGACCAACGCTGACAACGGGGCGGCGGCGTCCGGACGCAACGATGTGAGCCAGCTCCAGACCTGCCTCACCGACGACAAGACAACCCAGTCGTGCTGAGCATGCCCAGGCTGGGATGGGCCACGCCCCCGCCACCTTGAAATTCACTCACAGCGAACCCATCGCAGGAGAGGTCGAGCGACAGCCATGAACATCACGCACCAGAAGTCAGCACTGCTGCGCGGTGCCGGGGGCCTGGCGGCCGCCATCGGCGCCGCCAGCATCGCGTTCGGGGCCTTCGCCACCTCGGCGGCGGCGGGGGGCAACCCCAACTTCGAGGGGATCCTGTCGGCGGCCGCGCCCACCGGGTTCATGTCCAGCCCGCTGGCCTACGACGTCTCCGGCGGCCCGGTCACGGTCGACTTCGACGTCGCCGTCACCAACCTCACGGCGGTGACCCAGTTGGTCGGGCTCAACTTCTCCGCCGATCACATCCTGACCTACAACGGCGTGGACGTCGCCGACGGCCAGCCGGGGCAGCCCGGGATCACCTTCACCGGTCCATCGGGGACGACCCAGGTGGCGATGCCGGGCACCCAGTCGTTCACCACCACCTGGAGCGGCGACCAGGTCGTCAACCTGGCGCTGCAGTACAACCTGGACAGCTGCGGGTACTACCAGCTCGACATCTGGGCGCCGGTGAGCGGCGGCTCGGACAGCTCCGGTCAGCGCGACCGGGCGACCCTCGCCTCCGGCTTCATCCGGGTGCTGGGGTGCGGCGGCGGCTCGGGCAGCCCGACGCCATCTCCCACCACCACCCCGAGCCCGACCGGCTCGGTCCAGCCGACCTCCACGGCCAGCCCCAGCCCATCTGGCAGCCCGACGTCGTCGCCCGACGGCGGGGTGCTGGCCGCCAGCACCCCGGGCACCGGCGCCGGCGGAGGCGGCGATGGGTTCGGGCTCGGCCTGCTCCTGTTGGGGATCGGCGCGGTCCTCGTGATCGCCGGCCGCTTCCGCCGCGCGGCCAGGGCGGGGCTGCCGCCCATCGACCTCTGAGGCTGGTGTCGAGATGGAGATTAGAGACTACCTGCGGGCGATCCGGCGCTGGCTCTGGCTGCCCATCGTGGTCCCAGTGCTGGCCGGGCTGATCACCGGGGGCCTGCTCGAGCTGCAGCCGTCCAAGTACCAGGCCAACGCGACGGTCATCGTCCCGGCAGTGACCGCCAAGGGCTTCTCCACCAGCGCGGCGGCGCAGTATGCGGTCACCTTCGAGGACGTGCTGGTCAGCAGCCCGGTGGTCGACAAGGTGGCCCCCAAGTACCACGTCCCGACCCAGGACCTGGTCAGCGGGCTGAGCGCCAGCACCACCACCGCGTCCAGCAACATCATCCACGTCGTCTACCTCGGTTACCGGGGCCAGAACACGACCGGGATCGTCGACGACGCCACGGTGGTCGCCCTCGACACCATCGCCGAGCCGCAGCTGGTCCAGGCGCAGAACGCGGTCAGCGCCGCCCAGGTCCAGCTCGAGCAGGCCAACGCCGCCATCAACAACTTCGACGCGACCACCGGCAACCTCCTGCCCCAGCAGCAGTTCGACGCCGAGCAGCAGGAGCTGGATACGCTCGACCTCGAGCTGCAGCAGGCGAACATCGCCGGGGACACGGCTCACGCGACCGCCCTGGAGGGGCTGATCTCCCAGCGCGAGCAGCAGCTGGCCACCCTGGCCGGGCAGCTCAGCCAGTACACGACCCTCAACGACGCGCGCCAGGCGGCGATCGCCGTCAGCGATCACGCCGCCCAATCCCTGAACGACGTCGAATCGCTGATCGCGGCGGACCACGCGTCCGGGACGGTGACGGTGCAGAAGATCGGACGGGTCTCGAAGCTCGCCGACACCCTGAAGTTCGCGGCGATCGCCTTCGCGGTGGCCCTGGCGCTGGCCCTCGGTCTCATCCTCCTGATGGAGCTGATGCGGAAGCCCGCGCAGAGCACGCCCGCCGAGGCCCCGGCAGACGAGGGTGACGGCGACGTCGACCGTGAGAGCGCGGCGGGTGGCGCGCTGGTCGAGGGCCGCTTCGGGCGGCCGGAGATGCCGACCGGTGGACGCCCGTTCGGCAACGGGCTCGAGCTCGACCCGGACGACGAGCGGTCCCCGCTGGCCGGCCGGTCCGAGGGGTGAGCCGGTGGGGTCAGCGTCAGCCTGAGCTGAGGGGTGCGAGCCGGTGACGACGGTTCTGTACATCGCCGGGACGGGGCGGAGCGGGAGCACCGTGCTCGCCGCCGTCCTCGGCGAGGTCGAGGGTGTCTTCGCGGCGGGAGAGGTCCGCTACCTCTGGCAGCGTGGACTGGTGGAGGGTCGCCTCTGCGGCTGCGGGGTGCCGGTCGCCGAGTGCCCGCTCTGGAGCGCGGTCCTCGCCTCCGTCGATGCGTCCGGAGCCACCCTCCCACCCGCGGCCATGGCCGAGCTGCTCCGCCGCGGCGGCCGGGTTCGGCATCTTCCCCGCGCCCTCGCCGGCGAGGGCCTGTCGCCGAGCGCCGGCTCGTCGGCGGCGTCGGGCCGGTCGACACTCAGCCGGCTCTACCCGGCCATCGCCGAGGCCACCGCCAGCCGGGTCGTGGTCGACTCCTCCAAGCTGCCGTCCTACGCCCATCTCATCGCCGGGCTGCCTGGCATCGATCTCCGGGTCGTCCATCTCATCCGTGACCCTCGAGGTGCGGCCCACTCCTGGTCGAGCCGCAAGGCCCTCGCCGATGGCGCCGAGCGACCTCACATGGAGCAGATGGGCCCGCTGAAGAGCGCGGTGCTCTGGGATGTCTGGAACCTGGCCGCCGCCCGGCTGCTCGGCGGCGAGGGGCGCTACCTCCGCCTGCGCTACGAGGACCTCGTCGCCGAGCCGGCGACGGCGGTGCGACGGATCCTCTCCCTGGTCGGGATGGACGACGCTCGGCTGCCCTTCGCTGCCGGGGGAGGCGTCAGTCTGAGCCCGAACCACATGGTCGCCGGCAACCCGGACCGGCTCCGGAGCGGACCGATCCAGCTCCGGGTCGACGCCCGGTGGCGGTCCGCGATGCCTGCGCGCGACCGGTGGGTCGTCAACGCGGTCAGCGCTCCGCTGCTCGTCGCCTATGGCTATCCGTTCAGCACGGGTATGGCAGGTGGGCTGGAGTCCACCGTGCTGGACCGGGTCCCGCTCAACCAGGGCGGTGCCGCCCGCTTCGCGCGCCGGGTGCGCCGGCACCTCCACTGGGCCCGGAGCGAGGGCGTGGGCCGGCTGGTCGAGGAGGACGAGCTCAACCCCGCGACCAAGTTCCGGGTCGCGCTCGAGAAGCGGCGCTGGCGCCATGCCCACCCCCGCCCCGCGGGCACGGCCATGCCCGTGTACGTGGTCGGGCTGCAGCGCTCCGGGACCAACATGCTGACCCGCGGCCTCGACCGGGCCCCGGAGTTCGAGGTGCACAGCGAGAACGACCGCGCCGCCTTCGACCGGTTCCTGCTGCGCTCGGACGAGACCGTCGCCCGGATCGTCGCCCGCAGCCGGCATCGCTTCGTCCTCTTCAAGCCGCTCTGCGACTCGCACCGCGTCGATCATCTGCTCGACCAGGTGCCCAGCCGGACTCCGGGTCGCGCGATCTGGGTCTATCGAGACGTGGACGGGCGCGCCCGATCCGCCCTCTCCAAGTTCGGACGCAACAACCTGCTCGTCCTCGCCGACATCGCGGCCGGAAGCGGCGCCGGGATGTGGCAAGCACAGCGGCTGCCGGCGGCGGCCATGGAGGTGATCTCCAGCTTCGACTACCGGACCATGACGCCCGAGACCGCGGCCGCCCTCTTCTGGTGGGTGCGCAACTCGCTCTACTTCGAGCTGGGTCTGGACCGGCGGTCGGACGTTCTGCTCGCCTCCTATGACGATCTCCTGACCGACCCGCGGGCGGGGATGCGGGCGATCTGCTCGTTCCTGGGGCTCGCCTTCCGCCCCGAGCTGGTCGCCCACATCGCCCCCCGGGCGGCGAGGCGCGCGGCTCTGGATCTCGACCCACGCGTGCGCGTGCTCTGCGATCAGCTCCAGGAGCGGATGGACACCACCCTGCGCGCGCAGCGCGAGGGTCGGGCCGCCTAGATGAGCGCGACCCCGGACTCCAGCCGCCACTCCGACCGGGCCGTGATCCGCCAATCCGGGCTGACCGGGGTGGCCGCCGGGATCAGCGTGATCTTCGGACTGCTGCTCGACATCAGCATCGCCGCGCGTTTCGGCGCCGGCCGCGCCACCGACTCCTTCTTCGTCGCGGCCCGCATCCCGCTCGCACTCACCGCGATCGTGATGGTGGTGGCCAATCAGGCCCTGGTCCCGGCCTTCCGGACCTCGCTGACCAAGCGGGGGGCGGCCGCGACCCACCGCCTCATATCGATGATCGTGGCCGTCGTGCTGGCCACCGGCGCGGTCATGCTGCTCGGGATCTGGCTGCTCGCCGACCCGCTGATGCGCATCACCGCGCCGGGGATCTCCGCCTCCGAGGCGGCAACCGCAGCCTCGATGGCACCGGTCGTTTTCGGGATCGTGCCGCTGGTGGCGGTCTCCGAGGTGATGCGGGCCTACCTCAACTCCCGCTACCGGTTCGTCGTTCCCGCGCTGATGAGCGGGATCCTGACCGCCGTCGCCGCCTCGGTGGTGCTGGTCGGCCCGATCCTCGGCTGGCGGCACGACATCCACATCGTCGCCTTCGCCTACCTCTCCGGGGCGGTGCTCCAGGTCGTGGTCATGCTGGTGATCGCGACCTACCGCGGTCTCCGCCTGCGACCCGCCCTGCACCTTCGCGACCCGCACCTGCGCAGCATCGGGAAGCTGGTGGTGCGCCCGACCACCGGGGCGGGGCTCAATCCGGTCGCCCGGCTCGCCGAGCAGATCCTGGTCTCCTTCCTCCCGCCCGGCTCGATCACCATCCTCAACTACGGCTATCGCCTGATCTCGGCGATCGGAGGCACGGTCTTCTTCCGGTCGGTGATCGTCGCCCTGATCCCCCGCCTCACCGAGGCCCACAACCACGACGACCAGGTGGCCGTCCGGCGACTGACCGGGGTGGGGATGCGCATCATGCTGGCGATCAGCCTGCCCCTCACCGCGTTCATGGCGGTGCTCTCGCAGCCCGGCGCCATCGCGGTCTTCCACCGAGGCAGCCTGACCCGGGCGAGCGCGGCGCTGCTCGGGGTGCTGCTGGCGGTCTACTCGATCAGCCTGGTGGGATCGGCGGTGCAGCGGGCGCTGCTGGCCCCCTTCATGGCCCGCCTGGACACCCGCACCGTCCTGCGCAACACCATCTACGGGGTTGTCGCCAACCTCGTGCTGCTGCCGCTGCTCATCCTGCCCTTCGGTCTGGGCAACCAGCACGCCATCCTGGGTGTGGCCCTGGCGTACTCGCTCGCCCAGTTCGTCAATGTCGGCCACGCCTGGTACCGGTTGCGACGGACGATCGGCTGGCGCCCGGACGGACTGGCGAGCTTCACCGCCAAGCTTGCCGCGGCCTCACTGCTGACGGGTGCGGCCATGCTGGCCGCCACGGTGGCCTTCCGCCTCGACCAGGTCAGCGGCCGCTTCACCCTCATCGCCCTCACCCTGGCGGTGGGGCTGGGCGGCTGCGCCGTCCTGGCGGCCAGCCTTCACTTCCTCACCGGCGGGGATCTGACCTCGGCGTGGCGTTCGCTGCGGCGGCGTGACCGGCCGGCATCGGGAGGCAGCGGCGGAGCGCTGTCAACGACCGAGGCGGTCGCGAGCTCGCCGGAGCCGGCCGGCGCGACGGCTGAGCAGGGGGAGCCGGCGATGACCGGGGGGGCCGCCTGATGGCGACGATGGACACCCTGGCCCCGACCGGCCCGTCGGCACCTGCGGCATCGCGCCGCAGGACGCTGCTGATGCTGCTCTTCGCGGTGCTCATCCTCGCGGTCTCGGTCGACGCCGGAGTGGAGGCCGCGCTCGGCGGCAACAAGCTGCTGCTCATCGTCCCCATCGGAGGCGTGGCCGGAATCGGCCTGGTGGCGCTCGGTCTGGTCAACTTCGAGAACTTCGTCCTCTTCACCATCGCGCTGCGCGCCAGCCTCGACATCACCAAACCGTCCAGCGGCAACAGCGGTGCGGCCGGGGTCAGCTCGGCGACCTCCACCTCCGGTCTGGACCCGGCGGGCGCGCTCGCCGTCGTCTTCATCGTGATGGCGCTCTTCTGGTTCCTGACCCGCCATTGGGAGGGGCGGAAGTCGCCGCCCGCGTCCATTCATCGCATCTGCCTGGTCATCTTCTGCGGCGCCGGATTCCTGAGCGTCATCGACTCGGCGGACATCACCTTCAGCATCCTGACCGCGCTCAAGGTGGCGGCCGTGGTGGCGATGCTCGCCGTGCTCGAGGTCATGCTGATCGACCGCGCCGCCATCGAGCGGATGATCGCGGCCATCTACCTCTCCGCGGCGGTGCCCGTGGGCTACACGCTGATCCTCATCGCCACCCACCACTCGCAGTTCACGAGCGGCGGCTTCGCGCGTTTCGAGGGGACCTTCGCCCAGCCCAACCCGTTCGCGATCTACCTGACCATGCTGATCGTGATGGGGGTGGCGATCTTCCCTCACCTGCGGCGGCGGAACAAGATCCTGATGACCGCCCTGCTCCTCGGTTGCGTGATCGCGCTCTACTCGACCTTCACCCGCAGCGCCTGGCTGGCGTGCATCGTCGCGGTCGTGGTGGTCGCCGGCCTGGGCCGGCGGCGCCTGCTGCTCGGAGGCCTGGTGGCGGGCGCCATCGTGAGCCTGGTGGCGGTGCCCACCATCGCCCAGCGCTTCGCCGACCTCGGCCAGTCGTCGAGTCCGAACGGCTACGCCACCAACTCCCTGATCTGGCGGTTCAACTACTGGGACGAGGTCCTGCCGCTGGCCAGCAAGGACCCGATCACCGGCATCGGCCTGGGGATGAGCTCCTTCGAGACCGTCCAGGCCAAGGAGCCGCACAACGACCCCCTGCGCGCCTATGTGGAGACGGGGCTCGTCGGGCTGCTCGCCTACTTCCTCCTCCTGATTAGCATGGGGGTGGTGGCGCGCCAGGCGATGCGCTACACCAAGCGAAGACCGCTCAGCTTCGAGCGGGCCATCGCGATCGGATTCGCCTGCTCGGCGATGGCCTTCGTGGTGCTGAGCCTGGTCTCCAACGTGATCACCCAGGTGGTCGTCCTCTGGTATTACGTGGCCTTCGCGGCCGCCGCCTATGCGGTCACGCGCTACCGCGAGAACGCCCGCTTCCTCGGCCTTCCTCCTCCGCCTGACGAGGATCCCCTGGTGCTCTCGGCATGAGGTCGCCCGCTCGCGGCCGTGGCTTCGCGCGGGTGCGCTGAGAGGGCTTGCGGTGCGGATCCTGCACGTCAACAAGTTCCTCTACCGTCGCGGGGGCGCCGAGGCCTACATGGAGGACGTCGCCGAGCTTCAGGTCGCCGCCGGCCACCGGGTCGCCTTCTTCGGCATGGCCCACCCGAGGAACACGCACCTGGAGTACGCGGCTCACTTCCCGGCTGAGATCGAGATGGAGCCACCGCCCCCCGACGTCGCCGGCCGGTTGCGCGGGGTCGGCAGGATGCTGTGGTCGACGTCGGCCAGTCGGGGGATGGACGCGGTCCTGGCCGACTTCCGGCCGGACGTGGTCCACCTCCACAACATCTACCACCAGCTCTCCCCCTCGGTGCTGCGGCCCATCGCGCGCCGGCAGATGGCCGCCGTGATGACCCTCCACGACTACAAGCTGGCCTGCCCCAGCTACCAGTTCCTGGACCACGGCCGGATCTGTGAGGCCTGTCTGGGCGGTCACTTCCACCACGCGGTGGCCCGCCGCTGCAAGGACGGGTCCTTGGGGTCGAGCGCCGTCCTGGCCGGCGAGCTCTTCCTGCACACCGTCACCCGCGCCTACTCCCCGGTGCGGCTGCTCATCTGCCCGAGCCGGTTCATGGCGGAGAAGATGGCCGAGGCGCGCGTCTTCCCGGCCCGGCTCCGCCATCTGCCTCACTTCATCGACACCCGCGGCATGGCGGTCAAGGGCACGCCTGGCGGCCCGGCCCTGGTGGCCGGGCGGCTCTCGCCCGAGAAGGGGGTCGACATCGCGATCCGGGCGATCGGCCGGCTGCCCGGGGGGCGCCTCGAGGTCGCGGGCACGGGACCCGAGGAGGCCCGCCTCCGCCGCCTCGCCGACACCGCTGCGCCGGGCAGGGTGCGCTTCCTCGGGCTGGTGCCGAAGAGCGGCGTCCACGAGCTGATGCTCGGCGCCTCGGTGGTCGCCGTGCCGTCGCGCTGGTACGAGAACCAGCCCATGGTGGTGCTGGAGGCCCTGGCCCGCGGCGTCCCGGTGGTCGGGAGCGACCTGGGCGGTCTGCCCGAGCTGGTCCAGCCCGGGCTGACCGGCGAGCTGGTCCCTCCCGGAGATCCCAGCGCCCTGGCGACGGCGCTGGAGCCGTTCCTGGCAACCCCGGACCACGGCTGGGCGATGCGCGATCGCGCCCGGGAGCGGATCGGCTCCGAGTTCTCGCCCGAGCGTCACCTGGAGCGCCTCACCGACCTCTACGCGGAGGCGGGCGCACCGCTCGCGAGGGCGGCCGCATGAGGCCGGTCCGGATTGCCTTCATCGGACAGCGAGGGATCCCCGCGACCATCGGCGGCATCGAGCACCACGTCGAGGAGATCGGCTCGCGGCTGGCCGAGCGCGGCCACCAGGTGACGGTGTACACGCGGGGCAACTACAGCCGGGAGCGCATCGCCGAATACCGCGGCATGCGAGTCCGCTACATGCCGACCGTCCCCACCAAACGGCTCGAGGCCCTGGTCCACAGCGGGCTCTCGACCGCGCACGCCATCCTGCCCGGCGAGGAGGCCGCCGACATCCTCCACTACCACGCCATCGGACCCTCGGTGTTCACCCCCGTTCCCCGGTTGCTCACCAGCCGGCGCGTGGTCGTGACCATCCACGGGCTGGACCACGATCGGGAGAAATGGGGATTCGGTGCCCGCACCTCCCTGCGCGCCGCGGGCTGGATCACCGCTCACGTGCCCCATGCCACCATCACCGTGTCCCGCGACCTCGCCGACCACTACCTGGAGCGGTACGGGCGCCCGGCGCACCACATCCCCAACGGCGTCGCCTCACCCGTGACCAGGAGACCGCGCCTCATCACCGAGCGATGGGGGTTGGCCGGCGAGGACTACCTGCTCTTCCTGGGGCGGCTGGTGCCGGAGAAGGCGCCCGACCTGCTGGTGCGCGCCTTCCGGCGTGTCGAGACCACCACCCGCCTGGTGCTGGCGGGCGGCTCCAGCTTCACCGACGGCTACGTGCGCCACCTCGAAGCGCTGGCCTCCGCGGATCCCCGCGTGATCATGGCCGGGGAGGTCCGTGGGGAGCTTCGCGACGAGCTCTACACCAATGCCGCCGCGTTCGTGCTCCCCTCGAATCTCGAGGGACTCCCGCTCACCCTCCTCGAGGCCGCCTCGCACCGCCTTCCCCTGATCGCGAGCGACATCCCGCCGCACCGGGAGGTGCTCGGTCGTGACGCACCCGGTGGAAGGTTCTTCCGGCGTGGCGACCAGAACGCGCTGAGCGACGCCCTGGGCGCGGTCCTCGGTGCCCTTCCCGTCGAGCGCGAGGGGGCGCGGCAGCTCGCTGACCGGGTGGTCCGGGACTACAACTGGGACGCGGCCACCGACGCCACCGAGGAGCTGTACGCCAGCCTGCTGGCGCGGCGGTCGTCGGTGTCCCTCCGGTCGGCCGGGCCCAGCGTCGGGCCGCTCCGCGCCCGGTGAGCTGTGACCGGCGCGGCCCCGGCGGCGGCCAGCTTCTCAGCCTTCGATGCGGGTGCTGCGCGTGCGGCGCTGCTAGGCTCGAGGGGGTGATGAGGTTCGGGAGGTGAGAGGGACTCGCGTCCGAGTGCTGCGATGCCGGCGCTGCTGGCTGGGAGGGCTGGCTCTGCCGATGCTGCTGGCGCTCGCGTCGTGCGGCGGTGGTCAGCCGCCACCGGCCACCACGGCGCCCACCAGGACGCCGGCGGCCACCGCGACCCCGGTCACCTCCGCGGGGCTCAAGTCGATGATCCACGGGCTGGTCGATCGGAACGGGCCGCCCCCGTCCGGCTACCTTGGCGCCGTCACCAACTTCGTGGTCGACGCTCCCTGGAGCGAGCTGCAGCCGACCGCAGGCGGTCCGCTCGCTGCCGACAACGTCATCGACCAGGCCATCGCCGCCGCCGACAGCCTCAACTCGGCCGCCGGGGACGGGAAGGTGGAGATCAAGATCAGGTTGATGGCGGGGGTCGACGCGCCGGCCTGGGCGCAGCAGCTCGGCGGCGGCCCGGTGACCCTCGTCAACCCCGAGGATGGCAGCACCGGCACGGTCGGACGCTTCTGGACCACCGCCTTCGGCCAGGCCTACGACCAGCTCTGGACCGAGCTGGCGGCGGCCTACGACAACGTGCCGGTGATCCACGAGATCACGGTCGCCCGCTGCATGACCTTCACCGACGAGCCGTTCCTCCGGGACACCAGCGATCCGGCCAACGTGCAGAGCCTGCTCGCGGCGGGCTTCTCGCTGACCGCCGACGAGCAGTGCGAGCAGCAGGAGATCCAGGTCGGCAGCGAGTGGCACCACACCCGGATCGGGGTCGCCTTCAACCCCTATCAGGCGGTCCAGGCCGACGGGTCGGCGACCACCGACGAGGCCTTCACCGCCAGCATGATGGACTACTGCCGCTCTCAGCTCGGTACCCAGTGCGTGCTCGAGAACAACTCGATCCGCACCCCGCCACTGAGCGGCGCCTACGCGCAGATGTATGCCACCATGGAGGTCCTGGGGCCGCCGATCACCTTCCAGACCTCCACCGAGGACAAGATCGGCAACCTGCAGTCCACCCTCGAGTGGGCCGCCACCATCGGAGCGGACGCGGTCGAGCTCCCGGAGCAGTACGTCGACCAGCCGGTGGCAGTCCTGGAGCCCGCCGCGGGCGAGCTCCAGGACAATCCGGTCAGTTGACGCTAGGGCCCGAACGTCCGCGCCGGCCGCGGCTCACTGGGCATCGGCGGTGAGCGCCTGGTTGTCCGCCTGCATCTGGGTGGCGGTCAGCAGCGTCTCGAAGCCGGTGGGCAGCTCGACGTCGTTGGCGCCCTCGCCGATCGCCCAGAGCACGGTGCTCTGCAGGTTGCCCACCAGCGCAGCCTGCGCGGTCTGGAAGTAGAGGGTGGGGCCGGTGCCCTTCATGCTGCTGTACATCTGGTCGTACTGGGTGCCCAGGCTCGCGGTGCGGATCGAGTTGTTGCCCAGGGTGCACCGGTTGCCGAGCGTGCTGTGGCAGTACGACATCAGGGTCTGGGTGAAGGCCTCGTCGATGCTCACCGAGCCGCTCCCGCTAATCGCCTGGTACGGGTTGAGGGCGATGCTCGAGTGGGTGTGGGTCCACGCCCCCTGGGCCGCGATCGCGTCCTCCTGGCAGGTCTGGTCGGCCGCTTCGGTGTAACCCGCGGCGACCAGGTTGGCCACCGACGTCGGGTCGGTCACCTCCCGGATGAGGGGTTCTGCGAAGACGGTCATGCAGCCCGAGGTGGTGACGTCCTCAATCGCCGGATTGGTGTCGTACTCGGCCGCGAGCAGCACCTGGAGGTGGGCGTAGGCCTGCTCCACCGGTGTCGTCCAGAAGCGCGGCACCTGGCCACCCTGGCCCGCGGCGCTGTTGTAGATGTACACCGAGCCCCCGCTCATGGCGTCCACCCAGCTCGGGGAGTCGATGCCGGCAAAGATTCGGATGCGCAGGTGCATGCCGCTGTAGGCCGGGGTCGAGTGGATGAGCGCGATGGCCTGGTCGATGGCGTTGTCGGAGGCGATGCTCGCCCCCGAGGCCGGCTGCAGCGATGCCCAGGTGACGTTGACCACCCAGCCGCCCATGTACGGGGCCAGCGACACGGGGGGCGCTCCGGTGCGATCGACGAGCCCGGACAGCTCCGGCTTGACACTCGAGGGTGGGGGCGTCGGTGTCGGTGTCGGCGTGGCGGTCGGGCGCGGGGTGGAGGTGGGTGACGGAGTCGGGCTCAGCGTCCGCCGGGGGCGGGAAGTCCACGCCGGCTTCGACACCGAGCAGCCGCCGCGGCCGACCACGCAGGTCCCCGGCGGTGGCGTCGCGGCCTGGGTGTCCCGCGCGCCGCCAGGGTTCTGCAGCTTCGAGCTGAGCAGCGTCGTGGAGGCTGCGGGGCCCGCCGCGGCGGTGACCACCAATGCGGCGAGCAGGCTGCCCAGCAGGCAGCACAAAGCGAAAGTCTTTCTGAACATCATCCGGGTCCTTCACCACTGCGGGCGACCCGGGAACCGCGGGCACCGCTCTCGTCAGCGTGTCCCGGTCCGCCGCCCGTTCACTTAGGGGCTCCGGAGGCCACTGTAGGGGGCGCGACCGCCTGGTCCGGCGCCGTCTCACCATCTGCTACGGCGCCGTCACGAACGCAACATATCGCGATCGGAATACCGGCCGATGCAACCGCTCCGTCACGTCCGTCACCGACCTGCGTCACCGTGCGCGAGGGGCCATTGGTCCTGCGTCGGCTGCCCAAGCCTCGCTTCTCGCCTCGGTTCGCCGGGGTCGTCCCCGTTGCTCGGCGAGGTCAGGCGACGGCCGACGTGCCGGCGCGCACCGCCTCGAGGACGGCCTCGTGGATCTCGGGACGGCAGACCACCTGATCCGGCAGCCAGGGATCCGGCCGGTTGTAGCGGAGCGGCGCGCCGTCGATGCGGGTGGCCCGAAGGCCGGCCGCGAGAGCGACCCCGACCGGTGCCGCCGAATCCCACTCATACTGGCCGCCGAGGTGCACGTAGGCGTCGGCCTCGCCCAGCACGACGGCCATGGTCTTGGCCCCCGCCGAGCCCATCCGCACCATCACCGCGCCGAGGTGGGCGGCGATCTGCACGGCCTCCGGCGGGGTGTGCGAGCGGCTGACCACGAGGCTGAGCGGGCCGGCGGGCGGTGCCGGCCGCGGCGGCGGAGACGCGGTGGTGACCACCAGGCCGCGCGCCGGCAGGCTGACCGCCGCCGCCACCGGAACGCCCGCCTCGACCAGGGCGACGTGGACGGCCCAGTCGGTCCTGCCCTCCTCGCCGAACTCGCGGGTCCCGTCGAGAGGGTCGATCACCCAGACGCGCGGGGAGCCGAGGCGCGACCTGTCGTCGGCGCCCTCCTCGGAGAGGACGGCGTCGCCGGGCCGCAGCCGGGCCAGCGCCTCGGTGAGCAGGAGGTGGGAGAGGCGGTCCCCCTGGTCGCGCAGCTCCGCCGGGGTGAGCCCCGTGGCGCGCGCTCGCAGGGCGAGGAGGGCCTGGCCGGCATGGTGGGCCAGCCAACCCGCAAGTGCGTCGTCGGGGGTGTCCGCGCCCTCGGAGCCGTGCAGGATCGCTGTCTCACCATCCTGCCGGCGCACCCGATCGCCGTCTTCCCCGCCCCATCCGCCGATCC
>Ga0181527_1001043_pt1 | contig 29964 bp, 27 predicted proteins | sample PEATcosm2014_Bin_30_FD_119762 | JGI IMG/M metagenome (GOLD analysis project Ga0181527, IMG submission 119762) | Peatland microbial communities from MTU Mesocosm Facility, Houghton, MI, USA - PEATcosm2014_Bin06_60_metaG | ecosystem: Environmental > Terrestrial > Soil > Wetlands > Peat | place...
CTTAATTTTCCCAAAGACGTTCTGCACCTTGCCCTTGATCTGCTCTTTCGTGCCTTCAGCCTGAGCGTCCTTGTCTCCCGTCCATTCGGCGACCTGGCGCTCAACACGGCCCTTAATATCCTTGATTTTGCCTTCCACGCGGTCCTTATCCATTTCAGTTGTTACTCCTTCCGTTAAATGCTGATTTACATTCTTGGGGAAACCGGCGATTACCTCAGGGTTCCAACCCCAACAAGCCAACAACGGGCTTGTCGGGGACCCCAAAAGCCCTTCACAAACTCATGCTTCGTCCGGAAATGAGTTGGAAGACCAAAGCAACCACCGCCAATACCAGCAGAATGTGAATGAATCCCCCGAACGTGTAGCTGCTGACCACTCCTAACAACCACAGCACTAGAAGAATCACGAACAGGGTCCAAAGCATATTGCTCACCTCCGTCTGCCCATTGCGGTCGTCAGCGGATTAGACGGGATGGGACGCGGCCGGGGTTGTGAGGAATCGAGGGTTCAAGCGCGATTGCGAAAGGCAGGATAAGTCTAAGGGCTGGAACCGGTTGCATAAATACTTTTTGGAAGAACCGGCAATTCCATCAGGAGCTAAGAGACCGCGGAAAAACTCGTGCCGGTGTCATCCCGAGGTCGCGCCAGTTTTGCGCGACCGAGGGACCTGCTTTGCTTTCAACGCGCGCAAAAGCAGATCCCTCGCTGCGCTCGGGATGACACCCTCGGAGAACAGTTTTTCTCTACTCGAAGCGCACTTTATCGCCGACGATCAGCGAGTGTTTCAGGAAGCGCGCGTCGTTGTGGGCAGGACAGTCCAGGCGGTAGTGCGCGCCTCGGCTCTCTTCGCGCGCCAGGGCGGCGCGTGCAATCAGTTGGGCTACGGCAGCCACGTTATGGGCCTCCCATTCGCGACGGCAGCGCGCTTCAGGCAGTTGGCTTTGCAGCTCCTTCAACGCGGCGACTGCGCCGCGGAGCCGCTTGCCTTCGCGGACAATTCCGACATCGCGCCACATCAACTCCTGAAGGGCGGAGATTTGGGATTCGAGAGCAGGATTCGAGACGACCTGGCCGCCGTTAACCGCCTTCTTGCTTTTCGCGGCGGAGTCTTTCCCGTGCTTCGCCAGTTGTGCTTCACCGCCCATGTAGCCGGCGGCGCGCGCGCCGTAAACCAGGCCTTCGAGCAGGGAATTGCTGGCCAGGCGGTTGGCGCCGTGGACCCCTGTGCAGGCAGCTTCGCCGGCGGCAAAAAGTCCAGGAAGCGAGGTGCGGCCGCACAGGTCTGTGCGAACGCCCCCCATTGCATAATGCGCCGCGGGACGAATCGGCACCATGTCCGTGGCCAGATCGATGTTGTAGCTCAGGCAGGTGTTGTAAATGCGTGGGAAGCGCTTCTTCAGGCGTTCGCCGTTGAGGTGCGTAAGGTCAAGATAGACGACCGGCTCACGCGCCGGAGAAACCTCAAGCTCGTGGGCAATGGCGCGGGCAACAATATCGCGCGGAGCCAGCTCCGCCATTTCGTGATACTTGGGCATGAAGCGGCTGAGATTGGCGTTGCGCAGATAAGCGCCTTCGCCGCGCAGCGCCTCGGAAAGCAGAAAGCGCGGCGCGTTTTTCAAAAAAAGAGCTGTCGGATGGAATTGAATGAATTCCATGTCGCTGACTTCGGCGCCCGCACGGAAAGCCATGGCGACGCCATCGCCGGTAGCGACTCCCGGGTTGGTAGTGTTGGCATAGACTTGGCCCATGCCGCCGGTGGCCAGCATGACGGCTGCCGCCCTGATCTGTTCCGGTTCACCGTTCTGGTTCAGCAGATGAATGCCGACGACGCGGCCGTCTTCTATCAAGAGGCCGGTCGCAAAGCCGAATTCACGAAATGAAATGTGCTTGAGAGAAGCGGCGCGATGGTAGAGAGCGCGTCCGATTTCACGCCCGGTGGAGTCGCCATTGGCGTGCAGCACGCGGTCGCGGCTGTGCGCGCCCTCGCGAGTGAACGAGAGCTTGGTCCCTTGCTTATCGAATTGAGTGCCCCACTTGATGAGCTCCTCGATGCGCATGGGGCCTTCCTCGACGAGGATGCGGGCCGCATCGGGGTTGCAGAGGCCGTCGCCGGCGACCAGCGTGTCCTGCAAATGGAGGCAGATCTCGTCCTCATCGCTGAGAGCGACCGCGATGCCGCCCTGGGCATACTGGGTGTTCGATTCGCTGAGTTCGAGCTTGGCCAGACAGAGCACACGCCCGTATGCGCACAGTTCGATTGCAGCCCGCATGCCGGCGATGCCGGCGCCCACGACAATGAAATCCGTTTCCTGCACGAGCCCTCACCAGGTCATCGGCACGATTTGTACGATACAGGATGTTGCGGCGATCAAGCCAACTTCCTGCACGAGCCTATGACACCGATGCAGGCAAATATATCATTGCAGCAGCGCGCAACCGAACAACTTCGTGCTTTCGGCGGGGCTGCGCTAGAATAATTACTTGATACGCGTAAGCATCAATACGATTGCGCGGCCGTATGAAGCCCTGATCGAGCAGGCGGTGCTGCGCTCGGCCGGAACTTATATACGGGAGCTGATGCCGAATGCAGGCAGGTTGTTCACGATGACCGTAGCGCCTGTGCGCAAGCATTACGGCAAGGCTCTGGCGCAATCTTTTCAGGCGGCGAAGCTGGAGAATGTCTTCGTCGAGATGCCCAATGGAGAGCGTTACAAGACGCTTTCGACGATTGAAGAGCTTGGACGCCGGCTGGTGAAGGCGGGAGCGGATCGCGGTGCCACGCTGGTGACGCTGGGCGGAGGCGTGGTGGGCGACGTGGGAGGGTTCCTCGCTTCGATCTATATGCGGGGGATCGACTTCATTCAGATCCCCACGACATTCCTCGCGCAGATCGACTCCTCCGTCGGCGGCAAAACGGGCGTGAACCTGACGCTCGGGAAAAACCTGCTGGGCACCTTCAAACAGCCTTCCCTGGTGCTGATCGATCCCGAGGTGCTGATAACGTTGCCTGATCGGGAATACAGTTCAGGGTTGTTCGAGGCGCTGAAGACCGGGATTATCCGCAACCCGCGTATTTTCGACTTCATGGAGGAAAACCGGGATCGCATTCTGCGGCGCGACGCGGGGACGATGGAGTGGCTGATCGCCGAGTGCGTGCGGGTGAAGGCGAGCGTGGTCAGCGAGGACGAGGAAGAGCATGGGCTGCGGAAGATTCTGAATTTCGGCCATACCATCGCGCACGCCCTGGAAGTGGAAACGAACTACCGGCACTTCCTGCACGGAGAAGCCGTGGCGTGGGGGATGATCGCGGCAACCATGATTTCCGCCGGTATGCAGAAAACCGATTCGAGGACAGCGCAACGGATTATCGGCGCAATTCTGTCGTATGCGCCGCTGCCCAAGGTCGACGTGAAGCCGCGCAACGTTCTTCGCTGTTTGAAGCGCGACAAGAAGGTCATCAGCGGCAAGATTCAGTGGGTGCTGCCGCTGGAGATCGGCAAGGCGGAGTTTGTGACGGATGCGCCCGAGCGCGCGATTCTGCAAGCCATCGAAGAACTTCGTTACCTGTCGCAAGCCTGAATCGAGCCGGTCATGCCAGGGCGACCGGCGTCGCTGGTGGCGTTGGCCTGCTTGGTGTCGCAAGCCTGATCGAGCTAAATCCCTCATGCCGGAGCAAGATAAATCTTTGGGCGCGCGCACGGCCGAGGCGCAGGACGAGCAGGCCGCCGCGCACGCGGTGCGCGACATGTTCAGCGCGATTGCGCCGCGCTACGACCTGCTGAATCACGTTCTCTCGCTGAACACGGACCGCTATTGGTGGTGGCGCGCGGCACGCGGTTTCCGGCATATCCTGCGGCGTCCGGGCGCGGCCGTGCTGGACCTATGCTGCGGCACCGGCGATATGAGCTTGGCGCTTTATCGGGGGGCCGCTGCGGGAGTGAAAATCGTGGGCGCGGATTTTTCGCCGGCAATGCTGGAGCGCGCGCGGCGGAAGGGCGCGGGCCTGCCCGTGGAGTGGGTCGAGGCCGACGCGCTGCATATGCCGTTCGCCGCCGGCAGCTTCGAGCTTGTCGTCTCCGCCTTCGGCTTTCGCAACCTCGCCAACTACGATCACGGGCTCGAGGAGATTTGCCGCGTGTTGAAGAGCGGCGGCGAAATCGGAATCCTCGATTTCGGCGAGCCGCGCGGCCTGATTGGCAAACTCTACCGCCTTTATTTCCGTCATGTTCTGCCGCGGCTGGGCGCGATCATCTCGGGGGTTCGCGGTGCTTACGCTTATCTGCCGGCGTCGGTCGCGCGCTTTCCCGAGCCGGAAGAAATGCTGGCGCGAATGCGGCAGGCGGGGTTTGAACGCGCGGAATACAGTCCCTACACGTTCGGCATCGCCGGACTCTATCGGGCGGTGAAGCGCTGAGCTACTGCGCTACCACGAACTAATATTCTGAGCGACCGAAGGGAAGCGAAGAACCTGCTTTTACTTGAAGTGCGAAAAAAGCAGATCCTTCGCTCCTCCACCCCAGCAACGGCAAAAGCGGCCGTCGCCGGGGACCCCGGCTTCGCTCAGGATGACACTTACGAGGTTTGTTGCATACAGGACGGAAGCGTCTGAGGACGAAAGAGACCACCCCACGTTAGCCGATGCGGGCGAACGTGGGGCACCATCGATTTGCAGGTTCGCCGTCCGCCGTGGCAGAGTAACCTCACGGGCATTTAGGGCGGTTTCCTTGTTGGTGTATCCAAATTCCCAACAGGATGTCATGGCGACCGGAGCGAAGCGGAGTGGAGCCACCCTTTGTTTTTCAGCAGTAGGAACAAAAGGTGGCTCGACTTCGCTCGCCATGACAGTTTGAGTTTATGGGATATACCTATCGGGGAAGCGCTTTAGCCCCCTGTCCAAAGCTGAACCGAATGGCAGAGCAAGCACTCAACGCGGAGACCATGCGCGCGGAAAAACGCGGAGTTGCGCGCAACTCCGTTTTTGCCGCCCTGCTGATCACGGCATTCAAGTTTGTCGCCGGTTTTTCCACCGGAAGCCTCGGCATTCTTTCGGAAGCGCTGCACTCCAGCCTTGACCTGGTGGCTGCGATCGTCACGCTGCTGTCGGTGCGGGTGAGCGACAAACCCGCCGACGCCGACCACCAGTACGGCCACGGCAAAGTCGAGAGCTTTTCCGCGTTTATCGAGACGGGTTTGCTGCTAGTTACGTGCGTGTGGATCGTCTATGAGGCTTTCCGACGCCTGTTTCTGCGCACGGTTGAGATTGAGCCGAGCATCGTGGCCGTGGCGGTCATGCTGTTCTCCATCGGGGTTGATTTCTGGCGCTCGCGAGCGTTGAAGATTGTCGCGGACAAGTACGACAGTCAGGCGCTGAAGGCCGACGCACTTCATTTCAGAACGGACATCTGGTCGAGCGCCGTCGTCATCCTCGGACTGTTTCTGGTCTGGCTGGGCCGGCTGCGCAACATGAATTGGCTCTTCAAGGCCGATCCGATCGCGGCGCTGTTCGTGGCGGTGATTGTTGTCCACGTGAGCTGGCGGCTGGCAAGGCAGACGATCGACGCATTGCTGGACGGGGCGCCGCACGGCGCACGCGCGCGGATCATGGATTTGGTCGCCAACCTGCCCGGAGTTCTGGAGGTTGACCGCGTGCGGATCAGGAGCGCGGGGAGCCGCTACTTTGTTGACCTGGCTATCGGACTCGGCAGAAACGTGACTTTCCAGGCATCGGAACAGGTCGCGCACCGGGTCACGGACAAAGTTCGCCAGATCCTGCCGGGGGCCGATGTGGTGGTGAACACCGTCTCCAGGGCCGGGCACTGGGAAAACATCTTCGATCGCATCCGCGCCGCCGCTCTGCGCAACAACCTGATGGTGCACGCCATCAGTGTCCAGGAGCTTGACGGAAAACAACACGTCGAATTGCATGTCGAACTCGACGAAAAGCTCACGCTGGTTGCGGCTCATGAACACGTGACCGTACTGGAAAGCGATATCCGGTCGGCGGTGCCGGAAATCTCGTCGATTCTGACGCATATCGAAAGCGAACCGGCGACGGTTGAAACCAGCAACGAAATCGTGCGCGATACACGGCTCGAGGCGCGCCTGAAAGCGATTGGAGGGCAGTTTGCGGAGGTGGTTGACGTGCACGAGATTGTGCTGAAGCGCGTGCGCGATCACCTGTTCCTCTCCTGTCACGTTACCATGCACGATAAACTGCCGCTCTCTCGCGTACACGAGGTGCAGACGGCACTTGAAATCCGGTTTAAGACGGCGGCGCCGCAATTGTTCAGAGTGCTGATTCATCCCGAGCCGCAGACCGATAACCGCCGCTAGGGGATTCATTGTCTAAGCAAGTAAACCAAGGCAACTGCAACGTGATGGAAGGGGGGACTCCGCGGACCGCAAATGGCGCGGAGCCGCGAAGCCTTATTAATCGGGCGAAGGGCTATCTGTGCGTTGCCTCGGCAACACTGTTTTGGGGAATCTCAGCGTCGCTGGGCAGAGCGGTTTTCACCGGACGTATGAAGATCGCGGGCCGGACGGTGGGCTACATTCCGCCGATGATGCTGTCACAGAGCCGCACCACCTTTTCATTTTTGATCCTGATCGCGGTGCTGCTGTGCGTGCGCGGGCGGCGAGGCGTGGCCATGCGGCCGCGAGAGCTCCTGCAGTGCATGGCGCTGGGGATTTTTGGAATTGCGGCGTCGAATTTTTTCTATTATTTCGCCATCGAGAAGACCACCGTGGCGACGGCCATCATCGTTCAGTACAGCGCGCCGGTGCTGGTGCTGCTTTACATGCTGGCACGCGGAAGGCAGCGGGCAACCGCCGCTCGCATCTGGGGCGTGGCGCTGGCGGTGACCGGTAGCATGCTCGCGATTGGCATTGTGGGCGGCACGGCAGGTTTCCCCTGGTTCGCCGTTGGCACGCACCGCTTGAAATTTAACGGCCTGGGAGTGCTGGCGGCGCTGCTGGCGGCGGCGGCGTTTGCCTTCTGGAATGTCTACGGCGGAAGCCTCGTCGAGTCCGTCGGCCGCTGGCAGGTGGTGTTGTGGGCGATGTTCGGCGCCGCCGTCGGATGGATGCTGATCAATCCGCCGGCGCGGATTATCGCGGCCCATTATGAGCCGCAGCAGTGGCTGTTCCTGTTGATCTTCGCGATATCGTCTTCGCTCGTCCCTTCTTCGCTGTATATGTGGGGACTGGAGCATCTGGACCCGACGCGGGCCATTGTGACCAGTTGCCTGGAGCCGGTGTTCGCCATCGTCATCGCCGCCGTGGCGCTGGGCGAAACCGTAAATTCTTTCCAGATTCTGGGGATCGCCGTGGTGCTGACGGCAACGATTCTGGTGCAGATTCCGGAGCGGACGAAACGGGAAACAGTTCTGCCATCCCCGGAGTAAGCTACTTTGCCTTCAAGGTGCGGATGTACTTCACCATCGCGTCCAGACCCTTGTCGCCGAGCGCGGAGCTATAAGCCGGCATCTTGCCTTTGCCTTTGGCGAGTGCGTCGCGAATCTGGCCATCGCTCTGGCCTTGAACGCCGGACGCAGTGAGATCGGCGGCCTTTAGCGTCTTGCCCGCGGGCGTCTGCGAGCGGCCGTCGGCTCCATGGCACAAAATGCAGTTCTTAGCGAAGACCGTCTTGGCATCGGTCACGTCCTGCGCAAAAGAAAGCAGCGAGGCGGCTAGCAGGACAACTGCGCACAACGAAGTTTTCTTTTTCATAGCTTTGGGAACCTCGGGCGGCGGGCCGGTTCCGGGGCGGACGACGACAGGTTTTGCAACCGGTCGTAGCGCTTCCCAAACGGCTCGAAGGCGGGACAGGCTGCTAACTACATACGTTTCGCATTCCAGAAAACTACCGCACGTTAACCCCGTCACCCCAGCGAGATGTGCTCGCTGGGGACCCCGGACGGGCGAACGTGGGGCACCATCGAACCGCTTATCCGAACCCGGCCCACTGCCGAACTTCGAACAGGCTTGTTTCGATCCGCAAGCTGCCTGGTCTACTTGAGCGAGCGGACGAACTTAACAAGATCGCCTGCCTGGGCGTCCGTAACCTTCTGCGCCGGCATTTTGCCTTTGCCCTTCAGGACGATGTCTTTCAGTTGGGCATCACTCTGTTTCTGAACTTCGGGAGACGACAGGGGGCGCAGCCCGAAGTTTTTGCCCATGGTAGTCTGACCCTTTCCGTCAGGGCCATGACACATGGCGCATTTCTGCTTGAAAAGGTCGGCGCCACTCTGGGCCGACATGGGCTGAACCACCATCAGGCACAACACGGCAAACGCAAGAACATAAACCATGCCACGGGAAAACGTCATGTCTCCTCCTTGAATTAGCTGGACGAAACCGCCTCACCCCAGCGGAATGGGATGATAACAAAAATTGACGGCTGCCGTCACGGCGCGGCGGCTATCCCACATTAGTACCGCCTCGGTGGTGGGCCGTTCTCGGGGGCAGCCGTGCTGAGATGACGAACGAAAGCCCCACCCAAGCTTCGCTTGAATGGGGCACCCGGAAACTACCCCACGTCAGTCCAAAAGCCGGACGGGACGTGGGGCACCGTCGCACCCGCAATGCTCTGTTTCCGGAGATACCGCAGCCTATTCGGAAGCTGGGCCCCTACCGAAAATTCTGAGCAGTTCAAAGTAGCGGCGCGCGTGGTGCACGTCCCGGCTGATCTGGTCGCGCAGGGCGTCCACCGAAGGGAATTTGATTTCATTCCGGAGGCGCTTGAGAAACGTGAGCTCGACGTTGGTTTCGACGGTCAACTCGATCGGGTGGAAATTCAAAATATGAGTTTCTATGGCGAACGACTCGGGGCCAAAGGTCGGACGGTTTCCGACGTTGGTCACGGCATTGAAGCATTCGCCGGAGAGCGCGATTTGCGTGACGTAAACGCCGTGCTTGGGAACGAGTTCATCGTAGCGGCTGAGATTGACCGTAGGCACGGTGTATTTGTGTCCGTAGCCGCGTCCGCGTCCGGGATTGGAGTAGATGCGAAATGGGCGGCCCAGCAGATGCCGCGCAGGCGCGAGTTCGCCGGCCGCAATCAGGTCGCGCACCTGGCTGGAGGACGCGATATAACCTTTCGCCTGTAGCGCATCATAGGCACGCACCGCGAAGCCAAGCCGCGTGCCGTATTCGCGCAGCCGGTCGATGTCGCCTTCGGCGCGGTGTCCGAAGCGGAAGTTGAAGCCTTCGTGAACCTCCACGGCGTGCAGCGCGGTGGAGATGATCTGCTCGGCGAACTCGAACGGAGGCATCGTCGAAAGATCGCGCGTGAAGGGCAGAATCACGACCGCGTCGAGGCCGGTCTCCTCGAGCAGCCGCAATTTGTAAGGCATGGGGGTAATGAGCGGAGGCGCTTCGCGGGGACGAAGGATGCGGATCGGATGGGGATCGAAAGTGAGCACGACGGAGCGAGCCTGCAACTGCTTTGCCCGCTCAACCATTTGCTTCAGGATCTGGCGATGGCCGAGGTGCAGCCCGTCATAGTTGCCGACGGTGAGGACGGTCGGCCCAAAATCGCGGGGAATCTGATCAAGTTTGCGAAAAATCTTCATGCGATCGTGATTTCAGCTTTCTCAGCTTTGTGCGCGGTCACAGTTGGAACTCCAGCCGCAGTCCGTCATGGGAGAGCCGCACGTTGGACGGAAGCTGCGCATTGGTCTCCTGGTGAGAAAGATCGTGCGCAATGTGGGTAAAGAAAGCGGTTCCCGGCCGCAGCCGCTCGACCAGGCTGAGCGACTGCGCAACCGTGGAGTGAGTGGGATGCGGCTTGTGGCGCAGGGCGTCGAGAAAAAGAATATCGAGCCCGCCCAGCAGAGGAAACGAGCTTTCGGGAACTTCGCTGAAGTCGGTCAGGTAGGCGGCCGAACCGAAGCGATATCCGTAAATCAGAGCCTCGCCGTGAATCACCGTCACCGGACAAAACACCGCATCGAAAATCTGCACAGGGCCGGTGATCTCGTGCAACTCGACTTGCGCCAGTCCGCCGAACTTATAGTCCTGGTCGAAGACATAGCGGAAGACGGAGCGCAGCACGCGCGCGGTATCGGCGCTAGCGTAGAGCGGGACCTTGGGACCGCCGGTGATGCGCGGAAACGTCAGCGGGCGGAGGTCGTCCAGGCCAAGAATGTGGTCGGCATGTCCGTGGGTGTAGAGCACGGCGTCGACGCGGTCGATCTTCTCGCGCAGGGCCTGCTGCCGGAAGTCGGGCGTGGTGTCGATCACCACCCGGTGGCCGCTCCACTCCACCATGACCGACGGGCGTGTGCGGCTGTCATGGGGATCGGTCGAGCGGCAGACATCGCAGGGGCACCCGATAGTCGGCACGCCCATGGAGGTGCCGCTTCCCAGCACTGTCAACACGGCCCGCATTATCGACGTCTCGCGCCGGGATCTGGTGGCATTCCGCCGGCCGGCGGACGCGTCAGCGCGTTGGTCACCTCGATGTACGCCATGCGAAGCTCATACAAGCAGTTGCTCAGCATGTGATCTTCCGGGGGCGTGAGATTGCCTCGCGTCTTTTCCGCGATGAGCGACAGGGTATCGATCGTCTGCCGCGCCCCGATCAGGTCGGCTGCCGGCTGCCCGCCCTGCTCATGGACCACGCCCAGTTGCACCAAGGCCGTCATGTAAAGCGAAGCGATAAACTTCTCGAACGTAATCGCGAAGTCGGAGGCTTTGTGGCCCTGGCCCTGTGAATCGAGTTCGCGTTGAAGCTGCGAGTCGAATTGGTGCGACGATTTCTGATACTGATCCGCCTGCTGCTTTTGCTCCTGCGCGGTGGGCGCGGGTGGGGGCGGCTCCGGTTGCGCGGCAAGCGGCGCCGGTTGCGCGGCAAGCGGTGGCTCAGGCTGCGTGGCTTCCTTGCTGGTTTCGTCCGTGCTGGTTTGAGGCAGCGGCTCACCTTCCATGGTGAACTTGCGCCTATCGGTAACGGTGAATTCTGGCTCTTTTTCTTTTGGCATATCGATCAAATGGAAAACGGCAGGGATTCCACCCTTGCCATCTCCGGGCCGATCTGGACCTCGGTTCCCGGGGTCGCGGCCTCCCGGCGAATATATCCAAGGGCGAGAGTGACATAAGAATCTTTCGATGCAAGCGCCGGGATGGACGCTGCGGAGGTGATCTCGCCCACTTCCTTGTCGCCCCACTGAACTTTTGCGCCCGGCTGGGGCGCTGCTCCATGCACCCGGAAGCTGGCAAATACGCGATGGACGCTGCCGCGGGAGCGTATGCGCTCCACGATCTCCTGGCCTATGTAGCAGCCTTTGGTGAAGTGCAAGGCGTGCTGCTGGCCGGTTTCCTGCGGCAGGTCGCGCTCTCGAATATCGATGCGGAAGCGCGGCACGCCGAGCGAAAGCAGCAGCCACTCCCAGGCTTGCGTGCCGGCCGGCACGGCGCCAGCCGCGACAAAATGATCCCAGAGCAGCGCGGCGTTGTCGGGATGCGTCCAAAACTCAAAGCTGGCGAGCAGCGCCGGGCCGCGCGCGGCGGTCAGCCCGATGCCGTTCCAGACGAAGTCGTGCACCTCGTAAGGCTGCAACTCGGGAAGCATGATTCCGGCGCGGGCGAGAAGCTGGCGCGAGTCGGGGCCGACGATGGCGATGGAGGCAAGTTTCTCGCTGATATCGGTGACTTCGACGTCATCCATGATGATATGGCGGTCGAAGATCTGGCGCATCCCTTCCACCTGTTCGCGGTCCGTCGAAACCAGGAAATAATCGCCGCGATTGTACGCCACCAGATCGCCCTGGATGCGTCCCTGGGGGTTCAAAACGAAGCTGTAATTTCCTTGGTTCAGCGGCAGGTCGCGGGTATTGTTGGTGACCATCCCATTCAGCCAGCGGGTGCGGTCCTCGCCGGTGAGAACCAGCTTGGCGCGCCAGCTCAGGTCCAGAAGCGCGCAGCCGCCGCGCAATGCCCTGAATTCGTCTTGCGGGTTGGCGAAAGCCAAAGGAGCCTCGGCGCCCGCGTAAACCGCGAAGCGCGCTCCGGAACCGGCCAATTTGTCGCTGAGTGAGATAGATGACATAACCGAAGCAGCTCCAGCAAGCCAAAGGCAGGCTTGCTGAGGACCCCGAACCATCGATTATATCCAAGCGCCGCATTCTTTTCTGTTATCTTCTCCTGCGACGGACTGCAACGGGTGAACTTCAGCAGGAAAATCCTGCAACGGGTGAAACATGAGCAGGAAAATTGCCGTTGTCCCCGGAGATGGCATCGGACGCGAGGTGATTCCCGCGGCTCTCGAGGTGGTGCGCGCCACCGGAGCGGCGATTGATTTCACGGAATTCGATTGGGGCGCCGAGCGCTACCTGCGCGATGGAACGACGGTGCCGGAAGACGGCTTTGAGATGTTGCAGCGTGCCTTCGACGCGGTCTTTGTGGGCGCACTGGGCGATCCGCGCGTACCGTCTAACGTGCACGCCAAGCAGATCCTGCTCGGCATGCGCTTCAAAATGGATCTCTATGCCAACGTGCGCCCGGTAAAGCTGCTCGATGAGGCTCTCTGCCCGCTGAAGAATACGCTTCCGGAGCAGGTGAACTTCACCGTCATACGCGAGAACACGGAGGGCGTTTACACGGACATGGGCGGGGTGTTCAAGCCGGGAACACCCGATGAGGTCGCCACTCAGGAAGAGATCAACACCCGCAAGGGAGTGGAGCGCATTATCCGCTACGCCTTTGAATATGGGCGCCTGCACGGACGCAAAAAGGTCCTGATGGCCGACAAATCAAACGCCATGAGCCATGCGGGAGGGCTATGGCAGCGCGTCTTCAAAGAGGTCAGCCGCGAGTACGCCGGGATCACAGCGGAGCACATGTACGTTGACGCCCTTTGCCTGCAAATGGTGCGCGCGCCGCAGTCGCTGGAGGTGATCGTCACCAACAACATGTTTGGCGACATCATCACCGATCTGGCCGCCGCTCTGCAGGGCGGCCTCGGCATGGCGGCGAGCGCCAACATTCATCCTGGGCGGACCTCGATGTTCGAACCGGTGCATGGTTCGGCTCCGACGCTGGCGGGAAAGAACGTGGCTAATCCGATTGGGGCAATCCTCTCAGCGGCGTTGATGCTGGAGTACTTGGGGCTCGCCGCCGAGGCGGAGAAGATGGAGACGGCGGTGCAGGAAGCGGTGCGGGAGAAGAAGCTGACGCTCGATGTCGGCGGTTCGCTGGGAACGCGCGAATGCGCCGGCTGGATCGCAAACCGGGTTGCCGGCTGAGACAGCGGGAAGGGCAGCAGTTCAAGAAACTACCCCACGTTAGCCAAAAGCGGGCGAACGTGGGGCACCATCGCCGGCAAGTTGAGATTTTAGGAGGCTGTCCGGTAAGCGGAGCGAAGGATCTGTGTATTACAAATCAAATACATGGATTCTTCGCTCGCTATGTTCGCTCAGAATGACACCTCAAAAGCTTATTGTGCTTGGATGACGTTACAATGCAATGAAGGTTCCTGTGGTTCAGCAAGGGTGGAAGGCCTCGGAGAAGGCTGAGCCTACCCTGGTTACAATGAATGCACACGTGGTTGCGGGAAGGCAGGGTACAAACTTCGATGACGCGCACAGGCGGTAGGTCGACAAAGCTGTTCTGGTTATTCGTTCTGCTGGCTGGCTGGCTGCTCTCCTTTGCGCAGATTGCGGCCGCTCAGGACATCCCAGCGAGCCAAATGCAGGCTCTCTGGGGACCCCGCGCTCAACCGCAGGCCCAGCAGCCGACCCAGAGCCAGCAAGCCGAAGCCGCCAATCCCGAGCGCAAGATAAGCCCGAAACAGGCTGAGGAACTGTTCCGGTCGGTCGATGAGATCCTGGCGTTCGTCAGCAAGGATACGGGGCTGCCAATCAAGGATAAGGTGAAGCGCAAGCTGGCCAATCGCGATGAAGTGGAACAGTACATTGCGCGGCACATGCAGGAGGATAAGGACACCCAGCGGTTGGAGCGTTCCGCCGCATCGCTGAAAAAATTAGGATTGCTGCCGCGCGATTTCGAGTTGCGGCCTTTTCTGCTCGGCCTGCTCAAGGAGCAGGTTGCCGGCTACTACGATGCCAAGACCAAGACCGTTTACCTGCTCGACTGGGTTGATGCCGACTCGCAAAAGCCTGTTCTGGCCCACGAACTGACGCACACTTTGCAGGACCAGAGCTACAACCTCAACCAGTGGACGGAAGATACCAAGCACGCCAAGAGCGATCAGGAGGAGATGGCGCTGGAAGAGGCGCAGTCGGCGCGCGAGGCGGTCATCGAGGGGCAGGCAATGCTGGTGATGCTCGACTATATACTGGCTCCGCTCGGGAAGAGCGTGGCGGATTCTCCGGCTGTCATCGATACCATGAAAAGCGCAATGGTGGAGGGCGGCCAGACGCCGCTGTTTTCCAAGACTCCGCTGTTCCTGCGGGAGGCTCTGACGTTTCCTTACACCTACGGATTGGACTTCGAGCGGCAGGTGCTGGCGAAGAAAGGGCGCGACGGCGCTTTCAAGGGCGTCTTTGAAAAGCCTCCGCGAGACACGCGGCAGGTGATGGAACCGCAAACTTACCTGGCGGACGAGAACATTTCCGAATTGTCGGTTCCCAAACTCGACGTGGTTCTGAAGGGCGAGTACAAGCGCTACGACTTCGGAGGCCTGGGGCAGTTTGATGTGACCATGTTGCTCTGGCAATGGTATGGCAAGCAAACGGGCGCCCGGCTTCCACAGGCATGGCGAGGCGGTTATTACTTCACCTACGAAAGAGCCGGTCATGCGGGCGCTCCTTATGTGCTGGTTTTGCTGACGCGTTGGGCAACGGAGGACGCCGCTAAAGAGTTCGCGAGCCTCTACGCCGGTTCGCTCGTCAAACGCTACCAGAGCGTGGGCGAAGTCAAGCCCGCGCGGGAGGGCTCCGGCGAATGGAAGACCGAAGAAGGCCCGGTTGAGATTTCGACTTCCGGTCCGTTTGTGATCGCCATCGAAGGACTTGCGGGCGATGAGCGTACGCAGGTGCGGCAGGCGATAGAGCACACCTTCATCGCGGAACCTCACCCGGCACAGACAGCAGCGCGGCCCGAGCAGCCATTTCCGTTGGCGCCAGTCATTACCTCTCGGGAGCCATTCCAGGAGCAGCAGGGGCGTTGAGCGCCTACAGGGCGCTCGGTGCGAATAGGTTCGTGCTTCTGAAATGTACTGTCGGGTACGCAGCTTGGCTGCTCAGGCCACAGGCGCGCGGCGCGCCAGTTGTATAATCGCGAGTTCACGTCAAACCAAGGAGAGCGGAGTTTGGCACAGGCAGAGATCGGTATCATCGGCGGCAGCGGTCTGTATTCCATGAAAGGCCTGACGGAAACGCGCGAGGTCGCACTCGACACTCCGTTCGGCAAACCTTCAGACGCTTATGTTTTGGGAACGCTGGCGGGTCGCAAAGTTGCGTTTCTGGCGCGGCATGGCCGTGGACATCGCCTGCTGCCGACGGAGCTGAATTTCCGCGCCAACATTCACGGCATGAAGCAGCTTGGCGTCGAGCGCATCCTCTCGATTTCCGCCGTCGGCTCGCTCAAGCAGGAGCACAAGCCGACCGAATTTCTCATCCCCGACCAGTTTCTTGACCGGACGAAGCAGCGTGTCTCGACATTTTTCGGGGATGGCATTGTAGCGCACATTGCGTTTGGCGACCCGGTTTGCATGGACGTCGCCAGGGTTGTGGCGGAGGGCTGCAAGAAGGCGGGCGTCAGCGGCAAACTCGGCGGAACCTACGTCTGCATGGAAGGGCCGCAGTTCTCGACCAAGGCCGAGAGCAATCTCTACCGCAGTTGGGGCATGGACGTGATCGGCATGACGAACCTGCAGGAGGCCAAGCTGGCGCGCGAAGCCGAGCTCTGCTACGCGACCGTCGCCATGGTGACGGACTACGATTGCTGGCATCCCGAACACGATGCGGTCACCGTCGAAAAGATTATTGCCGTGCTCAACCAAAACGCCGAGAACGCCTGCAACGTGGTGCGTGAAGCCGTGGCGGCAATGCCGCGCGAACGCACTTGCAAGTGCGGTTCGGCGCTGGCGACGGCCATCATCACGGCGCGCGAGGCCATGCCGGAGAAAACGCGCGAGCGCTTGAAGCTGATCATCGGCAAGTATGTCGGCGGAGCGGAGCCCACGGTTGATTACGGCAAGAAGGTGGGCGCATAGCCATGTCGATCCTGGTGGTGGGTTCGGTGGCATTCGATACGCTCAAGACCGCTTACGGCGAGCGGGAGAAGATTCTGGGCGGCTCGGCAACATACTTTTCGCTGGCGGCCAGCTATTTCACCAAGGTTCGCGTGGTCGCCGTCGTCGGCGAGGATTTCACGGGCGAGCACGAAAACGTGATGAAGGCCCGCGGCATCGACACCACGGGCATCGAGCGCGCCAAGGGCAAGACGTTCCACTGGGGCGGCGAGTACGGCGAGAACCTCAACGAAGCCAAAACAAATTTCACCGACCTGAACGTCTTCCAGAACTTTAGCCCGCGCATTCCGCAGCAGTACGCCGACACGACTTTCCTGTTTCTGGCGAACATCGATCCGGCGTTGCAGTTGCAGGTGCGCCGCCAGATGCCCAACGTCAAGATGGTGGGCGGCGACACCATGAATTTGTGGATCAATATCAGCCGTCCGCAGTTGACCGAGACGCTGAAGGAAGTCGACATCCTGCTCATCAACGACGGCGAAGCCAAGCTGCTGGCCGGCGACAGCAGCTTGCCAAGAGCGGCGCGCAAGGTCTTGCAGATGGGACCGCGAGCGCTGGTCATCAAGCACGGTGAGTACGGCGCGACCATCTTCTTTCGCGATGGTGGGCTACACCCGTTTCGCGCGCCGGCGCTGCCGATCGACGAAGTACAGGACCCGACGGGCGCGGGCGATTCGTTCGCCGGCGGCTTCATGGGCTACATAGCCTCACAGGGCAAGTTGGACCGTTCGGTGCTGACCAAGGCCATGTTTTACGGCGGCGTGATGGGCTCGTTTGCGGTCGAGCGCTTCGGAACCGAGCGGCTGCAGAACCTGACGACCGAGGAGATTGACAGCCGCTTCGAGTTGTTCCGCAGCCTCACGCATCTGGAGTAGGGGGCGGACGCGATGTTGGCGCCCCTAGTTGAAGGTTCGAGTTTATCGGGTAATTGGTGAGAACGCCTGTTTACGATAACTACCAATAAACGCCAGCTTTGTACTTAATCGTGCGCACGACCTCACTGGCCTGATTTAGGAACTTCCGCAAGTGACGGTCGCCTTTGTGCGGCAGGTTATCGGAGTTACTTGTGCGAAAAGTGAGTGTGAAGGCCATTTGGCGCTTCGATTTATCCCATCCGGATTTGTCCTGCGTGTGCGCCAGCGATGGGAAATCTAGAAAATAGCCATCGTTACCTTCTTCGGGGTGAGCCGGATCCTCGCAGCAGCAATCGTCCGATCCTGCTGAGCATCTCTGGGTAAAATACGAGCCATACCATAGCACTCCTTTAGCCGAAGGGTTGCCGCACAGAGATAGCTCATCTGTCGTTGCGTGTCGTGTGTCGAAATACAAATCCACACGCGCCAAGACATCGGTCACCTTCGTCGTGACCTCCTTGGTGCGGCAGCCACCTACTTCGAGGTTTGTCCATGGGGCGACAAACTCAGCAATTTCGAGAAATCTGCCTCCGATTATGCCACTCGTCTGCCCTGAGTGGGTCAGCAGATAGAGGGCATAACGCCTATCGCTGAAGGCCAAACCCAGTGGCTCTCCGGGAAGGCACGATCCCTCCGATGGTATGCGATATTCGATGACGTCTTGATTTGCCGTGCGCATTTGCGACCAGCGCGAAGGCACGGCAACAGATATGCGATCATCTTCGTAGATACGCTCACTGGCAGATGCTGTGCACACGATTAACGCAACGGAGACCGCAACAGCGATCCATTTCATAGCGGCAATTTTACGCCGGATGGCGTGTTACCTCCTTAATTGTTGCTAAATCGCCTTACCACCAATAACCGCCCAGAGTGCTACCCTCAGGTACGTGGCACTTTCACAGACGAGCCTAGATACGCAGAAGCTCACGACAGAATCGAGTGAATCACACAGGCTGAGCCGCGACTATCGGCTCGTGACCTTGTGTGCTTGCGTGGCGTCGCTGGCGAGTTTTTTCTGGTTCTTCTGGAATCGCGAGCTGCTGCTTTACGGCGATGCGGTGGCGCACATCAATATCGCGCGCCGCGTCTTCGATTCGCGCACGCCCGGCGTCGAGCGGCTCGGCACGGTGTGGCTTCCGCTGCCGCACCTGCTCAGCATTCCATTCATCGTGAACGACTGGATGTGGCGCAGCGGTGTTGGCGGCTCAATCGCGTCGATGATCGCCTATGTTTTCGCCGTTGTCGGCGTCTTCAGGCTGGTGCGGGGCAGGGCATCGCGCTTTGCCGCCTGGCTGGCGGCCGCATTGCTGGGGCTGAATCCGAATCTGCTCTACATGCAGTCGACGGCCATGACGGAGTCGATTTTTCTGGCCGCCATGATCTGGGCAGTCGTTTATTTTGATGAATTTGTTCGCGGCTCTCGCGGGGCGAATTCGCGGAAACTACCCCACTCAAGCAAAGGAAGCTTGAGTGGGCCACCCTCAGGCTTGTTGGCGTCGAAGTTGCTGGAGCGCTGCGGCATGGTGCTGGCCGCCGCCATGCTGACGCGCTACGACGGCTGGATGCTGGCCTTTGTCATCGGCAGCGCGGTGGTTGTGATCGTGCTGCGCGCCTCATCAGGACAGTTCTACAGAAGGTCTAGCCTTGCTTCACAGGAGAAATGCATAGGCCCTCACGTCGCGCCGCCGACAGCGGGCGACGCTCCTCAGGGTGACACGTTCGGCGGTTTGCCGCCAGGACGCATCAACTTTGAAACCGTTCTCGATCAAACTGGAAGTGCGGGCGAGGCAATTCGCGGGGTGAGGCACTCGCTGGCGGCCTTTCTTCTGTTGTGTGTGCTTACCCCCACGCTCTGGCTGGCGCACAACTACGCCATTAACTACAAGCCGCTGGATTGGTGGAATGGGCCGTATTCGGCGCAAGCCATTGAACAGCGCACAGGGCATGGCTATCCCTATCCGGGCAAGCACAACCTCGGGCTGGCGGCCAAGCAATTTCTGAAAGCTGCGCGGTTGAATTTTTCCAGCGGCTTCGCTGCGCAACGGACACCGCCGTCTTTGCTGGAGATGCTGAGCGAGTGGCAGACATGGATGCTGGCGCTGGCCGCGCTGGGAACGCTGATCACGGTGCTGTCGCGCGCGCGCCGCGCACCGGCGTGGCTGCTGCTGTGGTTGCCGCTGCCGTTCTATGCGTACTCGATTGCCTATGGCAGTGTGCCGGTGTTTCTGCCGGTGTGGTGGCCGTTTTCCTACTACAACGTGCGCTACGGCCTGGAGTTGCTGCCCGCATTCGCGGTGTTTGCGGCGGTCGCGGTTGGGTTTATAGTCGAGCGGATTCCGGCGGGACCCCGTCGACGTGTCGCGGCGGGCGTACTGATTGTGTTGCTGGCGGCGAACTACGTCAGGGTTGCAGACGCTACGCCGATCTGCCTGCGCGAGGCGCAAACGAATTCTGTTGCCCGCATGCGCCTGGAATCGCAATTGGACTCAGTACTCGCCACGCTGCCGCCGAATTCGACCTTGTTGATGTATACCGGCGAATACGTGGGCGCGGTGCAATCGGCCGGTGTGCATCTCAGGCGCGTGGTCAACGAAACCGGGAAAATAATCTGGGATGCGGGGCTGAGCTGCCCGGCACAGGTGGCGGACTACGTGATCGCGGTGAATGGCGATGCGGTGGCGCAGGCCGTGGCACGCAATCCGCGCTGGCTGCAAAAGATTGCCGGCTTCAGCACGCCCGGCAAACCGGATGTGGTGGTCTATCGGAGTACGTTCCCGGGGCGGCAGCGGTAGGACGGTCACTCTCACCAATCAAAGTCCCACATCTGCTAACTACGGCAGATGTGGGGCACCGTCGGGGCTTGAGTTCTAGGCCACCAGCCACCCGGCCCCAGCGCATCGTTCCCACATTCGCCAACTGCGGGCGGATGTGGGCCACCAACTTTACGATTCAGAACGAAACTACCCCAGGTTAGCGCCGAACCGCCAAAGGAGCTCTTCGCGACGGGCGGCACAGCCAGCCTGACGGTGCGGGTTGTCTCAAAGGAGTTTCTTGGCGGCGCGGAACCTGGGGCACCCGCAGACAAGAGAACTGATCTCGTGGTTCTACGCACCGGCGCGGCGGGGCAGCATTTCGCCGATGCGGCGGATTTGGGCGCCGATAGCGCGCAGCTTTTCCTCCAGATGTTCGTAGCCGCGGTCGATGTGGTAGACGCGGTCGATGATGGTTTCGCCGTCGGCTACGAGCGCCGCCAGCACCAGGGAGGCCGAGGCGCGCAGGTCGCTTGCCTGCACGGCGGCGCCGCTTAGAGGAGTCTTGCCGCGGACGACGGCGCGGTTGCCTTCGATTTTGATGTTGGCTCCCATGCGAACCAGTTCCAGAGCGTGCATGAAGCGGTTTTCAAAGATGTTCTCGGTAATGATCGATGTGCCTTCGGCCTGCGTCGCCAGCGCCATGTACTGCGCCTGCACGTCGGTGGCGAAGCCGGGATACTCTTCCGTAGCGATATCGGCCGCTTGCAGCGGATTGTCTCCCATCACGCGAATCGACTCGCCATTGACGTGGAAGCGCGCCCCGGCCTGTTCGAGTTTGGCGAGCAGTGCCGTCTGGTGAGCCGGAACCAGGTTCGTGACCAGTAGATCGCCTCCGGTGAGGGCTCCGGCGATGATGAAGGTGGCGGCTTCAATGCGATCGGGAATGATGCGATGCTTGGCGCCGTGCAGCTTATCGACGCCGCGCACGCGGATGGTGGAGGTTCCGGCGCCTTCGATGTTGGCCCCCATCTTGGTGAGCAGCTCCGCCAGATCGACGACCTCGGGCTCGCGCGCGCAATTCTCCATGACGGTCGCGCCTTCGGCGAGCACGGCGGCCATCAGCAGGTCCTCGGTGCCGGTAACGGTGATTTTGTCGAAGGTGATGCGATTGCCCTTGAGACGCTCGGCCCGGGCTTCGATGTAGCCGTGCTCCTGGCGGATGGTAGCGCCAAGCCGCTCCAGGCCCTTGATGTGCAGGTCGATGGGACGCGCTCCGATGGCGCAGCCGCCGGGTATGGAGACACGCGCGGTTCCGGTGCGCGCGACCAGCGGCCCGAGCACGAGCGTGGACGCGCGCATGGTTTTAACCAGATCGTAGCCGGCTTCCGGGCGGCTCAGTTGGCGGCAGCAGATGATGGTGCGATGCTGGGCGCGGCCGTAGCCCAGTTCGACCTCGGCTCCCATGGCGGCGAGCAGCTTGCGCTCGGTCTCGATATCGCGCACTTGGGGAATGTTTTCGAGGATGACCGGCTCTTCAGTGAGAATGGCGGCGGCCATGGCAGGCAGTGCGGCATTCTTGGCGCCGCTGATGCGAACCGTCCCGAGCAAAGGATTGCCACCGCGAACGACGAATTTATCCATCGCTAAATCCTGGCGGTAAAAATAATATGCCGGCCTCGGACTGGTTGCATAAATGCGTTTTGGAAGAACCGGCAATTTCTTCGGGGGCTAAAGCCCACGCCAATATTGGTCCTGGACGGCGCGGCTCAACAGGCTGCCGAAAAACTGTACTCCGAGGTGTCATCCTGAGCGTAGCGAAGGATCTGCTGTTTGCGCGTGCTGAAAATAAAGCAGATCCTTCGGTCGCGCAAAACCGGCGCGACCTCAGGATGACACTGCTACGAGTTTTTCAGCGGCCTCTAAAGGCGCGCCCCTTCAAAGAAATATTTATGCAACCAGTTCTCGGCCCCAGGCTCCATTGTAAAGCGCAATTGCGAATCGGTGAGCCTTAACTACCCCACGTCAGTCCCAATCACCCCAGCGAGCAGGGCTCGCCGGGGACCCCGATAAAAGCGGGACGGGACGTGGGGCACCCGAACGCACCATCGTGCACCATCGAACAGCATATTGGGAATCTGACCCACTACCGCGCTTTATCGAGGCTGTTCCTCTAGTGCTTCGAGAACGGCGTCGTGCACGAACGGGCGCACGCGTTTGATCTGCTGCGTGCTGCGATCGGGCCAGGTGCGGTTGGTAAGCAGAACCACGGCGCACTGGCGTTCGGGGTCGCACCACAGGGAGGTGCCGGTGTAGCCGAGATGTCCGAAGGAAGATGGAGAGAAATACCTGCCTGATTGCGAGGGCGACGATGGCGTATCCCAGCCGAGCGCGCGCGACGTGCCCGCAGGCTCGGCTTGGCGCATGGCGAAGAGGCGCACCGTCTCCGGCGATACGATGGGCACGCCGCCGGAAAGCATGCAATGCCCGAAGAGGGCAACGTCAAGCGCATTGGCGAAGAGCCCGGCATGCCCGGAAACGCCGCCCATGACGGAAGCGTTTTCGTCATGTACCTCTCCCTGGATGACGCGCATGCGGAACTCCCGATCATCCACGGTGGGCGGGATTTCGCTCTTCCATTCGGCGGGCGGGCAATAGCGAGCGGTGTGCATGCCAAGCGGAACAAAGATCTCGCGCTGGCAGAAGCGGTCAAGCGGCTCGCCCGCGAGGCGGGCAAGTAATTCACCGAGCACGATAAAACCTATGTCGCTGTAACAGGCGCGGTGCATTGGCGGCTCGGCCAGAGGCGCGGTGCAGGCAAGCCGGACGAGTTCATTGCCAGTGCCGGCGCGGAGGAAGAACTTGGCGTAGTCCGCCAGCCCCGAGGAGTGGGCGAGTAGCATGCGGATGGTCACGTGGCGGCGGCGCGGATCGGGAGAGGGCGAGCCGTCCTCAGCGAGACCGAACTCCGGCAGCGTGTCGACGACCGCCTGATCGAGCGATGGCAAGCCGCGCTCGTAGAGGATCATGGCCATGGCAGTGGTGGCGACCGCCTTGGTGACCGAGGCTAGGTCGAAAACGGTTGTGGGCGTCACGGGCGGAGAGTCGGGTGCGTAGGTAAAGCGTCCGATGCCGCGCCATGCCGCCAGCTCTCCGCGATGGACCACGGCGAGCGATGCGCCGGGGAAGACGCGCTCCTGGACGGCTTGCTTCAGCAGCGCAAAGGCGCGAGCGAAGACGCGCTCCTGTTCAGGGAGCGACTTCGACGGAATCAGGCTCGTGCAATGGCTTGCCATCAGTCCGCCGGCGACCCCGTACGCCCCGCTCCTTCGCGGGGATACCTTCCGCGAATCTGGTTTAGCGCATGTTTCATAAATCGATGTTATCGGAAATGGCGAATTCCCTCAGGGGCTAAAGCCCGCATCTTTATTGGCACTAGACGGCACTAGACAGCTAAAGCCGCGCCCCTTCAAAGAAACACTCTTCAAAGAAATAGCTATGCCAAGCCGTGACCCTTCAAAAGCTGTGTCCCTTCATGCAATTAGTGCTAGCGCAGATACGCCAAGATTTGTTTGAACTCGGGTGTTCCGCTGCGCCGCATCAGCTCATACATCATCATCTCGGTGCTTGAAATGACGCATCCGGCGGAGCGCATTCTATCGAGTCCGACGCGCCAGTTCCACTCGGCGCGCGAGCCGATGGCGTCGGAGGCAACATGCACCAGATAGCCGTTGTTGAGCGCTGCCAGAGCTGTTTGCAGCACGCAAATGTGGGCTTCCATGCCGCAGAGAAGCATGGTGTTGCGCTGCCCGGGAAGCGATTTAACGGCACTGCAAAAAGCGTCCTTGCCGAAGCAACTGAACTCCAGCTTGTCGATGGGCGCGGAACCGGGGGCGAGCGAGGCAATTTCAGGAATGACCGGGCCAAGGCCCTTGGCGTACTGCGTCGTGAGCAGCACGGGCATGTTGAGAATCTGAGCGAAGCGAATGAGGAGCTGAGAGTTGCTGACCAACTGCTCCTTATTGAAGATGGGCGGGAGAAGTTTCTCCTGGATATCGACGACGACCAGGGCGCATTCATCCGCCTGGAGCGGGCGGCGCGCTATCTCGGTGGCGTCCAGCGTTTCGATTCTGCCTACGGTGGTAACCATACGACCTCGCAATCCTGCTGCCCGGGCAAACACGGGATTATTACTCGCCTTCGATTGTAGCAATTAGCAGACCCTACAAGCTGTTTCATAACTCATTTCAGACTAGAGTCAACGGCGGTCCCCCAGCGGCTAAAGCCCAAACTCGTCGGCCACTGACGGACGGGCTGAAGCCCGTCCCCTTCAACGCAGGCTAAAGCCGCGCCTCTTCAAAAACAGAGCTGTTAAACAGTTCGTATAGTTCAGGAGCTGCCGCTTTCCGGTGAAAACCTCGGCGGGAGGTTAACACATCTCACAAGCTCAGGAGGGTGTCTATGAAATGTTTTCTGCTCACGCTCACGGTGCTGGCGATGGCCGGTTCCACCTTTGCCGCTGGTGGGAAAGAAGTCAGCTACAAGAGCGGCGATGAGACCGTCAAGGCCGCACTGTACACGCCTCAGGGCAAAGAGCCGTTTCCCGCGCTGGTGGTGATCCACGAGTGGTGGGGCTTGACGCCGTGGGTGAAAGAGCAGGCGGCAAAGCTCGCCGACCAGGGGTACGTGACGCTGGCTATCGATCTCTATCGCGGCAAATCGACGACTTCGCCGGATGAGGCGCACGAGTTGATGCGCGGCGTGCCCGAGGATCGCGCCAAGCGCGACCTGCAGGCCGCGTTCAACTACCTGGCCAGCCTGAAAGACGTGGAGGCCAAGCGCATCGGCGCCATCGGCTGGTGCATGGGAGGAGGCTACGCGCTCGATTTGACAGTCGGTGAGCCGAGGCTGGCAGCGAGCGTAATCAACTACGGACACCTTGCCACCGAACGCTCTACGCTGGAAAAAATTCAGGCACCCATTCTGGGCATTTTCGGCGGACAGGATCGCGGGATTTCGGTCGACAGCGTGCGTAACTTTGAGCAACAGATGAAAGCTCTCGGCAAATCCGTCGAGATCAAAATCTATACCGACGCGGGTCATGCCTTTGAAAACCCGGACAATAAAGCAGGCTACCGGGAGGCGGACGCGAAAGATGCCTGGGAGAGAACGATCTCATTTTTGGCCGCAAAGCTGAAAAACAGATGATGTAAGCCCGGCTTTTGCGGAAGCGGCGGCCGACACGGGGTTTGCGTTGTTCCACTGCAACGTGCGCAACTACGGCGCATGAGGGGGCCGAATGTGAATTTAGCCGCCAGGCGCTCGGTTTCATCAACGCGGGTTGCCTTGAAGGGGGAGGACTTTCTATAATCAACTCAGCAGGGGTGCTTGCAACTATCCGAAGCGCGGCCGCTCCACCCTTCTGCAACTTCGGCGGGAGTTGAAATGGAAATAAAGAAGCGTAAAGTTCTGGTGGTTGACGACGAGCGCGTAATTGCAGATACCCTGGCCATCATTCTGAATCAACATGGATTCGATGCCCTGGCGGTTTACACGGGAACTGGGGCGGTCGAGCAGGCCAGGAACATCCAACCGGACCTGATCATTAGCGACGTGATCATGCCTGACATGGACGGCATTGAAGCTGCGATCCGCATCCGGTGCTTCCTCCCGAATTGCAAGATTCTTCTTTTTTCCGGGCAGGCGGCGACGGCAGACCTGCTGGAGAGCGCCCGCGCCCGGGGCCACGAATTCGAAATCCTGGCCAAGCCCGTTCATCCGCAGGACCTGCTGGCAAAGCTGAGAGGATAGAGCGATATTTTCAGGGATGTGTACGGCCTCGCTGATGGCGAGGCTTTTTGTTTGGAGCCCAGCAGAGGGGGCGATGAGCAGTGCCCCAGTGTGGGTGTATGCCAATATTAAGACTGTCATGGCGAGCGAAGTCGAGCCACCTTTTGTTCCTGCTGCCGCAAACAAAGGGTGGCTCCACTCCGCTTCGCTCCGGTCGCCATGACATCCGTTTGGGAATTTGGATACCCCAACATGGGAATGGGTCTAGCCCTCATTCACAATTCCCGCCTGCCTTCGATTGCCTTCTGCATGGTCACTTCGTCGGCGTACTCTATGTCGCTGCCGACCGGAATGCCAGTGGCGATGCGGGTGACGCGAACCCCGGCCGGCTTGAGCAAACGTGCCAGATAGACGGCCGTGGCTTCGCCTTCGAGCGTGGGATTGGTGGCGAGGATGATCTCGTCGACGCCACCGTCTTCGAGACGGTGCATGAGGTTGGCAATGCGCAGGTGCTCGGGGCCGACGCCGTGAATGGGCGAAAGCGTGCCATGCAAAACGTGATAAACGCCGTTGTAGTTGCGCGTCTTCTCGATGGCGGCAATATTGGTCGGCTCCTCGACTACGCAGATGAGGCGCTGATTGCGCACGGCGCTGCTGCAATAGACGCAGGGATCGACATCGGTAATATTGTTGCAGACCGAGCAGAGACGGAGTTGGGCTTTAACGTCGCGAATGGCGTTTGCCAGCAGCTCGGCATCCTCGTCGCCGGCGCGCAGGATGTGGAAGGCAAGCCGTTGCGCGCTCTTGCTGCCCACTCCGGGAAGCTTCTTCAGCTCGTCGATGAGTCGAGCCATAGGCTCGGGAAATTTAGACATGATAGGTACGAGTTAGAGTATGTTGCATAAGTCGATGTCAGAGGAAAGCGCGAACCCCCTCGGGGGCTAAAGCCCTCATTCCTATTGGCTACTAACGGACGGGCTGAAGCCCGTCCCCTTCAATGCGGCTGAAGCCCGTCCCTTCAATGCGGCTGAAGCCGCGCCCCTTCAAAGAGCCATTTAAGAAATAGGCTTTAAATCATTCCCGGAGGCAGGCCGAGTCCGCCGAGCATGCCGCCAAGTTGCGACTGCATGGCTTGGTCCACCTTGCGTCCGGCTTCGTTGACCGCCGCCGTGACCAGGTCTTGAAGCATTTCAAGATCGCCGCTCTGCATCAGTTCGGGCTCAATTTTGCAAGCAAGCACCTGCTTGGCACCGTTCATGCGGACGCTGACGCTGCCGCCGCCCGCGGCAGCCTCCACCACGATCTCCTGCATTCGCTGTTGCATCTGGCGCTGCATCTCTTGCGCCTTGGCCATCATGTCCTGCAACTGTTTCGGATTCATAGTTCTTTGTTCTTTCCTATTGATCGCTGTCGCGCACGGTGCGCAGTTCCGCGCCAAATTTTTCCATCATTCGCCGCACCACGGGATGTTGCGCCGCCTTGGCGCGCGCGCCTCCCGGCGTGACCGGCCGCGATACCGCGGGTGTTGGAGCGTTCTTCGCCGCGCCGGGTAGGAGCGAGAGCCGCATGGAACGCCCGAGGCAGGTTTCCACCGCCTGCTGCATGAGATGCCGCTGTTCGGGGCCGAAGGTGATGGCAATCATCTGCTCTCCGCTGGAAACCTTGACGGTCAACCCGTATGCGGTGACGGACCATTCACCATTTTCCAAGGCGTCGGCGGCCATGCGGTGTCCCGCTTCTTCCAGGGCGGCGAGTACGGCATTGCGAACCGTCTCTAGATCGACCGTTTGGCCATTGGACTGCGATGCCTCCGGCGGCGCTTCCGGCGCGACGACGGCAACGGCCGCTGTCTGCTGCCCGGTGGGGATCGAGCCGATTGAGCTCGCGCTACTCATCTCCGGCTTGCCGCTGGCGCTGCGGCGCGTGCGGTCGAGCTCGAAGGGAGACGGGCGCTGGGGCTTGTCATTTAAGGCAGTGCCGGAAGCGGTGCGGGAAGGAGTGCCGGAAGTAATGCCTGGGGTTCTCGACGGGGCCGCGGGCGCGCGCGAGGGCGGTGCGGCTGGGCCGCTTCTGCCGCCGGCAGGAAGGCTCGACTCGCTCAGCAACTGCTCCAACGGCAACAGGCGCTGGGCATGCACCAGCTTGAGCATCCCGAGTTCAAGGTGGAAGCGCTGCTCCGGCTTGTAGCTGACATCGCCATGAGTGCGGAGCATGATCTGCAGGAAGCGCGTGAGGTCTTCTTCGCCGAACAGGGCGGCAATGCGCACGACGCGCGTCTGCTCGTCGGAAGAGATCTGCAACAGCGGCGAGTCCGGACCGGCGACCTTGGCGACCAGGGCGTTGCGCAGAAAACGAACCATCTGGCGGGCGAAATGGGTCGGGCTCTGACCTTCGACCAGCAACTTATCGATGATGCGCAGCACCTCTTCGCTGTTGTTGTCGTGGACGGCGGTCATCGCTTGTTCCAGTACGGTGGCATTGACAGTGCCGACCAATTCGCGAACCGAGGCGGAGGTGAGCGAGCTGCCGCAGCAGGCGATTGCCTGGTCCATGATGGAAAGCGCGTCGCGCATGGAGCCGTCGCCGGCTTCGGCCAGCAGCGCGAGCGCGTCGTCATCAACGCTGAGCTGCTCTTGTTGAGCGATACTGCGCAATTGCCCGACGATGTCCAGAAAACGCACGGCATGAAAGCTGAAGTGCTGGCAGCGCGAACGGATTGTCTGAGGGATGTCCTCGGGCTGCGTCGTGGCCATCATGAAGACCGCCCAGGGCGGAGGCTCCTCGAGGGTCTTGAGCAGGGCATTGAAGGCGGCGTCGGTGACCTGGTGAGCTTCGTCGAGGATGAAAATCCGATAGCGATCACGCGCCGGCTCGGCGGTGGCGGTGGCAATCAGCCCGCGCACTTCGTCGATGCCGCGATTGCTGGCGGCATCGATTTCGATAACGTCCATGGCGCCGACCGAGCCCTCGCGAATCTCGCGGCAGGAGTCACACACGCCGCAGGGCTCCGCCACCGGATGATCGGCGGAACGGCAGTTCAAGGCCATGGCCAAAATGCGGGCAATGGTGGTCTTGCCGATACCACGATGCCCGCTGAAGATGTAGCCGTGAGCAATGCGCTGCTGCTCAAGGGCGTTCTTCAGGGTGCGGGTCACGTGGTCCTGACCAATCACATCCGAGAATCGCTGAGGGCGGTACTTGCGCGCCAGAACGGTGTAGCTCATGAGAAGAATTGATTATACCGTTGACCTGCCCCAACACGCGCAACCGCGGCGCGCACCGGGGAACGGCCCCACGTCAGCCCAACTTCGGGGCGGGACGTGGGGCACCCGCTCTAAAATGACTGACTGCCCGCGCAGGGCGTTCCGATTTACTCAAACCTGATCGGGCAGGTATGATTACCAGCGCCGTGCGAAAGGGGATCTGATGAGCCATACGGAAGTGATCGAACGTTATCTGAAGGGATGCGATGTCCTGGCCGATGCAGTAAGCAATGTGAACCCCGCGTTTCTGGACAAGGTGCCGGCGCCGGGCAAGTGGACGATCCGGGAATACGTAGTTCACACCTTTGACGCCGAGGTTGTGAGTGGGGCGAGATTGCGGGCCATGGTCGCCCAGCCGGGCGCAAACCTTATGGGCTTTGACCAGGAGCGCTGGACCGCGGCCTTGCATTACGAGAAGCAGCCGGTGGAAGACGTTTTGGCGGCTTTCCGGGGGTTGCGCCGGATGACGGCGAACATGCTGCGGGGAATGAATGACGAGGCTTGGAACAACAAGGGAATTCATCCGAAGCGGGGCGAAATGAGTGTGCTGGCGCTGGTGGAAGGCCTGGCCGGTCACTGCGAGAACCACTCACGCACCATTCGCGAACTGCGGGAACGATTCAGCGCCGCCAAAGCCTGAACCGGCAAAGTTTCACCAGCCCCAACGCCCACATCTGCTAACTGCGGCAGATGTGGGGCACTGTCGAGGTTCGATGGGAGATATGGGGTACCTAGCAAAAAAACTACCCACGTCAGCCGCAAAAACGGGGCAGGACGTGGGGCACCCACGAGTGAATCGAAATCAAAGTCCCACATCTGCTAACCGCGGCAGATGTGGGGCACCGTCGAGGAATGATGGCAACTGAGATTCTTATGCCGACCGGCTGAATGCCTGGATCGCCGTGGCCTCGTCGTCCTTGATGTCGAAGACAGTGTGCAGTTTTGTGATCTGAATCAGGTCGTGGACTTTCCTGGTCAGGTTGAGCAGTTTGAGCTCGCCGCCCTGGTCGCGCATGGTGGTGAAAGCA
>Ga0181527_1001046_pt1 | contig 29933 bp, 30 predicted proteins | sample PEATcosm2014_Bin_30_FD_119762 | JGI IMG/M metagenome (GOLD analysis project Ga0181527, IMG submission 119762) | Peatland microbial communities from MTU Mesocosm Facility, Houghton, MI, USA - PEATcosm2014_Bin06_60_metaG | ecosystem: Environmental > Terrestrial > Soil > Wetlands > Peat | place...
CCGCGCCGAAGGTTGCGGCCGGATTGATGAGGGGGATGTACGCTTTCGCATCAGCCGCGTAGCCCGCGCTTAGGCCGCAGCTGAGCATCAGCGCGAGGCAGAATCTTCCAATGGTCATGAGGGCAGGGGTGGGTTGAGGGAAAAGAGAGCGGTTCGCCGGCGGGGAGGAGGAGGGGATCCGATCCGCAGGTCTCAGTTTGGGCCGGGAGTGCTTCTGCTTGAAGACGGCCAATTGTTGGCGCAAGGCCAAGTTCTCGACCACGAGCTCAAGGCGCGACCGGAACAGGAGCCGAGCCAGAACCATCGTCAGGGTCGGTAGAAGGCGGATCATTTCCCAAGAGTTCACCAGCACGTTGAGGATTATCAAGGAAAAGCAGCTCTAAACTGGTGCAAAAGGGAGCCTCGTCTACGGTCAAAAGTTCATCGCTATCAGCAGGTACGGAATAATGTCGAGGGACACCCGTGGGCCGAAGATGCAAGCTCCTGCCTATGTTGGCGCGTTTGACAGACACGCGGCGAGCAGCATCGGGCCTTGTGATCCAGTTGACCGATTTGAACGCGCTGCCGGAACCGCACCAACTGGTCCGGCGCAGGACATGAGGGGACGTATCAACGCGCAAACATTTCTTGGGAAATGCCAGTCGTTGACCGATAAGGTCTTGGCCCTCTCAGCCGCCGCCGCCTTTGGAGATAATCAGGGTCGGACCTCAATCACCGAATTGAGCGTGCCGTGCTGGTTCCAAACGTGCTCGTGGGCGAGCGGGTCCGGTATCCAGTGCCCATCGACCACGAACTTGTATTGATACCGTCCCGGCGCTAAGGCGACGGTCGTCTCCCAATGCCCGCCTTCATGTCGCTTCATGGGCGTTGCGTCAGTCGTCCAGCCGTTGAAATCGCCGCAGAGCGACACCTGCCTGGCACCAAGGTCAAGGAGAATGAAGGTCACTTTGACGCTCTGGGGCGCTGTTGGCGTCGGGGCTTTCTCCCCCACTGCCGTTTTCTCCGGCGTTTTTGGTGACTCCGGCAGCGTGGCCGTTGGCCATGCAGCCGCCAGCGGCGTCAGCAGCTTCGGCGGTGCCTCTGCCGATGTCTGTTCAGCGGATGGTTTCACAGCCTGAGTTTCCGTCGCCACCGCTTCGCTCAGCCCTGCCTGTTGGCTGTTCTGGGCTGGTTTGTCGAGCGGATTGACTGCGGCCAGCGGCTTCTTCACCTTTTTAGAGGACTTCTTTGCCATTGTTCTTCTGGTTTAGATTCGCAATTTCAATATTGGAGCATGGCATAATGGGAATGAAGTCCCAACTTCAAGCCCAAAAAGAGCATTCCGCGCACTTTCTCGCCGGAGTCCGTTGAACTTGCCGCAGCACAGGGTGGCGAGGCGGTAGTTAAGGCCAAGTCTTGTCATGGGTTGCGGTCGCTGGTATGCAAGTGTGCATGAAGCTTTCACCGGGCATAGCTTTGTTGGCATGGGCGTCGCTTGTCCTTTCTTCTGTAGGCGGCCTTGCCGGTCAAGCAGACCGCCCCGGATGGAAGCTCACCTTTCAGGACAAATTCGACGGCAACGCGCTTGATCTCCAGAAGTGGAACCCTAATGACCCGTGGGGACGGGAACGCAACAGCGAGTTGCAGGCTTATGTGAAAGACAGTTTCGAGGTCAAAGACGGCGTCCTGCGCGTGAAGGCAGAGAAGCGCGGAGCTTTTTACGGCGGCAAACAGCGGTCGTATACGTCCGGCATGATGACCACTTTGGGGAAGTTCAGTCAGCAGTATGGCCGATTTGAAATCCGCTGTCGCGTGCCGAATGGCAAGGGGATGTGGCCCGCGTTCTGGCTCCTGCCCGAAGCGTTGGGCTGGCCCCCGGAAATCGATGTGTTGGAAATACTCGGCCATGAACCGGACAAGGTTTACATGACGCATCATTTCCGTGACGCTGAGAAAAAACATAAATCGGACGGCGGTTCATGGCGCGGCCCTGATTTTTCTGTCGGGTTCCACGAGTTTGCCGTCGAGTGGTCGGCGCAACGCATACAGTGGTTTGTAGACGGCGTGGAGCGGTTCCGGTCGGAAAAATCCATCCCGCACGGCAAAATGTATCTGCTCGTGAATTTGGCGGTGGGCGGTGGTTGGCCGGGCGCACCGGACGAGAAGACTCATTTTCCTGCCGCATTTGAAGTCGATTACGTCCGCGTGTATGAGAAGCTGCCATAGAGGTAATGGCTGGCTCACCGTTCGCGTAGTCTGGTGACAAAGCTGCCTCGGCGTTTCCAGTGTCGATGTGATGATCTCCCTGGAGGATCAGCAGTCTCCAGCCGGTGAGGCTTCGGCCCCTTTCCGGCAGTTGAGCACGCACCCAGGCTTCGTGATTGCTGCGAAGCCTCGTGATCGCTGCGACCGTGTTCGAGTTCTTCTGCCCGTCCAGCTTCGCGTGGCAATTCTTGCAGAGCAGAATTAGGTTTTCGTAATGGTCGCGCTCCTTGATTGACAAGCGGCAGTTTGCCCTGGGTCCCTTATCACTCGATGCCTGGACGTGGGCAATGTCACCAATGACGACAATCGGGTCGTGCTTCGTCGCATCGGCGAAAAGTTCAATCCGACATTCAGGGACAGCGCCCCGCCCCGCCGCACGCCCCCAAAGCAGCTTGAGGGTCTTAACCCACACTCGGTTTCCGTCCGTCCAGATTGTTCGTTCGATGCACGAGTTTGGACTCGCGATGGAGTTCTCGCTACCCACAACCGCCGACTACTCCCAGTTGACGGAGGACCGGCTGAACCGATACGCGAAGGACCGGGAACAGTTCAATGCCGTGATCCTGGATCGCGCGCGCCAGTTCCTCACACCGGAACAGTTGGCGTCTCTCGAAAAAGCGCTGGCGATCCAGGCTCAAATGCACGTCAACTCCGTGAGGATAGCGGTGAAGCTGATGCAGTAAGGTGGCTCGGTTCGGGTCCGGCGAATTCGGCCTGAGACGCCCTGGGATCTGACTTGCTTAGTTGGAATCGAACAAATTCGTGGCCACGGACTCGTCTCGCTCCCAGGTAACGACCGAATCCCACACGACGCCATGAAGCGGATTGTCATTTGCTCAGAAGCTCAGGAGCAGCTGCCAGATATACATGTTGGCCAACCCCTCGATCTGTTCCCAGACCCGGCGGAGAAGATCTTCGTCTCCCGTGATGGGTGGCAATTCCTTTTTCTTCTCTTCCCACGGGCGGCAAATGCCTGGTTTACGGGCGGGCGCCAGGCCGCTCGTCAGGCCGACAAGCCGCAACGCATCCGCACCATCGCAGGGGCGCAGTGTTGCCATCTCTGACGTGGGCGCACACGAACTCGCCGAGTAATCACCGTATTGGCGTGTGAACTCCGTCAGGGTGCGGAGGTTGTCGATGTTCGTGTCGTTCTGCATGATGGCGCTCGAGTCCATGATGTAGCCGCCGTCTTGCGCCACGCCGTCAATGACCCGCTTGCAGCAAGCGCGGACTTCTTCCGGTTTGCCGTAGCTCAGGAGGAGGTTCGGGATGCCGCCGCTAAGGGCGAACTTCTGATGCAATTTCTTGTGCGCGAGAAGAATGTCCCCGCGGTCCACATGGAAAACGATGCTTCGTTCCGGCAGGCTCGCAAAATCGTCCAGGTGATAATCCCAATTGCCCTCGGCGTAAAAGAGCGTCTGGTGGCCGCGCTTCCAGAATTCCTCGATGCACGGCTTGAGCGTCGGCCAGTAATGGGAACGGAATTGTTGCGGATTGACAAATGGGACGCAGCCTCGATGCATCCAAAAGCCGATCGGGACTTGCCTAGCCGGGTCGGCGGTGGCCAGGCCCACATTGACGAGGTGGGGCATCAGGGCTTCACAGGCTTTGAGGACCTTGGCGGGTTGCGTGGCCATGTCCAGGGTGATGCCGATGTAGCCGCGGAGTTTGTCGGCCAGGATGTCAAACGGGGCCTTGAAAATTCCGGCGATGGCGGAGGGCATGCCGCATTCGGTTCGCAGCCGCTGGATTTGGGGTCCGAAGGCAGAGAAATACTCCATCATGGCCATGGCGCTCTTCACCAGGGCGAGGTTGTTCCGACTGGTGGCCGGTTGGCCGATGGGGGCGATTTCAGTGGACACGCGCGGCAGCCAGATGTCGTAGAGGAAGGCCGTCGGGTCGTCAATGAGCGCATCGTATTCATCCTCGAGCATGAACGCCTGATCCTCGGGAGGTTCGATGTAATTGAAGGCGGTCGCGGGCGGGATGTTGATGCCAGGGATGCCGTAGTAGCGCAATCCCGCCGCTTGGGTCAGCCCCGTCCAGACATAGACCATGTTCGGCACCGTGGCGTCCCAGTCGAATTCGTTGGCGCATTTCACGGCAGCCTCGAACGCGAGATGGTAATCGTGCACGACCTGCTGGCACGTCAGGCCGGCGTACCGGGCCGTGAACTCGGCGACGAAGGGCCGAAGGGGGATTCTGTCCGGTTTCTCATTGCGCAGGGCGGTGAGATAGCGCCGGAGCCGCTGCTGATAGACTTCCTCTTTGCTCATGACGACGAGGATCGAAATTGCCATGGTCCCCAGGTGGCCGCCAAGCAAAATCGCGCAGCAAAACCGCGCGGGCGCGCCGCCGAGGGGCGTATCTCTAAACTGTCCTCACTTCGGGTGGGGCCGAGCTGCTGCTCGGCCGGGACGCGCGGCAGCGCCCTACCAAGAACAGTGTCAATATGCGCACGCCGCCGTGGGCCCGCAGCGCCGGGGCGTTACAGGCAGAGGAACAATCAACTTTCATGCGACACTGATGAACTGGACGCTGCGCGGCGACGCAGCTAGGCTGGATCGCAATGACTGAACAGCATCGTCTTACCCAGGTCATCGTCGATGGCAAACGAAAAGAAGTCGCCCAACTGGTCCAGGCCTGTCTCGACGCGGGCGAGAAGGCGGACTTCATCGTTGAGCAGCGCCTGGTGCCGGGGATGGCGATCGTGGGTGAAAAGTTTAAGTGCAACGAGATTTTCGTGCCGGAGATGATGATGGCTGCCCGCGCGATGAAGGAGGCTTTGGGCATTCTCGAACCCCGGCTGATTGCGGCAGGGGTGACGCCGAAGCATACGGCTGTGATCGGCACCGTTCAGGGCGATTTGCACGACATCGGGAAGAACCTCGTCGCGATGATGTGGAAAGGCGCGAACATCAGGGTCATCGACCTGGGCGTGAACGCGTACTGTCCGAAAACTCGCGTTTCAGCGCGGAGCTGTCCAAAATCAGGCTGTTCCGTTCAAGGATTTTGGCGCGCCGCAGCAAAAGCACTGGCCAAGGGGGCAACCGAGATCCGATCCTGCGGTGATGAACCAACTTCAATTGTTGCTCATCTGCCTGGCCGGTTGGCTCAACCGCAACCAACAGAACGTCATCGAATACCTCCAGGAGGAGGTCAGAGTCCTGAAGGAACAACTGGGCAAAAGGCCCAGGTTCAACGATGACCAACGTAGGAGGTTGGCCGCCAAGGCCAAGAAAATTGGGCTGCGACGCCTCAAACAGATCGCTGCTGTTGCCACGCCGCGCACGCTCCTGGGTTGGCACCAGCGGCTCATTGCTCAGAAATATGATTCCAGCCGCAAGCGTCCACCGGGCCGACCACCCACGCCAGGACAAGCGCGAGACCTGATCCTGAGAATGGCCGCGGAGAACCGCACCTGGGGTTACACTCGCATTTTCAGGGTGCGTTGCACAACCTCGGCCACAAAATCAGCCGTGGAACGATCGGCAGGATATTGAAGGAAGCCGGAGTCGATCCCGCTCCAAATCGTCAAAGCAGGACGACTTGGAAGGAGTTCCTCCGAAGCCATTGGGAGGTCCTGGGAACGGCAGACTTCTTCTGCATAGAACTGTGGACCGTCTTCGGCTTGGTTCATTACCACGTTTTCTTCGTGATTCGGCTGGCCACGCGCGAGGTTCACATTGCGGGAATCATCCCTGAGCCCAATGGGCCATGGATGAAGCAGGTGGCGCGGAATCTCACCGATGGCATGGACGGATTCTTGAATGGCTACCGCTATCTCATTCATGATCGTTCAACCCTGTTCAGCGAGGACTTCAGGATGACTCTTCGGGCTGCCGGCATCGAATCGGTTCGCTTGCCGGCGCGTTCCCCAAACCTGAACGCTTACGCGGAGCGATTTGTGAGGAGCATCAAAGAGTCTTGCTTGGAGCGAATGATTCTGGTCGGAGGGTCGTCCCTCCGCCGCGCCATCACGCAGTTCGTCCTGCATTATCACCAAGAAAGGAATCATCAGGGGTTGGAGAACAAAATCATCCGGCCGCAGTTCACACAATTCCCGACGGAGGGTGCGATCAAATGCCGCAAGCGACTGGGCGGAATCTTGCGTTACTACTATCGAGAAGCGGCTTGAGAGCCCTGAGCCGGAGCATGTTCGAGTTTTCGGACACTACGCGATGAAAAACTCAAACAGCGAGCCAGTCGGCGATGAGACGCAGAGGTCCAGCCAGCGGCAAAAGCCCGCGCCTCTGCCCTTTCCTGAAAGCGAGTGGGCCTTCCATAAAGTGAAGAAAAGGGATGATCTTCGCTACTGTGCCATGTGGGAATTGGCCCGCCTGCGGGGGGACAAGCAAAAGCCATGGTTGGACTTGACCCCCGAGGCGCAGGCGCGATTTATTTTGCGAGAACAATACAGCCTACTGGAGATTCCAGCCAAAGCTGTCCCGTTGGGTCAAAAAACTCGAACGTACTGATTGGGAGGCAGATGGAGTTTGAGGTCTGGATTGACCGCGGGGTTCAGGTGAGCGCCGCTCACCATACCCATGAAATAAATGATCGCCATTACCATGAGCCCAGGCGCAACGACTATCATGGCCAGACTTAAACTTCCTCCACTTAGGTCTCTGACGACACCGCCTCCAGCGGCCACCAGGACCAGTAGGAAAGTGCCCCAGATTCCCACGAACATGCGCCGCCATTCCAGCGTGGAATCCGAAAAGTCGGGAGCCACTTGCGGGTTGAGCATGCGCCGATTGGCGCTGGATTGGGATTGATCGTTGCCGGTTGATTTCATGCTTGAGGCTGCCCCGTTGCCCCTGAAACGTTTCCCCGTTTGATGTGACTCGACTCCTCGTTCAACTGTGGTGGTTCCGCCGATCGCGGACCCGGGTCAGGAACGCGCTTCAGAACATCCTCAATCGCTTTCCTCAACAGAGCGACCTCGGCCGAGAGTTGATGAATGGATGTCTGGTTAGGAATCTCAGATTTGGGATCCTCGGCATCCCGCCCGATGAAAAATGCGGCAAAAACCGCGGTAAGATAGCCGAATATGGCAACAGCAAAGATGGAAATGCCGAGACAGAGCACGTGCCCGCCAAATGTCACCGGCCGGTACCCGGATCCAATATTCGTTATCTGCATTGCGGCCCACCAAAGAGCTTTCGGATAGCTGTGGATGCCTTGTGGATCCGGTGAGTCGTTTTCGAAATGAAGCATGCCGGCCGCACCCGCTAAGATCACGACCACCGTGAAGGTAAGCGCGTAGCCTGTGCCCCTGCGTCCCATGGTCCGACGGAGCGATCGCAATCCTTGATCGGCCGAGGCAAACATCCAAATTACTTGCATTCCAAAGGTCGCGGTCAGCGCGCGCGCCAGTGGAAGCCTTTGAAGGAAAGGGAAAAATCGAAGTACCGGTACGAGAATAGCCAGGACGAAGAGCCAATTCCGCTTCAGAAAGATCACTCTATCGGGAACGATTGCCAATCTCAGGCCGAAATAAATAACAAACAACACCCAAAGCACCGTGCCGAGACTCAGTAGTAGCGGACTCGTGCCATTTACCAGTTCCGTGATAATGACCAGGAACCATACGAAGCTAAGAAGCAGCATGGGCCGTTCGAGTTTTCGAGGGAGCGTCTTAAGAAAACTCGGCTTGGCAACAACGTGGCGTGTGTCGTCAGTCATTTTGGGACAACTCCTCAACATGTTCTCCGAGGACTTTTTGATACTGTTTCTTAGATCTGCAAAAAGGCTTCGCCAGTCCGTTGGACATCCCGATGACGAAGTCGCGCACGGCGTCCCCCGCGGTCAAGTGCTTCTCAACGTGTGGGGTCATTGGCAGCACCCGTGGTCTTGGTGCTTGCCGGCATATTCATATTCGGCACGCTGTTGGTTGCCGGCATATTAGTGGTTCCGCCCATCATGCCGTTGGTATGGTTCATACTTGAATTGGGGGATGGCGTCTCGGTTGAATTGCTTGGACTGTTTTGATTGAAGGGAAGGCACAACTTCGTCGTCGTGAGGTGCCTGTGATTGTTCATTGTTCCTCCTGGCCCTCGGGCCACTGGGCCGGCGAGTGGCTGAACAGGCTGCCCAAGCCGTGTTGCAGCACTTCCAGTTGTCTTAACTGATTCCAATGTGTCGACGCATTCATTATTCATTCCTTGGCGGGTTTGGTTTCGGGCCGCCACGCCTGCCCGCCAACGGTTCAAGCCGCAACGGTCATAATCAGTTTCTGCTTTGGCAGACACCCTATTGAAGGGCTGTCTGCCGAGCAGCACTTTGCCAAGCTGCCGCAGACGGCTTGCGCTTGTTCCCAATTACGCAACGTCAACACAAGGCCAACGATGGTGGAGATTATCCCGCCAAACTACGTTCCCACGACGCACGCCTCCGTGCTGGTGCGTGAAGTCTCGTGTTCTTCCAACGCCTCCGGGTTGGTGCGGTTGATGATCTCTCGGGCGCGGGTCGCTTCCTCCGCCGTACCGTGGGCAATCACGATAAACTTGCCGGTCTTGAGGGCCGTCTCATATCGCAAAATACTGTTCTTGGGGATGCCCAGGCTGTACAGGGCGGCGCCAATCGCGCTCAAACCGCCCACCACCACCGCGCCTTCCAGCGCCCCGACGATCCAACTGACGAGCGGCCCTGCTACGAGCAACGGCCCGACGCCGGGAATCAAAAAGAATGCGGAACCGAACAACATTCCCCATATCCCGCCCCAGAAGGCTCCCAGTTTTCCCCAGTGTTTCATGCGGTCCCCGGTATTGTAGTAGCCGACCACGTGTTCATCCGTGTGTTCGTCGCGTCCGACAATCGAGAGTTTCTTCATGTCAAAACTGGAGCGCTGTAGTTCCTTGACGGCGGCTTCGGCTTCGGCGTGGGACTTGTAGATCGCCACGACTGCATTGTTCTTGGTCATCATATTTGTTCTTTGGTTTTTGCGTTTTTGGTTTTATCGCAGGTGACACGCTAGGCCGTAGGCTGCCACTTTTCTATGGGGTGTTAACCCCATTACAGATTGAAGCGATTGTCAGATGTTTACGTTGGCTTGGCCGGCCGAGCGAACTGCTGCATCTTCTTCCAGCGAATCAGGCCGTATCCGAGAGTCTAGGCGTGGAATTTTCTGAGAGCCCGGCTCAATAGCTTTATAAAGGAATCGCCTATCAGTCAGTTTAATTATTAAGCGACTTTTCCCGAGTTTAGCGGGCGTTAACAGATCGCTTCGTTTGTTGAGTGACGCTGTGGCAACGACACTCGGTGGCTGTTGGCTACGGGCCGAGCTTCACACCGTAGAAGCGGTTGGTAAACACGCTCAGGTTGGTGTCAGCGAGCGTTGCTTATTCGAGATGTTTGTGCATCAATGCGCACAGCTTCATGGCCAACTGATTTTTCATGCAGTAATAAACACGCTGGCCATCCTTTTGGCGGGCCAGGATGCCGGCTCCGGCAAGCAAGGCGAGATGCTTGGAGACATTGGCCTGGGTCGCGCCGACCGCCGTTACAATCCCGTTGACCGTGCGCGGCTCGCGGCACAGGGCCTGCAAAATCTTCAGGCGCATCGGTTCGCCAAGCAAACGGAAGCGCAGGGCAACCTGCTCCAGCTGGTCTTCGGACAACAAATGGTTAGTCTTTCCGGTTGACATATTCCTAAATAGTTATATGTTTATACCACGATTATGAATACTTTGCAAGCCAAAACATCCATTCAACCGCTCGAACTTAAACGCCTGCTGGCGGAGGGCGGCCCCGTCCAATTGCTCGATGTCCGCACGCCGGGCGAGTTCGCCGTCGCGCATGTGCCGGGCGCGAAGCTAATCCCTCTCGACGACCTTGACCCGGCCGCTTTTCAACGACAGCGCAGTTCGGAGGAAACTCCAGTATATGTGCTGTGTCAGACTGGCGGACGCGCCCGCAAGGCGATTGATAAGCTCGAACGGGCCGGGGTTCACGGCTGCGTGCTGGTTGAAGGAGGCACACAGGGCTGGATGGACGCAGGGTTGCAGGTCAATCGCGGCAAAAGCAACGTATTGCCGCTGATGCGCCAAGTGCAAATCACTGGAGGCTTCATTTCGGCCTTGGGCGCAGTTCTCGCACTCACCGCCAACACGCTCTTTGCCATCATCCCGCTGCTCATCGGCTCCGGTCTTATGTTCGCCGGGATCACGGGCACATGCGGAATGGCTCTGCTGCTGGCGAAAATGCCGTGGAATCGCGTTCATGGCTGTGGGTCGTGTTGCGAAACGAAAGGCGGAGCCTGATTTATGAAAAATCCTCTTCGCATCGTGATAGTTGGGGGCGTGGCCGGAGGCGCTTCCGCAGCTGCCAAAGCCCGCCGGGTTAATGAAAATGCGGAAATCCAGATTTTTGAGCGCGGCCCTTGCATTTCCTTCGCCAACTGTGGCCTCCCGTATTTCATCGCTGGCGAGATTAACGACCGCGCCAAGTTGATCGTCATGACACCGGAAAAATTCTGGGAACGTTCGCGCATCCGGGCGCACGTCAACCATGAAGTTCTTTCGATCAATCGCTCCGCGAAAACCATTTGTGTCAAAGAGCCGGACGGCAGGCAACGCGACGTGCCTTATGACAAACTGGTCCTGAGCCAGGGCGCAAAGGCAATCGTGCCGCCTATCCCTGGCGCAAACTTGCCGCATGTTTTCACCCTGCGCGACATTCCCGATATGGACCGAATTGCCACCTTCGTCAACGAAGAGCGACCTCGTCACGCGGTGGTGATCGACGGCGGGTTTATCGGACTGGAAATGGCGGAGGCATTTCACCATCGCGGGCTACATGTGACGATTGTTGAGCGTAATCCGCACATTTTGCCATTGTTGGACCGTGACGTGGCCGCTCATCTGCAAAATCAAATCCGCCAAGACGATTTCGACTTCAAAACCAGCGTCGAAGCGGTGCGGTTCACTGGCGACGGTGTGGAGTTTGCCGATGGCAGCCGGTTGCCAGCCGACTTGATTTTGATGAGCGTGGGTGTGAAAGCAGAAGTGGAACTGGCGAGAGCGGCAGGCTTGGAAATAGGCGAAACCGGTGGGGTGAAAACCAATGGACGTCTGGAGTCGTCCGACTCGAATATTTACGCCGTGGGCGACGCGGCGGAGACGATACACGCTCTCACCGGCGCGCGGGCTCGCATTGCTCTGGCTGGTCCGGCCAACCGCCAGGGGCGCATCGCCGGTGCCAACGCCGCTGGCGCTCACCTAATCTACCCCGGAGTAATGGGCACCTCGATCGTCCGGGTTTTGAACATGACTGCCGGGTTCACCGGCCTCAACAGCGCCCAAGCGATGAAGGCCGGCTTCACTTTCTTCACAAGCCTAACGCACGACAACAGTCACGCCCATTATTATCCCGGCGCGAAACCGGTGCTGATCAAAATCGTCGCGGAGGAAGGCACCGGACGACTGCTCGGCGCCCAGGTCTTGGGAGAACGCGGGATTGACAAACGCGTGGATGTTTTGGCGACAGCCATCACCGGGAAGATGAGCGTGTTCGATCTGGAAAACCTTGACCTCGCCTATTCTCCACCGTTCGGTTCAGCGAATGATCCTATTAACACAGCAGGATTTGTGGCAGGCCATATTGCGCGGGGCGACCTTGCGACCGTTGCGCCGGAAACCTGGAAACCCAATGATGAATACCTGTTGGACGTTCGCGACCCCGACGAACTGGAGGAATTCGGCAAATTCAAGAATTCGGTCAACATCCCTCTGCCCCAACTGCGCGACCGTCTGGCAGAATTACCCCACGACCGCCGGATTGTGACTTATTGCCAGAAAGGGCAGCGCGGTTACCTGGCCGCGTGCGCTCTCCACGGGCATGGATTTGAAGATGTGGCCAATTTGCGTGGGGGATTCCTTCAGGCCCAACTACTCAATGAAACACAAAAGGAACAACATGTGCATAACGGGTAAATCGGGCACGACCACATTTTAAAAGTGGCGCGAACGATTGTCGATCTGGTCGGCTCAAAAATGTTACCAGCGACCAATCTAGATGCGGCCCCACAGGCGCATAGAAGCGCCAGATAACTGGCAGGAAGCAGTGAAATGAAAAGTTCACACAGGAAGGATGCAGCCAATCATCCTGACCCCGAGTCATGCGGGACGGGTCGCAAGGCCCGCCACGAAGCGTTGACAGGGGCAGATGCGGGCGAGGTATCGAGCCGCGAAATCCGACAATCCAGGTCGCCGACGCTGTTATGCGAAGCGGAAGGCAACATGACGGTGAGCGCCAAGGCGAGTTCACCGGCAGACCCGCGCGGTCGCAGACCCTCGGCACGCATCGAAGCTTCCACCGCAGGAACTGGGAGACCCCATACCCCTCCACGCGATGAAAAGCGAATGGAGCGCCCCTCGAAGGCAACCAGCCAAACGGTGGGGATGAGTGGGTGTGGGGAGTCGGATGAGTCCGTAGTATCGAAGAGGCCAGCGAACAGAATCCAGAAGTCCCAATGGGTCTTCCTGGAGGCGGAGTTGGCGGAGAAAAGGGACTCAATCAAGAGGAACACGGACCTGTGGGTGGCAGAAACTTCGTCACGGAATGAAGTCGTTGATTCTGCTGGATTCGTCCCCAAGCTAATCAGCCATGCTCGCGATTGTCTCGGCGCTCCTGCGCTAACCCAAGAAGCGCTGACCAATGTCGCCAGACACGCGCAGGCCAGCCGGGTGGAAGTGAACATTCAGAAACTGGCGGACTGCATTTGCATGAAAATAAAAGATGACGGCAAATCTTTTCAGGTGCAACGTGTATTGCTGGCCCGGGGGAGCAAACGCCTGGGACTGCTCGGCATGAGGGAAAACGGTTGGAGATGGTCGGTGGCCGTTTTGATGTCGAGTCCGCCCCGGGCAAAGGCACCACCGTCACTGCGCAAATTCCGCTCGACAAGACCGTGCGAGGGATGGATCGTCGATGTGGTTCATTGGAAGCAAACTTGAATGTCTAAGAAACGAATCACTGTTCTGCTGGCGGAAGACCATACGGTTGTACGCGAGGGGTTTCGAAGGTTGCTGCGGCTGGAAGACGACTTCGAAGTGGTCGGCGAAGCGGAAGACGGCCGCCAGGCGGTCGACATGGTCAAAAAGCTTCGCCCCGCAGTGGTCGTCATGGACATCGCGATGCCACGGCTCAATGGTTTGGAAGCCACCCGCCAGATTCTCAGAGCCGTCCCCAGCACCAGAATACTCATTCTCACGGCGCACAGTGATGACGCGTACGTCAAAAACGCAACCGAGTCGGGTGCCGTGGGATTTCTGCTCAAACAAGCCTCCGCCCGCGTTCTGTCCGAGGGGATTCGGGAAGTCAACAAGGGGAATGTCTTTTTGGGCCCGTTCATTGCGAAGCTTCTTCCCGACACCGAGCGAAAGTCGTTGGATCGAGGCGGACGGCCGAAGCCGCGCAAGGCCGGCCTGACTTCGCGCGAGATGGAAGTGTTCCAACTGATTGCCGAAGGCAAAGCCAACAAACAAATCGCGGCGGAACTCAGCATCGGCATGAAGACCGTCGAAAGACATCGCGAGCATCTCATTGAGAAGCTCAACCTCCACGGTACCGCCGGACTCACCCGCCACGCCATCAGCGCGGGTATCGTTGAGAGCAGTGTCCAGTTGACCATTGTTTAGCGCCGGAAGCTTTTGGGGTTCTCCGCCTCGCTCCGATTTGTCCCTGTGCGTCAGGTTTCACTCGCCACCCTTCCGATCTGCCGTGTCGGGGCTGGATTCATCAACTCTGGCATGGGAATCCTTCACCTTCCGGCTCTGGGATGAGGAGCGGCACCGGCTGGTTGGTTTCAGCCATCTTTGAAATCTCCGGGAAACACCCCATAGCGTCCATACGGCTACACCGATTATTTTCGCAATATGAACGTACCAGCGACCGGCGGTGCTGACACGAAAGAAACCATCTGCGGAGATATTGAAATAAAACAAAACAGGTCGTTTATAAAAAGACAGTATATGAAAACATTAAAGTTGAAGGAATGGCCTCACCGCGCAGCGATTGGCAGATGGTCTGCCATCTTGCTGGTTGCGGTGGGAATGCAAATGCTGGTCTCGCCACCGTTACAGGCGGCGACACCGAAAAAGGAAATTACCGACAGCGGCATCGCATCCGCCGTTGAAGCCGGATTGAAACTCGAAAAGGGCGTGTTCCCGAATGATGTGGATGTCAGCACCAGTCAGGGGATCGCCACGCTCTCTGGATCGGTGGACAATCTCCTCGCCAAAGAGCGGGCGGTCAAGATCGCCGAGAGCATCCGGGGCGTGCGCGGGGTAATTGACCGGATTACCGTGACGCCGGTGTCCCGCCCCGACGAAGACATCCGCAAGGACATCCAGACGGCGCTGCAGCAAGATCCCGCGACGGAATCCTACCAGGTGGCCGTTTCCGTCCAGGACGCGGTCGCCACGCTAACCGGCAGCGTTGGTTCCTATGCGGAAAAACAACTCGCCGCACGGATTGCTAAGGGAGTTAAGGGGGTCAAGGACGTCCGCAATGATGTCACGATCAACTATTTGGCGAAACGCGCTGACCCGGAAATTGCCAGCGACATCAAGGCCCGTCTCCAATGGGACATCTGGATCAACGGCGGCCTGATCAACCCCGCGGTGAAAGATGGCAAAGTGACGCTCACCGGAATGATCGGAAGCGCAATCAGCAAATGGCGAGCCTTCGAGGATGCCTGGGTAAACGGGGTGACGTCCGTGGACGACAGCGGCTTGAAAATCGAACCACAGGTACACAACGGCGCGCACCAAGACTTCAAGAACGCCACGAGGTCTGACAGCGAAATCAAACAGGCAGTCCAGGCTGCCCTTCGTCTTGACCCGCGCGTTTCGGCCTTTTCTCCCGACGTAACCGTTGAAGGCGGAGTGGTCATTCTCGGCGGCAACGTGGGGAACTTGAAGGCGAAAACCTCCGCTGAACAGGACGCGATAAACGTAGTAGGCGTCTGGGGGGTTGACAACTTTCTGAAGGTGAGGCCAAAGGGACCCGCTGATGCGGCGGAGATGGCGAAACAATTGAAAGCGGCCTTGTTCTGGGACCCGTTGCTCGACAGCTCTACAATAGATGTGGCTGTCATCAATCACGTCGCGTACCTCTCCGGGGCGGTGGATTCAAGTTTTCAAAAGGCCGAAGCGCAGGATGTTGCTTCGCGGACAAAAGGAGTGTTGTTGGTCCGCAACCATCTGAAAGTTGAACCGGAGTTTTCGATCTTTTACTACGATTGGCCCTACTACTCCTACTACGACTGGCCTTATTACAACCAGTCGCCTTACTACGGTTCCGAGATGTTTGGGCCGCAGCCGTACCTGAGTGACGAACAGATCAAAAAGAACATCGAGGACGGGTTCTTCTGGAGTCCCTTCGTGGACAGGGATGACATCAAGGTCACCGTTGACGGAGGGGTGGCCACTTTGACCGGCACCGTCGGGACTTGGATCGGCTGGGGTGAAGCTGACAAAGACGCCCATAAGGGTGGCGCGACCTTTGTGTTGAACCGGGTCACGGTCAAGAACGGCCATTGGTGGTGACAGCAGCAGGAAACGGCGGGCACAAATGAACAATGAAGCGAAAGGAAGAACATGAATAAGAACAATTCCATCGTGGCGATCTACAAATCGCACACGGCTGCCGAAGCGGCGATCAAGGAACTACAGCAATCCGGTTTCGATATGAAGAAACTGTCGGTTGTTGGACGCGACGAACACACGGATGAACACGTGGTCGGCTACTACAATACCGGGGACCGCATGAAACACTGGGGAAAACTGGGGGCCTTCTGGGGCGGGATTTGGGGAATGTTGTTCGGTTCCGCATTCTTCTTGATTCCCGGCGTCGGGCCGTTGCTCGTAGCAGGGCCGTTGGTCAGTTGGATCGTCGGGGCGCTGGAAGGCGCCATCGTGGTAGGCGGTCTGAGCGCGATTGGGGCCGGCTTGTACAGCTTGGGGATCCCCAAGGACAGCATATTGCGGTACGAGACGGCGCTCAAGACCGGCAAGTTTGTCCTGATCGCCCACGGCTCCATGGATGACATAACCCATGCCAAAGAAATCCTCAACCGCACCAAGCCGGAGACATTGGAGCACCATCAGTGAACGCGCCAGCGATGAGCCACTGGAGAACACACGGGGCGGAAACACCCCGCAGCGATCACCCCAATTGTGGACGCGCGGTTGCACAGCCTATTTTCACAGCATGAAGAAGCACAAAAACTTCTCCCAGGACCAAAACCAAAAGCCCGCTGGCGCATCACGGTCGGCTGCAGCTGCAAACTTAAACCAAAGCGGAATCGCTTTTGCGCCGTCAGCGGACGAAGTGGCCAGAAGGGTATACTTCGCTTATGGGAACCAGGGTTCGCTGGCCGGGCACGAGGTGCAGGACTGGCTGGAGGCCGAGGCGCAATTGCTCGCGGAACGCAACCTCACCCGAGTTCACTGTTTTCATAACCGCATATAAATAGACTCTTAAAATCGGCATTAAGCCAGCGCGAGACGCGTGTGCGGCACACCGGCGGCGGCAGCTCGGGCGCGAGGCTGGCCACAGCTTTCGGCAGCAGTTCGGCCAGGAGCGGTGTGTGCATGTAAAGTGCAAACATTGTCATTGAGATAAAACGAAAGATGAAGCGTCTGAATGTGACTGCAATACGAGATTAAAATGTTTTCGGCGCGACAAATGAATGCGGTGATCATTTACGACGAATGTGATTTCGCGGCGAAGGTGAACGCGATGCTGGAGCATGCGGCGCATCGGACGGACGAAACCACGCATTGGAGCGTCAAGCCGTGGCGCGTGGACATGCTGAAACTGCCGCCAGCGGCGGAAGCGGCCGAAGCGCACCTGATCGTGCTCGCGGTGCGCCAGGTTCAGTCCCTTCTCCCTTGGCTGGTGGACTGGCTGGAGCGCTGGACCACGTGCAGGCAGGTCCAGGAGGCCGCCCTGGCCGTATGGGATGGTGGGAACGCCGACACACGCTCGGCGCGAGCGACACCCGAGTTGTCGCAGTTTGCCGGGCGCCATGGCTTGAGCCTCATATTTAACGACAACACGCTGGTCGAGGACAAATCCTCGATGTTTGTGAGCGACCTGCACGAACGTGAGGTTTCTTTGTCCCCGACGCTCCAGCACATCCTGGAGCAGCCAGTGCGCGACTACTATCAGCATTGGGGCATCAACGAGTGAGACTCGTCATCGTTGTCACCTCGAGGCTGGTGATTTTGACTTCTGAGGCGCGACCAAGACAGCGCGCAAGCCGCGTTGTCCTGGATTCGAGACTTCGGTGTCCACGCAAATGAGAAAGTGATTGTGAACAACAACGTCATTGAATTGAACGAAGCGAGCTTCGACCGAGAAGTGCTCAATGCCACGCAACCCGTACTAGTCGAGTTTTGGGCAGGCTGGTCTGACCCGTGCAAGGCCATGGCCCCGATGCTTGAATCCGTCGCGGAGGACGAGGCCGTCCCCGTCAAAGTTGCCAGGGTGAACGTGGAGCACCACGAAGAGCTGACCGAGCAATACGGCGTGCGGGCCGTGCCCACCCTGCTCATTTTCAACCAGGGCGGCCTGCAGGACCAGATCGTTGGACGAACCACCGAGCAGGCCGTGCGCGAGAGACTGGAGCGCTTGAAATGAATTTCCAGGAAAGAAACCATTAACGGAGATAATTGACATGAAACAAAACAGATCGTTTGCAATATTGATATTCATTGTAATTGTAGGCGTTGGCGGAGCATTGGCATACGCCAGATATAGAGTTGCGGCTAACTTGGAAGCCGTCGGGATTGGAGTCGGCGCCTTTGTCCTGGCGCTTGTCGTTTCCTGCGCAATTCAGGTTGCTGATCAGTGGGATAAGGCGGTGATATTGCGTCTAGGTCACTTCCACTCCCTGAAAGGGCCGGGGCTGTTTTTCATTATTCCGGTCATTGACGCGATTCCTTACTGGATTGACACCCGCGTCATCACGACGGGTTTCAAGGCAGAAAAAACCCTTACCAAAGATACGGTGCCGGTGGATGTCGATGCCGTGCTGTTTTGGAAAGTTGTGGACCCAAAGAAGGCGGCCCTGGATGTGGCCGACTATCAAAGCGCTATCAGTTGGGCCTCCCAAACAGCCCTGCGCGATGTGATCGGCAAGACCATGCTTTCGGATATGCTGGAAGGCAGGGACAAAATTAGCAGCCTGCTGCAGAAGATTATTGATGAGCGCACCGAGCCATGGGGCATCAATGTTATTTCAGTGGAGGTGAAGGATGTCCTGATCCCCTCAGCCTTGGAGGATGCGATGTCGATGCAGGCCCAAGCGGAAAGAGAGCGTCAGGCCCGAGTGATTCTGGGAGATTCAGAGCGACAGGTGGCGGAGAAGTTTGCCGAAGCTGCCAAAAGCTACGAGCACAATCCGATTGCCTTTCATTTGCGGGCCATGAACATGCTTTATGAGGGTTTGAAGGAGAATGCCACGATTGTAATCGTTCCCAGCACCGCTGTGGAAACCATGCAACTTGGGGGGATTGCCGGGATGACCGCGCTGACCATGGGATTGGGCCAGGAACGCGCTAAAGGACATAAGGAAGGCGACCTCAAGAAACAACAAATGGATGACACAACCCAGGCCAAAGAAATCCTCAACGGCACCAAGGCGGAGACTTTGGAGCGCCATCAGTAAACGGATGAGGCCATCCGAATCTTATGAAAACACACCTGACTAGGAAATCCCTCCTGTAACGACTTCGTGCGCCGAATGTTCAAGAAAGGGATTTTATGAATGACCTTCCTGAGTATATCGATCATCTCCCGAATATCTGCGGCGAGGAACAACGGCTCGACTCTGTGATTCAATCCAATCGCGGGAAGCCTGTTTACCTGCCTGAAAGCCGGGTTGATTTCGAGAGAATCCGTAGCGCCTGTGCCATTGCGCTGCACATGCATCAGCCGTTAATTCCCGCGGGCGGCAGCGAGCTCGCCACTGCAGAGATCATCAGTAACCTGAAGTACATGATGGACCACCCCGGGATCGGCGACAACCACAACGCCTCTGTTTTTCACTGGTGCTACAAGCGCATGGGCGAGTTTATCCCGCAACTCCTGAACGAAGGCAAGCAGCCGCGCGTGATGCTGGAGTATTCCGGGACGCTGCTCCACGGCCTCCGGCACATGGGCCTGCATGATGTGTTCGACCACCTGAAGACGATCACTTGCGACCCGCGCTACCGTCATGCCGTGGAGTGGCTCGGCTGCGCCTGGGGCCACGCGGTTGCTCCCTCCACGCCGGTTCTGGACTACCGTCTGCACGTCAGGGCCTGGCAACATCACTTCGCGGCCATCTTCGCCCTGGAGGCCCTCAGCCGTGTGCGCGGCTTTTCGCCCACGGAGATGGCCCTACCGAATCATCCCGACACAGCCTACGAATTCGTTCGCACGCTGAAGGATTGTGGGTTCGAATGGGTGCTCGTGCAGGAGCACTCGGTCGAACGGCCGGAGACCGGCCATGGGCCGGAACGCAAACACATCCCGCACCGGCTTGTGTGTCGAAATTCCCACGGCCAAGAGGCCAGCATTATCGCCATTATCAAGACCCAGGGGAGCGATACCAAGCTGATTGGCCAGATGCAGCCGTACTACGAGGCCAAGGGGCTTTCCCGCTGGGACCTTGCCGGCAAACACATTCCGCCTTTGGTGACGCAAATTGCCGATGGCGAGAATGGCGGCGTCATGATGAACGAATTCCCGTCGAAATACTTTGAGGTCGTGCGTGAGTGCTCAGGTTGCGAAACCCCGCTCCTGAACGTCACCGAGTACCTTGAGCATCTCTCGACGAGCGGTATCAGGGAGACTGACTTCCCGGTGCTTCAGCCTCTTTTCCAGAAACGGATCTGGGACCGCTTTCATGCTGGCGACGGGCCTGAGAAGCTGGCGGGGGTCATCGAACAGTTGCGGAAGGAAGACCACCGGTTTAACATGGAAGGCGGCAGTTGGACGAACAATATTTCCTGGGTCAGGGGCTACGACAACCTGCTTGGTCCGATGGAAAAAGCCAGTGCGCACTTCTATAACAAGGTCCTCACGAAGGGGATTCCGACCAATGATCCACGTTACCGCAACGCGTTGTTCCACCTGCTCTGTTCCCAGACAAGTTGTTTTCGCTATTGGGGCACCGGCCTGTGGACGGACTACGGCCGGGAAATTTGTCGACGGCTCGAGACCATTCTGACGCATGACTTTTAACGTGTATGGACCAAATGCTGTCGCCGTCTTACCGAAAACCGAGAAAGGAAAAGCAAAAACCAACAAGCTGGAAACCTACATGTTCCTCACCGTTCGCGTGGAGGATCCGGAGGACGAGAGGTTCCTCAAGACCGACAAGTTTGTCCTGATTGCCCACGGTTCCATGGATGACACAACTCATGCCAAAGAAATCCCCAACCGCACCCAGCCGGAGGCATTGGAGCGCCATGAGTAAACACACCAGCGATGAACCGCTAACGGAATTGAGGAGAACGTTACAACGCATCGGCATTGCCGCTGACCACGGAGGTTACGAGTTAAAGAAATATCTGGCCCGGATGTTGCGCGCGGCCGGCCATGAAGTGATCGATTTCGGCGACCGACAGCCGAAGGTGGACGATGATTATCCGGATTTTGTCGTGCCGCTGGCGCGGGCTGTTGCCGCCGGGACGGTGGATCGCGGCATCGCCATTTGCGGCAGCGGAGTGGGAGCATCGGTCTGCGCGAACAAAGTGGCGGGTGTGCGCGCGAGTTTGATTCATGAAAACTTTTCGGCGCACCAAGGAGTCGAGGACGACGATCTGAACATGATCTGCCTCGGGGGCCTCGTAGTCGGTCACGCACTCGCTTGCGAATTTGTTCAAACATTTCTCGCCGCGCGATTCAGCGGCGCGGAGCGTCATCGTCGCCGTCTGGCGAAAGTGGCAGAGCTCGAAAACACGCCACCGAAAAAAACGTCATGAAAACAAGTCCCTTGGCTGGAAAGCCGCCGCCACCCGGAATGCTCGTCGATGTGCCGCGGCTCATCACGGCCTACTACACCGAGGTTCCTGACCCTTCGGTGCTGGAACAGCGAGTGGCGTTTGGCACATCCGGCCATCGCGGCTCGTCGTTCAAGCGGGCTTTCAACGAATGGCACATCCTCGCGATCACCCAGGCGATTTGCCTGTACCGCATGCAGCAAAAAATCGCGGGCCCGCTGTTTCTGGGAATCGACACCCACGCGCTCTCGATTTCGGCTTTCGCCACCGGGCTTGAGGTGTTGGCGGCAAATGGAGTCGAGGTGATGATCGCCGAAGGGGACGAATACACGCCAACCCCGGTGATTTCCCATGCAATTCTGACTTACAATCACGGGCGGAAAAGCGGTCTCGCCGACGGGATTGTCGTCACGCCCTCGCACAATCCGCCGCATGACGGAGGCTTCAAATATAACCCGCCAAATGGCGGGCCGGCGGACACCGTCGTCACCGGTTGGATCGAGGCGAAGGCGAATGCACTGCTCAAAGCCCGGCTCGAAGGGGTGAAAAGAATTCCCTACGAGCAGGCTCTGCGCGCCTCGACGACGCATCGGCACGACTATCTTACCGCCTACGTCAACGACCTCGGCAATGTTATCGACTTGGACGCCATTCGCGGCGCGAAGATCCGTCTCGGCGTCGATCCGCTTGGGGGTGCCGGCGTCCATTACTGGGCGCGGATCGCGGAGCGCCATGGCTTGAACCTGACTGTTGTCGACGAGACGGTCGATCCGACCTTTCGTTTCATGACGGTGGATTGGGATGGCCAGATTCGCATGGACCCGTCCTCGCCCTATGCGATGCAGCGACTGATCGGGATGAAGGACCGTTTCGATCTCTCGTTCGCCTGCGACACCGACTACGACCGGCACGGGATTGTCACCAAAGGCGAAGGGTTGCTGCCGCCTAATCACGACCTCTGCGCGGCGATTTTCTATCTGTTTCAGAACCGGCCGAAGTGGTCCAAATCGGCGGCTGTCGGGAAAACGATCGTGAGCAGCCAGATGATTGACCGGATAACCGCCAAACTTGGACGGAAGCTCTTCGATGTGCCGGTTGGTTTCAAGTGGTTCGTGGATGGCTTGCTCGATGGTTCGCTGGGATTTGCCGGAGAGGAGAGCGCAGGTTCGGTTTTCCTTCGTCTGGATGGTAGCGTCTGGACGACTGACAAGGACGGAATCGTTCCCTGTTTGCTCGCCGCGGAGATCACAGCGCGGACGGGCCGCGATCCGGGAGAAAACTATCGCGAGCTAACGCACAAGTTTGGTGAGCCTGCTTATGACCGTGTTGATGCCCCAGCCACTCCGGAACAAAAGGAGCGGTTGGCGAAACTTTCACCCCAGCAGGTCAAGTTCACCGAGCTGGCGGGCGAAAAAATCCAGACTGTCCTCACCCATGCGCCGGGCAACGATGCACCCATCGGCGGGTTGAAAGTGGTGGCCGAAAGCGGCTGGTTCGCGGCGCGTCCGTCAGGGACGGAGAATATCTACAAGATTTATGCGGAGAGCTTCCGGGGAGCGGATCATCTGCACCGCATCCTGGAGGAAGCGCAAACAATCGTGAACGATGCTTTTGTGCCGGCGGCTCCGTCCACAACAGATCTCAAGGAAAAATGATGAAAGGAGTTGATCTCATGAAATCTAATTGCACGCCTTGGGTAAGGGCAATCGCAGTAGTCGTCTTGGGATTTTGTTTGGCGTCCTGTGCAAACAATTCATCAACTGTCCCAGAGGCGGAATATTCGACGAAAATCGTCGGGCGCTGGCAAGGCACGGTTGGCGATTTGAAAGAGACAATGTCAATCGAAGGTGATGGCACTTTCGTCTGCCAACTACATCCTGTGGGGTTCATTGCTAATACTCTTTCTCAAAGGGTGACAGGCATGGTTCGCGGAACGTGGAAAATCACCGGGGCAATTATCACTCTGAGAATCACTGGTGCGGAAAACGAGGCTTTGAAGAACAAGATTGCTTCAAGCACGATCGTGGCGTTCAAGGAAGACGAACTTGTATTAAAATCTGATCGTGGTGAGACCTCGGCCTTCCGGCGAGTGCGCGCTCTTTGATCCAAGGCATATAATGAAGATGGAAGCAGAAGAACAAGTGGGCGCGAGGGAGGCATCCCCGCAGTAGCTGGGGATTCCGTCCGAGACAAACGGCAGTATCGAAGGCTCTATAAAAGAAAATGAAAAATAATAGTATGAGCAAACAAACACCTGTCAGCAAGCCGATCTATAGTCATTTAACTGCGGATGTCGAGGGATTCGATTCCCTGGCGGAGCTGGCGTTGGACCTGCGCTGGTCGTGGAATCATGCTACCGACGAAGTGTGGCGGCAGCTTGATCCCGAACTGTGGGAGTTCACTCAAACCCCCTGGGTGGTCCTACAGACTGCGTCAAAGGACAAGCTACAGCGCGTGCTGGCCGATCCTGCCTTCCGCAAGAACATTGATGAACTGCTGCGAGCCAAGCGTCAGGCGGCGGAGACGCCCGCATGGTTTCAGAAAAATCATCCGCAGTCGCCTTTGAAGAGTGTCGCATATTTCAGCATGGAATTCATGTTGAGCGAAGCGTTGCCCATTTACTCCGGCGGGCTGGGTAATGTGGCCGGCGATCAACTTAAAGCCGCCAGCGACCTGGGCGTGCCGGTTGTCGGCGTGGGACTGCTATACCAACAAGGCTATTTTCGTCAGGTGATTGACAAGGACGGAGCGCAACAGGCCCTCTTCCCGTATAACGACCCCGGCCAGTTGCCGATCACGCCGTTGCGCCAAGCGAACGGAGAGTGGCTGCGGTTGGAGATCGCCTTGCCTGGTTACTCGGTCTGGCTGCGCGCGTGGCAGGTGCAAGTCGGTCGGGTGAAGCTTTACCTGCTGGACAGCAACGATGCGGCGAACTTTCCTGCTCATCGCGGAATCACCAGCGAGCTATATGGCGGCGGGCCGGAGTTGCGCCTCAAGCAAGAACTGCTGCTTGGGATTGGCGGCTGGCGATTGCTCGCCGCACTCGGCATTCAGCCGGATGTCTGTCACTTGAATGAAGGTCATGCGGCCTTTGCGGTGTTGGAACGTGCCCGCAGTTTCATGCAAGAGACCGCGCAGCCCTTCGAGGTCGCACTGGCCGTCACGCGAGCGGGGAATCTCTTCACCACCCACACGGCCGTGGCCGCCGGGTTTGACCGTTTCACTCCGGCGCTCATCGAGCAATACCTCGGCGGTTATGCGGAGAAGAAACTCGGAATTTCCCTCCACGACTTGCTGGCCTTGGGCCGCCAAAATCCGAACGACGCGTCGGAAAATTTCAACATGGCCTATCTGGCAATCCGTGGCAGCGGGGCGGTGAATGGCGTGAGTCGCCTGCATGGGAAAGTCAGCCGGCATCTCTTTGAGCCTCTGTTTCGGAACTGGCCGCAGGACGAAGTGCCCATCGGACACGTAACCAATGGAGTTCACATGCCGACCTGGGACTCGGCCGCAGCCGACGATCTCTGGACAAAGGCCTGTGGAAAAGACCGCTGGCTAGGGACGACGGAAACCCTTGAGCAGGACATTTGCCGCGTCTCCGACGACAGCCTTTGGCAATTTCGCACCGCCGCCAGCAAGTCCCTTGTTGAATACGCTCGCGAGCGTCTGGCCCGGCACTATACCGCCGCCGGCGCGTCGCCCGAGACGGTTGAGGAGGCAAAACATCTTTTCGATCCCAATGCTTTGACATTGGGTTTTGCGCGGCGTTTCGCGACCTATAAGCGACCCAATCTGCTGCTGCACGACCCGGAGCGACTGCTTCGTTTGTTATCCAATCCGCAGCGCCCGGTGCAACTCATCATTGCGGGCAAGGCTCATCCTGCGGACTTGGCTGGACAAGCCTTGATCCAGAAATGGATACAGTTCATTCGCCGACCGGAGGTCCGTCCTCATGCGATTTTCCTCAGTGACTACGACATGCACCTGACCGAGCGTCTGGTGCAGGGCGTGGATGTCTGGATCAACACGCCACGGCGACCGTGGGAAGCGTGTGGAACAAGTGGCATGAAGGTGCTCGTTAATGGCGGCATCAATCTCTCGGAATTGGACGGCTGGTGGGTCGAGGCTTACACCCCTGAAGTGGGGTGGGCGTTGGGAGATGGCCAGGAGCACGGCGACGATCCGGCCTGGGACGCGGCCGAAGCCGTAATGCTTTACGAGCGGCTCGAACGCGAGGTGATCCCTGAGTTTCATGCCCGCGACGATAAGGGCATTCCCACCGCCTGGGTCGCGCGGATGCGGGAAAGCATGGCGCGGTTGACACCGCGCTTCTCTGCAAACCGCGCAGTGTGCGAATACACCGAGCAACACTACCTTCCGGCGGCCGCCGCCTACGATTTGCGCATCGCCAATAAAGGCGCAATCGGCAGGCAAATGGTTGATTGGCGGCATAGTCTGGCACAGAAATGGGCCACGCTACACTTCGGCGAATTGAAGGTGGAAACTCGTGGCGGGCAGCACGTATTTGAGGTTCAGGTCTTCCTCAATGACCTTGACCCCAAGGCGGTGCGGGTCGAGCTCTATGCCGACGGAGTCAACGGTAGCGCTCCCGTGCGGCAGGAGATGAAGGGCGTTCGCCAACGGGCGGGCGCGTCGGGCGGCTGCGTTTACAGCGCGGCTGTGTCCGCGGCCCGCCCACCAGCGGACTATACGGCGCGAGTGATACCGCACTGCGACGGCGTCGCGATTCCACTGGAAGACGCACGAATCCTGTGGCAACGATGATGAAAACGCCCCAACGCGAGTTGCACGATTACATCTCGAAGATCTCCGAGCGCGCTGACGTTCGGGCTGGCTCTCCTCTGCCCTTGGGAACCCATGAAAGCGGCGGAGGAGTTAATTTCGCCATTTTCAGCCGTTACGCCAGCCGCGTTCGACTGGAGTTCTTCGAACATCCCGAAGACGCAGCGCCCGCACGGGTTATCGACCTGGATTCAGCGCGCAACCGCACGGGGGACGTATGGCACGTTTGGGTGAAAGGGATCGGTCCCGGTCAACTCTATGCCTACCGCGTGGATGGCCCTTACGAACCCGGCGCAGGACATCGTTTCAATTTCAAGCGGCTGCTCCTTGATCCCTTCGCTACCGCGATTTCGCACCTGCCACCGTGGGACTTCGCGTCCGCGCTCGGATACGACCCGTCGTCGCCGGGGAAAGATTTGACTCCCTCGAAGCTGGACAACTCCAAGTCCATGCCGAAATGCGTCTTTGTCAACGAGCCTTTCGATTGGGCGGGCGACCGGCCACCACAGCATCCGTGGTCGAAGACGCTCATTTATGAAATGCATGTGCGCGGCTTTACCATTCATCCGAAGTCGGGCGTGAACCATCCGGGAACCTACCGGGGCCTGATGGAAAAGATTCCCTATCTCAAAACCCTGGGTGTGACCGCGGTGGAACTGATGCCCGTGCAGGAGTTCAATGAAGCTTCGGTCACGCGCCGGAATCCGCAAACCAATCAACGTCTCAAGAATTACTGGGGATATGATTCCGTGGCCTTCTTTGCGCCCAAAGCTTCCTACAGCAGCTCGGGAGGTTTAGGCCAACAGAAGCTGGAGTTCAAGGAAATGGTCCGGGCCTTACACAAAGCCGGCATCGAAGTGATCCTGGACGTGGTGTTCAATCACACAGCCGAAGGAAACGAGCTGGGACCGACGCTCTGTTTCCGCGGGATGGATAACGCGATCTTTTACACGCTGGCGGCCGACAAGCGGCACTACGAGGATTACTCGGGGACCGGCAATACCGTCAACGCAAACCATCCCGTGGTGCGGGACCACATCCTGGCCGCGCTCCACTATTGGACGGTCGAGATGCATGTGGATGGATTCCGCTTTGACGAGGCGCCGGTGCTCGGTCGGGACAGCACCGGCAAGCTGCTGCCCAAGGCCCCATTGCTCGGACGGATCGCCGAGGACCCGATCTTGAAAGATGTGAAAATCATCGCCGAAGCGTGGGACGCCGCCGGTGCCTATGAGGTGGGCAGTTTTTCAAAACGGCGCTGGGCGGAGTGGAACGGCCGTTACCGAGATGATCTCCGGCGTTTCTGGCGCGGCGACGATGGGCTTCTCGGTTTGTTCGCCCAACGTATCTGCGGCAGCGCCGATATCTATACCAAGTCGGGCAAAGGCCCCGAAGGAAGCATCAACTTCCTCACCTGCCACGACGGCTTCACTCTGAACGACCTGGTGAGCTACAACGACAAGCACAATGAGGCGAACGGAGAAAACAACCGGGATGGAATTGATGCCAACTACAGTAGGAACTACGGCTACGAAGGCGGGACGAAGGACGCCAAGATTGATGCCTTGCGGAAACGCCAGATCAAGAATTTCCTGCTGACCCTGTTGGTTTCGCGCGGGGTACCGATGCTGTTGGGCGGAGATGAATTCCGCCGAACCCAAGGCGGCAACAACAACGCCTACTGTCAGGACAATGAAACCAGTTGGATTGACTGGACCCATCTGGAACAGCATCAGGAAATTTACCGGTTTGCCCACGGCATGATCGCCTTCCGCCGTGCGCATCCGGTTCTAAGCAGGGAGCAATTCTATACGGACGCCGAGATCCATTGGTTTGGCCCGCAAGGAGGATTGCCCAAATGGACCGACCCGAAAGAAAAACACGTTGCCTGTTTGATCCATGAAGATGAGCAGCACGCACTATGCCTCATGTTCAATGCCAGTGCCGATGCGGTTGATTTCCCTTTACCTCCCATACCGCCTGGGGATCAGTGGCATCTGGCTGTTGATACCTTTGGCGAAACGCCACACGATTTGTTTGCTGCAGGCGAGGAACCGCTTTTGAAATATCCACAAACTTACCTCCTGAAACCCCGCTCCAGCGCGATACTACTGGCACGGAAGCAGGAATCTGCCTTGGGAGGCGGTTCCGTATGAATCAACGAACCTCCGGGATACTTCTCCATCCAACCTCCCTTTCCAATCCCTATCCCATCGGCGATCTGGGGCCTGCGGCAACTGCCTTTGTGGATTTCTTGGTCGAGAGCGGACAGCATTGGTGGCAGATGCTTCCCATCGGCCCAGCGGGGGAGGGAAATTCACCTTACCAGTCACCATCCGCCTTTGCGGGAAATCCGCTTCTGGTGAGTCCCGATCGATTGGTGGAGCAAGGGTTTCTTAACCGCCAGGATATCGGGCTTCCTATCTTCGAGGTCGTGGGAAAGGTGAACTATCCCGCAGCGGCACGCTTGAGACTGGGATGGTTAAGAAACGCATTCGAACGTTTCGAAAAAACTAGGCGCGGTGCCACGCAATCCGAGTTCGACGTATTTGCACGCGCGGAGTCTTTCTGGCTTGAGGATTTTTCGATGTTCTCGGCAATCCAGGGGAAAGAGGGCACTTCGGATTGGACCCGATGGAACCAAGAGTTGCGAACGCGCCAGCCAGACGCCGTCATTCGCGCGCAGAAACACTTTGCCGATGACATACGTTATCATGAGTTTGTCCAGTGGCAGTTTTCAGTGCAGTGGAAAGAGTTAAGGACTTACTGTGCGTCCAAAGGTATTCAATTAATCGGCGATATTCCCCTGTTCGTGGCTCACCACAGCGCCGATGTCTGGGCTCATCCCGAACTTTTCAAACTGAACACCGATGGAAATCCTGCGGTTGTTGCGGGAGTCCCATCCGATTATTTTTCCAAAACCGGTCAACTCTGGGGCCTGCCAGTGTATCGCTGGGAGGCGCTTCAAGCGCAGAACTACCGCTGGTGGATCGAACGCCTGCGGATGGCATTTGGCCGATTCGATGTCAATCGGCTGGATCATTTCATCGGCTTTGTCCGTACCTACGAAGTGCCGGCAACAGCCAAAACGGCTCTGAAGGGGCAGTATCAGCCGGGTGGAGGCGCAGCTTTTTTCAACGCCATCCGCGAAGCCCTTGGATCATTGCCGTTCGTCGCGGATGATCTCGGGGCCACATCCCCGGATGTGGTCACCTTGCTGGATCAATTTCAGATTCCCGGCACCCGCGTGCTCCAATTCGAGTTTGGTTCAGAACTCCAAACCAATTCTGATCCGCCAGCGCCGCATCCGCTGAAAACCGTGGTCTATACCGGAACCCATGATAACGACACAACAGCAGGCTGGTACCGGAAGTTGCCAGGTACGCAACGCAAAGCCTTGCAAAAAAAACTGGGAGCAAACAACCGAGAAATTGTCTGGGCCATGATCCGTGAAACGCTGGCATCGCAGGCCAACACCGCCATCGTTCCGGCGCAAGATCTCCTGGAACTGGGGTCGGAAGCGCGAATGAATTTTCCTGGAATTGCGAAAGGAAACTGGGGTTGGCGACTGAAGGATGGCGCGCTGACCCAGAAACTCGCGCAAAGGCTGCGAAGCCTGACCATAGAATGTGGGCGACTGAAGACTGGTAAACTCAGCTCCGCTGCCCAGTGTCAGGAAGATGACCCGACGCCACAGATCGCGAAGCGGGCCTATGAATTATACGAGCAACGAGGCCGCCAGAACGGTCAAACCGACCAAGATTGGCTCCAAGCGGAACGGGAAATAAAGCTGGAGGCGACACGATGACAAATAACATGAAAACTCCGATCGAATACATCATCGTCGCGGTGCCTTTTCACGCCGATGCCGCTACCCATGACGAG
>Ga0181527_1001049_pt1 | contig 29720 bp, 25 predicted proteins | sample PEATcosm2014_Bin_30_FD_119762 | JGI IMG/M metagenome (GOLD analysis project Ga0181527, IMG submission 119762) | Peatland microbial communities from MTU Mesocosm Facility, Houghton, MI, USA - PEATcosm2014_Bin06_60_metaG | ecosystem: Environmental > Terrestrial > Soil > Wetlands > Peat | place...
GATCCCTTCGACCGTGAGCCTCGTCTTCGTCTCGAATCTGACCTTTCTAGCCATGATATGGCTGTCAGCCATATTACGAATATAAGCTTGATCCATCAGAATGGAGTTTTCACACAGTCTGAAACAGGGTCTGAAGGTGGATTCCAGGGAGCCGGCGGATTTCAACAGGCCTCCGCCACTGGCGAGGTCAGCTCAGGCTCCAAAGAACCTCTCTCTTGCTTGAAGGATTACCAGTTGAGGAAGCGGATTAGGATGGCACCCGCTGTGCTGCGGCAACGAGGCTGAGATTCAGAAGAGAAAGGGAAGGGAAGCGGTAGACTTCGTCATCGAAGAGACCGTCTCTAGAGGCTCAGGAGGAGAGCCAGCCCTTGCTGTAGGCATAGGCATGGCCAGCCATTGAATATCCGCCGGCGGCTTCCGTACACGCGCCCACCATAACGAGGCTCCCGCTGATGGCGACTGAGAAGCCGAAGTACCCATCGAGTTGCGCGTTGGGGCTGGTCAGCGTCTGGACCAGGGCGCCGGTCTTGGCGTTGAAGACGTAGGCGTGGCCGGCAGCAGAGTATCCGCCAGCGGTTTCACCATACGCGCCCACTACCGCTCTGCTCAGTTGAGTCTGGAAGAAAAAAGAGGGGGACCGAGGGCTGCAGCTTCAGCTCTGAACCGTGCCCGTCAGAGCCACTGCGTACTCGGTTGATCCAGTCTTGAAGTCTAGGAGTAGCGAACCAATAGTCCCCGCGAAGCTGCCCCTGGCGGTGCCCCGCAGTAGAAACTGGCCTGTAGGTGTGGTCGTGCCCTGCCCTGATATGACGTCAGCAAAGCGTCCTGTCTGCGCTGTGCCTGATGAGATTGTGTAGGTTGTTCCCCCCACGACAAGGCTGCCGCTGGTGATTGAGAGCGTGTATCCCTCGGCTAACTTGGATGTCACTGTGAAGGTGATTGTCCCCGAGGCTGTTCCGTTGTCGCTAGGTGTTCCCATGACCTGGAATGTGCCCTGTGAGCTTGTCACCGTGATTGTCTGTCCGACCGTTAGGTTGGCCGTGCTTTGGAGTTCGAAGCGGCCAGAAGGCCCGGGCAAAGTCGAACGGTCAAATCCCCGTCCAAAGCCTTGCCCATGCTGGCATCCAGTGTAGTTCTGAGTGCTTGTTGAGTTGGATGTGGATGTCGCCGTCGAAGTCGTTGCTGTAGTGGAGGTTGAAGCGGTCGATGCGGCCGCTATGACCCAGGGAGATGCGAATAGGGCTGCTGCTATGGCGATTGCTGCTACTACTGACAGTTGTGCTGTTCTTGTCTTCATCCTTTCGTCGAGACAGTCAGGAACGAACCTCGTATTTACTGGATTTCCGAGATGATTCCAGAATCTCTACAGATTCCACCCATGAAGCCTCCATGATTGGGAGCAGACATGCTTGTCGCAACGGTGTGCAGGGGACCGCAGGCCTTGGTCTGAAGCCTCCGGTGAAGACAACAGCCTGCAGCTTGGTCAGACTTCGAGGTGCTGTAGAGCTGTGTGTTGGAGTCGTCAGTCCAAATCGGGAGACACCGAGCAAAGATTCTCTAAGAATCTCGGGATAATCTCGGAAATTCGGTAAATACGCGACCGGCCTGTTGACCGCTGGTGAAGTGAAATGCAGGCATCGTTGCAGAAGCAAGAAACCTCTCGCGCGCTGGACCAGGATCTGAAGGAAGCAGTCTCACTCGCGCAGAGGCACAACTACGAGCGCATGTTGAAGCACGCTCACGACCTCATGGGTCTCGGAGCCATCGAACGCCAAGTGATGTTGGATTCTCGCCTCACGCAGCGTGACAGGAGTCTGCTCCTGAGCGCCGTTGCGAGATGCAAGTAGAATGTCAGAGAGTCAAGCACTCGTCGAACCTCAAGGAGGTCTCGCCATGGTGATGCATGGATGAAGACAAGAACAGCACAGCTGACGGCGATGGCGGCGAGGTGTGGATATTGTGGCAAGAAACTCGTGGTACAACACGAAAGAGGAGAGAATGCAGACGGCAACATAGTGGTCCTGGAGACCGATGGCTCTCGGAAGAGGGCATGCAGGGGTTGCGCCGACAGGCTCTCCATGGATCTCTCCGACCGGATGCTCCAAAGTCAAGCGTTGTCGCGCAGCGTGCGTTAGTCATAGTGGCGACATGAGAGAGGCGCCATGGCCGGGACTTGTCATCCCATGTAGGCTCCCCAACATGCGGGCTGATTGAAGGTGGTAGCGAGCCCGGTGGGACCAGCTTCCTCTCGCTTTCGCTGTTTCACATTAGAGAGAATCCTCAAGAGGCCACCTCGATTATCTTGTCTCTCGTGCAGGAGCTTCTTCGTGAGAGGAGACTGGGCTGGAGCTCTTCTCCACAGCACTCTCAGGGAAGAATGGAAAGAACCAAAGGAACTAACAAGGACCGCTTGAAACACACGCATCCGGAGATTCCGCAGTCGCTAGAGATTTGCCAAAGAAGTCACGGACACTGTGCCGTCACCAGAATTGGTGACATATGCCCTGTGCGTCGACGGGTTGACCGCTATGCCATTGGGAGCGTTCCCGACGCCTATGGTCTCGATGACCAAGTTCGTCTTCCCGTTGATCACGGTAACCAGGTTGACATCGTAGTCAGCGGCGTACACAGTGTTTGTCTTTGTGTCGACTGCTATGGCGCCAGAACCCTTTCCGGCACCTATCGTTGCGGTGACCAGGTTGGTCTTCCCGTCAATCACGGAGACCGTGCTGTTGGCATAGTTGGCGACGTACACCTTGTTCGTGCTGGGGTTGACCGCTATGCCCGAGGGCCCGCTCCTAACGCCTACGGTCGCGATGACCAAGTCTGTCTTCGCATCGATCACCGAGACCGAACTATCGTTAAAGTTGGTAACGTACGCCTTGTTCGTGCTAGGGTTGACCGCCACTCCGAAGGGAATCCTTCCGACGCCTATCGTCGCAGTGGCCAAGTTCGTCTTCCCGTTGATCACGGAGACGTTGTTGTCGCCCTCGTCAGCAACGAAAACGGTGTTCGTTGACGGATTGACTGCGATGCCCTCGGGCTTGTGCCCAACGCTCACAGTCGCGACAACCAGGTTGGTCTTCCCATTAATCACGGATACCGTACCGTCGACAGTGTTAGTCACATAGATCCTGTTGGTGTTCGGGTTGACCGCTACACCGGATGGACTCTCTCCGACGCCTATCGTCGCGGTGACCAGGTTGGTCTTCACGTTGATCACCGAGACCGTGTTGTCGGCGGCATTTCCAACATAGATGGTATTCGTCTTTGAGTTGACTGCTACGCCGAAGGGACTCTTTCCGACGCCTATGGTCGCGGTGACCAGGTTGGTCTTTCCGTTAATCACTGATACCGTATTGTCGTACTCATTGGCAACATACGCGGTGTTCGTGTTTGGATTGACTGCCACCCCATAGGGCCAGTATGCCTTGCCCGGAGGCGCAACTCCCACAGGTATCGTCTCGGTGATCAGGTTTGTCATTCCGTTGATGACCGAGACCGTGTCGCTACCGAAGTTGGTAACGTAGACCCGGTTCGTCTTCGGGTTGACTGCAACGCTTATGGGATTCTTTCCGACAGGCGTCGTAGCGACGACCCAGTTGGTCTTCCCGTTGATTACGGAGACCCAGCCCCACATGGTAGTGACATAGACTACGTTCGTAGACGGGTCGACCGCTACACCCCAGGGCCATCCTGCAACTTTTATCGTCGCGGTGACCGCGCCCCCCTTCCCGCTCGAAGACATCGTCTCCGTGATCACGGAGGTGGTGTTCTCCATGGTATTAGCGACGTATGCCAGGTCGGTGCGCGAATTGACTGCCACGCCAACGGGATTCTTTCCGACGCCTATCGTCGCGATAACGCCGTCCGTCTTTCCGTCAATCATGGAGACAGTATTGTCATTCCAATTGGCAACGTAGATGATATTGTCGGACGGGTTGACTGCTATTCCAGAAGGAGTATGCCCAACGTGTATTGCCCCCACGACCAAGTTTGTCTTCCCGTTGATCACCGAGACTGTGCCGTCGTTGCCGTTGGTAACGTAGACCAGATTCGTCTTTGGGTTGACTCCTACGCCATAGGGTCCGCTTCCGACCTTTACCGTCGCGACGACCAAGTTCGTGTTCCCGTTGATTACTGAGACTGTGTTGTCGAGAGAGTTGACAACATAGACGGTGTTTGTCTTCGGGTTGACAGCAACGCCAATGGGATCGTTCCCAACCCGAATCTTGGCCGGTATCGTCACCGCACCCGCAGCAGGGATGACAGAAAGGACGAATAGGGATACCACCAGCAGAGACAGCATGCTCCTGCTCAGTGATGCCCTCGAGGCGCACGATTCGCACTGTGTCATTCGAGAGACCATTCCCAGCGGCTCACGAGGAGAGCCAGCCCTTGCTGTAGGTGTAGGCATGGCCGCGCGCGTGCCAATGAAGGGACGACAAAGCACGGTGTGAGCAGCAGGAGAAGTGCCACAACGGTGGCAAGCCTGTAGTCATGCCCTCCCGCAGCCAACTTGCTTGTTGGCCTTCTTTCTCGGTAATATACGGGTGGCCGTTTCCCAAAACATGGGAAGAGCGTCATCGAACCCTAACGCTTGAGGACTTTCATTGAAACCGACCGACTATGCGCCGCCCCAGACCCTAACGGTCTTGTCCGCAACCATTCGTAGTCTCCAGAGAATTGTGCCCAATAACTCTAAGAAAGCAGACCTGCATGCTCACTGGCGCAGGCGCTTTCAGGTAAGTTGCTCTACTGGGGATTCGAGGACGACATAGCCTTGGCCATCGTGGTGCTCAGTGTTCTCTGCATCTACTACGCCTTCGCTATCACAAGGACAACCAAAGGCGCACCGCGCGGCTGGTATGTCATAGTAGTCGCTTTCGTGGTCGGTTTCGTCTTCAGAGTGACGCAGCTATACTTCGACGTTCAATCGCCCAGCAACCTCATCGATGTGGAGGAAGCCGCAATCTCACTTCTGGCCTTGCTCCTCTTCGTTGCCGGTCTGTGGATGCTCAACTCGAGCTTCCGGAGACGGGTGAAGGCAGCCCAGGCTAGCTGAAGTCCTGCCTTGCGAAGAACAGCGCAAACCATCTCCTCTCAAGGCTCTCCTTCGTCTCGATCAATTCCAGCTCGATCTCCTCCCGCCCCACCTTGAAACGCACTTCAGTGAAGGGGCACGCGTACAACGCCTCCTTTCTGCCATCGTAGCTAATCGCGTACTTCTCGACCATCAGAAGGCCGCACTCCTTCAGGTCAGAGATCTTTCTGTAGAGCGTGCTCTGTGGCAGGTCAAGCTCCTTTTCGATCTCGACCGCCGACTTTGGCCTCACCATGACGGCTCTGATTATTCGCCGGGAATCCGGGTCTGAAAGGCTGGCGATCATCATCTCCTTGAGGTGACCGACCACCCTCACCAACTTTCTCGCTCCGGATGCGGTTCGGAGGCGTTGATATAGCCTAGCCCATGTCGACTCCGACTTCTTCAGTGATCTGCAGTAGGGAATAACGTGGGCCCGCAAATGCTCATATCGTTAGGACCTCTGCCCCAACCATGCTGCTTCTCCGCATGGCGCATTTCTCAGAGTCCATTGTGTGATCGCTTCACGGATTGATCTTTGCCGGGCCTAGACCAGACTATTGAGTCCAGAAGCTCTATTTCTTGTGCGAGCAGAATCGAAACGGCAGAGCAATTCTCACTTATCGAGAATCGCCGGCCTGGATAAAAGGTGCGGGGGACAGAAAACGAGCGGGGAAGTGCTGGGCAACCTTGCTAGCGAGAGGGAAGGGGTTCACGTTCTTCGTTCTCCCGACCATGGTGAGTGTTGTCCTGCTTTCTTCACTGGTCCTGCCCGGTCTCGCTTCGAGCCAGGCTTCGCCCTCTCCGAGTAGGAACTTCGCGGGACCATCTCTTGCCAGCGCACTAGACGAAGGATGCGAAGACACCGCTCCAGTTTTGACGATAGATGCTCTTAGTTATCCTTCGAACTTCACCATGTCCACCATGCCCTCCGGGTACGTAATGATCTCTGAGGAACCTGGCACATGCCTTTCCACCTCACCGATAATCGAAATCATTACTCCCGGAGACGATATCTTCCAAGTGTCATTCAGCGCTTCGGACTGCATTTCTGTCTCGGAAGGCACTCAGATTGTCGGAGGAGTGACTTATACTGATCATTGGTGCTATCTCAGCGACCTTGACGCGGGAGACTATGCCACCGTTAATTTCTATATCGCGTATTTGCACAAGAGCATCTCCGGGAAGTGCCCAACCAGCGCCACCTTCAGCTTGCTTGTCTCCAGTAATACTGATTCCTATGTCGGCGATTCAGCCACGATGTCCCTCACAGTTCTCTGCCTAAGCACCACTACAACAAGCTCGACTACATCGTCCACCACGTCGACCTCCACAATGGGCACTGCGCCCTGCAACCACATTGGCCCGAATCAGGACGAATGCACCGGCACCCCGCTCCCAGGCCAATACGGCGGAACCCTGACTGCAGCCTCGACGATCCAGGTCAACGTCACCATCACTGGCACGACGGCCACGGGCTCGGTCACGATTGACATCACAGACGACGGAGGCACCCCGCCCTCCAGCGGGGCCGACCTGAGTCTTCGCGGCGGGGCTGCCTACTACGACGTCGAGGTCACTGGTGCGAGCAGTGGCACCGCGCAGGTCTGCATAACAACCTTCAGCGGAGCTACTATGATGGACTACTACCAGCCCCCGTCGGGACCCTGGACGCAGGCTGCGTCCGTCAGCTTCACGAGCAGCTCGATCTGCGGGGAGGTATTCGTCTATTACCTGTCGGGGACCCCAATCGCCGTGGGGGTAAGGGGCACCGCCACTGCACCCTGCACCTCTACCGCCCCGGATGAGGACGAATGCACCGGCACCCCGGTCGGCGGGAATTTGACTGCAGTCTCGACCGACACCGGCGTCAACGTCAGCATCACTGGGACGACGGCCACCGGTCCTGTCACCATCAACGCCACGGAATACGGAGACACCCCGCCGTCCAGCGGGGCCGACCTGAGCCTTGGCAGCGGGGCTGCATACTACGATGTCGAAGTCAGCGGTGCAACCGACGGCACTGCGGAGGTCTGCATAACGCCCTCCAACGGGGCCACCACGATGGACTACTACCAGTCCCCGTCCGGACCCTGGACGCAGGCTGCACCCCTGAGCTTCCCAGGCGACTCGATCTGCGGAGTGATACCCGTCTCTGCCCTGTCAGGGACCCCCATCGCTGTGGGGACAGCGAGCACTACCACCACAAGCAGCTCCACCACTACGAGCACCACCACAAGCAGCACAACCACCGCTTCAACTTCCACGACTGGGGGTGTCCCCGTTGTTCCCGAGTTCCCGCTTGCCCTAGGAATCGGGGTGGCTGTGGCGCTCGCCCTGCCAGCGCTTCTTCTCGCTGAGGCAAGACTGCGAAAACCGTAGTCGTGGTATGCACGCGACCGGCGACCGCAAGCAAGCGCGCACTAGTGTTGTAGTCCTGGTTTTGCCCCGGAGTTTGGGTCCACTTTGAGCATCGGTACTGAATCACCTAATTCAAGCTTATTTCGAACAGAAAGACTGGAATCGAGTTATTCTTAGGCGGGCTCGGTGGGATGCGCTTAATTTTCTAAGCGAATCCTGAGACTAGGAAACTCCTGCCGATTCAACCGTAGCCCGGCTATGCTATTTGAAGTTCTTCTAATTCGCCGCTTTATACTGAGGCGAATTCCTTCGCCCATGGATTCTCAATGTGCAGAAGACAGATATCGTAATGATCACGGCAACGGCCCCTGCGAGCACGCCGACCGTAACCAGATTGTACGAGAATGTTGATTCCATCGTCGTAGGTGCATTGACAACAATCCACATCGTCGACGTGCCAGAGGCATGAGTAATGATCCATCCTCCAAAGGTGTAGAAGACAGATGATGGATTGGCGATTAGGGTGACGTTTGTGTCTGGGGGGACGTACAGAACTTGCTGCCCAGGTGATGCGTGCCCCAAGGTTGAGCCATAACTGTACGTCACGGAACCGCCTGATTCCACATCCAGGTTCAGGCCCGGGTAGAACACAGCAGTTTCGTTGATTGGTCCCTCGACCTCAACGTAGATGGTGGTTGCGTTTCCGGAGGATGATCCCGAGCCACTCCCAACCCAGGCTCCGAAACTCCACCCAAGGGCAGGAGAGGCAACAACGCGCAGAGTGCTCGTCGCGTTGCACCATAAGCTTGCTGGTGAAACGGAGCCACCGCCTGTCTTCGCGCTTTCGACACCCACGTAGTACTGATGTTGGTATCTCACGGTTCGTGCGATGGCGGAGTTGACTACAAAGGGGAGAGTCACGTTAGTCACCCATCGTTCGGAACTACTCGAAGGGAGCAAGGATACGGGGAGATTCAAGATAGAACCGGAGTCCAACCAGAAGGAGGAAGGCGAAGAGGAAAGAGTACCCGCAGATGCCTCTCCAAATGCTGCCCCACTGATGGCGGGTGCAGTGGGGGAGCCTCCAGCAATGATCGAGTAGCTGAGCGTAACCAAGAACTGGTAGTAGTATGTGAAGGCCATAGTCGTCTGTGCAACCGATGATAGGACTCCGCTGACCGTCTGGTTAGTCTGCCATCTTTGTGAAGAGCCAGACGGACTGAGTAGGTTGGTCACAGTCCACGACGCGCCAGCGTCGAACCAGTATCCATTCGCTGAAGTGGTGAGAACCTGTTCGAATGACGATCCGAACTGATCGGCATTGAATGTTGGTGCCATAGGAGAGCCTCCTCCAACAATCGAGTAGGAAAGAGTGTCTAGGATCTGGTGATAGTAGAGGGGAGCTATGGTCGCCCCGCCGATGGAGGTGCCGGAGACGATGGAGCCCGGCGCTTGCCAACGTTCGTTAGAGCCTGACCCAGAGAGTGTGTTTGTGACGCTCCAGGAACTGCCGTTGTCTGTGTCGACTTCAGTTCCTATGGTGGTCATGGTGTAGGTCTCAGGCTGTCCCAGTGCTTGAAACGACAAAACCGGTGGCGAATACCCAGAACCGCCCCCGGAGACTGAGTAGGTCAAAGTGTCTCGGTCCAGGGTGTAGAGTGTGTTCGTCTTGACATCGGTGCCGATGCTCCCTGTCGCATAGGTCCAACTGGCAGAGCCACTGCCCAAGTTGCTGAACTCCCAGACTAGCGAGCTGGTTCTTGCAGGTGCTGTGAAGGCGAGCGAGCACTGGGCGTCCGCAGCGAAGGTGTGGAGATTGCCGTCGGCTGTGATCGATGCCAGATTGGCGTCGCAACCCGATATCACCACAGTCACGGGAGGCGAACCCTTAGGACTCATGGTAATCGAGACCTGCTCCGACACGATGACTTCGACTACGAAGTTGGCGGTTATTGTTCCAGTCCCAGAAATCGTGGCAGTGGTGCTGGCGGACTTGGGATTAGCGTAGATTATAGCACCTGTGTCTGAGCTCCAAGAAGAGAACACATAGTGCGGGTTGCGTGTGACAGATATGGAGAGCGGTCCGACATTCTCCCACTGCCCGGTGCCTGTTGGGTTCGTAATGCCTGCACCAGGAGGAGAAACGGTGAAGGTCACTCGGAATTGATGGTAGTAAGCAAAGCTCATAGTCTGGGAAGAGGAGATGGTCCCGCTGTCGGCCTGGAGGGTCGCATTGATCTGCCATCTCTCACCCTTCCCTCCCGCTATCGGATTGGTGACGGACCATGAAGCTCCCCCGTCGAACCAGTATCCTGCTGAGGAGGCCGAAAGCGACTGACCCACCGGAAAACCGAATTGATTAGCCGTGAACGTCAGTGCGGCTGGAGTGCTGGAGTCGGATACAGAATACGACAGGACTTGGAGGTACTGGTTGTAGTAGACAAGTGTGATTGTCTTCGATGACGCGACCGTCCCGGAAATTGCTTGATCCGTCTGCCATCTCTCGCTCGAAGTAGAGCCGCCGAGCGTGCCGTTGACCGACCAACTACTGCCTGGGTCGACATAGAAGGTCGACGGCGATGTATCGAGGGTCGCAGTCGTGGTCACGCCGTTAGTCACGTACGTCAGAGCTGGAGGTGAATAGGCGGTGCCGCCTCCTTGGACTGAATAGCTCAGGGTCAGCGTAACTTGGCTCGATGGACCTGTGATGAATTCGTACGCATCGCCGTATTCGGTTGCTCCGTTGGAGGAGAACTCCTGGAGTTGCGCTGGGTTTGTGAATGAGACTGGAGACGATGTAGATGCAATGAATAGAGTTGTCGTAGTGGTGCAGCTTGTATCGGGACACTCAAACTCGTCGATCCACATCCATGCCGATGAGAGGGCGAAGCTCGAGGAGTAGGTCACTTCCTGCTCGTTACCGTAGTATGCATTCGGATGGTACCATTCTGTCATCAGGCCTGTGAAGAAACCGTTAGAATTCTCCGTGCTGGACGGCGAACCCACGAAGGACGTGGCACCCTCAGCGCTGTACGTCTCCGAGGCGTATGCCCCAGTATTCTGGTCCTGAGCGAGCATGACGACTCCATAAGTAGTCGAGAAGTACAAGTTCAAGAGAACAGGATCCCCTCGATTCACTTGGCCTGTGAAGTTGAGGAGGCCAGCTCCCCCGCTCGTCGGAAATATCGACGCTCCTGTCGAGTCGAACACCTCGTAGAGGAAGTTGAAACCTGTTCCAGGCGTATACCCAGGATTCCAGTTCCAAGTTAGGCCGACTTGGTACCAATACCCCTGGTCTGAGAGTCCGTTGAGCAAGTAAGCTGGTCCCGTCCCAGATGAAGGATCAGTCTGTTCGATTGCCGTTACGTTATAGGCCATCGAATAGAAACCCTGCGTGAATGTCATCCCAAGCTGTTCATCGTATAACGGGTCAGGCACCATCGCAGGTGGAATTCCTGGAGGTGTTGGGGTTTCCTGTCCCGAGCCGAAAGGTCGTACGTTAGAAGGGTTGGACAGCTTAATCGGGACGACTTTGGTACCGCGGGATTGAGCGTTGGCGAGGGCCGACAAAGGTGTGAAGACGAACAAGACTACCGCCACGCAGGATATGACGAGAAGTGCGGTACTCCGTGCGCGCCCACGATTAAGGCAGTGCCCGCTACGGTGAGCTCGCTGTGGGGGCAATCGAGTTGTGCACCCAAAGAACACAGCTGAGACTTGAGTGGATCGGGAAAGCCGTGTCACTGCGCTCAGATCACGGAGTCGTGCTCGTAAACACAGAGTTCGAGAAGAAGTACCAGATGTTCACTGTGGCCGAGAAACTATTGGAGTTCTGATCGCTAATGTCCACTTTGAAACTCGTGCTGGCTGGTATGCTAAAAGCAGCCACGCCACTTGATCCGACATTGACGCTGTTTGACGAAATGCTGGTCGAGACCAGAGTATTGGAGGATGTCGATGTCACTACCCCTACGATAAGCCAACCCGAAGCTGACCCACTCGTGAAACTCAGCTCTTCATGAAGTCCCGATGGCACCGAAAACTGGTAATTGGAATAGAGACTCTCTGAGTTTGGTTCTGCAAGGGCTCCGTTAAGGTAGTTTGCGAAGGTCTGGTCAGATGCGATTTGTGTTTGAAGTTGGGTCACCTGAGCCTGCAGACCAGAGACTTGAGTCTGGTATGACGTGATCTGAGTGTTGAGGGATGCTACCTCTGTATTCAGAGACGAGATCGAAGTGTTCGCCTGAGTGTCTTTGGTGGTGAGCGATGCTATCTTTGCTTCGTCTGCTCCTACCTTCGACTGGAGAGACATGACGGTTGTTGTCAGATTGTCAATGCTCGTCACGTCGGCAGCTATCTTGGCATTGTCGGAGTCGATGGTGGAGTTAAGACTAGTGATAAGGGCTTTCTTCTGAGAGATTAGCGTGGACTGCGAGGATACCGTCTGATTGAGCGAGGATACGGTATTCGAAGATTGAAGATAGTAGTAGCCAAACCCAGCCGCAAGGACTATAATGATAACCACAAGAGAAATCAGGGCTTTCTTACTGCCTTGAGGGACTTGTTGACCCAATGCTAATGGTCTCTTACATCAAGTGTGTTACTTTCTTGGTATTTAAGACACAGTCGGTCGAGTTGAGACGGCTTTTCTTGATACTACCTGGACTTCCCTCGAGAAGATGATGCGCAGACTCAAGTGGCATCCAGCCCACGGAGGGCGAAGCGTACGACTCCGGTGGGGATAAAAAGGCTGCCGCAGCACTACTCCCTCTCTTCGCCTGAGGGGTCGAACACTGATCTTAGCCGTCAAGGACCCAAGGTTCCACATTCCCTTAGAAAGGAGCTAGATTCTGGCTCAGAGTGTCCTGCGGTGCCTGACTCAGGGCTATTTCTACATTCAAGCTAGGATTCCGACTTATCATGGCTCGAGCCCATTAGCTGTATTAGACGGATAGTGCAAGCCAATGCGATGCCCCAGATACGAATCTCAATGCTCCTCCTTACCTTCGCTGTCATTATCGTAGGGGCAAGTGTACCTCAGGTTCCCTTCGTTATCGGACAGTCCGCATCAGCAAGCATCAACCAAGTGGCCATTCAGGTGACATACTCGGGTAGCTGGCAGGGAGCATATGGCGTGACGGGAACTTCAAGCTCGATGGTGAGCTGGAGTGGAAATGGGACCAAGTCCGTTACCCTTTCAAGGCCTTCAGGAGGAGGCGTTTGGGCCATCAGCGCAAACGCGCAGAAGTTGGATGGGTCGTCAGCCTCGTTGGTGATAGAGATGCTGGCACCGAACGGTACTGTGCTTCAAGAGGCTCAAACAATCGCGCCATATGGCATGGCTCAGATAGGGTTCACAGTGAGCGAAACCACTTATTCGGGAACGGCGATTCCTGAGTTTCCAGCTCAGCCAGGCATGGCTCTTCTGGCTACCACGGTCGTGATAACATCATACGTCCTTGCAAGACGTGCCGCGTTCCAACCGTGATAAACCCGTAGGGCCCTCCAGACAGCTCCGGAAGGTGGATTCCATCCCTGAGTACCCTTGGAGCTTGCTTCTGGTTTCTCTTGTTAGCCCGGCTAGAATTCAGGCCTATTCGGGCTCCCTGCTCGCCCCCGCTAGCTCATGGGAGGATGACTCCGTTGCAGCTGCTAAGGCTAAATCACCTTCGAGACCTTTGGCGGATTGCGGAATGCCTGGTTCAGAACCTACCAAAATGCGCCTTTGGTGGAATGCTCTTCGCTACCATTTCATTCCCCCGAGCATCTTTCCTGCGACTCTGGGCGCCGCGGTGGCCCTGGCTGTGACCCACAAGTTCTACCCGTTCTACTTCCTTCTCGTCTTAATCGGGGTGGTGATCAATCACATAGCGCTGAACATGGCCGACGACTACTTCGACTACGAACACTCAGTGGACAGGTCGAGGCCTAATGAAAAGAATCCCTACTCAGGCGGCAGTGGCACTCTTGGCCAGGGACTAATTCGCCCATCAGCGATGCTCAGGGCCTGCGTCATCTGCTTCTCCACGACAGTCGCGATTGGAGTGTACTTGACGGTCGCCAGAGGCCTACCTGTCTTGGTCTTCGGTTTGGTTGGCGTCTTCTGCTCTGTCTTTTACGCTGCGCCGCCGATAAGCTTCTCCCATCACGGCTTAGGAGAGCTTGGCCAGCTCCTGAACTTCGGCACAACCATAGGTTTGGGATCCTACTTTGTCCAAACCCAAGAATTGAGCTTACAGGCATTCGTCGCCACGTTGCCGCTGGGAATAATGCTCTTCTCAATGATAATCATAAACGAAATCCCAGACTACCAAGAGGACCGACTGGCTGGAAAACTCACGCTCGTAGCAAAGTACGGAAAGGGGGCCGGCGTTCGCATGTACCTTGCAAGCTGGGCTTGCACCTACATCGTCATAACGCTGGGGGTGCTGTCCAGAGTGCTGCCTCTGACAGCACTGCTCGCATTCGCGTCGTTGCCTCTCGCCCTGAGATCAATGCAAACGTTGCGAGAGAACTACGAAGATTCAGTTGGACTGGCGCCCGCAAACCTGGACATGATAAAAGCCCATGGTGTGACGAGTTTGGGCCTGATCGCCGCGTACTCGATACAAGGAGTTGCTAACCATGCGAGCATCTCGCAGATGCTTCTGATCCTGCTGCTCTTGGCAATCTTCTATACTCCCGCCTTGCTTGCACTTAGGAAACCGCGAAGAACCTGAAATCCCGGGGACCCCAAGTAATTCGGGCTATGATCTAACCCGAATCGAGTTGATTTGTCGAAATAGAGGCTCCTTTCAAGCTTGTCGTCAATAGCCCGGCTATGCTATAAGAAGTTCTTCTAATTCACCGCTTTTTTCTGAAAGGTCTGCATTACGGAGAGTACTCAGCTTGTGACTTTCTGGCACAAGCCTCGGTGGGGCCTACAACGCTACAGCGGGACCGCTCCCTCGTTTGCCCCCAGAAGAAGCCGGACGACGCCTTTGCTTTAATTGTCGTGCCACACGGGCAGTCGTTATGCACACGATGAAACAGGATAGCCGGGGTGCGCTGAAGAGGCTTTTTGTGGCTCTTGAGGAGATCAAACGTAAACACAAGAGCCTTGAGAAGGATATAGCGCAGGTCAAAAGAGAATCTCGCTTCTCAAAAGGTTCAAGACAACCGCTAGCAAGCCCGTATCCCACACTTTCTCGAGACCGCCTGGTTAGGGGAGGTTTACCTTGATTAGTAGAGCATATTCCGTCCGGACGAACCATGGACTAGTAGTAGGCGTCCCCATGACGGCATGGAAGGAGCTTGAACCCTTTCACCACGACATCACCAAGTCCATTTTTGAGGTCCTAATCGAGAACTGTTTCCATCCAGGAAGCTTCAAGAAATCGAACGAGATGGGTTTCTTCGCTCCCTTGCGCTATTGGCAGAAACGCGAGAGAAATCCAAGGGGGTTCCCACTCGTTGAACCTGTTAGGTTTCTTAGCGAGCTTCTCAAGAAGCCATCATTTGTCAGTTCGGTACGTGCTTTCAACGCTGCTGCGTCGACAGATTGGCTTGCCGGCCCTAACTTGGTCGAATTGGGGCCTTTTGTCTATACTATCTGCTTCTACCTTGCACCGGTTCTCCGCTTCTCGGATTCTGCTGGATGTGTCAAGCCCAAGTTTACTCGGTTTGTTTCTTAGCACTTTTCTGTACCCTCTCTTGTTATAACAAGAGAGGGTGCGGAGAGGGAGATTCGAAGCACAGTATTTAGGTGTGTCTCAGAAATGAGACAAGCTTATATATACATCCACATTACTGCACTAATGGAGATGAGAACATGATGGAGATGAAAATACAGCCATCACTGGTTGCCGTACAAGCATTGCCGCAGAAACCAGTATACCGCATAAGCGAGATCTCCGCGTTAGTGGGATCGCGTGCGACCGCATACAGAACTACGCAGACTCTTCAAGAAATGGGATTCGCTCTGCCTACCAATAGAGGATTTCTACAGTTCAGGAGTTCCCTCTTTCAACCCATCCGACTCTGGTCACATCTACTACCGTCACTTGCAACTCTAAAGCAAGCGAGGTACTTTGGGCGATCGTACGACGAAAATGATGTATCTTACATTCGTAATAACGTGAGAGGAATCGAAACGCTGGACTATCGAGCCTATGAACTTACCAAGTTCCAAATACCAGGGACCTTATTCGTCTATGTCCGAGATTTCGAAGGGATAACGCGTCAGCTAAAAGAAAAAGGGTTCTCCATGGGCACGAGAGGAAGAATCGCAATTCTTCCGGCCAGTGATTCACTGGAAGACACTATTCAACGGGTGTACTTGGACTGCCTAGCCTTCGGTGGGCGTAATCTATTGGACGCGATTGCAATCGACCTGGTCTATGGCAACGAACTAAGAATCAGAGGGGAATTTCCGGCGGAGCTGGTGAGAAAAGTGGAAGAAGACATGCCAAGATGAATCTGGAGAGTGAGGCAATACAACTTACAAAAGACTTGGGAGAGGTGGTCTTTGTAGGCGCGTTCGCGGTAATCGCCCACATTGGTGGTTATAGACAAACACGGGATTTGGACCTAGCGGTGGCAACGCCGATTTCAGAGGTGGAATTGGAGAGACTCGGCTACCCAACTCGGCAGGAGGGGAGGAATCGAATCACACGCACACCAGGAGGGGTAAAAATTGACATTTACACGCGCGATGTGGGAGGGATACCAATTGAAGACATATTCAGGACTGCAGCTGACGTTCCACTCAGAAAAGGTAGAATCAGAGTAATGGGCCTTGAGGCGCTCCTGCTGGCAAAACTCCGAGCCTCAAGACCACAGGACATTGAAGACATACGACAAATCGTGCGGGTCCGCGCTGGCAAGATTGACTGGGAGGTAGTGCGCTTATTAGCATCAGATGAAGTTGAGTCCGCCAATCTGAAGAATATAGTCGCCGCAATCTCTGGCGCGCGCGTGCGCTTTTGAAGTTGAAAGAACGTCTTGGACCCAACTTTCTTGTATCTTTGGGTAGCGGGCGGGGTAATCGCCTACGATGACGCCTGCAACCTTGCTTGGGTTCGAAACTGCATATCCCAACGCGAAAACCGCCCCCGTTGAGTAACCTGCGATGAAGAGCCTGTTCAACCCGAGACTGTCGACCACGGCCCCGACGTCTGTGAGCTGGTCACGGTACGAATACCCCGTCTTCGGCTTATCACTCCTGCCCCTCCCGCGGATGCTCAACGCGACGCATCGCCGGGGTGCTAATTGAGTTAGGCCTCTTGAGTAAATCTCTGCCGGCAGCAAGAATCCTGGAACAATGAGGATCGGAGTCAAGCCCGACTGGGCCATTTGGACACTGTCGAGAAAATGCAGCCTTGTTCCATTATTGTTTGCCCAGCCTTCCACAACTGACAACGAAAGTCATCTAACGAGCCGAATTAGTTAACGATATCTCCGGCTGAGTTTGGATTGCCTCAGGCTCTCAGCGCGCTAGACAGGTTTGGGCACAGGACGCAATGGTCCCACGGTGAGTGCACGGTAGCGGGTACTGCCCTTGACCACGCCTAAACTCGAAGGAATCCCCATGCCCAAGAGCCACTTTCGGTGCGTCAGAGTTTGGGCGCTAGATTGGCAGGTCGCTTCGCGCGCCCTCTAGGCCCAAGCTAACGCAACAGAGCCGTCGGGCCCGTCACTTCCAGTCCGAGCAATGGCTCATGATGAGAGACCCGCCTAGTGGTTTCTGAGTGTCCTTTCAAACTCATACGCTGAAAGCCCGAGCGCTATCAAGACTATGACCTGGCCGAAGATGTACTCCTCCTCGAGATTCGTCCTGAGCACGAGGAGCATGACCAAGAAGGCTGCAGCGAAAAACACCACATAGAAGGCCTGGAAGGGCACTATTGTCCGCCTCATTCTAATCATGTTATCCCACATCACCCTGTCGACCAGATACCCCTCCGCCGCCTCTCTTACCAGGCCACCCTGCACCAATTTCTTCAGGTGGTACTCGGCTACCGAAGGCGAACTGAGGTCCAGACCTCTCTGTACATCACGGATGCTTGCAGGCCGTCCGAGCTTGAATAGATACCGGTATACTTTGAGCGTTGTTCCCTTGAGAACATCGGAACTGGGGCGGTCGTCGTGCGTCAAGTGAGTCACGATGCGGCTCTCGTGATATATAGCATGAGGGTGTCCTAAATCTAGGACAGCAGGAATCAGCCCGACCTAGAACATAGAACTAAATTCGCGTCAGTGGAGGAGGAGGTTAGGCTGGGTTCGGAGATGGCTGAGTTCAGGAAGGAGATCACAATCGGGAGCACGCTGGCAATAATCCTGGTGCTGGTGCTCGCGTCCGCCGTGGTGTACCTGCCTCTGGGGCTCAGTTCGAAGTCCAGTTCCAGCTCGTCGGGGTCCAAGGTCGCGACCGCAACCCTTGTCACATGCGCTTCCAATTCATTCGTGGAAGGGGCTACCAATTGCGAGGCTAGGGTGTCTGGCGATCCCCCGAGCGGCAACGTCTCCTGGGCGCAGGTCTCCGGAACGGGCAAGGCGACCTTCACCCCGAGCACCTGTATCCTATATGCAGGCGCCTGTGGGGTGACGATCACTCAAGGCGAAGCCGGGAGTGTTGGGATAGCTGCGAGCTATGGAGGAGACAGCTCCAACAGGCCCAGCACTGGACAGCTGTCGATCCCAACGGGCTTTCCAACCTTCGACGTGGCAGTCAACCCGAGGACCAACGTTGTCTTTGGCGTGGACGACGCAAAGAACAGGCTCATTGCCATAAACGAGACGGACGGAAGCGTCATCGGAAACGTCTCGGTCGGGGGTCCCGGCCGCATAGCAGTCAACCCGCTGACCAACATGATCTACGTTGTCACCAATTCCGTTGTCACCAATTCCGTTGTCGTGGTAAATGGAACGTCGTTCACCGTGGCCGCGAACATTTCACTCGGTGAGAGCCCGGTCGAAGTCGCGGTCAACACCGCGACCAACCTGGTGTACGTGACGAGCCCCGGGCCAAACGTCTGGGTCATAAACGGCTCGACCAACATGGTCATCACGAGTATTCCTCTGACGTCGGGCGTCCAAAGCTCGGGTGGCTTGGCCGTCGACCCCGTGACCAACACTGTCTATGTTGCAGACTGTGCGTCGGGGAACGTCTCGGTGATATCGGGCTCTGACAACCAGGTCGTCTCGAGAATCAAGGTCGGCAACTGCCCCAACGGAGTCTCCGTCAATCCCTACACCGGAAGGGTCTACGTTGCGGACTACAACCTCAACGACTCTTCGGTCAGCGTGATTGACGCGTCCACGAACGCGGTCGTTGGGGCCATCCACGCCGGGGGTAGCCCTTACGGCATCGCGGTCGACACCGCGACCGATCTAGTGTACCTGACCTATCTCTCGCCAGCTTCGGTGGTTGTAGTAGACGGGGCAACCAACGCGGTGAAGGCGAAAGTACAGCTTGGCGGGACTCCGTTCGAAGTTGCCGTGAACCCGGTCACCGACCTCATCTACGTCAGCAATTACAATTTCTATGCCATACAGATCATAGACGGGAGGACCAACGCCCTGGTTGGCGAGCCGGTGATTAGTGTCGCAGGCGCATGTGTTAGTGCCACGAACGGATGCATCTCCGGATCGGCGTTCTCACTCACGTTGGCCAACAACGGCACCGTCACCATCAAACCGACTACCATAGGGATCACTGTCTCGGAGAACAGGGGCGGAAGTTACATCTATGCGACTTTCTCGCTGAGCACGACTTCCTCAATTGTGCCCACCGGTCCTGCTCAAACCATCATGCTGCCTTCGTGGAGCACAGTCGGAAACAAGACCGGAAGTTTTTCGCCGGGCGATACGGTTGACCTCCTTGTCTGTCTGCCCATCGGCCCCTGCTCGTCTGGCCAAGCCGTTGTCAGCGCGTAAACTCAAGAGAATCCCCATGTCCGAGCGCTACTTTGTGGGCTCCGCAGTTTGGGCGTTTTATCATGCGTGAGCTTGCAAGTCACGATCTGCCCGAAATGCGGGAAGCCTGCTTGGGCCCCTTATGTCATGTCAGTCACCAAGAAATACGGCCAGGTCTATCGTTACAAGGTCTTCAGACACCCAGACGGGAGGCGAAGGACTCCTAGGAAATGCACAGTCAAAATCACAGAGCCCGTGTGAACCACGATGGGACTCCCATCCAAGAACTGGCAGTTCCTCGCGTTTCGGCTGTCCCTCGTCCTGTTATTCTCTGATTCCAGTTATACAGGAGGTGGAGGAGGTCATACTAGGATGCGAGCGCGAGCGAGCGCGAGCGCACGCATTCGCAGTTCCCTTCCTTGTGCTTGGCATTGTGCTTGGATACCGTTGAACTCGAGATGTTGAGTTCTTCCCCCACCCGGCGGTAGCTCATGCCCTCAACCTCGATCAATTGAATGATCTGCGAATGCAGGGCCTTCCCCTTCTCGATGTTCGTCAAGGGCTCCGGTTCGGCTCTGACCTCCGTAATGGCGACAGAGACGTCTCCTGCCTGCGCGTGACCTTCGCAAAGGTTCAGGAGCTGCCCGTCTCTGAAGTGAAGATTGCCCTGTCTGTGAAGGTCAGGACCGCAGACTACGCACCAGTCGTTTAGCATGCAATGATTGAAACGCGCCTTTGTGTCGTCTGGGTCTGCTTCGAAGGCATCCTCGATAGTGTTCATCTGCTCATCCGTGTGACAGTCTTTCGGCATCGCGGTGTAAGTATCGGCACCCTCGGGATAGGGCACAAGGACGAAGTCAAACCGCTTTCCGCCCAGGACGAGTCTCAGATTGATCTTCCGTCTCAACCCTGCTCAAGAACCAGAAGCCCGATTGCAGATGTCCCAGGTGTCATAATTCTTCTATTCTTGATATTGATTCCTTAATTCTGGCGAGAGAGTCCTTCTCCAACTTCGAAGGATAATGCAAGAAAATTCCTCTTTCATCGGTAGCCAGGATGAAGAACGAGGCGATTGCATGGGGAATGAAGTTATCTCTTTGATGCCCCTGGAATTGGCCCATCAATCCATTAAGGCCGATTGCCGAGAGCAGTTCCGCAACGTGCGCCCCTTCTCTTCCTTTCTCGAAATGTCCGGAACTGTACAGCTTCCTTAACTCGAGGCTTTCCTTCCTGCCATAGAGGGTCGCGTGGACGAAACGTCCATCTGAAGTGAAGCTCCCATGGTTTGACCTGATGTCGTCGCCTTGAAGACCCGATGCGTAGGCCGACGATAGCGAGAAGAAGACTCGTAACAGCTCTTCGGCTCGTTTGGGGTCGCTGAATAGCTCGTTCAGCTTCTTTCCCAATTCTTCACCGAGGAGACCCCCAGCTTCATCCTTCCCGAGTTTGATCTTTATCTCCAGTGGGCCGACTGGAACCAACTCGGTCAACTTCCCTTCTTTGAAGGCCCGGAAGCGTCTCAATTCTTCGGCGCCGGTATCACTGAGTTGATAGAGCTGGAATCTTCCCCTCGTCCTTCTTTTCACCCAGGGAGGGTTTCGCTTCTCGAAGCGATTCAGTAACTCGAAGGTCATCATTCTTGAGGCAATTCCCTCCGCAGTGCAGTATCCGTCTATCTCATTCTTGTAATGCTCTTTGAGGAGGTATTGAAGAATTCTTGCTTGTCGCTCGTCTATCTCTGGGGTGTTCATCGGTATTTCCCATCGGTATAGTAACTATATCAAAGTACGCTTATCATGATACGCTCAAGATGGCTGTCGCGATACCACGGCTTAGGTGCGTCCGATGTGGTTATGAGTGGATCCCCCGAACAACCGAGCCTCGGATTTGCCCACTTTGTCACAGTGCTCGTTGGCATTCTGAGAAGAATGAGGCGTCAGTCTTCTCTGCTGACGCCCCGTCTCCGTCCAAGCCCGACTCTGCTTCCACGCAGAGGTCGAACCCATAATGGAAAACGAGATCCCTCGACTTTGCCCCCGCTGTAGCATTCACACGCTCGTTAGAATCGAGAGTGGCTCACTATCGGGGGTCGAGTGCTCGGGGCTGTGTGGCTATCGAGATAATCCTGCTCTCGTGTGGCTTCGGGACCCGTCTCTCCTGGGCTATCTTGAGGACGCGATTTCAGCCCCACGCTCAGAGAGACCGCTTCTAGGCGAAAGCGATACGGCGGTACAGATGCTTCTAACTCTTCTCGCTAAAGGATCAATCGAAATACGAGGCCAGACAGGTTCGGGCAAGAACACCCTAGCTGACCACGTCCTAACGGTCTTCCCCCGCGATTGGTGGGTGAAGGTGGGCGGACTGACCGACAAGAGTCTTCGCTACCTCCCTGATGATGTCAAGATCCTCTACATCACCGAAAGGCGAGGCATGGAATCGGGCAACCGCAACGAAGAGAGCACCGCGGAGTACGACATCAAGCTGGGCATTTCTGAGGGAGAGATAACCGTCCTCGTGACAGAGCGCAACGAAGAGACCAAGCGCATGGAGACGCACATCCGCAGAGTCTCGATAGAGAGTTTCGTCTTTACAACGACTGAGGTCAGCGCCCCGCCAGAACTGGAGAACCGCCTCACGGTCCTCAATGTTAGAGACGACGCAATCCAGAACCGAGTAGTTAGGGACGCGCAGCTTGACGCCGCAGTGAGCTTTTCATGGGAGAAGGACAAGCCCGACCGGGACCGTCTCGTAGCGGCAAGGGCGTTAGAATACGTCAGAAAGGAGGGACCGCGAGAGGCGATAGTCCCGTTTGCTCGAGCTTTGGCTCCTATCCTCTCAGTCGAAAGCTCCATCGTCAGAAGAAACACCCCTAAGATTCTCGACTTGGTGAAGGCGTGCGCTAAACTCCACTATCTTCAACGCGAGAGAACACCGGATGGACAAGGAGTAATCGCACAACCAGAAGACTTGGCGCTTGTTCTGTATACTGGCCAGCGCTCCTTAGCGGCGATCTTGTCGGCTGTCCCCGAGAAGGCGGCGCTCGTTTGGGACATTTGCAAGAAGATAGCGACATCGAAGGGTGACATTAGCGTCGAGAGTATCCTCCTCAATGCTGACGAGAGGAAGGCTCAACTTGGGACTCGCTCGACGGTTCGGAAGGCCGTCAGATTCTTGGCCGATAGGGGCGTACTGACGCAAAGAAACGAGAAGGAAGGCCACGCCAAGATGTACGACCTTCAGTGCTGGGATGCTCCTCTTGTCATTGAGATTGATGCCTTGCTCAGAGAGGCTGTCAGGGAGTACGATGAGTATGTCTCCTGGCGGAGGATGGCGCGTTCGCCAACGGAGCCCGGATATGCGAGATTGGACGCGCCTCTCGCAAATAACACGGGTAAGGCGGTCAATCTCGTAGATTCTAACCCCGACTGCAGACGCACCGAAGCACCTGACGAGAAATACCTTCCATCAGGGAGTGAACCATGACCGAAGAGGCCAGACTGAAGGGATCAGTTTCGGTAGGCCGCAAAGTGGCAATGCCACACTTCGGTTCGATATCACTGACATTCTCGCAGGAATTCAACCTTGGCGAGGATTCTCACGAGGAGGTAGCTGACATTCTAGCAGACAAAGTTCGCTCGAAGCTGAAAGAGTGGAGCGTGGTCACTGACTGATGGCAGCCGTAAGCTATGCTGAACCGACATACTTTCCCCACCCGTGCAAGTGCGGGGCTCACAGCCAGCACAGACTCCTAAAGTGGCTATACAAGCATCCAGGAGGCATCCTGGTATTGGCAGCCGTCGACCTACACCTGACCTACGCCAATGTCAAACAGCTGAATCATAGGCTCCGGCAGCGGCCAGACTTCAACAGATTGTGTCCCGAGTGTTTCAAACCTAGCCTCCTCGATGGGGTCTGTCACTGCTGCGGGTTCGAACTCACAGCCGTCAAGACACCCGAGATTGCATTCAAGATGCAAAGTCCCACGAATTGGATTCACTCGGGAAACCAACTCGGAAGCGTGACGAATTACTCGGGGCTCCACTTCGAGAACCACCCAGCGATCATCAAGAGAAGGGTCGAGGACAGCATCGAAGAGCCCTTGGTCAAGGCTTGCAAATCGGATGTGATGAACTGGCTCAAGTACTTCTACCCGGACGATCGGATAACCGACTTGGCTGGGCGCCTGGTTGTGAAGGCGGTCAGGGACCTCCATACGAAATTGCCGCATCTGGTCACCTCGAAGCACGCCCGGAAGCAGGTCGTCGAGAACGTGATAGGGACACTCAAGCTGAGTTTTCCGCAGCTGCGAAATGGTGACATGGTGACGCAGGCTGGACAGGGAGTGTTGTCTGGAGGAGGCACGCAATCATGAGGTCATTCATTAGACCGCGGACGGAGGAGTCTTCTCTCAAGGCACCAAATCAGGCAAGAGATGGCTCACAACCTGACCTAATTCAAGACAGAGGAAGAGAAGAGGATACTATCGAGGTTCCGCGGGCCCAATTGGAGCGGTGGCTAAAGGAGATTGAGGAGATTCGACTTGGACTATCTAACCTAGGAACTTCCTCATCTCGTCCTCAAGATGCGCAAGGCGTCCCTCATACTCAGCCCTGAACTCTCTCTCCAATGACCCCCGGACTTCGAGAACCTTGCCGGACATGGGGTTCAGGTGGGGCCTGGCGATCTTCAGGTATTCGCCCCTGAAGTGTTCAGGGTTGTCTCGTGGCGACTTGTCGTAGCGTAACGCGTCAATGTTGTGCCCTGTGAGGAACTTCGGTACCGTCACGTCCACCTTTCCCCTAGCCAAGGTGATCATCGTGTCGCGGCACTCGTGGGAGTGGAACGGGTAGCGGATCCTGGCGCCCTTGTAGGGCAGTTTCTCGTCTCCGCTCCTGACGTTCACGCCCGCCCTCTTTCCTGAAAGGTTGAAGACCTGGCAGACGGTGCCGGGTTTGATCGGGTCCCTGTTCTGATTCAGATAAATCGGATCAGACTTCGGGAGATGCTTGGGATTGTCGGAGGGATAGGTCCCCAGTTTCGAACCAGTGAGCACCTCCCTCACTCGAAGCCAATCCTTGAGGCAATCGATAGCGTCCACATCCAGGAAAGTGTAGTACTGATAGCTGGACTTCGGGCGGGTCAGGTCTATGCGTACAGGACACTTCGAAGTGTCCCACAGGGCGTAATCTGGCGTCCCGAAAGCTGCCACTAGCTGAGGATAGGCCACGAAGTTGAAAACATCTGAGAGGGTCGAGTCGTCTAGACCGCCCTGAAGCATCGTGAGGATGATGGAACGGTCCCGAACGGAGATCTTCGCACCAGATAGGACCTTCCTCACCATCTCGAGAAATTGTCTCGCTGAAACTTCGTTCTCGACCTCGTTGGACTCCTCGTGGGTGTTCACCCTTAGCCTAGACTGAGGCAGAGGGACGTAGTTGGCAAGGTAGAAGGACCGGATCGACCGATAGACCCTGCTTCTCGTAGACTTCTTGTCGCCCTCAAAACTGGGAGAGGCGAGGCAGTATTCCTGGGCAAGTTTCAGGTGGTCTATCAGCGTCTTATTCGTCCCGTCCACGCACTCGGCAACGATCTTGTCAGGGTCTGACTCCACAGTCTTCGCCTTCCTCCAGCGAAGATACCCTGCCATGTGATAGAGGGCGGTAGTTCTTCCTGGTCCTTCTCTCAGGCCCCTGAGCCACACAACAACGCTCTCCGTTGCCTTGAGCTCTCCCATGTCCTCATACAGTCGCGGACGTCCACCCATCCTACCTGAGTAAAAGCGGCGATTCACAAGTTCATGGGGTAGCCCGGCTAGGATTCGAACCTAGGTCGAAGGCTCCAGAGGCCCCCATCCTTGACCACTAGACGACCGGGCTGCTCGGCGTTTGGTCCGCGCCTCTGCTGAAGATAAAAGGATTCCAGGTTTCATGAGTGGACGGCGGTCGGCAGCCGTCTCTTCCCCATGCCCAAGTCGTCCAGGACTTCGTTCATGGAATGGAGCGCTGACGCAAGGCGATTCGGCGTGAGGATTCCGAAGTGCCCGATTCTTATCATTGTGTCCTTGGCCTCGTAGATCCCCCTTGCCACGACAACCTTGTGCTTGTCCTCAAGCATCTTCTGGATGTCTCCGGCGGTGCCGTCTTTGACCCAGAAGGAGGTCACGGTATCCGCCCTGAAGCCCTCGTCTGCGACGAATCTGAACCCCCATCTGTCCACTTGGTTCCTCGTTAGGTCCCCCAGTCTTCTGTGGCGGGCCCATCGCTTCTCGAGGGTCTCCTCTTTCACTTCGAGCAGCGCCTCCTTGAGGCCCAGAAGGACTTGGGTCGCCGGGGTCGCGAGGTACATCCTTGGGTCTTCCATGACTGACTTCCACCTGAGGAGGTTCATGTAGTACGATTCTATTGGTCTCTCGCGCTTCGCCATGTAATCCAGGGCTCGGTCGGAGGCGGCAAGGAGCACGGCCCCCGGGGCCCCTGCGAGCGCCTTCTGTGAAGCCGTGAACGCGATATCTGCCCCGAGCCTGTCGAAGTCGAGCGGCATTCCTCCGATGCTGCAGACGCCATCAACGATCGAGAAGACATCCGCCTCGACGCACTCCTCGACCAGCTCGCGCACTGGGTTGGCCACCGAGGTCGAGGTGTCGACATGCGTCATGAAGACGGCCTTGTACTTGTTCCTCCTGAGCTCCTTCCTCAGGTCGTCCGGGTCTGCATGGGCGCCGTCCTTGTATTCGAGCACGTCCGCCTTGGCGCCGTGAACCTGGTTGAGCAGTAGCATCCTTCGCCCGAAGTACCCTGTGCTAAGAGTCAGCGTCCTGTCTCCGCGTGAAACGAGGCTGACGACGGACGACTCCATACCGATCGTCCCCGAACCTGTAAACACGAACTGTGGGGCCTTTTCATTCATGAAAACGTACCGCGCGAGTGAGACTATCTCCTTGAAGGTGGAGTAGAACCGCGACCCGACGTGGGGAAGCTGAGGCCCAGCCATCGCGTTCCTGACTCGCCTAGAGAGGTTTGTCGGCCCTGGAATCAGAAGTAGGTTCTCTTCCATTTCTTGTATCTGGATGACCCGAACAGAAGTGGGTAGAAAAACCTCGCTAGATGTGGTCAAAGATGTCGTGGAGTTTCTTGATGTGTATTATCTTGGGATCGATCACTCTTGTAGTGTGGGCGAGCATGAAGCCGAGAGCCGCCGATCTCAGGAAGCGAAGGTCGTACACCGTGTCGCCGACAGCTATCGTCCGCTTGCTTGGGATGCCTATCCTCGCCAGGAATTTCAAGTAGGCCAAGTCCTTCCTTGTCGGGTCGACCCTCCCTACTCCTTCCGAGAGGACCCTGCCGTCTTCGTCGAAACTGAGCCCGTTGGCCAACCAGTAATCGATGCCCAGCTCCTTCGCGACCTCTTCGGCCAGAATGTCAATCCCCGAGGTGACGAGGGCGGTCTTGATCCCCCGTCTCTTGAGTTCGTTGATGGTCGGCCGGGCCTCTGCTCGTATCTTGTATCCTGACAAGATCTTCTGAATCTCGCTCCTGGTAACGCCCCTTGGCCACGAAGCGATATCCCTCCGCATGAACTCCATATAGTCGATCTTCCCCTCGGTGTACAACTTGAGCGAAGCCTCTCCCACCTGGGTCGTGCCAAAGAACCGATGAAGAGCGACCCAACTGCTCTCGTGCTCGAGAACAGTGCCGTCCATGTCCAAGGCTGCGAGGAGTATCTTCTGTGACCCTGGCATCGATGGTTGGCGAATCGGCGAGGGAGATTTAACATTGACCCCGAGTTGATCCACGGCCGGAGAGGCTCATTCTTCTGGCCCCTCATTGGCGCTACAGGAGGTGGCTTGAGCGGCAGTGAGATTCTCACCATAGGGCAATTCTGCAGGATCTCTGGCTTTCAGATTCGCTCTCTGCGGGGAATGCCAATCAATTCCATCGACTCGGCCAGGACCCTGCTGGCAGCGTCCACGAGGGCGAGCCTGGCGTCTCTGAGCGCCGCGTCCTCCTCCCTATTGACCTGGACGCTCTCGTAGAAATCGTTGAACGCCACTGCGAGTTCGTGGGCAAACCGGGCCATCTCCTTCGGAGACAGGTACTCGCCCGCAGTCGCTGCAGAGATGTCCATCATCGAGAGCTTCTTGACCAGGCTGGTCTCCTGTAGCCTCGAGAGCTTTGCAGCGCTCTCGGTATTCATCACAGGTCGCCCCGTCGTCTTCTCTAGTATCCTCCTGGCCCTAGCGTACGTGTAGAGCAGGTATGGCCCCGTGTCGCCCTGGAACCGAAGCGAGTCCTCGACGTCGAAGACGATTAGCTTGTCCGGGTCCTGCTTCAGAAGTTCATACCGCAGCGCCGCGACCGAAACCGCCTCGGCGACGTCGTCAACCCAATCCTGCGTGTCCCCGGGGTTCCGTTTCCGGGTCTCTTCCCTGGCCTTCTCCCTCAGAGCGGCGAGCACTGTGTCCACATTGACGTAGAGCCCCCTACGTCCCGACATGTGAGCGAATTCCGCGCCAATTTCGAACCCTAGCTGAGACGCTGTTCGTTTGGAGAGCGCCACCACTTCGTACCCTCTGTGAAGGTACCTTGACGAGGCACCCTTCTCGAGCCTCTCGAGGACCTTACCTACAATCCTTTGCAGGTAGCTCTGCCTGGTATCGATCACTGAGATGGCGACGTCTGCTCCCCCGAACCTAGTGCCGGACTTGCTTCCACCGAGCGTGGTGGAGTAGAGCCTCCCCCCTCCAGGCTGCTCATCCAAGTACAGCTCATAGCCAAAGGGATCATCGATAAGGCCAATCTTCCACGCCGCGTATGGGATGTCCTTCGCCACGTAGACCACGGTTCCGTCGGAGCGGAGGATGACCTTCTGCTCGCCAGTCTCGGGGTCTGGGATGACCCAGCACCCCTTGTTCTCCCCCTGGGTCTCGAACTTCGCCAACCCCTCCTTCTTCATCCTCTCGAAGATACCTTCCCACATGCCCGAGCGAACCAGCTGGGACTCCCAATTGAGGAGGTCATACCTGGCCCCGAGTCTCCAGCAAGTAGCAAGCTGGTCAGCAAGTATCTTCCTGACAATCCCTCCCGCGTACTCGGCGAGCTCTCCCTCGCCCTTCTCGATCTCCTTCAGGACAAGCGATTGTTTCTCCTTGAGGCCAGGGTCCTTCGTGTACTCCTGGTTGACCTTCGTGTAGACGCTATCACCGCAGTACACGTCGAACTTAACCCCAGCCGGCGGCGTGTCAGTGATTCCCAGGAACCTGAACCCGACGATCACGTCCGCCACCTGGGCCCCCGAGTCGTCGATGTAGTTCAGCGCCTGGACCTCGTTGCCCAGATACCTCATAACGCGGGCAAGCGAATCGCCGAGAACCAGATTCCTCGCATGCCCCACGTGAAGTGCCTTGTTCGGGTTGACGTTTGTGTGCTCAATCGCGATGGTCTTTCCAGTTTTCTCCCTCGAGCCGAAGTCTTTCTCAAAGACTATGGCGTTTATTGAATCGAGGAAGAACCTCGGGTACTTGATGGAGAAGTTGAGGTAGCCTCCCCGGTGGGGGGTGACGGAGCCCACGTACTTGGAGTCCTTCAGGAGCTCCGTTACCTTTGCGGCTAGTCTTACGGCCAAGTCGGCGGGCCTCTCGGACCGCTCCTTAGCCAGCCGCATAGGGACGGCACTCGACAAGTCGCCGTAGGAGGGGCTTGGCGGCAGGGCGACCTCGACTTCGACTTCACCGTAGCCAAGCGACGTGCAGGCTTCCTTGATGATCCGCTCGACTTCGCCTTCGAACTCCAGGAACTTCAAGCGTGACCCAACCTGGGGCAGATACGATAAAAGCTCTCGGTGTGCTGACTCTTCCAAACTCGGCCGCCGTGGGGGTCCTCAGGCCAGTAGCCCAGCATGGCTCGGCGCCGTTTGGTCTCAATTGTCGGGCTCAACCGGTTCATTCTCCAGCCCGATACCACCTCATGGCCTGAATCAGTTCGGGCCCGCCCGGACTTGCACAGTCTAGTGTTCAAATCCATCCACGGCCTGGTGCAGCCCCGACATGAGCTGCACCCATATGGGTTGTGACTCCTTCCACGTTGAGCCTCCCTTCTCGAGGCAAGACCTTCGTGACTTTGCCTTCGATGCCCTTGAACTCTCCCCTGACAGCACCCATATGAGTTCAGCCCGCGCGCGCAAACGCGCTACTCCTGGACAAGGCGGTGGCCCATTTTCAGGCCATACTTGTTATGGCAGGCGATTCACGAACAGGCAGTATCCGTGACATCCTCCCACGACTGAAGGTCGTGGGCTTCCAGCCCCTGTTTCATGGCGTATAGTTCCCGCTTCCTCGACCGGGCTTGCGACCTCAGTTGGCTGGGGTGGTAGAGGTCCAGTCTCC
>Ga0181527_1001052_pt1 | contig 29630 bp, 25 predicted proteins | sample PEATcosm2014_Bin_30_FD_119762 | JGI IMG/M metagenome (GOLD analysis project Ga0181527, IMG submission 119762) | Peatland microbial communities from MTU Mesocosm Facility, Houghton, MI, USA - PEATcosm2014_Bin06_60_metaG | ecosystem: Environmental > Terrestrial > Soil > Wetlands > Peat | place...
GCAGGGCGAGACTGAGCGTCACTGCGGCGTCGCGCGCGATGTCGGCGAGGTTGGAGGAGGTCTTCGCGGAATGAATGAATACTTCCGCAAGGGTGCCGTCGGGAAAGCGGCTGACGCCGATCGCGTAGTGGCCGCCCTTAAACGTGAGGTCGTAAAGCTCTGCCGCTCGGCGGTTGGGGAGTCTCGCCCTGTCCATCGTCACGCCTCCCCTTTGACAGGGCCGCAGTCGAGACACCGCCACACGTCGCGCCGGCGACCATCGGGCCAAGCAAAGGTCGCGCGAGAGCCACAAGCGCACCATCGGTCGGTCGATCCCGCCCGCGCGGCGTCCGCGTTCCGACGATCGGCCTCGCGGTATAGCCGTTCGCGATCGAAAGCGGGCGCCGTGATCGGAGCGGGCGAAGCGGTGAAATTTGGCGAAAAGCACTTACTCAGGCCACCCTCAAAAGGTTCAAAAGGGGCTTTTGAGGGTTTTGAAGGTTGCTCAGGTAAGTGTTTTTTCGCGTCGAGAGCGCGGAGTCGGTCGAGGTAGCTCATGCCAGCGCCCCCGGATTGATCGTGTAGGAGATGCGCGGTCGGCCGCCAGTTTGTTCCGTCTTCGCCGCCAGCCAATCGAGGTCGACCAGCAAATCGAGACCGGCCTTCACCTGGTCTCGGTCGGCAAGGTTCGCCCAGCCCTTTTGGTGAACGTCGCGAAGCGTGAAGCCGTTCGTGAGTTCGCCCTTGCGGACCCGCGAAAGGATGGCTTTCGCCGTCGCCGCTTCCGCCTCGCTCCCGGCCGCATAGGCGCGGCGCGCATGGGCCTCCAGATATTCGGCGAGCGCCAGCGCCCGCAGCGTCGAGGCTTCGGAAACGGAGCCCACGCCCCCGTCCGCAAGGTGATTGATAAGCGCGAGGGCAGGGACGAGTTTGCGATATTTCGATAGATGGCTTTCGAGCGCTGGCGACAGATCGCCGCCGCGCAGTCGGCGCTCCAGATCGGCGCGCCATTCCGCGAAAACCTCCTGTGCGGTGTCGTCGAACCGCAGGTAGGGGAGAGCGTCGTATTCGTCCCGCGCCGCGCAAAAAGACTCAGGTGAGCTACCCTCAAAAGCTTCAAAAGCCTTCCATGCCGCGTGTCGCGCGTCAGAATCCGGGAAGCGGTCTACTTCCTTCCATTCCGGTGTTTGGTCCGGCCATACCAGCAGGCCGAAACGCTGGATAAGCCCATCGTCGCCGGCGCCGCCAGAGACCGCGCGTCGCATGTATTCGGCGATGCGCCCCGGTTGCGTCCCGCCGAGCAAGGAAAGACACGCGGCTTCGATGTGCTTCCGCCCTCTCACGATACGGTCAAAGGTATAGCCGCTCGTCCCGTTCCATGCCGTGAGGAAGAAACCACGCGTTGCGGCATACTCTTCGCGGTCCAGGGTTTTCAGGAGCGACACAAGCTCATCGCGGAAGGCGAGAACGCCATTCGGATTGTCGGCAAGGATTTCGCCAAGAGCTTCATACGAAGTGTCATTGACGAGGAATCGCTTCGCCTTGGGCTCTTCCGGTTCCTCGATATCGAAAGCCGCCAAGGCGTCGCCGCCGGACTTGATGGCGGCGCGCGCCGCCTTGCCTGCTTCGTCTTTCCGAATTTTGGCGAGCGCATCCTCTTTGGAGAAGGCTTTGAGCGACGCCTCGTATTCGGTCCGCGCATTGGTTTCGAGACGGACGAGGGGTTTGAGCGCTTCCGTCGCCGCAGGCGATTTCATGGCGCCGGGACGGCCCACGACGCAGCCCCAAAGGTTGGGAGTCTCGAGCCAATCCGTCCGACGCTGGGGGCGTATGGCGACCTTCCGGCCAAGCGCCGCGCCGAGCGCGACGATCGCCGGAACCGCGACGTATTCCAGAGGGCATTGCATCCGGTCGGCAATGTCGGCGACCCACGGCGCGATCGCATCTGGCAAATATGCGAGGTCGAATTGAGGGACAGGGAGCAGTCCAGACGGTAGAGGCTTCGGCGCGGCCCAGCGCACTTCGTTCGCAGGAGACGCGACGCGGATCACAGCAGGAGCCGCATAGGGCTCGGCGAGGTCCACAGCCGCCTTGCGCAGCGCGGCCATGTCGGACCATTCCGTGATGGCGTCGGCGGCGTCCCAGCCCTCGATAGGCTCACGCATCCCGCCGTCCGGCGCCATGCTCGCCAACGCCTTGGTGTCCACAATCGACAGATCACAGCCGAGGCCAGTCAAGATCGCAGCAGCATCGCCCGCATACTTCAAACCCGGCGCATCGGCGTCAGGCCATATAAGCACCCGACGCCCAGCGAGCGGCGTCCAGTCCGATTTCGAACCCGATTGCGCTCCGCCTGGCGATGTCGTGACGACGCTTCGAGGAAAAATCACACTCGCCGCATCCGCCGTTTTTTCGCCCTCCACGACAACCACCGCGGCGCTGGGGCTTCCGGCTATTTTGTCGAGGTTGAAGATCGGGCGCGGCGCTGGCACGCCTTTCCATCTCCAGCGCAGCGCGTCGCCAGCGTCTCGCCATAGCGAGAGGGGCAGGATTTGCTTGCCTTCCGCCGTATCAAAGCGCGCGACGTAAAAGATCACCGCGCCGTGATCGTCGCGATAGTCCCAAACCTTGGACGGCGCACCATAAGCTCGGTGGCTCAAGGGCAGCAGCGGCGCGTCATCGGGAATCGGCGAGACCAATTCACCATCGTCTCGCGCGGCAGTCGACGTGAGTGCTTGCGCGGCATTAATTTCGTTGGGCGTCAGTGGAGCAAATCTGTTGTCGGGAGGTGTGGGGCTAAGCATGACCCTTCACCTCCACATCGAGCCCGAGCATCTGCGCGAGCAGTCGCGCGGCCTCGGATTGAGAGACACCGTGAAGATAGGCGACCAGGCTAACGGGATCGCCTCCCTTGTCGCCCGTGGCGAAGTCACACCATTTCGCGTTGTAGCGATTGACCTTGAAGGAACCGAGCGAACGGTCAGCCCGGCGCGGATTCAGGGCAACCCATTCGCGATGAATGGCCTTGCCGCCCGGTAGGAGGCGCGCGAGAACAGCCGGGAGAACGTCCAGCGCTGCGCGGTTGATCGCGTCGAAGTCGAGAGGGCGATTCATTGGCGCCCCCCGTCGATAGCGGTCATCATCGCCGGCAGAGCGACGCCGCCGAGCGCGGCGAGGATCGCAGGATCGATTCGGCAATAAACCTCGAGCCGGGCGACAGGATCAGCCCCGGCGACAAGCTCCCGCATCAATTCATAAAGCGGCCGCTCGCCAAGGGCATGAAGACGACGCGCGAGACAGCGCAAGCGCGCGGGATCGACACCGGATTTCCGTTGCGTATTCTCGCAGGAAGCGGTAATTTCCAGGTGTGAGTTTTGGTTACGGCCCGTGGCCGGGGTGGCACCCCCGACGCGGGCTTTTTCTATGGAGGGCGTCATTTAGGCAGCCCTCGCTTTCTCGGCGATGAAATCGGCAAGGGCGCCGACGCGCCAGCCGTATTTTCGATCGGAGAGTTTGACGGGAGCCGGAACCTTTTTCGCGCGATATAGCCGCCGCCAATGTGCGAGACTGAAGCCGCAAAATTCCGCGGATTGCTCGCTATCTAACAGCCGATCCCGGCCCAAATCCGCCGGAAGGATGTCTCTAAGCTTGCTCATTCTTGAACCTCGTTTGCATCGCCCCGGTTGCGGGAGGCGTTCACGAGGCAACAATGTGCTTAAGGACTCATGGTGTCGGCCACTAACCGCCGGTAACCGTCGTCAACCCAGTTACCGCCCATTGGTGTCGTCTCCGCGCATCACCAGATACAGCGCGGTCATTTTCTCCTTCATCACAGTTTCCCCCGGCGCGCGTCCCTTAGTGTCGACGAACCATTGAAGAAGCTTCCTGCGGAGATCGGCTGGGTTTTCCGGAAGGCCTTCGGCATGAACTATTCGCACAGCCTCAATCCACATGGCGTCCCAATCGTATTTTGCGGGGGCACCGCCTTTGCTTTTTGGCGCAATGGTCGGCGTCGAACTCCCCGCTTTTTCGCCGTGCTGCGCTCGTCTCTCTGCATCCTGCTGCGCCCGCCGCTCAAGGTGACTTGGCATCTCCCTCTGCAAATCTTCTTTTAGAAAAACAGGTAGGCCTCGCATTCCATTGATTTCGTTGATTCTAGCCAAACACAGACGGCGGCCGGCACCTTGCCAATATTCCTTTAGGAGCGGCTTAGTGCTGCCCGACTCGTCCGCCTCCCAAGCCTGCAACTGCCCTGTGACCAATAGCCCTAAGAATTTGGTCTCAGCATCAACACCCCATTTTTCGGCGGCGCGACTGCGGGCTTTGCGAAACGTCTCGTGGTTTGGGGGCGTTACGTCGGCCATTAGACGCCCCCCGCATCAGCGGCGACGAAAGCAGCCCATCGGTTTAGCGCCTCGCGCTTTTCCGCCGCATAGACCGCGCGATTGTAAATCCCCGCGACGCCGGCCTTGTGGCCTGAAATGTGGTTTAGGACGGATTCGATAACGTGCGGCAATACTCCCATGTCGCCGAGCCGTGTTGCGACCGTGCGGCGGATATCATGCAGGCGCCAAGGACTCCCCTTCCCTCCGGCTTGGGCAATGCGAGCGTCAAGAGCGCTCTTGCTGTTGCTCCATCCCTGGAATGCGCCCGCGCCGGCGCCGAAGACATACTCGCGGCCTTCCCGGCGCGAGATGGCGCGCAAGATCGCGACGGCGGCGGGAGACAGGGAAACGTCATGCGGTTTTTTGTTTTTCGTGCGGCCCGCGCCGATACTCCAAAGCCCCGCCTCTAGGTCCAATTCATCCCAAAGCATCCCGCCGATTTCCTCGCGGCGCTGGCCCGTCAATATGAGAAGCCGGATAATAGCGCCATAGTCGCCGTCGCCGGCATGGCGCCAAACAAGGGCGAGCTCGTCGTCGCCTAGCACGCGATCACGGGCCGTTTCGGCTGTTGCTTTGTTCGTCCCGACGACGGGGTTTATGTCTGTAATCCCCTCGCCAATCGCCCAACCATAGAAGCTCGACAAGGCGGCGCGGGCGCGATTCGCGGCGTATGGTCCATTGGCTCCCGCGATCTCCGCGAGGCGCGCGGCGACCATCGCGCGCGTGACGGAATGGACGGCTGTTTCATGCAGCGGCGACCAAAGCACGCACAGATAGCGGCGAACTTCGATTAAGCTGTTATTTTTCAGTCGACTTTCGGCATGGCGAATCAAATAGCTGTCAACCGTCGCCCGCAGCGTGATGGCCGCTCGAGCGCGGGTGTCGTTTTTCTCGCCTTGCGGATCATGCCCTAGGTGAACCTTGCTCAGGGCAGTCTTCGCGCGGCGGCGGGCTTCGTCCGCGTCCGTGTTTTCAACCGTTCCCAAAGACACGCGGCGCTGCTTTGCGCCGATCCTGTATTGCGCGAGCCAAGTCCGCTTGCCCCCCGCTCTTAAGCGAAGCCCGAACCCGGGAAGGTCGTCGTCAAAAATGATGGCGTCGGATTTTCCGGCAGGCAAAGAGAGTTTGGCGACATTCGCCTTTGTGAGCCGCATGGGATAGCCTTGGGAAGCGCATGGGAAGCAATCTTGCGGTTTCGTATGATTGCTTATGGTTCCCAAAATCAGAGGTTATACGCTAAATGTCAAGGGGCATCGGCGATAATGCTCCCTTTAAAATACCTATGACCACTCATAGCCCGTGACTTTTAATCAGAGGGTCACGGGTTCGAGCCCCGGCGCGCTCACCAAACAAAAACAACGATCTTAGCAAGATGCCGCCGGGCCTGCGGGGGTTTTGGCGGCCATATGGCGACCACTTCGCACCGAATCATAGATCCGAAGGCTGGAGAAAAGCGAGCCAACGCTTTTTGATCCACTTGCCCGCGAAGGGCGCGCCAAAAACATTGGGGCGTTCTCCAGGAAAATCAATAGCTATCTGTCGTCCAGCCGGCTTGCGCGCAAGCCGCGCGCATAACACGATGCGTAACACGGACAAAGAAGCGGGCCTCATCGCAAGGCTTCGGCGGCGTCCAAGCGTCCACGCGCTTGTGGGAAAGGGCGTCGCCCCGCGCCTGGCGACGGATTCGACTGCTTCGCTCATGAGCCCCCTTCCCCAAGACGGGTGGGACTCGTAGCCGCGGTTTTCGCCGCCTCGTAGGCTTTCCCTTGGAAGACCCAGCTTTTGACGATCGAGTCAAGGGCGTCCAAGCGGGATCGGGCCTATTCATCAGGAAAGGGCTTTGACATTTGATCGTTCCGATGCCAGTTTGTTTCATCTACAAACTCGATAGGAAAACATGAGATACGGAGCGGTCCGAACATGGCGGAAATCAGTAAATCGAAGCATGATCTGTTCGTTGTCCTCGGACTTCTTCTGCTCTTGGTTGGCTTTGCGCCAACATTCTATCTAAAGCCTGTCTTCGGCGCCGGGAAGCCGTTAACGCTGTTGGTGCTTGCACATGGCGTGACGACGACAGCCTGGATCGCTGTTTTCGTCCACCAATATTTTACGGCGAGCAGGGGATCGCTGGCGCGACACAAATTCGTTGGCGTATTAGGCGCGACCCTTTTCGGCTTGGTCATCGCATTATCCATCGTCACCGCGGTGGTCCGGGTCACATCGGCGGACCCTAAATTATCCGGGATCTCGCCCTTGACCGGTCTGGCCTATCCGTTTTGGGTTCTCGTCGAGGTTGTGATTTTCGGTGCGGCGGCTTTCGCCTCAATCCGTCGTCGCGAATGGCATCGTCAATTTCAACTGGCCGCCTTCTTTTCCTTGATCGCGCCAGCGACCGCGCGTGCGTTGCGATTTGTCATTTCAGCGGGGCCAGGAGTCACGTACGGTTCGTTGCTGATTTCTCTCTTGCTCTACGCCGGCGCGACCAGCTTTAAAGACGATCACTCGGGAAAATTGTCGCGGGCGGCCTTGGTCATCGTCGGTGTTCAGCTTGTGGCGCCCGTACTGCTTTTCCTGAGTTTAGAAGGCGCGCCCCTGTGGCTTCAGTTCGCTTCCGCCCTCACGGGATATCCGTTGTAGCCGCCTGAAATCGTCCGCGGTCAGCTGGGGAAGGTCCGTTGAAAAAGGGAAGTTCATGGAATGACGCTTGGCCCCCCCTTCTTTTCGCCGTCGACCCGACCGGTACGCTTGTCAGCAATCCTCGCCCACGCTTGAAGTCGGAAAAGAAAAACCGACCGCCGCCGCCGCTCCCGCCGCGGCGAAAGACAAAACCCTCATCCCTCCGTATAGCGGCGGCGACCGTGCGCCGCTTACGCTTGGCGGCGACGTGAAGCGCGAGGAAATCGTCGGCGACCGCCTTGAAGATCCGCGCCTCGCGCGGGGCGAGGCGCCGGCGTAACGCGCTAAAGAGCGCGCGAGGCCGAGTAAGGCCGAGTCTCGCAATCGCATTGCGCTCTTTGACACTTTGGACGCAAGGACTTCCGGCTTTCGAAAGTGTGCGCGAACGCACGACGCGCGAACAAATTACATGGTTCCCTTGGTTTCGCTCGATATCAAGAACCAAGGGGTCAACATCGTGAAACCTTGTCGAAGGCAACTCGCCGCCGGCGCCCCGCTTCCGACCGCAAACGCCGGCGCGCGCCCAAAATGGATCCCGGTCGACGACGACAATGCAAATGTCGCGACGGCGCTGGCCCGCTGAGATGGCTGAAGAAGACTCCTCGGACAACAGATCAACACAGCGCGGTTGACCCGCGCTCAAACGAGGCGGAGCGATGACATCCTCTCGACTTCAAGCGGAACCCACGACCGAAGCGGAATATTTGGACGGCATCGATCGCCGCTTTCCCTATCACGACGAAGCGGGATGGCGGGCGGCGATCGATCTCGGGATCAGTATTTCACCCAATGCCGGCTTCGCGGCTCTGGACGAGCTTTCTCGACCCTCGCGAAGCTCTGCGGCGCCCGAGTCGCAACGAAAGCGGATGCTCGCCTATTGGAGAGCGCGAATGAAACATCCGCTGACGCGCATTCTCGCTCGCTGCGCCGCGCTCCGGATCGATGGCAAACTGCTTAAGCCCCGAGAAGCAAAGGGTATAATGGGGCTTATCGCGGATTACGACGGGCTTGACGCCGCCCTCGAGGTGGTGTTGAGCGTCGCCGATTCGGCCTCCCTCATCGACATTATGGTCGACGACATCATCATCCGGTGGCGAGAAGATCAACCGGCCGGCGATGAAGCGCGATATAAGCAACAGCGTCCAGCCCGTCGCGACTGAATTTCCAGCGATCGCCATCGAGGAAGGTCTGATAACCCGAATCAGGCGGCGTCCGAATGCTCGAACAAAAGACCTGGTCCCGGCCAAGAGAATGACGCTCCGTAAGATTCGGGCGGCCGTCAACTTTGATTCCGATAATTCGCTCGAGCCTGAAAACATGATGCGAAAAATGCCGGGGTCTTTTGCTTGCTCGGCTTTTGCGTGGCCAATTCGTGGACATGCTCAATTTCACCGCGAAGAAATGAGCGGCGCCTCGGACTATTTGTCTCATTCGCGCCGGACGCGGGGGAAGGAAGGGGGATCGGCGCATCTATCGAAGGCTTTGGGGTCGCTCCAAACCACGGGTCTGACCAGGGTGAAGGATCGAGCCCGCGAACAAGACGGAATTCGACGCGGATTGGGCGCCTATGGTCAGATTGCTCGGGAAACGTTCTCTTCGCCCAGCCTTTCAACTCCGGGCCTGGCGCGAGTGTGACATATCCGCAACAGCGGACGGGAATTTAGACTACCAAGCTTATAGAACCCATATTGAAGATAGACCATGACGTTTTTTCTCCCTAATAGGAAAACTTGTGGCGCGGCTCGTGAGAGGGGTCGCGAAGAGGGTTTTCGTGGCTGCAAAGCCACGATTCCATTGGGGGGAGGAAGCGGATGAAGACGAAGTTTTGGGCTAGGGAGGCATCGCTTTTGGCCTTGTCGCTCGTCGTTTTCTCGGCGTCGGCGGCGCCGGCGCTGGCGGACGACACGGCCGAGGAGATTCGTCTTCTCAAGGCGCAGATCAAACAGATCGCGCCGTTGACGCAGCGCTTGAAGCAACTCGAGGAAAAAGTCGCCAAGCAGGAGCGCGAGAAAAAGGAACTGCGCGCTCAGGCTCGCGGCGCCGCCGGCGGCGGCGGCAACACGGGCCTTGTCACGAAAGACGGCCCCGAACGTCCGCCACTTCCGTTCTTTGTCGATCTGAGCCATGGTCTCACCGTGGAATCGCTGGACCATGCGGACAGCTTCCATGTAGGCGGCCGTATCTTCGTCGATGGCGGCGGGTCGACCATGCCCGAGAAGGGTCTTTCCGAGACAGCGAACCTCGCCCAGGCGCGTCTTCAGGTCGAAGGCCGGCTGCGCAGCATTTGGGAATATAAGTTCCAGTATGATTTCGTTGGCGGAAGCAACGCCGCCACGGTGGGCGCGGTCGGCGGCATCCGAGACGCCTATATCGCGCTGAAATATCCCGGCTTCAGGCCGCCGTTCCTCGAAAATCCGATCGAAATTCAGATCGGCAACTTCTATCTGCCGCACGGAATGGAACGAACGGAATCCAAGAACTATATTGACTTCATCGAGCGCTCGCTGATGTCCGACACCTTCGGCGCCGCGCGTCACGTCGGCGCCGCCGTGCTCGAACATGGGGCCAACTGGACCTTCAAGGCCGCCTTGTCCTCCACGAGCGTGGAAGACGCGGCGCTGAAGCCTGCGGCGGAGATTCCCGTGCCCACGTGGGTCACCTCGAAAGCGGGTTGGGTCGCGACCGGCGGAAGCCAGTATTACGACATTACCGCCCGCGCCACTTACGCGCCGATCTGGTCCGAGGATCGCCTGCTTCACTTTGGCGCCTCCGGACGCTATCACCGTCCCGGTTCCTCCACGGCGGGCAATGACGACCGCGTGCTGACCCCTGGCGCCAATACCAACATCGAGAGCAATATCCTAAAGGAAAACCTGCTCGGCACGCCCGATCTCTCCTGCGGGGCCTATGGATTCTCCGGCAATGGGGCGGTCGCGGGCAAATGCGTGAACAGCATGCTCGGATTCGCTGGCGAAGCCGCCGCCGTCTATGGTCCGGTGTCGGTTCAGGCGGAGTATATGAATGCTCAATACAACCGCAACCCGAATAGAATTCTACTCGCCAACACCGCCGGACTGCTCTCCCCGGGCGGCTCTTCGCTTGACTACGACGGCTATTATGTTTCCGGCATGGTGTTCCTGACCGGAGAATCGAAAGCCGCGTCCTATCAGGTCGACAACAACTCCAACGGCGGCAGCTTCCGCCAGATTCAGATCAAGCATCCGCTGAGCGCGGGTGGTTGGGGCGCCTTCGCGCTCACGGCCCGCTACAGCGAGGTCAATCTGAACAGCGGCCCCTTCCAAGGCAGCAGCTTCTTCAACGCGATCGCCCTCGCGCCGACGCAAGCCGGCAAGAACGCCATATATAATTCCAGCGTTCTCGGCGGACGCGAGGAAGACGTGACGGTCGGCCTCAACTGGTATGCTGAACCGGGCGTGCGCGTCATTGCGAACTGGACCAGGGTGATGGCCCTCTCGGCGCCGTCAAGCGCGCCGTTCTATAACGGAGCGCATCCGAACACCTTCCTTGTGCGCACGCAGGTGGACTGGTAAGCGCCTCCTCCGCCTAAGCGAGGTGGGTTAGAAGCCGCGATTTGGCCGCCGTCATCGTGGGTCTATCGATCCTAGGCCGCGCCGTAGATCCGAACTCGCTCGGAGTTACGGCGCGCGCGCCAAACCGAGAAGCAATTCGCCGACGGCGAGCTGGCTGCCGCGGCAGCGAGCCTGTCTGGCAACGAAACAAGGGAGCGATCACAATGAAAATCGGATACGCTGTTCTCATGGCGAGTCTAATTCTGTCGGCGGTTCCCGGCGCCGCTCAGACCGCTTCCACGCATCCCTCGGCGGATCAAGCGTCGGGCATTTCCTGCGCGGATTTCCGGCAGCTTTCGAACGGGTCGTGGACTCCGGTCCGGACGGTGACCCTCGTCGCACCGCAAGGGCCCTTTACGGTGGGGCCTAGCGATACGTTCGGGATCGAAGTTGGAGGCACTCTCTATAACCTGAAGATCGCCAAGATCCTGAACGACCGGTGCCGCTGAAGCGGACCATCCGCGAAGCGGCGCCGCTCCGCGGCGAGACGTTAGCTCGCGATTTAAAGATATGGGCGCGCGGATCGACTCCAGGATCGCGCGCCGATCGCTTGGCGCGACACGACAAGGGCGATCGGCGCGCCGTATTCATCGATTGATGGAAAGGCCCATGACCTCCAGCGCATCCTGAAGTTCGGGCCGCTTGCGCTCCACGGCGGTCTCGCCCGCCTGGATCGCCTCCTCCGCGCGCTCGAACTCGAGCAGGCCGATGTGGCCGACGCGCGGCGTGATGTGAACGTCGGGCGGATCGCCGGCCAAGCGCGAGCGGGTCAAACGGTCCTGCATGATGCTGAGCGAGGTGGTCATCACGCCGAAGATGTTTGGCTTGTCGCCTTCCTGACCGAACATGCCGCGCGTCAAGCCATCGGGAAGTGGGCTTTTGGACGCCCGGGCCTGCGCATCCAATAGCGCGGGATCGAACCCCAGGGTGACCGGCGCTGGCGAAGCGGCGCGGCGCGCCTTGCCAAGCGTGTCGGTGTTGAGATTGATCGCGATGACCAAATCCGCCCCAAGCGCCCGACAAGCCGAGACCGGCAAGGGGTCGACGAGCGCGCCATCGGCGAGCCAGCGCTTGTCTATCTCCATTGGCGGAAAAAGCCCCGGCAATGAAAAGGATGCGCGCACCGCTTCGGCGAGATCTCCGGTTTGCAGCCAAACTTCGTGTCCGGTCACGAGATCGGTCGCGACAGCGATGAATGGAACGTGGAGATCCTCGATGCGTAGCGGCCCAAGCAATCGTCGCAGTTCCGCGATGATCTTCGCGCCCTTGATCACGCCGCCGCGGCCCAGATTAAGATCGAGATAGCCGAGAACCTTGCGCCTGTTGAGCGCGAGAGCCCATTTCTCGAGCCAATCGAGCTGGTGGGCGAGATAGCATCCGCCGACCAGAGCGCCGGCGGAGCAACCCGCCACGATGTCGAAGGGAACGCCGATACGCGTCAAGGCGCGAACGGCGCCGATATGCGCCCACCCCCTGGCGACGCCGCTGCTCAACGCAAGCCCCACCTTGCGGCGACCCGCCAAACCGGCTGAACGACCGATCGCCATAAAGCGCTTCCCCTTCAAATTCGCGATCGCGCGAACGATCCCCGTTTTCACGGCCCGCGCTAGAGTCTTTCCGATTTAGATTAAACCCGAAAGGCTCTAGATTCCTATATTTCGTCGTGCTTTCCGAGGCAAAACCGACGTCCACTTTCGCCGAAAGCACTAAGGCGCGACTTCGACTCCAAATGGCCTCGTCGGCGGCGCGTTCCTTCAATGGACTTGCATTGCGACGATGGCGAGGTCGTCGCCCAACGGCTCTTCGCCGCAAAAAGCGCGCACCTCCGAAAGCAAGCGTTTGATCAGCGCCTCGGGCGGCAGCGCTCTATAAGTGTTGAACGACGCGCACAGCCGCTCGAAGCCAAAGAATTCGCCTCGCGCATTTTGCGCGTCGATCACGCCATCCGTGTAGAGAAGCAAAGTGTCGCCGCTGGAGAGCTCCACGCTCTTCTCTTCGAAATCGACAATTGGCTGGACGCCGAGAACCAAGCCCTCCGCGTCCAACGGCGCGCATTCGAGGCGTCCGCATCGCAATAGCAACGCCCAGTTGTGACCCGCGTTCGCATATTTCAGGACGCGGTTTTCCGGACTGAATTTCATGTAAAACATGGTGATGAACAACTCGGCCTTGTTCAAATCGTCGTAAAGCAGTTCGCTTAAATCCCGCAATATCCGGGCGGGACCAACCGGAGACGACTCGGTCCTGCGCGTCTCGGCGCGGAGCGTGCTGCGCACCGCGGTCATGATGAGCGCCGCGCCGACGCTATGCCCTGAAACATCCGCGATCACGAGATCGATGGCGCCGCCATTACGGAAGAAATCAAAATAATCGCCGCCCACATGAGTGGCGGGAACGCAGATTCCGGCGAGTTCCGCATGAGGCGAGCGAAGCGGCGCGTCCGGCAAAAGCGAAAGCTGGATATGCTTTGCTATCTCCAATTCGCGTCGACTCTCGTCGGCCTTGCGTCGTTCCGTAACGTCGGTGTGAATGCCGATATAATGCGTGATCTTGCCGCTTTCGTCGACCACTGGAGAAATCAGCAGTTCGTTCCAAAATGGCGCGCCTCCCTTTCGATAGTTCCTCAACGTCAGCTCACAGTCTCGCCCGGCCGCGATCGCCTCGCGGATTTGTTCCAGAGCCGCGACATCGGTTTCCGGACCTCGCAAAAGACGCATGCTCTTGCCGAGCAGCTCCTCGCGCGTGTAGCCGGTCATGCGGCAGAGCGCCGGGTTGACATAGATATTAGGATTCCCTGGCGCCCTTCCGTCGCCAATCGCGATGCCCACATGAACGGACTCGATCGCGCGGTCGCGCAGGCGTAGCGCATCCAAGAAGGCCTTGCGCGCGGTGATATCGTGATCCACGCCCCGCCATTTCACGAGCCTCCCCCGGTCGTCGAAAATCGGCGCGCCGCTCGATTCCGTGTAAACTTCTCTGCCATCCTTACGACGGTATTTGTTCACCAACCGAGCGAAGGGTCGGAGGCGATCCGGCGAAATGCCCGCGGCCGTCATTGGCGACGGCGACGTTTCACCATCGCCGATCTGCAAATCGAGATAATTCCGTCCCAAAATCTCCTCGGGCTCGAAGGCGAGAATGTCTCGCACCGCGCCGCTGCTGTATATGTAGCGCCCCGAAGGATCTTGCTCCCAAAGCCATTCGCCGGTCATTTCGGCCACATGGCGAAAGCGGGCTTCGCTTTCGATAAGCGCTTCCTTGTCGCGCTTCAGCTCGGTGATGTCCTGCTGGATCGCCAGATAATGCGTGATTTCGCCTCGCGCGTCGCGCAAGGGCGTGATGGTTTCCTGAGCCCAATAGGTTTCCCCGTTCTTCTTCCGATCCTCGATTTCGCCGCGCCACTCGCGGCCGCTCTGGATCGTTTCCCAAAGGCGCTCGTACTGATCGCGAGCGGTGTGATTCGAACGCAACAAACTCGGAGTCCGGCAAATGAGTTCGCTGGCCGCGTAGCCCGTCAATCGCGTGAAACTATTGTTCACATATTCGATGACGCCGGCCTTGTTGGAAATAAGGACCGCCGTGGGGCTTTGATCCACCGCGAACGATAAGGTCAGAAGTCGTTGTTCGGCCTCCTTGCGCTTGGTCAAATCATGGGTGACGCCAACAAACAGACGGCGCCCATCCAACCACAATTCGCCGATCGAGAGATAAATCGGGAAGATCGAACCATCCTTGCGTCGCGCGACCACCTCTCGCCCGACGCCGATGATTTTTTTTTCGCCCGTGGCGAGATAGCTTGCGAGATAACCGTCATGCGCTTCCCGAAAAGGAGAGGGCATTAACAGTTTCACATTCCGCCCAAACACTTCGTCCTGACGATAGCCGAACAACCGCTCGGCCCCCGCGTTGAACAACTGGATCTGGCCCGCCTCGTCGATCAGAATGAGACCATCGGTGACTGTGTCGAAAATGGCGTCTAGCTTTTCCTTGATCTCCACGACAGTGAGATCCAAGCCTCGACGCCCCACGCGCCGGCGCAGTTTCAACAATGTCGAGCCGTCCCCATCGCCAGCCAGTCGCCACCGGGCGAAGGCGGCGTCCAGCACGCCGCCATCCTTGCGATGGAAACGTCCATATTTCCATCGGGACGTCGGATCGCACGCTCCATCTTCGACTTCCACGTCGGACAGAAAGCAGCGCCCCACGAGCTCGTCCTGTGTGTAGCCTGTCAGTTCCTCCGCCGCCTTATTCATGCAACGGAGAGCGCCTCGCTCATCCAATAGGCAAAGGCCGCTGTCAAAGCAGTCCAAAACCGATCGCAGAGGGGGCGATTCGCACAAAGTCGGGGCTCCTTTTCCCTGGCCGGCGCGCGATGTCGCGCGATGTCCTTCCTTGACGGGAAATAGAGCCGGCGAGAGAGACCGCCAGTAGGTCGAGCGACCGCGCGGCCTGAAAACGCGAACGATGCGCCGGCGATCGACGTCCGTTCTCCCGCCAGGCCGAATTGCGTCAATGGAGGCCGCTCGCGGCGCCACATGAGTCGATAAGCGAGTCAAGTTCGCCCGCGAGCGCCGCGAACGGCGTAAGCGTGAGCGAGGGAACCTCGATTAATTCAGTGCGTAAACGCAGGAAGCGCGCAAGGCGCGCATCGAGGAAAAGCTCCCGAAAGAAGGCGGCGGGATCACGGGACTTCGTTCGCAACGCCATTCGGACGAGGCGCGCCGCGCCGGAACGAAATTGATCGCCAAGAGCGGCTTGCAGTCGACGCTCCCATGGATCTCGCGCCTTTACATCGGAAGCAAGCGCCGCGACTTCACGCAATCCCAACAAGCCGAGAAATTCGTCGAACAGCTTTGCGACGGCGCCCAGCTTCTCTTGCGACTCGCGAACCAAATCCACCAAAATCGGAAAGTCCCGCAAGCGATCCAGGAACAGCAGACGCGAGGCTTCCGGAGCCGCCGAGGCCAATACCGTGAACTCCGGGCTTTCGCCGAGGTAATCGAGATATTCGTCCAAATCGGCGCGCCACTTTTGGATGACGCCGGGATCTGGCGTCAATCGTCGGCCATGTTCCCACGCCCAACGGCACAGGAACGCCAAGGCGTCTTCCAGTTGCAGCAAGAGCTCGTAGGCGCGATCCGTCGTCATCTGGCCTTCCAGCCCCCGAACGGCGTCGCGCCACCGGTCTCCTCGCAGAATTTGATCGAATGAAAGATAAAGACTCACCGCCTCGCGCGCGCGCATCGGATCGAGATCGTCGATCCCGACAAGAAAACTCGCGCCAGCCTGATCGATCACCTTGTTGCAAATCTCCGTCACGGCGATTTCTCGACCGAGAAGATGATCTCGCAGACGATCCGCGTAGCGCGCGCGGGCCTTCGCCGGAAAATAACGCGAGACGAAGTCCCCGGTCCATTCCCCGTCGGGCCAGGGCGGCGCCTCCAGCAGCGCGCGCTTCAACGCCAGCTTGGCGAATGCCGTCAGCACGGCCAATTCGGGTCGCGTAAGCCCAGCGCCCACGCGGCTCAACGCCTCCCGGCGCGAAGGAAAGAACGCCACATCGCGATCGAGCAGCGCCGCGTTCTCGAGCTGATCGGCCAAATTCAGGAAGGGCTCGATATTGTCGAGGCATCGCTTTCGATCCAATGACAAGGACAGGCTCTGACGATAATTATTGTCCAACACCATGTCGCAAACTTCGTCGCTCGCCTCGATAAGAAAGCGATTGCGTTCGTCGTCGTTCACCGGGACGCCCTTGGCGCTAGCCGATGGCGACAAGAGAATCTTGAGATTGACTTCGTGATCGGAGAGGTCGACTCCGCCGGAATTATCGACCGCGTCGGTATTGATGCGACCGCCTCTCAGCGCGTATTCGATCCGCGCCCTTTGGGTGAAGGCGAGATTGGCTCCCTCGCCCACGACCTTGGCTTTCACTTGGGTCGCGTCGACGCGGGCGCCGTCATTGGCGCGGTCGCCCACGACTTCGTCGCTTTCAGAACTCGCTTTGACATAAGCTCCGACGCCGCCCATCCACAAGAGATCGACCGGCGCCGATAGAAGAAGCCGAATCAGTTCTTCGCCATCCGCCGATCGGTTGCGCGCGCCGAGCCATGCGCGAATTTCCGGACTCAAGGCGATGTCCTTGGCGCCGCGCCGGAACACGCCCCCTCCGGAAGAAATTAGCCCCGGATCGTAATTGGCCCAGGTCGCTCCCGGCGTTTCGAAAAGCCGCCTTCGCTCCGCGAGAGCGGCCTGCCGGTTCGGATTCGGATCGAGAAAGATATGTTCCCCGTCGAAGGCCCCGAGCAGCCGTATATTGCTCGACAACAGCATTCCATTGCCGAACACGTCGCCTTCCATGCCGCCAACGCCGACCACGGAGAAAGGTTCGACATCGATGTCGACGCCCAATTCCCGAAAGTGCCGCCTGACGCAGACAAAGGCTCCGCGCGCCGTGATCCCGAGGCGCTTGTGATGAAAGCCGTGCGAGCCGCCCGTCGCGAAGCTGTCGCCGAGCCAAAAGCCATATTGAGCCGCGATCTCATTCGCCAAATCCGAAAAGCCCGCGGTGCCCTTGTCGGCAGCGACGACAAGATAAGGATCGGGGTCATCGTGGAAAACGAGTTTCGGCGAGCGCGCCCTGTCGGCCCCGTTCACGCTGTCGGTCAAATCGAGCAAGCCGCGGATGAAAGTCGCATAAGCCTCCCGCCCCAACCTCGCGCGATCCGCGGCGTCGACATAAACTTTCTTGAGCGCGAAACCACCTTTCGCTCCCTGAGGAACGATCAAGGCGTTTTTCATCATCTGCGTGCGCATCAGCTCCAGAATTTCCGTTCTCAAATCATCAGGCCGCTCCGACCAGCGGACGCCGCCGCGCGCGATCTTCGCCCCGCGCAGATGAACCCCCTCCATCCCCCGAGAATGGACGTAGATTTCGACCAGGGGCTTCGGACTCGGCATGTTGATGACGCCGAGGCTGTTGATCTTTAGCGAAACGAAAAAGTCGGCGTGGCTTTGGCGAAAATAGAAGTTCGTGCGCGACGTGGCGTCGATGAGATTAAAAATGTCGCGCAAGATGCGATCCTCATTCACATCCGCCACGCCCTCCAGGCCGTGGATCAAATCGAGCCGAAGCTGCGTCAGGCCATCGGTTTCCTGTCTGTCCTCGTTCCCAAGGCGTTCGTCAGGTTTGAATCGGGTTTCGAAGTAGCGATACAAAAGCCGGGCGGCCTCGTAATTCGCGATAAGCGCGCCGTGAACGCGACGCCGTTCAAACCGATTGTTGATTTGCAGATAATAGTTGCAGTAGGCGCGCAGCAGGTCGACCATTTTCCAGTCGAAGCCGGTCAGCATCACGAGACCGTTCAGCGCGTCGTCATCCGTTTGGTCGGACAGCAGCGCATCCAACGCCTCAAGCACGGGCCGCTTATACTTCGAGAGGCCCGAGCCGGCGCCGTTGATCGCCTTCACGAAAAACTTCCGGATATAGAACTGGCGCTGCTCAATCGTCAGGACGAACTGGATCTGATCGACAACACGCAGGCCTAAATTCCGCAGCAGCGGTATGATCGCATCGAGATCGCGCGACTTCGCGCCGTACACGGTGAGCCGATGGAACGCCCCGGCGTCGTCGACGCCGGGGGGACGTAAATCAAGCGAATCCCTTCCGCTCCTGATCGCGGTCTCCAAACGTAGAACGTCGCGCACGGCGAGGCGAGGCGAAACAATCGCGCGGTAATCTGGCGGAAAACCTTCTTCATAGCGGAACGTCAAGCGTTCCACGCCGAGCCGTCGAATGGCGCGGTCGAGCAGGTTTCTAAGGGTAATTTCCCAAGGCATGCCGTTATCAAGGATAAGCCCCGGCAACAACCTCGGGCGACCCGAGGACTGGTCTTCCGGGAAGCCATGGCGCGAGAGCGGGTTCAAGTGAGCCGCTTTTTCATTTCGAGCACATTGCCGGACTCCGTCTTTCGATATTCGACATGATCCATCAGCGAACGAATGAAGAAAATGCCGCGCCCGCGCTCGCTCAATTCGTCGATGTCGGGAGCGGGTACCGCCTCGATGTCGAAGCCTTGACCGTAATCGTAGACGCGAACGCAAAGATCGCTGTTTTCAATGGAGAGAAGAATCCGAATCTTATTTTTCCGATCGTTCGTGCACCCATATTGGATCGCGTTCGTCACGGCCTCGGTCACGACCAAATTGAGGTGATACGCAAGCGTCTCGCGGTCGCTTTTCTCTCCATCGAGATCCCTCGCGAGTTGCTCCGCGATGTTGCCGATCAACCGCAAGTACCGGGTCTGACTCGGAACCACGATATCCAAATTCAAGATGGTCTCGGACGTCTTGCACATGCGATCCTCCGCGCTAAGCATCCAAGGCCTCCCGAAGGCCCGGATATATTTCGAACACGCGCTGCAGCCGCGTGAGTTCGAACATGGCTTTGACTCTCGGCTGCAGGCCAACCAGAGCGAAGCCGGTGGATCTGTGAATCGCGTTTTTATGACCGGATAACAGTGCGCCTAATCCCGAACTATCGATAAACTGAACGTCGGCGAGATCCACCACGAGATCGCGGCCGCCTTCTTCGAAAAGCTTGAGAATACGATCCTTCAACTCACCGGAGTTGTGCGCGTCGAGGCGTCCCTCTTTGATCATGAGGACGGTTCTGCCGTCACGCTGCTCCGTCACGAGCTTCATCGTAATTCCCCGCCGCCGAAAGACGAACTCCCCACCGATCTCATAAGTAGTGTTCTCGCGCGAGATTAGAATAGCGGCCGGCGAATTCAACTCGCGCTAATATGGCGAAGGCGAAGGTTGTTCGGTGCAAACGTCCGCCAGTTCGATTGAACGCGACCGCGCCACGCAATCCGGCCGGGCCTTCTCTTGGCGAGCGGGATCGCGTCGCGCTCGGAAGTCGGCGGGTCGCCGTCGCGAGCATGTTGCCGGGCGGGTGAAGAGCCCTAAGTTATAGTGAACAAGTTGTTTCTTCGCGCGGCGGGCCGGAACAACGTGTACAAGGCGCGATACGTCGCCTCGCGGAAAAGCAAAGGGAGGGCGCGTCATGAGGTTCTTTCGCATTGGCGCCAGCGTCCTGTGTTCGGCCTTTTTGGTGGCGATGATATGCGGCCGGGGGGAAGCCCACGGCTATCTCGCCGGCTCGTTCCCGCCGGCGAAGGCGCATCTCAGGACGTCGCCGCATAAAATCAAATTGCATTTCTCCCTGAAGGCCGACGCCCGATATTCAACGATCGAGTTGGAGGACAATGATGGCGTCGTGCTTGCGTCGACGACCCAGCAGAACGCGTCGCGCGACATGGATATGAGCGCTCCCATGCTTTCTCCGGGCCGCTATCGCGTGCGCTATCGCATTTTGTCTTCCGATGGCGATCTGGTTCGAGGCAAGATTGATTTTGTCGTCGACGAATAGCGAAGAAGGTCGCGCCGCCGCGGGGATTCGGCCCAAAGCGCGGCTTTCATGGGTTTGCGCCCGAGGCGGGCTCGCGCCGCCAAGTGTTTTTTATGCGTGGCGCTTTGGCTAATTCCCAGCGTTGCGTTTCCCGGCTTCCTCCGAGTTGATCGGCTTGGCGCCGGCGAAGTCCAAGGCATTTGAACAGATCGATTTTGACCATTTGGCCAATCGACAAGCGCTATCCCGGCGACAAGGCGGCGGCGTGATGAACGAAGAAGAATATGATCGATGGCTCGCGGAGTCGCTCAACGAGGCTCTCGCGCTACTGAGGCGGAAAGTCGCGAAGGCGGCGCCCCATCATGTGCTCGCGGCCGAGCAGGCTCCGGGGGTGGACGTCCAATATCCCGACATGAATTGGCTGGAAGCACAAAACGACGACACCCGGCCGGCCTGTCATCCCGAGGCTTTATCTCTGAAAATGATTGGACTTTTCACTTTGCTCGCCACGCACGCCGAGTTGAACGTCGATCACGCGCCAACGACCCTTTGCGAAAGGCGCGGACCTCGCGATTTTGAAGCGATTAATCATCTCGCGCTCGCCATCGAAGAGGTGAAACTGGGCCATGTCGAAGCGGCGAGAATCCATGCGCGGGAGGCCCTGCGTCGCCTGAATGTGAACAAGCCTCTCCCGTGACCGCCGATCCGCGCGACGGCGGGCGGAAAAGGCTCAGGCCGGCGCTAGCAGCAGGCTGGTTTCGCTTCTTGCGATTCCGTCGATCGATCTGACGGTCGAGAGCACGCGATCGAACTCCACGAGATTCGCGACTTCAATCTCCGCTATAAGATCGAAAGCGCCGTTCGTGCTGTGCAGCGCATGGATTTGCGGCATTCCCCGCAGCGATTTCGCCACCTGCCTCGTATTCTTGCCGGCGACCTCGATCATCATGATCGCGCGAATCTGGTTGGCGGCGGGACTGCCTTTAACGCGCACGGTGAAGCCGAGAATGACATCGGAGGCGATCAGGCGGTCCAGGCGGTTCTGAATCGTGCCTCGCGAGACGCCAAGGCTCTTGGCGAGTTCGGACAGCGGGGCGCGTCCATCGACCCTCAACGCCGCGATCAGACGATGATCCAGATCATCCATGCCCGAACTCATGTCATAATGATCATAGATAGTGTTAATTCTCTCAAAATATTATCGGATTTTATAGGATTCTGCCATATTTGTTAGCGCAACGGCCAGTTATCATGCTGGGAGCACTGGAAGACCACGGGGGCCGCATGGTTCGCTTCTTGAGCGCTTCCGCCATCGGAAAGATCGTCAATCGGGTCGGGCGACGCCGATTCTGGCTTCGACTCATCGACTATCTGGAGCAAGACTTCCTCCGCTGGGAGTCTTTCGAGAAGGCGCCGCGCCTCGCGAGCCACTCCACGGACGGCGTCATCGAACTCATGCCCACGAGCGATGGCGATATCTATTGCTTCAAATTCGTCAACGGCCATCCAAAGAACACTCGCCGGGGCCTGCAAACCGTCGCGGCCTTCGGCGTTCTGGCCGACGTAGCGACCGGCTACCCGCGCCTCTTGGCCGACATGACGCTCGCCACGGCGTTCAGAACCGCGGCCGCGTCCGCCCTGGCCGCTCGCCATCTCGCGCGGCCGGAGAGCGAGATCATGGCGCTGATCGGCCTGGGGGCGCAGTCGGAATTTCAGGCCTGCGCCTTTCAGGCCGCGCTCGGCGTCAATCGATTGCGGGTCTATGATGTCGATCCGGCGGCCGCCGAAAAGTTCGAGCGGAACATGGCCGACTCCGGTCTTTCCATAGTCCGCTGCGCGAGCGCGCAAGACGCCGTCATTGGAGCGGATATTGTCACCACGATCACGGCGGACAAGCAAAGGGCGACGATTCTTTCCGACAACATGGTCGGCGCGGGAGTGCACCTCAACGCGGTCGGGGGCGATTGCCCGGGCAAGACCGAACTCGCGCGAGACATTCTCTTGCGCGCGGAGATTTTTGTGGAATATGGGCCGCAAACGCGTTTGGAGGGCGAGATCCAGCAATTGAGCGCCGATCATCCCGTCACGGAGCTTTGGGAGGTCGTCGCCGGTCGAAAGCCCGGGCGCGGCTCCCAAGGAGCCATCACCATTTTCGACGCGGTGGGTTTCGCGATAGAAGACTTCTCCGTCCTCCGTCTGCTTCGCGACCTTGCCGATGAGTTGGAGATCGACAACGAGATCGATCTTATCGCGCGGCCAGACGATCCGAAAAATCTGTTCGCGCTCTTGCGGGCGCCCCAAGCCGATCGGAGCCGCGAATGGGCCTAAACTTGAAAGCGCCGCCCGGGGCGGCCAGCACGGCGAAGGCCGGCGGGGAAGCCGCGGCCTCCTTGCTCGGGACGGCTTCCGGGAACGAGGAACCCCGCCTTGGCGCGGCAATGCGGGAATTGACGCGGCCATCGTCGAACGCCGGACGCATGCTCATGTGCGCGCCGGCGCATTATTGCGTCGACTACACCATCAATCCTTGGATGGAGAATCAAATTGGGAAGGCGGACAATGCGCTGGCGATAAGACAATGGACGAACCTCGCTCGCCTTTTGGCCAGAGAAGCCGAACTCGCCTTTGTCGCGCCGGCGCCGGGTCTGCCCGACATGGTTTTCGCCGCCAACGCCGGGCTGGCCATCGGCGGGACCGCCGTCGTCAGCCGCTTCGCGACCAAGGAAAGACAACCAGAGGAGAGTCTGTTCCACGCCTGGTTCGAGCGGGAGGGTTTCAAAATCGCGCCCTGGCCTCGGGACATGGCGTTCGAAGGCGCCGGCGACGCGTTGCTCGACAGCTCGGGGTCCTTGATCTGGTGCGGCCATGGCTGGCGCTCCAACCCGGGAGCGGCGCGGCTGCTGGAGACCATATTCGCGCGGCGCGCGGTGAGTCTTCGCCTCGTCGATCCGCGCTTCTATCATCTCGACACGTGCTTTTGTCCCCTCGCCGACGGATGGCTCCTTTATTACCCGCCCGCGTTCGACGCCGCCTCGCGGCAAGCGATAGCGGAACTCGTCCCCGCGGAGAAACGTATCGAAGTCGGCGAGGACGACGCTAGGCTGTTCGCGTGCAACGCCGTCGAGGTCAATGGACGCGTCTTCATGAACGACGCCTCGGAAAATTTGCGGCGCCGCTTGCGCGCGGCCGGGTTCGAGCCGATCCTGACGGATCTGTCCGAATTCATAAAGGCCGGCGGGGCGGCCAAATGTCTGACGTTGAAATTGTCCGAGACATAGCCGCCGGTTGCTCCGAAAGAGCGGACGGGGCCTCGCGGGCCCTGGTTACCGGGTCCTTTACCCCAAGGCTTTTCGGCGCCTGACAACGGGCGAATCGATCCCTATATTAGGCGGCTAACATTCAGCGCCCCCAACTTTCGGCGTCTCGCCGAGGAAAGATGGATATGTCGACGCAAACTTCGGCCGCGATCGCTCTCACGCCCGGCCCGGCGACGGCGCCCCCGCCCGCCGCTCCCGGCGTGTCTCATTCCAAACTCGACAATGGCATGGAAATCGTGGTCATTCCCGACCCCCGCACGCCGGTCGTGACCCATATGGTCTGGTATAAAAACGGCTCCGCCGACGATCCGCTCGGCAAGTCGGGCATCGCCCATTTTCTCGAACATTTGATGTTCAAGGGAACCAAGGAGAACCCGCAGGGCGCCTTCTCCAATCTCGTCGCGGAACTTGGCGGGCAGGAAAACGCCTTCACCGGATACGATTACACCGCCTATTTCCAGCGCATCGGCAAGGAGCACCTCGCGACCTTGATGCGCTTCGAGGCCGACCGCATGACCAATCTGCTGCTCTCCGACGAAGTGGTCGGCCCCGAGCGCGAGGTCGTGCTCGAAGAGCGCCGCATGCGCGTCGACAACGACCCCGGCGCGCAGCTCGACGAGACGCTGCAAGCGACCCTGTTCGCCCATCATCCCTACGGCACGCCGATCATCGGCTGGAACCACGAGATCGAAGAACTGTCGCGCGAAGACGCGCTCGCCTATTACACGCGCTTTTACACGCCCGAAAACGCCATTCTGATCGTCGCGGGCGATGTCGACGCACAGGCCGTGGAGGCGCTCGCCGCCCAGACCTACGGCAAGATCCCCGCGCGCGCGCAGGCGCCGGCGCGTCGCCGTCCTCAAGAGCCGCCGCCGCGCGCCGAGCGGCTGGTCACGCTGACGGACGAAAAAGTCGAACAGCCTTCGCACGAACGCATTTTCGTCGTGCCCTCGTACACCACGGCCGCGCCGGGCGAGGCCGAGGCGCTCGACGTTCTCGCGCATATGCTTGGCGGCGGCCCCGCCAGCGTGCTTTACGAAACGCTCGTCGGCGAGGAGAAGCTGGCGGTCGCCGTGGGGACCCATTACTCGGGCACGGCGCTCGACGACACGCGCTTCTACATATTCGCGACGCCAGCGGAAGGCGTCGAGCTCAAGGATCTCGACATCGCGCTCGACCGCGTGCTGGCCAAGTTCCTCGAGACGAAAATAAGCGAAGAAGATTTGCGGCGCGCCAAGACGCGCATGATCGCCGACGCGGTCTATGCGCGCGACAGTCAGGTCTCGCTGGCCCGCTGGTATGGCGAGGCTTTGGCCACCGGCCTTAATGTCAAGGACGTGGCCGACTGGCCGGGTCGCATCGAAGCGGTCACGGGCGCCGCGATCACCGAGGCCGCGCGCAAATGGCTGGACAAGAAGCGTTCGGTCACCGGCTTTTTGCTGCCCAAGGAAACGGCCGACGCCTAATCCTCTTCTCCCTTTGCCGCCTGGCCGATTGGAACCCATTGATGACAGCTCATAACACCCTCGCGACGCCGAAATCCCGAGCAGAAAACGTCCAGCGCGTCGTCACGCCCGGCGGCGTCGAGGCTTGGCTCGTCGAGAGCTACGCCGTGCCGCTGGTGGCGCTCGAATTTTCGGCGCGGGGCGGGGCGGCGCAAGACCCCGCCGGCAAGGAAGGACTCGCGACCCTGCTCGCCAGCCTGCTCGACGAAGGCGCGGGCCCCCTTGACTCGCGCGCCTTTCATCGCGCGATCGAGGATCTCGCGGTCCATATCGGCTTTGGCGCGGATCGCGACTCGCTGTCGGGCCACCTGCAGACGCTCTCGCGCAATGTCGATCAGGCCTTCGATCTGCTCAAGCTGGCGTTGAACGACGCGCGCTTCGACTCGGACGCGATCGAGCGCGTGCGCGGGCAACTCGCCGCCGGCATCAAGCGCGACGCCAACGACCCGGACGCGATGGTCGCCAAGGCGTTTCGCGAGGCGGCCTTTCCGGGCCATCCTTACGGCCGCGCCGCGCGCGGCGAACTCGACTCGCTGGAGCGGCTGACGCGCTCCGACCTCGAGACGATGCGCGGCCGCTTGTTCGCGCGAGACAATCTGAAAATCGCGGTGGTCGGCGCCATCGACGCCGCGACCCTGGCCTCCCGGCTCGACGAGACTTTCGGCGGCTGGCCCCTGCATGGCGATCTCACGCCCGTGAGCGACATAGCGGTTCACGACATTGGCGCGCGCAAGATCATCGATCTCGACGTGCCGCAATCGACCATGCGCTTCGGTCGGTCGGGGATCGCCAAGAAAGACCCGGATTATTTCGCGGCGGTGGTCGCCAATCACATTCTCGGCGGCGGCGTCTTCACCGCGCGGCTGTTCAACGAAGTGCGAGAAAAGCGCGGCCTCGCCTATTCGGTCTATTCGCAGCTCCAAGAATTCGACCATTGTCCGATGGTGGTCGGCGGCGCCGCGACCAAGAACGAGCGGGCGGGCGAGACGCTCGAGGTGCTGGAGGAGCAATGCCGGCGCCTCTCCAGCGAAGGGCCTTCGCCCGACGAACTGGATAAGGCCAGGAAATTCCTCACCGGCTCCTATGCGCTGCGCTTCGACACCTCGACCAAGATCGCCGGTCAGCTCGTCAATATCCAGCTCGACGGGCATGAGCCTTCCTATCTCGACGAGCGAAACGCGAGAATCGAAGCCGTGACGCTGGAAGACGCGAGCCGGGCGGCGCGCCGGCTGCTCGGCGACGGCAAGCTTTTGGTGGCTGTGGCGGGACGGCCGCGGGGAATTTCTTAGAGCGGGCTTACTCCGCCGCCGGCAGGTTGCGCGGCGCGGGGAAGGCGATCAGCTGTTTGTCGCTCGCGAGGGACTGACGGCGATCCGTGATCGCTCGGCGCGTCTGGTCCAGGGCGAGCATGACGAGGTGCAGGCTCGGCGCTCCGGCGCCGCGCATGCCGCGATCGGCGAGAACGCCCGTGAGGATGTCGTCAACCTCCCGCTCAAGTCGGTCGACATCGGCATGGCTTTCGGCCGACCGCGCCGCCTGCAGGATTTCCAGCAGTTTTTCAGTCAATTGCTCGGCGCGCTCATTCGAATCGGGATTCAACCGGCTCGCCAAGGCCGCGGCGCCCGAGCCGACCAGCGACAGCAGCATGGCGCCGATATAGAACAAATCGCTGTACCGCTCGAAGAAGCCGCGCTCGGTCCCGTCGAGATAGTCGACGGCGCCCTGATGCACTGGTATCGCGCCGCCCTTGTCCGTGGAGGGGGCCTCGATTGAATTGGCGAGCGGCGCCGCCAGCGCTATGGCGCCGCGGTGAGAGAAAAACAATCGCGTCACTTCCGCCGCCACGTCATCACGCAGCGTGTTGCGCGCCATCAGCAAAACACTGACGCTCAAACTTTCGAAGGCGGCGGCCGGCCGGGGCGGATCGCCGCCAAAGGCGCCCTCCACGATCTCCATCGGCTCCAATGCGGGAAAACGCTTGGAGATCGCCTTGGCCTCGGTGATGGGGATAAACACCGGCGCCTTCTTCGAGACGCCGGCGATCGCGGCGACAATATCATGATCCATGCCGCTTTGCGGAGCGGGCGCCGCGAAAATCACATCGACCTTGCCTCCCTCCACGGCGGCGCGCGCTTCGCCGGGGGAGAGCGACACAAGCGTGACGGCCTTCAGCGGAATGTCGTATTGCGAAAGAATGTCTTCCAGCAGTCGCGCATTTGGATCCATGGTCGCGACCTCGTGCACGACGCCGATCCTCTTGCCGCGCAAATCCGGAATATGGCGCAGCTTCGAGCCGCCAGGCGCGATCAGCAAAACCGAGTTGCGATGCAGAATCGCCAGAGTCTGGGCGCTCGCCGTCAGCGCGATGTCGCCGCGCATGACCGCGAGGTCGGCCTTGCCGGAGTCGAGCAAGGCGGCGCCGGCGGCGGAATCCTCGACCGGCACCATGTGCAAACGGATTTCATTGTGGTCATGGGAGAATATATGCGCCGCCGCCGTCATCACGCGGATGTCCTCGGCGAGTTGCGGCAGGGCGACTTCCAGCACCGTCGGACGGTTGTAGAAGTAAAGCGCCGCCGCCGCGCCGCCCAGCGCGACAAGTAAGGACGCCACCACCGCGAGAATGGTTTTCCGCATTGCGAAGCCTAAGTTTTTCCCTGCCTATTCTTATAGATAGGGAGAAAATCGCGGCGGCGAAATGGCGGAAGGGCGAGCGTTTGAAGGCCGCGCTATTTCTTCTCCCCCCGCGCCGCGCGCTTGGCCAGCGTGCGCAGCCGCAGCGCGTTGAGCTTGATGAAGCCCTCGGCGTCGCGGTGATCATAGGCGACCGCGCCCTCCTCGAACGTCACAAGCTCCTGATCATAAAGCGAATAGGGGCTCTCGCGGCCGACCAGCGTCGCGCTGCCCTTGTAGAGCTTGAGGCGCACCCTTCCGGTGACGAACTCCTGGCTTTTGTCGATCAGCACTTGCAGCATCTCGCGCTCCGGCGCGAACCAGAAGCCGTTGTAAATCAGCTCGGCGTAGCGCGGCATCAGCTCGTCCTTCAGATGCGCCGCGCCGCGGTCAAGCGTCAGGCTCTCGATCCCGCGATGCGCGACCAGCAGAATCGCGCCGCCGGGCGTTTCGTACATGCCGCGCGACTTCATGCCGACGAAGCGGTTTTCAACGAGATCAAGCCGGCCAATGCCGTGGATACTGCCAAGTTCGTTGAGCTTGGTCAGCAGCGCCGCCGGCGAAAGCTTCTCGCCGTCGACCGCCACGGCGTCGCCGCGCTCGAAGTCGACGGTAATATATTGCGGCTGATCCGGCGCCTTCTCCGGGTCGTTGGTGCGCGAATAGACGTAATCCGGCACTTCCTTCGACGGATCTTCCAGCACCTTGCCCTCCGAGGAGACATGCAGGAGATTGGCGTCGGTCGAGAAGGGCGCGTCGCCGCGCTTATCTTTTTGAATGGGAATCTGATTCTTCTCGGCGAATTCGATCAGCGCGGCGCGCGAGGTGAGATCCCATTCGCGCCACGGCGCGATCACCGTGATATCCGGCTCCAAGGCGTAATAGCCGAGTTCGAACCGCACCTGATCGTTGCCCTTGCCGGTGGCGCCGTGACAGACCGCGTCGGCCCCCATCTTGCGGGCGATTTCGATCTGCTTCTTGGCGATGAGCGGCCGCGCGATCGAGGTGCCCAGCAAATAGAGCCCCTCATATTGGGCGTTGGCGCGAAACATCGGAAACACATAGTCGCGCACGAATTCCTCGCGCAAATCCTCGATAAAGATGTTTTCGGGCTTCACGCCGAGCAGTTCCGCCTTCGCGCGCGCGGGCGCGAGTTCCTCGCCCTGGCCGAGGTCGGCGGTGAAAGTGATGACTTCCGCGCCATAGGCCGTTTGGAGCCATTTCAAAATGATCGAAGTGTCGAGTCCTCCCGAATAGGCGAGGACGACGCGTTTAATTTCTTTCTTATGGCGGGTCATGCGCGGCTCTGGCGTTATGGGGCGTTGGATGCGGCGCGACTATAGTGCGCGAGAGCGCGAGCGCAAACCCTTCCCGCGGCGCGAAGAAAAAGCCGCCCGCGGCGGGGGAATCCAGCCTAACAATTTGTTTCTCAACCGACTTCCGTTGGCTCCGCCCACCTTGACTTCGCCGTGGCCCGACAATATGTTTCGGCCGGCTCGAATCGGCCCCGCCGCGAGGATGGGGGTCGCTGCTGTCGGTTCCCTCGCCCCCTGAGACCCAACAAACCCCGTCGCTGGCGTTTTAATCCGACCATGCGGCCATGGCGGAGCCTGTCAATGAGCGATCAAGAGCCGGACAAGGAAGAAGTGGCCTTGCAGGCGCGCCTTGCAAAGCTTAATGACGCGCTGCGGGCGCGCGACGCGCGACAGGCGGCGCAAACGCCGACCGGAGCGGCGGCGAGAGGAAATTCCCTCGGACGGGCGATGAGCGCGGGGCTCAACGTCTTTTCCGAATTCGTGGCCGCGATCGTCGTCGGCGCGTTCGTCGGCTGGCAAGCGGACGCCTGGCTCGGCACGAAGCCGTGGCTGATGGTCGCGTTCCTCGGTTTGGGGACCGCGGCGGGATTTTGGAACATTTATCGTATTGCGGCGCGCAAGGCGCCGTCATATGAGGAAGACGAAACGCCGCCAGACGGCAAGGCTTAGAAAATGGCGCCGGAAGGCCGACGCCGCTAGCGACAAAGGGCCGGGCGCGCGCCGTCCGGAAAAAGCGATGAATCCTGAAACAGCGGCGAAGCCCAATCCGATCGAGCA